>JGI12210J13797_10025409_pt1 | contig 20634 bp, 18 predicted proteins | sample ElkSlonscriptome_3_FD_13797 | JGI IMG/M metagenome (IMG submission 13797)
AACGAACCAGCAGAGACTCTTTACAGCCTAATAATTTTCAACAACAAAATACATAATGAAGCCAAGTCAAGAACCGTGAATTGTTTGATACTCTTTATATCTGAAACCGACAAGGCCCGATAGTCGTCCTGCCCCCTTACATAGGTGAAGGAGGGCCTTCGCTATCATATGCCGACGCAAAAACAGTGAAGGGAGAAGCATAAATAGGCCCAATACAATTTGAGCGATCGCTTTACAAAATACTATTATTTTTGTGAGTATTGAGGCTTTGATTTCCTTCTCCCAAATTGTGTAGGTTAGGCAACTCCGATATGCTCTCATCAGAATCCATTTCATGTTCATTCGGCTCGGCGGAACCCAGTCGTAGACAACAGCTTTATCCGCCCAAATTAAGCTGTGGCCATGGTGATGAAGCGTTCTGAAAAAATAAGAGTCTTCACCACCCGTTAGCGCAAATCTTTCATCAAATACATTTCCTTCCGATGTGATCAGCGAGGCCTTTATCAGCGAGTTATTAGTATAGGCAGCTTCTAAAGACTGACCTGTCTCATAACGATAGGGCTCAAAAAAGTTGCCTTTCTTTATCCACAGCGGAACGTCCTCTTGAAAGTGGGGAACGACCCTGCCATGAACTACATCTGCATCATGCTGAGACTGAACAACGAGCAGTTCCTCAAGCCAGCTTCGCTCAGGCACTTCGTCGTCATCGATAAAAACAACAAAGTCTGTATCCTCCTCAATTGCAGCAACCGATCGATTGCGGGCGTAGGAAATTCCTCGCTGGGGTTCAACATCGTACGTCAGCGAAAATTGGAAATCTTTCTCAAAGGTTTTGTAGACCGATTGCGCTGACCCGTCTAGATCATTATCAACCAAATGAACATTAACTTCAGGGCAGGCAACGCGTTCAAAACAAAGGCAGTTCAATCCATTCAACAGTCGGACTAATCCTTCGGGTCGTTTATAAGTAATTATACAAATAGCAACTTTCATAAAGTAGTTTTAACCATTATGTGATTCCAGTCACAAATAAAAATCACGAGCCAATAAAGTAAGTATTAATTTGTGGAATATCTAACCTTCTTTAGAATCAGATCGATCCATTCTGGGCGGCTATTACCTATAAACCTCCAATTAATCGATGTTTCAACCAACGCCTTTGGCGCTAAGCCGAGCCAAGCAAACCAAAAGCACATCAAAGCTTTTCTCTTTGGGGAAAACTGAGAGTACTTCAAAATAGCTTGAATGCCTTTTACAGCGAGGGAGAATCGGGAATCATCAGCTATGGGATAATCTTGCGGAGAGAGCCTTATGTAAACCAGTCGATCTTGAACATGAAGATAATCAAAAAGCGCAAAGCTAGGAGAAATCTCGTAGCCCAAACTATCCGCCGTATGCTTCAAATATTTATAGCGGTAGAAATCATGCTCGAAAGATTTCCGAAACTGTTGAACTTTCAGAGATGTCCCTGCGACTGACCATGAGTTGTTGCCATGCTTACGGCGAGCCCCAATCGGCGTCTCAATCGCTAAGACATCACCGTAGAAAGGTGCGGTGGTGACGAGGTAGCCGTCTGCGGAAATACGAAACTCATCTTCGGGAATTGGCAGTATCTTCTCTAAAGCACTCCGGCTGAAAGAGACTCCACTCGTAACAGCGGTATTGTACCGACCTTTAGACAGAAGTAATGGGGTCACATCACCTTTGTCAAAACTTATTTCTGGCGCTGGGTGTAGATCGATAAAATTCCCATCAATATCGACTAGGTTGAGGCGTGATTGTGCCTGAGCAGCACCGTCTCGCCATGCAGAGACAATTTCTTCAACAGCATTGGGAAAAAAGTAGTCATCTGCATCTAGAAACAAGATGATATCTCCAGAGCTTGCCTCAAATCCTGCATTAATTGCGGAAGCCTGCCCTCCATTTTCTTTTATGACAGGTATGATGCGATCGCTGTAATTTTTGATAATCTCTATTGACGCATCTTTGGAGCCATCATCGACTACCACGACCTCAGTATTCGAATACGTTTGGTTCAATGCGCTATCAATAGCTTGCCCAAGAAAAGATTCATAATTGTAATTATTGATAATGATGCTAGCAAGCGGCAAGTCAGATGACGACATGTTTTCAGATACCTGCTGGATATGTTACTAATTCGGCCAAGAACCAAGTAGATCATCGGCTGTAGCCATAAAAATATACTTTGAAGTCAGGTTTTTACGTCACCGTTGACTGCATAGTCTGACTCGAACGGGTGGTTTTCGGATAAATTTTACACAGATACTCGGACAACTTAGGGCCATCAAAAAGCTGCCTGTTTGACAGAGGAGGAGGGGGAGCCAGCACCGCATGCTTGAGCTCATCAAATTCAAGGCAATATTGAATCCCAAAGCTATGTACTGACTGAGAAAATGACAGCTGATGATCATCGATATGCTCTCTATATCGGACCAGCCTGGGCAATACGATAAAGCTTGCGCGTTGGGAGACCAACATGCGAGTCGAACCTTGGCCAGCATGGGAAATGACAAAGCGAGATTTCCTGACCGCGTCAATCAACTCATCTGAGGAAATAAGTGATGCAGTCTTCACAAGCGGATTGTTATCTATGATTGATGTATCCGTTACACCCCTTTGAACAAAGACTTCTTCGCTTATAGTGCCATCTTTGAGCATCGCAAGCAGCCATCGGATCGCTCTATTAAATGGATAAGGACTAGTTCCAAGTATTACTGTAATCACTATCTACTGCTACCCTGCTACAACGAGCCGTCAAATAAACGCATATCAGCCAAACTTACATAGTCGAAATTTTGTCAAGTTTTAAAAATCTTTAACCTCTGGGAGATATCGCATTTCTCTGAAAAAGGAGCGATCGCTGTTTAATTTAAATCTGATTCTTATTCGAGTTTAAAAAGTACAAATTTCGTAAGCAGCGTCCGCTATACAACCGTGCCTCGAAACAGCGCTTTTGGATACTTAACCGTCAACTGCTGCCATTGAACATAAAATTCATCCGCTATCGGGTAAACAATCTTTCCTGAAATACTTAGATCCGATGAGCGAGAGATGCTTTCAATAAACATAAACCTGTATCCTAGCAGTTTTGCAACGGCACCAAAGTTTATGGCTATACTTGCACCAGTACACACAACGACATCCGGCCGCTCCTGCAGCAAAATGCGAATAGTGGCTGGCACATTTCTCAAAAGTGTCAAATAGTCTCTAGGAGCTTGGTAAGGCAGCCAGTGTATGCGTTCAGAGTTGGAAATTCTCTCTGTGTCCTGCTTTAGATCAGTCACCCATACCCTTTCGTGCTGAGACCAAAACGTTTCGAGTCCCATCATGGTGGCAAAATGTCCTCCAGATGTACAGACGAGCATCAATTTCATAGTTAGTATCCAGCAACAGGCGACATGCGAACGAGTGGTAGAGAGCAATTCAGACCGATTTAGGCTAAGAACGGCAATCTACGAGCATGGAACAACCTATTCGCTGAGATAATGGGTTTAACTTGAGCATACGCACTCAGAACTGACGTATTCAGGATCCAAGCGCGCTTGAAGCAGTTAGACATCATGATGGCAACTCCATGTGCGGCACCCCGTCACACAGGACGATAGCAAACAGACGCAGAATAGTTCATCGACCATGCACCCAAGTTCATCATATCTTTAAAATTATCGTCCTGATCACGTAGATTTGATAATCCATGGTACTTCTAGGCCCACAGGGCGGTAACCTAGCTAATGCAATTTTGTAGGATATATCACACATGAGAGCGATAGCCACAGACCACTGTTGTCACAGAGCGCTGTAGTTCACAGACCCTCGAGCGACAACGATTATAAAGATTCGAGCGATTTACCTATTAGCTAAAGCTAGAAGAAAGTAGCAGTAGAATGGCAAAACTGTAGATGAATAATTTGCTTCGCTACGGTGGTAAATGGAAGCTATGTCTTTCTATTTCACCACCTCTAGAACGCCTGACATCACTCCTCAGTGAATTTTAAAGAAGAGCTCAAGGCGGCTATACCCTTTGCCATTACTCACAATATGACGATGAAGCATTACATCAAATCTTATATGGTCACATCTGCACCTACTGTGTGAGCCAGGTGAATTATCGTTAGATGTAAGATCTCTGAGCCACTAATTATCTCTAAACCACTAGTTAAATTGAAAAATGTTTGAGCGCCAAAAATATATTGTTTGGGCTGCTTTTCAAAGGCGTGTCTTGTCTATGCAGCCATACTTTAACTACAAGTCTAACTTTATTGGCCTGTCTTTCTCTCAGCAATACTTGAAGCCGTTAGAGTATTTAGTCAAAACATGGAAAACGTTGGTATGGCTTCTGGTCGAAAAACCGCAGGTCGTTTGGGTTCAGCTGCCACCTACAATTCTGCTACACTTGCTATTCGTTTACAGGCTGCTGCTCAATCAACGATGCTTGATCATAGCTGATTGCCACAATGCGTCTTTGAGACGCCCGTGGATTGATATTCCTGGGTTCAAGGTCCTTCTAAGACGATGCGATATTGTCTTGGTCCACAATGACACTATTAAACAGCAGGGTCTAGAGCTCGATATTCCACCTCACAAACTCTACACCTTAGAAGATCCGCCGGCATCAATAGATCCTGAGCCTGCCGGATCTTGTTCAAAAGAGTACCCGAGGCCATGGCTACTCTGTCCTTGCTCCTTCAATAAAGATGAACCGATCAGCGAAATATTCGAAGCCGCCCGATTGGCTCCCGAAATCACATTTGTTCTAACTGGAAATGTAGCCAAAGCTGCTAAGGTCCATGGCATAGGTAAGCAGCCCAATAATGTCGTTTTGCCTGGCTTTTTACCAACTCAAGAGTTTGATGAGCTTCTGCACAATGCTGACATTATTATGGGGCTGACGCTGCTCGATGGTATCCAGCTGAGCGTCGCCAATGAAGCAGTTGGGGCAGGGCAGCCGATGGTTTTAGCTGCCACCAACACCTTGAAGACACTTTTTCACAAGGGCGCGGTTTATGCTGATCCAAAGAGCTCAAATGCGATCGCCTCAGGCTGTCGGGAAGCTGTCCAAAACCATTCAATGCTCCAAAAAGCCGTCAAGGAGCTTCGCACCGAACGCCAACAGGCTTGGTCTGAGCAGGCAAATACTATTAAAAAGATTTTGGTCGATGCAGCGAAGTAAGGCATCGACCAAAATCTTTGTCACTTCATAAGCGTCAGAACCATTCCATAAAAAAAAGGTGCTTAATTATAAGCACCTTTCGTTGCCTAAGCCTCACGTAAGAGCGATACACGTTGAGTTAGCATCACTCCTAGCGGCTATCAGGCTCTAGCAGTATCTGTAGCTGGCGTCAGAAAAAAGGCCGCGACCTTAGTCAACCCAAGCACCACGGTACTTCAGATGAACATCCGAGCGCTTTGGCTGAACAGCCTGCGCAGGGTGAATCTTCCATGTTGCGCCACGGTAGTGGCCTGTGGTTTCAGGAGTGTCCACAGATTTTACAGAAGCTGTAGATGGATTGTAAGCAACGCCACGATAGTGCAAAGACATAGGTTTGTCCTCTCAATAGTTAAGTAGTGAACAATCAACGGAACGCCTCTTCAAATATGAAGTGAGGCGAAAACGCGTTCCTTCAGGATCAGCCCTACTTCCGTCGTCAATCACTCACCCGCGCCTCCGAACCGACAGGATGGCCTAATCGTAAGCTTGGCGAGTAACGAAGATGAACGTTTTCGTTTCTGTATCCATTGTTACGGAATTGAGCCGGTTTGTCAAGTGCCGATGAAGGTTTTTTTGTCTATTGCATCCGTCTTGCCGCCTTTCGCGCCATCGTAGGCAACAGCACCAACGCAATATCGCAGTCAAATCAACAAACTGAAGCGATCGCTACAGCCTACAGGGGTCAGCACCTCTTACAGTAAGGGCCGCTTCAGTCCAGCGGTAGTCCACTAGTGATTGCCGTGTCAGCGTTCATCTGTCATGCAGCGATCGTTCCAGCGCATTGTCACCGGCACAGTGTTCTTTTGTCTAACGATACTAGGGGCCGTCATTGGCTACACCCTGTTCGGATGGGGAATTGGCGATGCCTTCTACATGGTCATCATCACTATTTTTGGCGTTGGCTACGGCGAGGTCCAACCTCTAGAAACGCCCGCTGAGCGGTTCTTCACCGTCGCCGTCATTTTGGCAGGCTTTATCTCTGTTACCTACATCGTTGGAGGATTTGTGCAAATGCTGCTAGAAGGAGAAATCAACCACGCCCTTGACGCCCGTCGTAAAGCGCAGGGTATTGAGCAGCTGAGCGGTCATGTCATTATTTGTGGCTTTGGTCGTACCGGTCAAGTGCTGGCGCGGCAGCTAAAGCAGGAAAGTAAACCCTTCGTCATCTTGGACCAAGATCCAGAGCGAGTTGGCAGATCTGAAGCCTTTGGGTATCTTGCTCACATGGGCAACGCAACGGATGAAGACGCCCTGCAAGCCGTAGGGATTGCCCGTGCTCGCACCCTAGCGACAGTGCTGCCAGACGATGCCATCAATGTATTTATTACGCTCACAGCGCGGGGGTTGAACCCCAACTTGATTATTGTGGCGCGGGGCGAACTGCCCGCAACAGAAAAAAAGCTGCACTTGGCTGGTGCCAACCATGTGGTGCTCCCGGCCTCCATCAGCGCTCAGCGCATGGCTAACCTGATCACTCGGCCAACAGCAATCGATTTTCTAGAACAAAACAGCGAGCGCAGCCAGCTGGACGAGCTGCTGTCTCAGATCGACATCCAAATCGACGAGCTGACGATTCCGTCAGACTCCCAGCTCGTGGGCAGTACCCTGGGAGAGCTAGAAATCCAGGGCAATCGCGGCATTCTGGTGGTCGCGGTCCGGAGCACAAGCGGCAACATCATCATGAACCCTGGGCCGTCTTATACGATTCACGGCGGCGATACGCTGATTCTCATGGCCCATCAGGGGGACATTCCCCAGCTGGCGCGGCTGTACCGCCTCAAGCAGGCCTTGCGGTATCGGGGGGCTCGGGCCTAGGCGTCTGTTGTTCTGTCAATATCAAGTAAATTTTGCTTGATCAGGCTCGATTACTCGTAGCCTTCTTCGGCCGTAACCTTTCCCCGAAATACAATGTACTGGTAGAGATTGTAAAACAGCATCACAGGAATCAGCGCTCCGATAAAGATCAGCATAAAGACTAAGGCACTGGGATCTGCCGATGCCTGGTAAATGGTGATTTCAGTAGGGATGATATAGGGAAACACCACTAGTGCCAATCCAACGAAGGTGAGCAAAAACAGCAAAATTGACCAGACAAAGGGCAACCGGTCTTGCTCCTTACCCAGCGATCGCAGCAGTAGGCCAATCAAGACCACGCCTAAAGCAGGGATAATGGCGAAGATAAATACCAAGGGCCGCTCAAACAGGCGACTGCGAGCCGCTTCATAGAATATGGGCGTTACAGCAGTCAGGGCGATCGCCCCAATTAGGGTAGTGACGGCAGCAATTTTAGCCGTACGGTAGTGGGTCTGCTGTAGATCTCCCTCCGTCTTCCACACCAGGTAGGTAGAGCCAATGAGCACATAGCCCTGAATTAGAGTGAGCGCTGCCACAACCGACGTTGGGCTCAACCAGTCAAAAACACCTCCGACAAAATGCCCAGTATCGTCTACCTGAATCCCCCCCAGCACAGCTCCTAAAGCAAACCCTTGTCCCAATGCCGCCAGAAAGCTGCCCGCGCCAAAGGCAATATTCCAAAGCAGCTTGCGGTCCGCCTGCTCACGAAACTCAAAAGCGACGGCTCGAAAAATGAGCCCGAAGATCATGAGAAACACAGGAATATAGAGGGCGCTAAGGATGGTGCCGTAGGCCAATGGAAACGCACCAAACAGGCCACCTCCCATGAGTACTAGCCAAGTTTCGTTGGCGTCCCAGACGTTGCTGAGGCTGGTCATCAGGATACTGCGCCGCTGTTCTGTAGAAGAGGTGAGGGACAAAATACCCACACCTAAGTCAAAGCCATCCAGCATCACGTAAAGAAAAAGGAACAGCGCTAGAATGCCAAACCAGACCTGGGGAAGAAAATAGTCAAGGGTTTCCATGCTATTGCTGAGCCTCCACAGGTCGCTCGTCTGGCTTAAACTCTCCAGGCTGCGTCTCCACAGCAGGCTTTTCCTCAATTCCTGGAATGGGTAAGTCAAAGCGGGGGCCACGGATAATGATGCGGCGACCAAAAAACAGCGCTGTGATAAACAAAACGCTGTATACCGTCGCAAACAGAGATAGAGATGTCAGCACGGTCTCTGAGGGCAAATTGGAGACTGCGTCCACCGTACGGATTTCACCATACACCACCCAAGGCTGCCGTCCAACGCAGCGCACTATCCAGCCGCATTCCACAGCCACATAGCCTAAGGGAGCCGAGAAAATCCATCCCAGCAGCAGCCATCGCTGACTCGCGATCGCCTCTTCCGAAAGCTTGCCTCGCAGCCATTGAAGCAGCGTCACGCCCATCAAAGCTGCCAAGAAGAAGCCAATGGCAATCATCAGCCGGAAAGCATAGTATACCAAGCCCACTGCGCCGGGACGATCCTCAGGAGCATACTCTTTTAGACCTTGTACGGGCTCAGATAGGTTTGGCTTTAGTTCCAAAATTAGACCCAAAGCGTTGGGGATTGTGACCTCAAAGTCATTACGCTCTAGCTTGGGGTTGGGCACAGATACCAAGCTCCAGTCCGCCGGCTGTCCTGCCGGAGCGGTTTCCCACAGGGCTTCCATTGCTGCCATTTTGGTAGGCTGATGCCGATAGACTTGTTCGCCGCTTAGATGACCGACATAGATCTGTAGCGGCGCGACGACAACCGCTGTCGCCAGAGCGATTTTGAACGCCTTGGTAAAGAAATCGGGATGGCGTTTGTTGATGATGTACCAGGCGCTAATACCCCCAATCACGAATAAGGACGTCTCCAGGGTCGCCAGAAACATATGAAGGACGCTCACAGCCATAAACGGATTCAAAATAGCCTGAAAGTAATCCCGCACAATAAAAATACCGTTCTCGAAAGTACCCCCAGCAGGGGTTTGCATCCAAGAGTTGGCGGTCAAGATCCAGAAAGTAGATAGGTTTGCCCCAAAGGCCACCAGAATCGTGGCCACGTAGTGAATTGCCGGGTTCACCCTCTCCCAGCCGAAAATCATGATGCCTAGAAACGCCGCTTCCAGCATAAAAGCCCAGGACGCCTCAAAGCCGATGATACTGCCGAAGAAGTTGCCGACAGCTTCTGAAAACGGTGCCCAGTTGGTGCCGAACTGAAACTCCATAGGCAGCCCCGAGGCAACGCCAATGCCAAAGTTGAGCAGATAGAGTTTGGCCCAAAAACGGGCGTGGTAGTAGTACTGCTTATTGCGCGTGGTGAGCCACAGCCCTTCCACTAAAACAAGATAAATGCCTAAGCCTGTTGTGAGGACAGGCCACAGCATATGAAAGATAGCGGTTAGCGCAAACTGCATGCGCGATAGAACCACCGTGTCGTGGAGAAACTCCATATTTAATCTTTAGTAAAGCTCTGTAGATGTGTTGAGATAGATGTATTGAGAGAGTCATCCTTCAATTTTGAGTCAGGGATCAAGCTAGCTTTGAGCGGCTCTCGCAGTTTGTATCAAAATGTAACATCGCTGCGGTCGACAATTGCGCTCAACCATGCGTCAACCCGTTGTCCCATAGCAGATAGAGAGTAGTTGATCTCGGCGTCCTGCCGACAGGTACGGCGGTTTATATCGTTAATCCGAGCGATCGCCTCTACGAGCCCCATAACGCTATCGGGCTCCACTAACCAGCCCGTCTGGCCGTGGCAAATCAGTTCTGCCGGCCCACCACGACGGTATGCAATCACAGGCACACCACAGGCCAGGGCTTCGATCACCACGTTGCCAAACGCTTCGATCCATTTGGGCGTCACGAGCAATGCCTTGCACTGGCCTAAACCCTGCTGCAGCTCATCCAACGCAACAAATCCTCGGTAGTGAATAGGGGCATTGGGGTACTCCTGCTGGATGCTGGCCCAATAGCCAGGGTCAGAAATGGTACCAAAGATATTTAGCGGCGTGCAGCAGCGGGCAGCGGCAGCGATCGCATCTTCTAGCCCCTTTTCTGGAGCGATGCGCCCGACCCAGGCCAGCTCGTTTCCGGGCTGGGGCTCAAAGGTGTATTGGGATAGATCAAAGCCATTTTGCAAGACGCGGCAGCCAGCACCGAACGGAAAGGTATCGGCCTGAGCCTGGGTGTGAAGGCCAACCGTGCCGGGAAACTGCGCCAAAACTTGGGCGATCGCACCGTCCATAGCGTCAGAGAGAGAGCCCATGCTCACCAGATGAGCAACCGGGCGATCGAGCCAGGGCGTGAGGTAAAAGGGAAGCCAATCATAGGCGAAGTTGAGCAGCACATCGTACTCTTGCTGTGCTTGGCCAGCATAATCCCACATTGCCGCCAGCACAGCGTCGGCAGGCATCTGAATCGGAGCCCCCCGTAGCTGAGTTTGGGCCAGAGTTTGCAGCGCTCCAGAGATGGGGACGAGAGAAACGCCGTCGAGGCTAGAGCCCAATGGTGCCACCACATGAATCTGGTGCCCTCGCTGCTGCAGAGCATAGGCAATATTGGCGAGGGTCAGCTCAACGCCACCCCCTAGACCAGAGCCCAAGGGACCGACCGGAGTTGACAGAAATAGTATCTTCACGGCAGTTTCGTACCCGATGGACATCACCACAACCGCCATTGCTGACACGCTTCGGCGGGGTGAGAATTAATTTACGTATCTAACTGTTAAGTAAAAATGCGCAGTGTTTAGAAGTCAGAGAGGTAGTCGGTAGAATTGAAGCCACCAACGTTAAGGAAGTATTAAGTTTCGTACCGCTAATGCGTTGCGCATCATTATCCATCTACCCCCATGACCACAGGATCCCATAACTGGGCGACCCCATGACTGAACGACATGAATCTTCCGGCCATCTCAATTTAAATCACTCCGTAGAGTTCAATCACTCCGTAGAGGCCGTGCCGCCACAGCAGTCCCCCCTAGATTTCGCGGACGAGTCAACGGAACCATCGGCAAGTTTGCAGACCCTGGCTATTCTATGGGCTCGTAAATACGTTAGCGCAGTTGAAACGCGCCGGGAAGCCGCTCAAGCGATACAGTCGGCTGCCGAACATCGGTCTGATGAGGGTCGTCGCCTCACGGCAGGACGTTTGAGAGACCAGCTCTCCTTGGCTAGTGCTCAAGCCTGGTCCACCACAGAGACGCTATTGGCAGGAGAGCTGCAGGCTCACGATGTCAATCCCAGCCTAATTCGCCCCCTTGAGATTGCCCAAGACTCCCAACGCATCTTCGAACGGGCGCTAGATGCCTATGCCCAGGCGATCGCCCCCCGCAAGCTTTCGGTCTTGATTGGGCAGGATATTGGCAAAGTGCGCCAGCGTTACACAGCCCAAGACCCTCGGGTGATCGGATTTGTCAGCCTTCAGTTTCATCACACGGGCCAAACCCTGCTCAACGGCAGCTCTCAACCTGAGCAGAACCTGCTACAGCCCTATTTGAAGGTCATGGACGACCATATGTACATGCCGCTGCGAGAAACCTATCTTGCTGCAGCAGATCATAGCCCACAGTCTCCCAAGCTTCAGGCCGTCCAGCGGCTGTTGCCCATCAGCAGCACCATTGCCCAGCTTGTCTGCAAAAAGATACGTCGCGTCAATTCAGGGTATCGGAGCTATAGTGGCTCACTCCGTTCTGAATCTGTGCGCTCGTCGAGCGTGCGAGATGTAGAAATGTTCCAGATTTATCTCTGCCTTAGCGTACTGAGCAGCGGTATCGAAGCAGTCCAGCGTGAGCTTTTCCCCCTCTGCGTTATGCTGTACCCCCCGTTGGGTGTGAAGTGGAGCTTGGTGCAAGATATGCTGCAGGCATTGACCTGGGAAATGGCAGACCAGCTAGACGGAGACGACATGGCCGTTTTCATTCCCTATCTGCGGCTGTTCAGCGATATGTTTTCTCGGGAAGTATTTAGCGTGACGTAGCTCAACCTAAGGGCCATCGGTAGCGTGATCCCAATAGCTGTGACTGGGAAGAAGGTGAGCCAGGCCAAGGCACCCAGGTGTCCTACTCCGTGACTTTACAGGGTTGGCTCTCTCCACTAATTTGGTCAATCATTCGTCCCTATGCTGCTCGAGTCGTGACAGCCCTGGCAGAGGCCGCAGAGCAAGAGCTGATCCGGCCCAAAACCAGCCGCCGCCATCGCTTTCAAGAGTTGGTTGCCGTGGCGATCGCTTTTTTCGGTACCGGCGTTATCAGCTGGGCCACCGGATAGCCTTGTGGCATTTGGCCAGCATTTTTCCAAAAGCGGTGCCACCATAACCGGTAAGATCAAACTTGAACGCCGCTCTACACTTCTCTTCACTCTATGACCGCACTCAACCCCAATGCTATTCTCGATGTGCTCAAGCCTGTGCAAGATCCAGAGCTGCAGCGCAGCCTGGTGGAGCTGAATATGATCCGCGATGTTGAGGTAGAAGGTGGGCAGGTCAGCTTTACCCTAGTGCTCACCACGCCAGCCTGCCCGCTGCGAGAATTTATTGTGGAAGATTGCGAAAAGGCAGTCAAAACCCTGCCCGGCGTCACGTCAGTTGATGTCGCTGTCACAGCAGAGACGCCACAGCAAAAGTCCTTACCCGACCGCCAAGGGATTGCAGGGGTCAAAAATATTTTAGCCGTTTCCAGCGGCAAGGGCGGCGTCGGCAAAAGCACGGTCGCGGTCAACATCGCCGTTGCCTTGGCCGACAGCGGCGCTAAGGTGGGCCTGATCGATGCAGATATCTACGGCCCCAACACCCCGACAATGTTGGGACTAGCCAACACCGGGGTTACCGTACAGGACGGCTCTGACGGTCAAATTCTAGAGCCAGCCTTCAATTACGGCGTCAAGCTGGTGTCCATGGGCTTTTTGATTGACCGAGACCAGCCCGTCATTTGGCGAGGCCCAATGCTCAACGGCATTATTCGTCAGTTTCTCTACCAGGCCAGCTGGGGAGAACTAGACTACCTGATTGTGGATATGCCCCCCGGCACGGGGGACGCTCAGCTGACCTTAGCTCAAGCCGTGCCCATGGCCGGAGCCGTCATTGTGACCACGCCTCAGAACGTGGCCCTACAGGACGCTCGTCGAGGGTTAAAGATGTTCCAGCAGCTTGGCGTTTCGGTCTTAGGCATTGTAGAAAATATGAGCTATTTTGTTCCCCCCGACTTGCCCGATCGCCAGTACGACATTTTTGGGTCGGGCGGTGGCGCAAAGACCTCGGAGGAGCTGGAGCTACCGCTGCTGGGCTGTATTCCTCTAGAAATGAGCCTGCGGGAAGGGGGCGATCGCGGGGTGCCCATTGTGTTAGACCAGCCGGACTCGGCATCGGCAAAAGCTCTGCGAGCCGTGGCGCAACAGGTGGCAGCGCGGGTTTCAGTCGCCGCACTAACCTAGGACGCAGCCATGCCAACACCACGTCGTAATATTGCCCTTGTCATCGCCGGGGGGGGCTCTTTGGGAAGCTATGAAGCAGGGGTCATGACGGAGCTGCTCTACGCGCTAGACTACCTCAACCGCACCCGGCAGCCCGATGAGCCCGAATTTGTTGTTGACGTGATTACCGGCGGCTCCGCTGGTGCCCTCACAGCGGCGCTTGTGGCCCGCATAATGCTGCACGATTACAGCGAGCGATCGCGGCTATATGACGCCTGGGTAGAGCGCATTGATATTGTCGAGCTGATGCGCGAGGCCCCCAACAACGCCATCTTGTCTAAAGATGTGATTCGTAAGCTAGCTCAAGATTTGATTTTAGACGGCATCGGCGATCGCACTGGCGATGAAAAGGCAGCCTCGTTTTCGCCGAAAACTCTGCGCATGGGTCTGAGCTTGAGCAACATGAACGGGATAGACTATGCCCTCCCCATGCTGTCGTCAGCGATGGCAACGGGACTACCGTTTATCACCACTCTGTTTTCCGATACGGCCCAGTTTGAACTGACAGACCAGACAACGCAGAATCGTGATCTTTGGGCCAGCATCATTGAGGCAGCGATCGCCAGCAGCACCTTCCCCATTGCCTTTCAGCCGGAAGCCGTCCCACGGCGTCCAGCCGACTATCCCGACTCAGTTCTCTCCCAGCGGCCATCTCAGTTCTTCCCGCCCCAGGGCCAGCGGCCAATGGCATTTCTAGACGGCGGAATTTTTAATAACGAGCCACTCCAGGAGGCCATCAAACTGTCTCGGGAGATCGATGGCGGTATTCCCGACCCCGACCGGCTTTTCTTGCTCATAGACCCGGCCATCAACGTCTCCAACTTTGAGCCTGAAATCGATATCGAAGCGCCCCTAGAAAATCACATCAAGCGGCTGATCGGAATGATCTATAGCCAGGGTCAAGCGATTGAATGGCTTCGGCAAGCCTACCGCAAGAACACTGAGATTACCTGGCGCGATGAGTTGGTTAAGGGCATCACCTATCTTGTTCACACCTCCGACATTGACGCCGATCCCCAGTTTGTTGACGGCTTGCAGCAGCTAGCCCAGCGCGTCATCCGTGAGAAGCGCCGCCTCTCAGACGACGACGACCCAAAACCAGCCCTCACAGAGCTGCTTCAAACCGTCAAAGCCCGCTTTCCGCAGGAATACAATAGCCTGGGCAGCAGGCCTCGAGGCGCTGAGAAGCAGCTCGTATTTCTCAACTTAGTGTTCATTCTCAACACTGTTGCGGCATTGGAAAACAAATCTGTACTGCGGTTCGCTGTGATTGGCTCGACACCACAGCAGACAGCGGGGGATCAGATCAGCGGCTTCGGCGGGTTTTTCAACAAAGAATGGCGACAGCATGACTACCGTCAGGGACGGATTGAAGCCCACAATCGCTTGGCCGAAATATTATCGGCGCGCTATCCCAAAGAGCAGGTAGATGGCCGCACCAGCGATGACTACCGCGTCGAGCAAGATTTCTCCAACGTCACGCTCAAAGATGCGGATCGGAAACTGAGGCTCACCATTCGCCGCACAATTCTCGATCGGCTCGCAAAAGTCGTCCGCAACACCCTCAAAGTGCCGCTCTCGGGCTGGGTTGTCACAAGGCTCATTCTCCGCCGTCGGATCAATGAGCTTCTAGAGCTGTAGCCTCTTTCGTTCAGGCGGTTCCCGCTTGAGCATTATCCTTCGGCCCGGCTTCGAGGGCGATCGCCTTCCCGGCCTGAGGATGGCCCCAAATTACCGTCTCTTGCTTGTAAATCACCATCCCCGGCTTTGCCCCCTTGGGCTTGTACACATGCTTCAAATCGGTATACACCACAGGAGCCTGTTCGCTTTGGCGAGCGCGGCTATGGTAAGCCGCGAGATCTGCGGCCCGCTGCAGGTCCGCCTCTTGGGCCACGGTACCCGGGTCTAGCCGCAGCAGCAGGTGACTTCCTGGAATCTCTTGGGTGTGGAACCACAGGTCGTATTCCGTGGCCACCTTGAAGGTCAGCTCATCGTTTTGGCGGTTGTTGCGACCCACCAAGATGTCAAACCCGCTGGGGGACCGGTAGCGGTGAAACTCTGTCCGGACCTCACGGCTGCGGGGATGGTCTCCCCCATCGAGGTAGCCCTGCTGCTGCAGCTCCTGCTGGATATCCCGCAGCGACTCCAAATCGTCCGGCGTCTGGTAGGCCTCTAGCTGGGCGATGGCGACCTCCACCTGTTCTAGATAGGCCATCTCCGTCTCCACAGCCCGCAGCAGCGGCTCAATGGCCCCCCGCGATCGCTTCATTTTTTGGTGGCGCTTGTAAAACGCCTGGGCATTTTGTACCGCGTTCTTCGTTGGATCTAGGGGAATATCGACTGGGTCCCCGGTTTCAAAGTCGCGCAGCTGCACTGCGGTCATGCCGGGTTGCCACTCATGGAGGTAGGCCATCAGCAGATCTGCTCGCTCCCGGTGGCGATCGGCTTGATCAGACTGCTGCAGCCGCTTCCGAAAGTCATCGGCCTTAACCTGCAGCTTCTTAAGCAAGCTGGCTAGCTTTTGCTGAAGCTGATGCCGCAGCTGAGTAAAGCTCTGTTGGTTAAGCTCATCCCGATAGTACTGGGCCACCAACGCCTGGACAGACGACGCTGACTCAACGGTAGATGGAGGGACAGCGGGCCAAGGCATTACGGTATAGCCTCCCCCTAGCCACGCGGGACGAAATGCCTCTTGCTCTAGGCATCGTATCCACTCCTGCCAGCGCTCAAACAGCCGACCCCAAGCCGCAGCATCTAGATCTTCGGTCGATTGGTTGGGGTCTAGCCCCGCCGCCCTAGCCATCTGCCGCGTCAACGATGGACTGAGGCCACGGTAGGTTTTTAGCAGCATAGTCCCAAGTTTTCCTGGCACCAGACCCACACGCTCTTGCCACGTGGCTTGAGGCTCATCTAGCCTGGGTTGAGGATCCCGCAAAACTGGCGGCGGCTGATAGGGCTGTCCGGTCTGAATCGCTCTGACGCTAGACTGTCGTGGTCCAACTTGGTGGGCAGCGGTGATCACCTGTCGGTCGGCGGTGGCCAATATAACATTGCTGTACTTGCCCATAATCTCCACATAGAGATGCCACAAGATTTCGTCATCCGGGCGGCGAGCGAACTGAAGGTCGACCACCCGCTCCCAAGCCGACGTCTCCACGGCAACTAGAGCCAGCCCTCCAAGCTGATGCCGCAGCTGTTGACTAAACGTAAACGTATCAGGGTCGCGGGGCGGCGGCGGGCCAATACACAGCCGAGCCGCTTGAGGATGCCAGCATAGGGTGAGCCAGCTTCGGCCTTGAAGGGTGCGCAGCGCCAGCGCCACGGTAAAGCGATCGCGCTGATAGGTTTGCTCTACCCGAGAGGGCAACCAACTCTGACGCAATTCGGCACAAAGGGCCGTCAATGTCGTGAAATCAACTGTCTGCACTAGTAATGTTTAGTAAATATCAGCAGTCGTTATATCCACGAACAAGATTCCATGAATTACGTCATATAGCTTTGAAAACAAAGGAAACATGGCCAGAATGGTATCAAATTTGACCTCGCGCTCGTACGCGTAGACCGCTATGGATATCAAGCTAATCAACATCGGCTTTGGCAACATCGTCTCTGCAAACCGCGTTATCGCCATCGTCAGCCCAGAATCAGCCCCCATCAAGCGTATCATTAGTGATGCTCGGGAGCGAGGGGAGCTCGTCGATGCCACCTATGGTCGCCGAACAAGAGCCGTCATCATCACAGACTCAGGGCATGTTGTTCTATCGGCTATTCAGCCAGAGACAGTAGCCCATCGCTTCGTAGGCAATAAAGAGTATCAAAATGGCCAGTGATCCGGAGACCCTATCATCAGACTCAGGATGACGCGAGGGCTAGGCTCACATCGCTACAAAGAACTTTTCAGCAAGATTTAGTTCAATTTGATGCATTTTGGCCGTAGAACTCGTCAGTATTGACCGATATGCTTTGCTACAATGAATGCAGAAATTGGTGTAAGACTCAGTTAGCGAACACCGTCCGGTTGTGCATTAATCTACTGAGTCCGTAGGCGGGAATCCGCCAGACGTATCATTACTGAGCCATCGCCGCGTCAGGGGCTTTCTGAGATGGACACTTCTGAGATGGGCATTGAGTTTAGCAACTCCAATGGACCAATAATGGGCTGATTGATACAATTTTCGTCTGTATTTATTCGTATCACGCGCTTATGGCGTAGTTGCTAATGGTAACAAACAATGTTTCTCTGTCTGAGATAGGACAAGATCTACCTAAGGTTGCGCAAATGTTTTTAGTTGTTGACGACCACGACATGGTCTTAGATGGGACACTCAACCGACTGCAGAGCCGCTATCCGAACATCGATATCGTGACAGCGCAAACTGCTGACGACGCTCTCAAGCATTTACAGTCTGCCGCCCCGGATTTGCTGCTGCTCGATTTATCGATTCCTCAAGCTGAGGGTGGGGAAGCACAGGTCGATGTCGGCCTGCAGCTGCTACGGGAGCTGATGACCAATTATCCAGAGCTCAACATCACGGTTCAGAGCAGCTATGTCAAGGCGCTAGTTCGAGTAGTTCACAATATTGAGAGCCATGCAGGCGGGTTCACCGTCGCCAATAAAACCCTGCCGGCACAAGAGATGCTGGCTCGTGTCGATTGGGCTCTGCAAGGGTTGACCCACACGAAGGACATCGACGGCATGCGGGCAGGTTTGGAAATCAAGCCTGAGTGGTTTGAGGTGCTGCACCTGGCCTTTAAAGCAGGCCTACAGGACAAGGCGATCGCCCAGCGCATGTCTATTTCGGAGCGCACCGTCCGCCTCTACTGGAGCAAGGTCTATGACGTCCTCGGAATTTACCCAGAAGACGGGCGACGAGACGGGAAAAATATCAGAATTCAGACTGAAATCAAAGCTCGAGAATTGGGATTGATTGATTAGAGAGCGCTCTGATAGGGAGGCCTACCATGCCTCAGGACATTTCATTCACTAAGCGAGTCAGCGATCTTTTCCTTCGCGTTCTGCCGGGCCTTGGGGTGACAGGACTGATCCTCAGCGCCCGAATCTTTGGATTGCTAGAACCCCTAGAGCTGTTCGCATTTGACCTACTGCTGCGGCTTCGTCCCTACGATCCCCCTAGCGAGAGGGTTACCATCGTCAAAATTGACGAGGCTGATGTTGAAGCCCTTGGCGGCTACCCCATCCCACAAGATGCCGTAGCTGACGTCATTCAGCAAGTGCAGCAGTACGAGCCAGCGGCCGTCGGTGTCAACATTCTCAGTGACTTGTTGGGCGAAGCAGGGTCAGAGCAGCTTATAGAGAAGTTTCAGGCCACCCCAACACTATTAGCGGCAGACAAAATTTTGCTCCCTCAAGTGGCACCACTCAACGGTACGCCGCCAGAGCAAGTAGGCTTCTCCGATATTTACGTAGATAACCAAGACAGCCATCTGCGCCGTATTCTCCTGGGAGCCACTGATCCTCTTAACACTAAAGCCTTTAAATTCTCCTTTGCAGTGCGTCTAGCACAAGCTTACCTAGAACCCCGAGGCCATGCTCTCGACAACGGTATTGTGAACCCAGCAGCCATGAGGTTTGGCGACACCGAGCTTCCTTTGCTGAATTCCTATTCTGGGGGTTACGTCGGGCGAATAGACGACAGAGGTGTTCAGGCTCTGATGAATTTCCGCAACGGCCCTGAGCCCTTTCCAGTGCTGAAGCTGCAGGATCTCAGCTCGGCTCGTCAGGCGGCAGATCTCATCGCTGGTCGAATCGTGATTGTTGGGGTTTCCGATGGCGATGCCCGACTGCCCATCAAAACAGACGCGATCGCCAACCGCTGGGGCAGCTCAGCCCGAGGAAATACCGTTGATGCTGTGGATATTCAGGCCCATGCCACCAGCCAGATCATCAGCGCCACCCTAGATGGACGACTCTTTCTCAGGACCTGGTCTGAACCCTGGGAATATGCCTGGATACTGCTATGGGGGACGATAGGACTGACCGTTTGGATTCAGCTGATCGCCCCGGGCCGCATATTGATGTATGGACTCAGTACAGCCATACTTCTTATGGGGATTAGCTACATGGCCATCCTCATCGGCTACTGGATTCCTCTCGTCCCGCCCCTGCTCCTCATTGTTCTCAATGGGTTTCAGTGCGTCATCCTCAATGAATATCAAGGGCTACAGGCCCGCAGCCGCGAGCGCCGCCGCATTGCCAATGAACGTCAGCGCACCATCAAGCAGGCCTTTAACATCATTCACAACGGTCCCCTGCAGAACCTGGCCAGCCTGATGCGGTCAACCCAGGACGAAGATATCCCAAAACCCAATCTCGTGGCTCAGCTCATTGCCCTAGACGCTGAAATTCGCCAAATCAGCGACTATCTCATCAGCGAAGCCTTTACGAAAGAGAGCAGCTTCTACCTACAAAATGACACCAAGCTCGATCTGAAGCTGCCGCTACATGATTTGTTTTATCAAGTCTTTAGCAAAACCCTAGAGCGCGATTTGATTGGCTTTCGCAACATCAAGATCAAGATGCGCTCCTTTGAGCCGATGGATGAAGACAACCTAGATTTTGACCGCAAGCGAGAGCTATGCCGCTTTTTAGAAGAAATGCTGTGTAATATTGGAAAACACGCCATCGGCGCGTCACGGGTACAAGCGACGGGCAAAATCAATGATGACAGCTACGTCCTGCGAATAGAAGACAATGGGCCAGGGCTTGCCTCAGGGCGCAAGGGGGAGGGGACGAAACAAGCCCACAGCGTTGCCTCCCGTCTTGGAGGAGCTTTTAGGCGGCAGTCCAACAGCGATCGCAAGGGCACGGGCTGCGAGCTGAGCTGGCCCTTGAAGTCGGCCTAGAGATATATCGGCAGAGGACATTACCAATGACAATACCGCTGGTGGTCGCCACGGGAAACCCAGGAAAAGTGGCGGAAATGGAGGCATATCTCCAGCCTTTGGGAGTTTCGCTGCTTCTCAAACCGGACCATATCGACATTGAGGAAACCGGTACCACCTTTATGGAGAATGCACGGCTCAAGGCATCTCAGGTCGCCAAGCAC
>JGI12210J13797_10473684_pt1 | contig 20633 bp, 12 predicted proteins | sample ElkSlonscriptome_3_FD_13797 | JGI IMG/M metagenome (IMG submission 13797)
TGACGATATGCGGTTGGTATACTCGAGCCTATACGGGATGGCCCCCACCCTGTTCTACCCCATTCACGAGGATGGCACTTACGGAAAAGACCCCGCCGATATCTGGGACACCACGAACCCGCTGATGGTGATGACGACCAAAGGGGCACCCCAAAATCACCGGATTCAGGTGAACTCAGATATTATGCTGGAGCAAGATCTGGACTTTCTGTTGGAAGGACTTACGTTCAATGGTCGGTTAGCCTACGATAATAACTTTAGAGGCAACGGCGGGGTGAGAGAGAATAATCCGGGCGGAACGGATAACGTAGTTTTCAAGCGGTACCTCGAGAATGGTGAAGAGTTGTTCATCACTCCTCCGGGCGACAACCAATTTGACTTTGTAACCCAACCCTGGTACTACGATCCTATCGATATGAATGACGGCCAATTGGAACGTCGGCTATTCTATCAGTTCTCGCTGAACTACGAGCAGACTTTTGGCGGTAAGCACAATACCAGCGTACTACTATTGATGAACCGCGAAGAGTACGCCAGAGGCTCCATGTTTCCCCGCTACCGGGAAGACTGGGTAGCCCGGGCTACGTACAACTACGACGAACGCTATTTTCTGGATGTGAACGGTGCCTATAACGGTTCGGAACGCTTTGGGCCAGGTTATCGCTTTGAGCTTTTTCCTTCCGCCGCGGTAGGTTGGGCCATCTCTAACGAGCCTTTCATGCAGAATGCCAATTGGCTGGATATGCTGAAGATTCGCGGTTCCTACGGAGTGGTAGGGGACGATGATATTAACGGACGCTGGGGCTACGTCTCGCAGTGGGCTTCCGGCGGGCAGGCCTATATGAACAACGCCAATCCCTGGGGACAACGGTCTCCTTATACCTTTTACCGGGAAGACGTAATTGGGAACTCTGACTTACGGTGGGAAACCTCTACCAAAGCCAATCTCGGGTTCGATCTCACGCTCTTAAATAACCTATTTACGGCTACAGTTGACGTTTTTCAAGAGGAGCGTAACGATATTATTGTGCAAGGAGATGACCGAAGCGTCCCTTCGTTTTTAGGGTTCAGCGCGCCCGACCTAAACGTGGGGCGAACCTCAGTAGAGGGAATTGAGCTTGCTCTGGGATTTAACCACTACGTAAATCCAAACTTAAAGCTGTGGTCAAACATAAATTTCACCCAAGCCCGTAGCAGAATTGAGTTTCGGGAAGAACCCGTTTTACTGGATGCCCACCTCAAGACCGAAGGCTTTCCCATTGGCCTGTACAAGCGCGCCATTAACGGTGAGTTTATGACCAGTTGGGACGATATATATATGTCGGTGCCCCTAGTGAACGATATGCAGTATCGTCGTCCCGGCTACTTTGATATGGTAGATTTTGACTCGGACGGTCGTCACGACGGTAACACCGACCGGGCTCCCTACGGCTATCCCCAGCAACCAATCAATACCTGGAACTGGACCGTGGGAACCGACTATCACGGCCTATCGATTATGGTGCAGTTTTACGGGGCTTTCAATGTGACCAAACAACATACCGTCTGGGATTTTCATCAAAACACGCCGCTGTATTTTGAGCATAATATTGACTACTGGACGGTGAATAATCCCGATGGGGAAGAGATATTGCCCAGTTGGAAGGGTGGGGCTGCTACCGACTCCTATCGCAATTACTTCGACGCCTCGTTTGCCCGGCTGAAGAACGTGGAGATTGCCTATAATTTTTCGGGGCAAAACGGAAATAGCTATAAAGTGTTCGTCGGCGGCAATAATTTGTTTTTCTGGTCAAATCTACCCGATGACCGGGAGAGTAACCGACAAAACGGTGAAGCCCACGTGCGAGGCGACTATCCTACCTTCCGCCGTATTAATGTTGGCTTTAATGTAAATTTTTAAAGAGAACCCATTATGAATAAATTCTATATAAAACTAGCGAGTATACTAGGTAGCCTCCTGCTAATCACTACCTCCTGCGAGGATTACCTAGATAAAACTATAGAAACCAATCTGGATCAGGAAGAAGTCTTCAAAAACTTCGTGAACGTTCAGGGCTTTGTGGAGGAAATGTACGCGATGGTGGTAAACTACGGCACCGCTACCCACTGGCAGAGCTACATGTGCTACGGGGATGATGCCCTGGGCAATCAAAACTGGCAGTTCGATTTTCGCATCGACCAGGGGCGTTACTGGAACTGGATCAACACTGGGGGTACTGGTATTGGTACATTTTTCTACAACGAGAATGCTAACACATCAGATGATCTACCGTTTAGAAGGGCGGGAATTTGGCAAAGTAGTTGGGCCGGGATTCGGAAGGCTAATTTGGTGATTGAGAACGCCAATCTGATTGTGGACGCTACGCAAGAAGAGAAAGACGTGCTAATGGGACAGGCCTACTTCTTCCGGGCTTTCTTTCACCACGAGATTATGAAATTCTGGGGCCCTATTCCTTATATTGACCGGTCATTAGACTCCGATGATTGGGAGCTAGAACGTCCAGAGACATTTAAAGAAACCGCGCTAGCCATTGACGATGATTTTGCCCTGGCTGCCCAATTGCTACCCACCGACTGGAACAATCATCCGGCAGGTCAAAGAACCCAGGGGGTGAACCAGTTTCGGGCGACCAAAGGAGCGGCCTGGGCCTTCAAAGGGAAGAATCTGCTGTTTGCAGCCAGCCCTCTGATGAAAGGGTCTACTGATCCCTACGACTATGATCAGCAGTTATGTGAAATGGCTACCGAGGCTTTTGCCGAGGTGCTGAAACTGGAAGAGTCCGGTCGTTACCGTTTGGCCAGCATGGAAAACTACCAGGATGTTTTCTACTCATTCAGTGGAACCACCGGTTACATTTATCCGGGTAGTACGGAGTTTATCTTCAGCCAATCGGGCGATACTGGTTGGTTTCCCCGCTTTTTGTCGCAAGGTTTTCAAATCGGCAGCCACTGCGAGCAACGGGATACCCAGTTTCCGACTCATAATTACATCCACTACAACTTCGGGATGGCCGATGGCCTATCTACTGAAGATAGCCCGAACTACGACCCTAGTAATCCCTGGGAAGGTCGCGACCCCCGATTGTATAAGTGGGTAGTGCTAAATGGCGATCAGATGGTAGAAAACTTGGGGGCTGCCAGTGGCGATGCTGAAGTACATCGCTACGCCCAACTCTACGACGGAGGGGCTCATCGGTTCCCGAACGTAGATTTGGGTAGTCCTACGGGTTACATCTGCAAAAAATGGTACGGCTTATCGTTCAATCATTTTGATAATAATATAGGTAACTACTTGCCCTTCCGGCTGCACATGCGACTTACCGATGTGTACCTAATGTACGCGGAAGCCGCCCATGCAGCTTACGGAGCACTACAGGCTCCTGCTTTTTATTCCCTAACGGCGGAGGAAGCCATCAACGCGCTACGTAGCCGGGCGGGAGTAGGCCCGGTACAATTTGTAAGCGATAATCAGAAGTTTATGGATGAGATCCGACGGGAGCGAGCCGTCGAGTTAAGCTGGGAAGGTCACCGCTGGATGGACCTGCGCCGCTGGCGACTCGGTGAAATGGATCGGTACAAAGAGAAAACGGGCCTCCGCTTCGACGAAGGGCTCACCTTCTATCAAGAGGAATTGATTCGTACCAAAGTATTTGATGAAAAACACTACTGGCTACCGCTTCCGCAGAACGATACGGAGCTTTACGCGGGGTTTGAGCAAAATCCTGGCTGGTAAATACTACTGGGAAATGGATAATGGAAAGTTGAAAATTGTACGCTATGACCAGCAAAATTATGCATAACCCGGCTTTGAATACACAATCACTACTGATTACTCATAAAACTATGACAACATATCTAAAACTTTATAAAATACTTTGTCTGGGAGGATGCTTGCTTGGTTTAGCATTCCCTTCCTTCGGACAGAGCGTAGACAGTACCCTGGCAGATTTGCCCGAAGCACTGATAGAAAATGCTGATGAGAACCTTCAGTTGAGCGATACGATTGATTTGGGCTTTAATAAGAAAAGTAGGCGAGAGGTAGTTGGGGCCGTATCTGCCATTCGTCCCGATTCCTACCTGGGCTACGACAACACTCAGCGAGTACGCGATGCCTTACTGGGGAGAATCACCGGAGTATACGGCAGCGACAACATCCGCGGCTTAGGCAATGCCCTTATCGTGGTTGACGGAATTCCCGGACGGCCGATTGACCTGCTGAATGCTGAAGAGATTGAGCAAATCACGGTACTTAAGGACGCCAACGCGGTCGCCCAGTTCGGAACGATGGGAATGAACGGAGTAATTGTCGTGACCACCAAGCGCGGTAACTCCCAATACCGTCGGGCCAACGTGACCGCCAGTTACGGAATAAACCAACCGCTGGCTTTACCTAATTACCTAGGTTCCGCCGACTATATGCAGTTTTTCAATGAGGCGCGGCTTAACGATGGACTAGACTCGACCTTTAGCCAGGAGCAGATCAATAATTTTCGCAATAGCAATAATCCCTACCGATACCCGGATATTGATTATTATTCTAGCCAGTATCTTAACCCCTCCACAAGGTTTGCCAACGCTATCGCCGAATTTTCGGGGGGGAGTGAGAATACTCAGTACTACATTAATATGGGGTACAATCGCAATACCTCACTTATCCGTCTCAACCCGGAAGCCAACGCGGGTAGCCACCGTTTCAACATTCGGGGTAATATCAACTTTCGGGTCAATGACTTTATCAAGAGCAGCTTAGATGTGGTTTCTATGGTGAGCACTGAGAAAACTGCGGGTAATCTGCTATCCGCCGGAACGACCCGTAGGCCTCATATTTTTGCCCCACTATTACCGGTCTCGATGGTGGATACCGTAGGTAATCCGGGCTTAGCGGGGCAAGTAGCCGCCGCTAACCTTTACGGTGGCAGTCTGCTGGGAGGTTCCCAGGCGTTCCAGAATAATACCGCGATTGCGGATGCGTTGGCCGGGGGATATCAGGAATTCATTACTCGTATTACCCAGGTTAATAATGCGATTGATTTTGACCTAAATCGGTTTGTGAGTGGGTTGTCGGCCAGAACCTACGTAAGTTTTGATTTCTACAATATCTATTCTCAGTCGGTGAATAACACCTACTCGGTGTATGAACCCACTTGGAGTGGCGATACCATTGTGGCGCTTAACCGAATTGGCGAGCAAGATTTACGGGACCTTACCGAAAATGTGAATACTCAGAACTTCCTGACCCGCTACGGCTTCTACGGAATGCTAAATTACGATAAGCAATTGGGCGAGAAGCACCGTATCAATGCTTCGCTGATTGGGTACGCCAACAATGCGTACGTAAGAAACCAAACCCAGCCTCAGAAAAACGCCCACGTAGCCCTCCAGTTTAATTACAATTTTGATAATAAGCTACTACTTGACTTCACTTCAGCTTATGTAAATTCGGTAAAATTGCCCGAGGGTAATCGAGGAGCGTTTTCGCCTAGCGCCGGAATAGCCTATATTCTGTCCGAAGAAAATTTTTTGGAGGGTAGTAGTTGGATCGACTATCTGAAAGTTAGGGCCACCGCTGGTATCATAAATTCCGATGTTGGCATTAATGGTTATTTTTTGCATCAGGAGGTATACTCCCAGAATGGTCCTTCTTACGGCTGGGCTGATGGTTTTACTAACCAAGCTACCCGAATAGGACAGGGACGCAATCCTAACTTTGGATTTGAACAACGTAAAGATATTAACCTAGGATTTGAAGGTTTACTTTTTGGAAGCTTATGGGTAGAGATGAACGCCTTCCGAACCGATATTGATAATCAGGTGACCCGCCTCACCACCCAATACCCTTCCTTCTATGATGATTTTACCCCGTACAGTAACTACAATCAGAGTCGTGTCCAAGGAGTAGAAATGGGGGTTCAGTTTTCTGAACAACTGGGTCAGTTAGGCATCAGCGTTGGGGCTAGAGCTACCTACGCCGAAACGGAGCAGGTGCGGGTAGACGAGGTATACGAAGATAGCTATCAGTTCCGTCAGGGTCAACCAGTCGATGCGATGTGGGGACTGGAAGATTTAGGCTTTTATACCGCTGATGATTTTATCGAGGACGGTTCGTTGCGAGAAAACCTACCCCAGTCCGCCTTCGGTGATGTTCAACCAGGCGACATCCGTTACCAAGATCAGAACAACGATGGTACAATAGACAATCGTGACCAGGTGTACATTGGCCGATGGTTTGCGCCCTGGACGTTTAGCTCCGATCTTCGGTTGGAGTATAAAGGATTAAGTTTATTTGTACTAGGAATAAGTCAGGTAGGTAATCATGCTATGCGGATGAATGATTACTTCTGGATAGACGGCGATGATAAATACTCGGAAGTAGTGCTCGATCGATGGACCGAAGAAACCGCCGCTACGGCTACGTATCCTCGCTTGTCGTCTCAACAGAACAATAACAACTTCCGAAGCTCCACCTTCTGGATGTACAATAATTCCTACTTCAGAATTCAACGGGCGCAGCTAACCTATCAGTTGCCTGGCACTTGGGTCAATAAACTCAACATGGCCAATATCAGTATTTACATCGCCGGCAATAATCTGCTAGAAATTGCCGAAAACCGGGACATTCGACAGTTGCAAATTGGCACTCAACCCATGTACCGATCGTACTCCGCCGGACTACGGGCTAGCTTCTAACCAAAAACTACCATGAATATGAAAAATCTATATAAATATTTTATCCTGGTTGCTTCAGTGAGCATCTTTAGTTGTGAAGAGTTGATTGAACCCGTAGACGAAAACATCTTAGATGCCGACCGTCTGAACTTCGATCCGGCCTTTGCTGAAGGAGTGCTAATAAATGCCTACTTAGGCTTGATCGATCAATATCAACTCACCGAAGTTGCTACCGACGATGCGGTGACCAATAACTTGAACAGTGGTTTTCGTCAGATGGCAGTAGGGCAGTGGGCGGCCCAGTTTAATCCGGTGAGCCGCTGGGACTGGTACGAGCCTATTTTTTATATTAACCGTTTCATTCCTACCATCGAGAATGTACAGTGGAAGCGTGATCCGGAAATCAACGAGTTGTTTGAAGTTCGCTTGTTAGGCGAAGCCCTGGCGATGCGGGCGGTGCACCATATGTACGTTTTGCAAGGTCATGCTGGAGAAAGTCAATCGGGAGAGTTGCTGGGTATCCCCTACTACACCGAATTTGTTGATCCTGCGGGAGAATTTAACGTTCCCCGTCTGAGCTTTGAGGAATCGGTAGCGAAGATCAACGCCGACTTTGAGGAGGCACTGGCTTTACTGCCAATGGATTATGACAATGCCGCCGACATTCCCACCCGCTACGAATCCTACGATCCTGAGGCCTATCGCTTCGTTTTTGGTGATAATAACCGGCTGCGGATTAGCGGAAGAATTATCAAAGCTTACCAAGCAAAGCTAGCCTTACTGGCAGCCAGTCCGGCATTTATGAACGCGCAGGGCGATTACTACCAGCGGGCGGCTAATCTAGCGGCTGAGCTAATCAATGACATTGGTGGCGTAGCCGGACTAGACCCCAACGGGGTTGCATTCTACGACGAAAATAGCGACCGGGACTTACCGGAGCTACTGTGGCGAAATTCAGTAGGGAACAGTTCATGGTTCGAACGAAGTCAGTTTCCGCCCTCCCTTAACGGTGATGGGAGAACTAATCCTTCTCAAAACTTGGTAGATGCCTTTCCGATGCTCAACGGGTACCCCATTTCTAGTCCTAATTCGGGTTACGATGCCAGCAACCCCTACGAAGGCCGTGACCCCCGCTTAGCTACGTATATTCTTTACAACGGAAATATGATTAACGACAACACCATTTTTACTGGGGTGGGAGCGGGCATTAACCGGGTAGATTCTATTCAGGAAAGATCAACCCGCACCGGTTACTACCTCAAGAAGTTGCTTCGCCCCGATGTGGTGATTAACAACGATGGTTCTACTACCAGTCAGGAACACTTTGATGTGTTCCTGCGCTACACCGATATCTTTCTGGTACTGGCGGAAGCAGCCAATGAACTGGGTGGCCCCGACTTTGCGGTAGGCGGCATCACTGCCCGTGAAATTATCTCCGCTATCCGGCAGCGAGCGGGCATTGAACAACCGGATAACTATTTGCAAATGACAAACGACCAAGAAAGTATGCGATCGCTTATTCGTAACGAACGTCGTCTGGAATTATGTTTTGAAGGACACCGTTTCTGGGATATGCGACGCTGGAGGCTGGATTTAGACGAAAATGTAGACGGTATTTTCTTCAACGGAAATCAGTATACTGATCTGGATGTGGAACTTCGACAGTACGGCGAACGAGCTATCTATGGCCCTATTCCCCAGTCAGAAACGGTAAAATTCAGTGCGCTAGAGCAAAACCAGGGCTGGTAATTCATTTAATCAACTGTGATACACTGTAAAATATTTACGATATGAATATCAAAAATCTAATACTTTCGTGCTTGGTGCTGGTCTTGATTGCTTGCGAAAACCAAGATATAGTTTATCCGAATTACGAAACCACCGCCGGATATTTTCCCTACCAAACTCCAGTGCGTACTTTAATCTTGGGTAACTACGATCAGGGAATTAATGAGAATGATAACAATTTTCGGTTTGAGATTGGAATGACCATGGCGGGGGTTTATGAAAACGAACAGGAGCGCACCGTCCACTTTGAGATCGATAATAGCCTATTAGATAATGTTGCCAATGTACAGGCATTACCCGGTGAATACTATACCACTGACGTGCAAAGCCCTTTAACAATTCCCTCTGGTACCACCAAAGGAATTATTCCAATACAATTGACGGGAGGCTTCTTCGATGATCCACTTTCCTACGGTGAGGGCGTCAACTACGTTATTCCAGTACGAATTACTGAGCTGGAAAATCTGGATACGCTACTTGCCGGTGAGAGCGTTGTAGCAAACCCCAACCGGGTAAATCCCGCCGACTGGAATACTTTACCTCGCGACTACACGCTATTCGGCATCAAATACATCAATCCCTATCACGGAAGCTATCTTCGCCGGGGTGTTGACGTAATGATCGATGCAGCGGGTAATGAAGTAGAAAACGTGTACATCAGCGAGTTCGTAGTACGCGACGAAGTAGTTCCGGTCAATACCTCCGGCCGGCGGTCAGTTACTCTAGAAAATACAGTACGAAGAGGCGATAATGCTAGTCCCGGTAACCTAATGATGGAGCTAAGCTTTAATAGTGAGAACACCTGTACAATTAGTAGTGCCACCGATGATCCCTACCAGATTGACGGTAGCGGACAATTTGTAGAAGGTGGTGATGAGTGGGGAGGTAGACCCCGAGACGTGATTTACCTAGATTACGACTATACTGATATAGCCAACAATGAAACTCATAGCGTACAAGATACTCTCGTCATCCGCGACCGGGCGGTTACTTTTGAGGAGTTTACTGTGGAGTTGAAGGAGTAATGATCTGCTACAGTGAGCCAACGCGGCACTGCGTTCTGGGGCGCACTGAAAGTTGAGATTATCTAATCGCTCAGTAATTTGGTGCGTATAATTAGTTATGCCTATTTTTGGTGTGCGGACGAACGAAGAAGATAAGCGACAGTTTGGCCGTTTTGTCCTGCATCAACCTGACACGCTATGAACTACGACGACCTGCGCTACCATTTCGACCGCCACGTCGCCCTACGATTTATTAAGAAAGATCACGCGCCACTGATTGGCTCTTTTCTGCACCAAGCCTTCAAAGCGGGCAACCATTATAAAGTGTTGGAAACTGAGCTTACGGATCAGTTGTACGATTTTTTGACTACGCTTAATGCGGGACACGACCCGGCTCCGTATCCACTTAGCCCTAAAGAGTACCTCAAACAGTGGACGCAAAGTGGGTTTCTACGTAAGGCTTATGAAGACAATTGGGATGTGCCGATGTATCAACTTACTTCCGGCAGTGAGTTGGCTCTGCGCTGGCTGGCTTCTTTGGATAAAAAAGAATTTGTGGGCACCGAAAGTCGGTTGCTACAAATTATCCGTTTGCTGGAGGAAATGGTACAAAAGACGCAGATTGATCCGGCCGAACGAATTAAGCTGCTGGAAAAGCAAAAGGAGGCACTGAATCAGGAAATTGCCGAACTATCTGTTCGGGAAGAACCACTGGAGCCGGATGAAACCCAGCTAAAAGAACGTTTCTACGAGCTCGAGCGCATGGCGCGCGATCTTATGGCCGACTTTCGGGAGGTAGGCGAAAACTTTCGCTCACTCGATCAGCGTGCCCGGGAAAAACAGCTGACTCAAACAATGGTTCGTGGTAAAATGATTGGCGAGGTGCTGGATGCCTACGATGCGCTGTGGCAGTCAGATCAGGGCAAGAGCTTTGCGGCTTTCTGGGAGTTACTGATGAATACTGAGCAACAAGAAGCCCTCGACGGCATGATTCGACAGGTGAAACAACTGCCTCAGGTTGCCTCATTAAGCAGTAATGCGGTAATTAGTCGCCTTAAAATTAATCTGATTAATGTGGGCGATCAGGTGAACCAGTCGAACCATCAACTAGTAGCGCAACTGCGGCGGTTTCTGGATGCCCAGGTACTGTTGGAGAATCGTCGCATTGCCGAAACGATTGACACCATTCAGGCGGAAGCCATCGCGTTGAAAGATACATTGAGTTGGCGGAAGCCGTTCTTTTGGCTCGATGATAAACCCGCGATGGACTTCACTATGGCTCGCCCGCTGTTTACTCCGCCATCCCGTCCGGTAATCACTGCCGAAGTGATCGAGGAGGGCGTGTCTGATAACCAAACCGATGTGCTGTTTGAGCAGGTGTACGTAGACCCGCAGGAGTTGCAACAAAAAATTCGTAAACTGCTGCGCCAGCACAGCCAGGTATCGTTACGGGAAATCACCCGGCACTTCCCGATAGAAAAAGGCTTGACCGAACTCCTGACCTACCTCAATCTGGCATCGCAAGACAATAGAACGGTGGTAGATGCTGAGGTGATTGAGGAAATTGAGGTGCGGGATAAAAAATATTCCGAAGAACCTTTCTTGGTAGACGTGCCCCAGCACATATTTTCTCGCTAACCAGCTACTCATAGAAACTCTGACTTATTTATTCCATGACCGATACCGACCTAAAAAATGTTCCCAGCTACAGCAAGGTGCTGGCTCACTTGTTGAAAGGGCCACTCTACGCGCACGATAAAGACCTGTGGCATCAGTTGGTACACCATCAGCGCAGCATTCAGCAGTACTTCGGGGCATTGCCGCTTAATCTCTACGTAGACGAGCAGGAGGGCTATGCTTTTCTCAAACCTTTGTCCGCTGAAGAAGAAGAGATGTGGCGCGAAGAACGCGGTGAAGACCCATCTCGCCTAATTTCGCAGCGTAAGCTCAGCTACGGACAGACTCTTATCTTAGTGCTACTTCGCAAACGCTTGCTGGAGCACGATGCCCAGGGGGGCGATACCCGATTAGTTATTCCCCGGGACGAAATCCAGGAAATAATGCAGGTATTTCTGCCCGACGAAACCAATCAGGCTCGGCTCACGGAGTACGTAGAGACGGGTATCAATAAAATGATTGATATCGGTATCTTACGAGCACTCTCCAACGATCGCGAACACGTGGAAGTGAACCGAATTCTGAAAGCTAAGGTTACGCCTACTGAGTTGGAAAATATTGTAGAAAGCCTTAAAAAATATCGTCCATGAATACAACCGAAACGGCGATGTTAGATTTTGAAGTCGGCCGAGAAGCCCAGCGGGGTTACCGACTGGATGCGCTGGAAGTATACAACTGGGGTACTTTCAACCACAAAATATGGTCTATTCAGCCATCGCAGAAGAACGCGCTACTCACGGGCGACATCGGGTCGGGAAAGAGCACCCTGGTAGATGCGCTCACTACGCTGCTGGTGCCCCACCATCGGATTGTGTACAACGCTGCTGCCGGAGCCCAGGCGAAAGAACGCTCGCTTCGGTCGTATTTGCGGGGCGAGTACCGTAGCGTACGCGAAAGCACTAGTGCTCAGGCCAAAGCTGTGGCTTTGCGCGAAGACGGAAAGAGTTACTCGGTGCTGCTGGCTCGCTTTACTAACGCCGGTTTACGCGAGCGGGTAACCCTAGCGCAGGTGCTCTGGATAGAAGACCATCGGGAGAAAAAGTTCTTCATCGTCTCGCGTGATCGGCTCACCATAAAAGATCACTTTACCGGGTTTGGATCGGATTTGCTTCAGCTCAAGGCGCAGTTGCGTCGGCAGGAGCATACGCAGGTGTTCGATGCCTTTAAAGATTACAGCGCGCGCCTGCGTCAGCACTTCGGCATGAGTAGCGAAAAAACGTTGCAACTGTTCTACCAAACGGTTTCGATGAAGTCGGTAGACAACCTCACCACCTTTGTGCGCTCGCATATGCTGGATCAGACCGATACCCGCGAGCAACTGCTGGAGCTACAGCGCAACTTCGAGAACTTACAGCAAGCCTACGAAAGTGTACTCAAGGCCCGTAAGCAAACCGACCTACTCAAGCCAGTAATTGACGAAGGGAAAAAATACGAACGGATTGTCGGCAAAATCGAGCAGCTAGGAAATAATCGTGATGCCCTACCTAGCTTTATCGCCGAAAAACGCTACCGTTTGCTGAGTGAAGCCTTGGTGGATATCAAGCAGCAACAAGAAGAAGTCAATCAGCTACGGCAAGCAGAAGAGCAGCTACTATCTCAACTGAACGACCAGCGAGAGGGCGTTACCAAAGCCTACTACCAGAGTGGGGGCAATCGTATTGAGGATATTAAGAATACGATCAAAGCGGAGCAACAGGAGAAAAATCATCGGTCGGGGCGTTGGGATCACTACCATCGGCTGACCGAGACATTGCGCTACCCTCAGGCGGATACTCAGGCACTCTTTGAGCGTAACCAGCAGCAGGCGCAGCAGGAGCTAACCAATGTGCGGGAACGTAAGCAGCAGCTTCTGCGGGAACGCGACGAGCGAGTAGTACATCAGAACGAGCTTTGGAAGAAAAAGGAAGAAGAAGAGCAGGAGCTGCACTCACTCCGACAACGGCAGAGTCAGATCCCCCGGCAGCAGATTGAAATGCGGCAACGCCTGACCGAAGCACTGGGACTGCGTTCCGAGCAACTGCCCTTTGTGGGCGAACTGCTGCGGGTACGACCCGAGGAAGCCGCTTGGGAGGGAGCCATTGAACGTTTGTTGCACGGCTTTGCCCTCAGCTTGCTCGTACCCGACGAACTGTACGCCACGGTGAGTCAGTACGTGAATAAAACGGATTTGCGAGGACGATTGGTTTACTACCGCACCTTAATTGATACCGGGGCTACGTACGCCAATACAATTGCCGATCAGTCGCTGCTCCACAAAATTGATATTAAGCCGGATACTCCGTTTGAAGACTGGCTAGAACGAACGCTGGAGCAACGGTTCAACTACCTTTGTGCCGATACGATGGATCAGTTTCGCTCTCTGCCTCGTGCCATCACACGTCAGGGATTGGTGAAGCACGGGCGCACTAAGCACGAAAAAGACGACCGCCGTACCATTGATAGCCGTCGCTTTTACGTGTTAGGCTGGTCGAACCAAGAAAAGGTGGATGCGTTGCAAAAGTCAGTCAACCACTGGAAGCAGACTTGGCAGTCGGTAGGCGACGAACTGACTGCGCTGGAAGAAGAAGCGGAAGCATTGGAGCAACGGGCAGAGGGTGCCCGCGATCTGTCGCAGTTCACAGAGTTCCACGAAATCAACTGGGCAGAAGTGGTACACCGCATTCAGGCACTGCAAGAGGAGATGCGTTCGCTGGAGCATTCCTCGGACAAACTAAAGCAACTCAAAAGCGAAATGGATCGCCTGGCCGAGCAAATTACCACGCATCAGCGCGAGAAGGAAGGGTTGCTTACTCGGCAGGGAGCGCTTTCTAGCCGACACAGCGACTGCGAGCGTGATCTCAAGGATGCCGAGCAACGAAAAGACCTCATTAGTCCGGAAGAGAAATCTTCCAACTTTCCGGCTTTGGAAAAACTGTCGGGCAGTGCTACTATTCGGCTGGAGGACTTAGAGAATGTACGACAACAGATGCAAACCAGTATTCAGAAAAAACTAAATAAGCAGATCGCTGAGCGAGATAGTTTAGGCAAACGACTGGGACGGCTGATTCATCAGTTTATCCAACAGTTTCCGGCGGAGTCGGTAGAGATTACACCATCGCCCGATGCGCTGCCCGAGCTACGCAACCTGCACCGTCGCCTCGTGCGCGACGACCTGCCCCAGCACGAAGCCCGCTTCCGAGAGCTGCTGCGGAAAGGGACGATCAACGACATCTTACTCTTCAAAAACAAACTGGAAGCGGCCAGTGAAGAAATCAAGGAGAAGATTGACCTAATCAATAATTCGCTGCGGGAGATTGAGTACGATCCGGGTACCTACATCCGGCTGGTACCCGACAAAGAGCTGGATGCGGAAATTCGTAATTTTCAAACCGACCTGAAAAACTGCCTGAAGAATACGCTGGGTCAGGAAGATTATTACAACGAGCAGAAATACGTTCAGGTGAAGCAACTGCTAGATCGTTTCCGTAGCGAGGAAAGTGCCGAAAAGCGTTGGAAGGAGAAGGTGACCGACGTGCGTAACTGGTACTCCTTCGGAGCATCGGAACGTAACCGGGAAACTGAAGAAGAAGTGAATTACTACAGTGATAGTGGGGGCAAGTCGGGTGGACAGAAAGAGAAACTAGCGTACACCGTGTTGGCATCAGCCCTGGCTTATCAGTACGGCATTCACGATGAGCAGAAAAGTGCTAAGGCTTTCCGTTTTGTGGTGATCGACGAAGCTTTCGGACGCGGCTCGGACGAGAGCACCCGTTTTGGCTTGGAGCTATTCGGGAAAATGAACTTACAACTACTGGTGGTCACGCCGTTGCAGAAGACGGGCATCATTCAGCACTACATTGACTTCGTACATTTCGTGAGCAACCCCACCAAGATGAATAGCGAAGTGATTGATCTGACTAAGAAAGAATATTTGGAACGAAAAAAGGAGTACGACGAGCAGCGGTTTAGTGCGTATACGGAAGGTTGAAGGTTGCCCCGGAATAAATCCGGGAGGGTTGAAAGGTTGAAGGTGTGACTTGTGATGGCTAAATTTTGATCCTTACAATAAGCTAAGAAACCTACTACTTGAATGCTACCAAGCAAATTATAGAGTACTTAAGGTCTGCCGATGATTAGCCCGAAAGACATTGAAAAGCAAGCCGCACGCTGGTATACCAACTTTTTGCGAGCCGAGATACGGAATGAAGATTTCTTTCCGAAGGAAGTACGCTTCGCCAAGGTACGTCCCGCTCAAATAACCGCTCGCTTTGAAGAACTTCACCGCGGCTTGCTCCGGCTTCGGCAGCACAGCAAAGAAGAAACGGGAGCGGGCTATTTGGTGGTGTGGGAAGAGGTTAACAGTCACAGCATTGGGAAAAACCTGCTTCCGGTTAGTATCCAAATTACTGAGCGAGCTGACTACCTAGCTCTGCTCTCGCCCGAGTTGCAAGAACACTATCAGCAATTTACCCAGGCTTCGGCACTGCTGCTGCGGGAGTTTCCGCAACTAAAGGAGTGGGTACTTAGCCAGGTGCGCCGGGTAGGCGACTACGGATCGCAGTGGCCTAATCTAATGAAGGTCTGTCGTTGGTTTTTGCGCGATCATCAGAGAGACCGTTACTACATTCGGGAGCTACCGATAGCGGTTCCTACCAAGTTTATAGAACAGCATAAGTCAATTCTCAGTGAGCTACTGCTGCAATTACTACCTGTCGAGCAGGTAGACGCTACCTTTGTTGGCAATCGGGAGCACAATTTTGAAAAGCGGTTTGGGCTGAAGTACGACGAAACTCTGGTGCGTCTTCGGCTTCTGGATGCGACCCTAGCGGATGGTATTGATGATATGGCCATCCGACACACTGCCTTGGCGAATCATCCGTTCGGTGGAACCACGGTCATCATCACCGAAAACAAAATGAATTTTTTAACCCTACCTCCTTTACCTCAAACAATTGCTCTATGGGGGGGTGGCTTTCAGGTGCATTTGCTAGGAGCAGCGCGGTGGCTGAGTGCTCGGAAAATATACTACTGGGGCGATCTGGATACCCACGGATTGTATATTTTATCGCAACTACGCCAGCAGTTCGCTCAGGTCGAGAGCTTAATGATGGATAAAACTACTTTTGACCGATTCTACACCGACGATCACGCTCCGCCAATCTCGCAAGTTAGCATTGATGGTTTGCGCAGCGAAGAGCTCTCGCTATTTCACTATCTGAAAGAGAGTAATCTCCGGTTGGAACAGGAAAAGATACCGCAGTGGTACGTACAGCAGCAGTTAGACAGTCGGTTCTAAGCAGGAAACTAAAACCCTGAAACCTGAGTGATACTAATAGTGAGTAATTAAAATATGAAAAACGGAGACCGGAGACCAGACCGGGTTCTGAGGGGAGACCGGAATTTAGAATTGATCTCTTCCGAAACCAAAAAGTTTAATATCGTAAACCAGTGAACCTTGAACCTTGAACCTTCAAAGTCTGTAACCCAATGACCAATGACCAATGACCAATGACCAATGACGGGGTGTACTACTGATTAATGTAATTAGCAACAGTCCTACCGTTTGTCAAAGTATACAACCGTCTGTCCTGTCTTTCAAGTACTAAATTACCGGTTTGCGTAAATAGCGAATAGAAAGAATAATTTTTCACTCTTATCTTGAAGTTATGAAAATCCTAACCATCATTTTCTTATTTATCGGATCAATTATTATTCAGGCTCAGTCAATTACCGGAACCTGGCAAGGAGCTATAAATGTGCAAGGTACTTCGCTACGAATAGTGTTTCACATCGAGGAAGCTGACGGGAAGCTTACTTCTAAAATGGATAGTCCCGATCAGGGGGCCACGGGCATTGCCACTTCCGAGACCACTTTTTCTGACGATCAGCTAATGATTAAAGCTGCTCAATTAGGTCTGACCTACGAGGGGCAATTGGCGAACGATACTACTGTAGTGGGAACTTTCACTCAGGGCGGCATGGCGTTACCACTTACCCTAAAGCGGGGAGGTGATAAGAAGGAAGCTGTGTTGCGTCCTCAAGACCCTACTGAGTTTCCCTATCAGCAAGAAGTAGTGTATTTTGCGAATGCCGAAGGGCATAAGCTTGCTGGTACGCTTACAATTCCCGAAGCAAACTCTTTTGAAAAGATAGTAGTCTTAATTTCTGGTTCGGGACCACAAGATCGTAACGAAGAATTAGCTCCTATGAATCACCGTCCTTTCTTGGTATTGTCAGACTACCTCACTCGACACGGTATTGCAGTACTGCGATACGATGATCGGGGAGTAGCTGAATCGGAGGGGGATTTTGCTAAAGCTACGTCTCTTGATTTTGCCCAAGACGTTCAGGCAGCAGTAGCGTTTCTGCAACAACACGCCGCCACAACCGATAAAAGTATCGGGTTGATTGGCCACAGTGAAGGGGGAATGATTGCCCCTATGGTAGCTAGTGAAAGTGAAGTAGTAGATTTTCTGGTATTACTGGCCGGACCAGGTATTCCTATTGTAGAACTACTCAAACTACAGTCGGAACAGGCTTTGAAAGCAACTAACGCTGCTCCCGAAGTACGTAAAGCCAATGTAAAAGCATTGGGTGCTGCTTATGAGTATCTAGCTGCAAATTCAACGATCAGCAAAGACAGTCTTCACCAAGGCCTAACTAAGGTGCTGGAAGAGTATTGGGAAGTTATGCCCGAAGAAACGAAGCAAAGTATTAGCGATAAACAAGTGTTCTTAAACCAGCAGGTTAATACGCTGACTGCCGACTGGTTTCTGTATTTTCTCACATATCAACCCTCAGAGTACCTAAAGCAGGTTCGTTGTCCGACTTTGGCAATTAACGGTGCGTTAGACGTACAAGTAACTGCCGATGAGAACTTGGCAGGTATTAAAGCCGCTTTGAAAGCCGGCGGAAATCAGAATTTTACGACTAAGAAAATAGAAAATCAAAATCATCTGTTTCAAACTGCTTCCACGGGAGCGGTGGCAGAATACGGGAAAATTGAAGAAACTTTCAACGAAAATACTATGCGTTTGATTACGGATTGGGTACTCGAACTATGATCGTAACATCAGAACGTAATTTCTGGATAGCCCAATTAATTGGCTGGTCGTTAGTTGGATTTACCAACTTTTTCATTCAACTATCGATGCCGCTATCAACTACTTTACGTTTACTGAATACGCTGGCTCCAATCGCCTCTGGTATCATTATTACTACGGCGTTTCGCTACGTAGTCCGGCAGTACCGAAACCGATGGCAGTACTGGAAAGGTATCAATCTGGTAACACTGCTGCTGGGAGCGTCCGTAGTTAATACGCTATTTTTCGTACTATTAATTACTGCTGTGTTCTGGCTGGTTTATGGTGAGCCATTAGCACAGGTAGCTCTGCTGAGCAATTTTTTTGTATTTTTTACTATTCTACTTTGCTGGAACGCTATCTACTTGTTGATTCACTACATAAACCGTTGGCACCACGCTGAAGTAGAGAAGTGGCAACTGGCTAGTGAAGTAAAGGATGCTCAGTTGAGCCTGCTAAAGTCTCAAATCAATCCACATTTTGTTTTTAACGCTATCAACAATATTCGCCCACTGATTTTAGAAGACCCTCATCGCGCCCGCGATATGCTGCTTCACTTTTCCGAACTACTTCGTTACGCACTCAATTACTCAGAAAACGATAGGGTTTCGCTAAGGCAGGAATTGGATGTGGTGCGGCAATACCTGGCTTTAGCAGCGTTGCAGTACGAAGAAAAGCTGCGGTTTCAGATTGAAGTTGAAGACTATTTGTCTGCTTACGAGATTCCACTAATGATGCTTCAACTATTGGTTGAGAATGCCATCAAGCATGGTATCTCTCAGCATCCCGATGGAGGTGAGATATATATTTCAGTGCATAAAACTGGTTCAACACTGTGTTTGTGCGTTAAAAATAGTGGAAGTTTATCAACCCCTTCTACTCTCGATCAGAAAATGGGCATTGGACTTGCCAATATTGAAAAGCGATTGCAACTTATCTATAATGGCGAAGCTCACTTTACCATTTGTGAAGAAATGAATTGGGTGATAGCTTCGGTTCAAATTCCAATGCTATGAATTGTTTGGTGGTAGAAGATTCTCGTTTAGCTCGTCAAGAGTTGGTACATCAGCTTTCGGCAATGCAGGTTTTTGGCGAAATCAGGGCAGTAGCTAATACCAACGAAGCTTTGGTCGAGATTGCCGATGCGGTACCGGACGTAATTTTTCTGGATATTCATTTACCTGGTAAAAGTGGCTTTGATCTGTTAGAAACGCTGGACTTGGTTCCTCGGGTAATTTTTACCACTGCTTACGATCAGTACGCTATTCGCTCATTTGAACATAATACCATTGATTACTTGCTCAAGCCTATTAGTCCGGAACGTCTTCTTCAGGCAGTAGGAAAGTTACAGGTAGGTACTATGTCAGAGGAGAAAAAGTCACCGGATAATAAAGTGTTCGTGCGAGATGGCGAGCGGTGTTGGTTTGTGCCGCTGGGAGATATTCGCTTGTTCGAGTCAGCAGGTAATTATGTTCGGATTTACTTTGATGAGCATTCTCCGCTTATTCAGAAGTCGCTTAGTGCATTAGAGACGGTACTGGATGAAAACATTTTCTATCGAGTTAACCGCCAGCAAATGATTAACCTCACCTACGTTCAATCAATTGATACCTGGTTTAGCGATACGCTTAAAGTTACTCTGCAAACTGGTGAAGAAATAGAAGTATCTCGGCGACAGTCAGCCCGGCTTAAAAAGTTATTTAGTTTGTAGTTTGGGCTATTTAAAGAGGAGTAGCTAAGAGCTGATAAATCATATCAGCGTGGCGATCGAGCGTAAAAAACAATAAAAGCTGCCGAAGCAGCTTCATTATTTTATCAAGGAAATAAACGTCACTCAGTTTTACTATTGCAGATAGTAATGTCCTTGAGCGAGCCGACATCGCCCATACGATAATTAGCTCCAATGTTAGTAGCCCCCAGAATCACATCTTTTAATGCGCCTTCTTCCTCAAAGTGTACTTTAATACTGCCGTCCATAGCCAAAAATTTATCGAATGTTACCGAAGTACCATCCGATAGCTTAGTAAGGCGGGTAGTACTTTGACTACGGTTGTTACCAGCATCTTCCAGGTTATTTAGGAACTCAGCTACCAAACCATCATCCTGAAGGCTACCGTAGTGCAAATGTACTGGGTGTACAGCGCCATTGAGCGTTCCATCCATTGACAACTGAATTTCTACGGACTGGTCAGTTCGCTCCTTTATGGTGATGGTCCCGGAAGTAGTAGTTTCCAGATAAGAACCTTCTAACAAATTATACTGAGTCTCTCGTCCAGTATACTCCGAGCTTTCTTCGCTTTCATTATTGCAAGCAGCAAGTACTGCTACTAAAGCCAGTAAAAACAAACTAACTAATCGCATAATCCACCATTTAATCTACCGAAGATACAAAAAAATCATCAGAATGAATATCACTCTAGTAGTAAAAAGAAATTAC
>JGI12210J13797_11008783_pt1 | contig 20610 bp, 17 predicted proteins | sample ElkSlonscriptome_3_FD_13797 | JGI IMG/M metagenome (IMG submission 13797)
TGGTAATCCGGTGAGCGGTGACTGCAAAGGTTTATTCGCTGGAAATGGACGGGCCGTTAGCTCCCAGTTTCCCGACCGCACTCAGAAACTTGTTCCAAGTTCCTCTACAGTTGAGCCACCGCGTAGAGGAATTGTCGATTTCCGTTTACTGAAGGAAGTGATCGAATGTGTCGCTGCGCTCCGCTCGGAACGTCAGAGGCCCGGGTAATTCCAGGCTGCCGCCAATCGCATCATGCCTTCTGCGATGATGCGCACCCACTTTCAACCAGACCCAGCAGCTGCTCGCGCGGCTTCTCAACTCCGGTCACGCCGGGCCTTGACGATCGGTGGGCTGTGGCAATCCCGATTCAAATGGATCAGGCAAGGAATAGACGTGCTCACCAATCTCGGCCGAGTCCCAATTGATGACGTATTCCAATATCGACTCCCGTTGGATCCGCTCGACTAGCTCCGCACGAGCTTGCGCGCGGGTATCAGCTGGGGGCTCGATGGTCTCGACCTGCCCCAGGATGTCTTCGTTGAACTTCGCGATTCGACCGCTAGCCGGCGCCCCGTAGAAGAGTCCTTCGGCCGGATTAATATCGTGATAAGCGAGATCGAGACTGCTCAGCCAGGGATCGTCCCAGTCGAGTCCTTGTTCTTCGGCGAACATGGTTAACATCCACTCCTTCGTCACCCAATCAACGCCGCCGAGCAACAATACATGGTCGCCCGCGGCCAACGCTTCAAGCGCGAATCGCCAGTTGGATAACGCCCAATCGGCGTCTGGATTGGAGCCTGCCAAATGGGTTTCCGCCAATTCCAGGTATCGCATTTGCAGCGTCACCGCATCGCTCCAGCCGCCATGAAGTAGCGGCACTTCCCATTTGCGTTTCGGATCATGCGACACCAGGCGCATGGCCTCGACGGCGTCTTCGATGATGGGGAGGCCGCGCAGTAATTCGCGTTCGACCAGGGTAAGCATGAGATCGGTGGTGCCGACCTTCAGCGCGGTGGCCCAGGGGCTCATATTGGAGTCGCCCAAAAGTAAATGCAACCGCCGGAAACGACGGTAATCCGCCAATGGCTCATCGCGCGCATTGATGATCGCTCGATTGAATTGCACCCATTGATAGATGTCATTGACGATATGGTCCGCACGCTGGCTGAGCTGGAACCGCACCGGGTGCGACGGCTCCGGCATTTCTTCCCAACCCTGGGGGCTGGCAGCCTGACCGATACGACCGGCCCCGGTGAATATCTGGCGGGTCGCCAAGAAGGAAAGCAGCACGCGCAGGGCTGGCTCATCGAGATTGGCATTGCGATTCACCAAATAATTCTCGTGGCTGCCAAAAGTTGCTCCGGTGTAGTGATCGATGTTGTTCTTGAGAAAAGCGACCTCAGCTTCCTTCTCTTCTAAACAAGCCTGCAGGCTGCGCAAGACCAGGCGGTCCCCTTGAATATCGAGTCGCACCAAATCGTGCAGCGTCCGGCATTCCGGCGTCGCATATTCCAAATGCCCCATGTCGATATAAACCCGGCCGCCATTGAGCAAAAAACCGCCGTTCCCGGGTGGCTCTTCATAATCCCGATAATGCCGATCGATGACACCGGCGCGTTGTTCCTGGAACAGATGGCGGCGCACCAGGGCTGGCCATTGGTCAACGCCTGCACGGCTCGGCTCGCCTGAGACGAGACAGCCGTATTCCGTTTCGATCCCGACGATGCGTTGCATGTCTCAAGTGGCGAGGACCCGACAACGGCCCGAACCTCGTCAGTAACGATTGACGCGGTTGAGCCAACCGGTCAGCCAGCGTTGTTCATTGCGCGCCGGTGGCGAATTTTTGACGCGCTGCGTCAACACACGACCGGCGGCATCGGAAAAATCGTCAACGGGATTGCCGCGGCCAGTCATCGATTGGAGCACTTGCAAGAGTCCCCAGCCTTGGCCCTGGTAACGTTCGGATTTTGAAACACCTTCGCCTTTGAAATTCACATAATCGACGAGCGCAAAAGCGCCACGGGTCGTGGAACCAACTTCGCGGATTCGTTTTTTTAAAACGTCCCGCTGTGAGGCAGGCGCGGCTTGCAGCATCTTGGGGATGGCGGCATTGAAACGGGCGATGAGAAAGGCGGTTTGACCCGGGATCGTGTCGCGCAGATATTGGCGCAGCGTCTTCATCTCGGCACTGTTTTTGGCTCGTTCAAATTCCGCTTTGGTGCTCCAAGGACATCCTCGCGGCAAGGCTCGCGCAACGAATGCCGGCGGGTTCTGACCCTGTTGCGCGAGGAAACTGACCAGCTTGGGGAAGCTCTCTTCGAACCGGCCCCGTTTGCCTTCCGGATACCAGATGAAATGACCAATCCCGAACGAACCGAACCCTTCGCCGCTGTTCCAGCTGGTCAACCCGCTGACCGATCCCCCGCTTTCGTTTTGCCAGACCTTTTTGCCCAAGGCAGCCCGTTCGGACGCGTTGAGATCGATTTGGGCCTGGAGAGGCAGAGCGGCGAGAAGCCACGGTGTCAGGAGGAAAAGTAAACGCATAATCAGCTTTCGGTTCCCGGCTGCAGATTGCGTGGGACTTGAATGATCATCGTGGTGCCTTCGCCAGCGACGGTGTCGATTTCAATGCGGCCGCGATGCCCTTCGATCACATTTTTGACCATGGCCATGCCGAGCCCTGTGCCATTCTTTTTGCCATGCGTGACGAATGGCTCGAAAATCGTTGGCAACACCTCTTCGGGGATGCCGCAGCCTGAGTCGCGCACTTTCAAGAAGATCTGGTCGGCATCCGCGTCGACGGAAAAGGTCAGCCGACCACTCTCTCCCATGGCTTCCCGGGCGTTCTTGATCAAATTGCCCAACACCCGTTCGAACCGGTCGAAATCAAGGGTCACCTCGCCATCGAACCGGATGTCGCGTTCCACCTGGAAATCCGCTTCCTCCATTGGCTTAAGCGAGGCTTCCTCCACATCGTTGATCAACCGGCTGATCGGTCCTCGCTCCCATTTCTGTGATGAGGTGCCCCGCGAGAAATCGAGCAATTCCTGGGTCATAGTGACCATGCGATCGACGGAACGCCGCATGATCCCGGTCAATTGCTCGACGGTCGGGTCATCCTTTTTGGTCGCGAGAAAATCGCAGGCACAAATGATGGCAGCCATCGGATTCTTGAAATCGTGAATGATCCCGTTAGCCATTGAGCCGACCAGGCTCAGCCGTTCAGACCGCATCATCTCTTCAATGAAATGGGTATTGGCGGAACGCAACCGGCGCACGATGCATTGGAGCAGATTCATGCTGATCTCCGGCGCGGCATGGGTGATCTGGTAAAGCGTGTCTGCATCGATCACACCGACGGTGGTCCGGCCTTGCGCCGTCGCTTGGGCGCTGCGCGGTTGATGATCGACGAGGGCCATTTCACCGAAATACCCGCTACATTCGACGACTCCTAAGGTCTCTTGTTTGCCGCCACGGCCTTGTTTGGAAATTTTAACCGCGCCCTCAGCCACCACGTAAAGGCCGGTCGGCGGATCCCCTTCGTGAAAGATCACGTCGCCGTCCTGAAATTGTTCATAGGGAATTTCGTCGACAAATTGCGACACCGTCTCGACCGAAGCGCCACTGAACAGCTCATTGGCGGCAAGCGATTCCAGATAGGGATGGGATGCAGAACTCATGAGGGACCTTCGCAAGTCGGTTTTGGGGATGTGTTCACAGGGGTAGACCGATTTTTCCAACCATGAGTCGCATAGCGCGATTGCGCAAGCGAGGAAGCATGGTCCCAAAATGACGTATCGAGCTGCAGCCCGGCGAGTTCCCGCCCGAGCGACGCGGCCAATCGTTGCCATTGAATGGGCGCCTGCGTGCGAATAGAGCCTTGCACCAACAAGCCCTCTCGGGTGGAACGAATGGCAGCCCCGGCTACTTTTGCGCCGGTCGCATCAACGAGATCATGCGCGACGGCCCGCCGAAAACACCAGCCAGCGTCTCCCTCCCCATCGTTCGTCTGTAAGCGGGTCGGCTCGTCCAATGCCCGTTGCAACCGTCGGTGAAGCGCCTCATACCAATCCGCCAGACGCATGCGGCGATCCAATCGACTGCGCGGAACCACGAGGGCGTAAGTCCAGTCAGTGTCATGCAAAACCACCCCGCCTCCTGTGAGCCGGCGTGTCCAGGATCGGGCGCGCAATTCCGGTAGGCACTCCTCCGTCTTGCTGAAATAACCGATCGTCGCTGATGGCTCGTTCCATCGGTAAATGCGTAATGCCGGTTCCCCGGCCGTCTGCAGCAACCAATCATCCGCGGCCATCTGCACGGTCACCGACCGGCATTCCCTTTCGGACACCCATCGTAGCTGCTCAAAAAGCGGACTCACGTTTCCGAAGCGAGGATTCGGTCCAAGGCTTCTTGCGGATCTGGGGCCGCGGTGATCGGACGCCCGATCACCAAGAGATTCGCGCCATTGGCCAAGGCTTGTTTCGGGGTGGTCACCCGTTTTTGATCGCCCGTTTCGCTTCCCGCCGGCCGCACACCCGGGGTGACCAAACAAAGGTTCGGACCGAAAACTTGCCGCAACAACGGTGCCTCGTGTGGACTGCACACCACCCCGCGCAGCCCCGCCTCGACCCCAAGGCCCGCCAGCGCCAGCACCTGATCCTCCACCTTCCGTTGCACGCCGGTTTCGTTGAGGGCCGCTTCATCCATACTCGTCAACACACTGACGCCGAGCAGCGACAACTCGCCGCTCGCCGCTTCCTCAGCCGCCTCCAGCATCGCCCGCCCCCCCGAGAGATGGATCGTGAGATAATCGACCTGCCAACTTTTGGCCGCCCGCACCGCACCAGCCACCGTGTTCGGAATATCATGCAATTTCAGATCGAGAAAGAGGCGCGCCCCTCGTTGTTTTAACACCCGCAGAATTTCGGGGCCTGCCGCGACAAAAAGTTCGAGCCCGACTTTGTAAACCAATCCGTCCCCACCAAGACAATCCGCCAGGCGAAGCGCGGATTGCGTATCTGAAAAGTCGAGCGCGACCGCGATCTGTTCCCGTGTCAATTCACCTTGCTGCATCCGGTCATTCTGCGACAAGGATCATAGATTCCGCCAGCCAAACATGTCCTCTATTTTCAACTTCCCCGCCCCAGCCAAAATCAATCTCACCCTCCGCATCACCGGTCGACGATCCGATGGGTTCCACGACCTCGATTCTATCTTCTGTCCCTTGACCCTTCACGATACGGTGACCCTCGACACAGCTGATTGCGCGCCGGGCGATGGCCCGTTCACCTGCGAGCTCTCTTGTTCGGATGAATCGTTGCCGGTCGATGACACCAATCTCGCGATCCGCGCGGCACATTTATTCAATCGAAATTACCCCCTCACGGGCAGCCTGCGCGTGCATTTGGAAAAACGCATCCCTCACGGCGCGGGGCTCGGCGGCGGCAGCAGCAATGCGGCGACGGTGTTGACCGGGTTGAATCAGTTATTTCACGCGGAATTCGATGAGGACGCTCTCGTGGATCTGGCGGCGGAACTCGGTTCCGACGTCCCGTTTTTCATTCGCGGCACGGCGACGCGTTGTCTGGGTCGCGGGGAAATCCTCGGAGTGGAAGTCCCCCTGCCGTCACTCCCTATTTTGCTGGTGAAACCGCCTTTCCCCGTCCCAACGCCATGGGCTTATCAACGATTCGCCGCAATGAAGGCCAATGGATTTCCAGAGAACGCCGAGCAACAGCTGGCTTGGACCGAATTGGTCAACGATCTCGAACCGCCGGTGCATGGCAAATTCTTGGTGTTGGCGGAACTGAAAGCGTGGTGGTTAGACCAACCCGAAGTGGAAGGCGCTCTGCTGTCAGGGTCCGGCTCGACAACCTTCGCTGTTCTCCATGAAGAAGCGGATGGCGAAGCGCTGCGTCGCCGCACTCTCGAACGCTTTGGTCCGGAATGGTGGTCGTGGTTAGGCGCGGTAGCAATCAATGAGGAGGTCTATTCCGAGGAGGAATAGATAAGCAACCTCTCTTCTCCCCCGGCATCTTCAATGGTGAGAAGGAGGTCGCGGGAGGCAGGAGGGACGCCTTTTTGCCGTCGATCCCGGAGTTGGCTAGAACCCCAAAAAGGGATGCCGGGGTATAGCAGAGGCCTGAGGAAAGACCCCGCTTCCCCTCATGCCTTCGAGCGGCCTGAGGCAGCGCTGCTTTTCCTTCGCGTGAGCCACCATGCCTTCCGTGACCACTCACACCCACTTTCATCTGTCCCCTCCATCAGGCGGTGGAAGCCAAGGAAGGGGTCAAGATCGACAAAGAAACCCAGACCCTGCCCACGATTACCATTCAGAATTACTTCCGGCTCTACGAAAAACCGTTCATTCTAATCCATTGTGCGAACCGGCGCTCTCGGCGAGAGCGCGCCACCTCGGAGGCCCCCCTCCCACCACACCACTTGCGCCGTGCGGCCTTCCGCGTCATCTTGCCCGCTTGAAGCCGATCGAAAACCGACAACTGATCGCCGATATCTGGAGCCGCCTTCGACCTTATCGCGGATGGCTGGCAGCCTCGTTCGTTGCTCTCTTGATTGCCGTGCCCGTTGGCCAACTTCATCCTTTGTTCTGGAAATACGTGGTCGACACCGTCTTGCCGGAAAAAGATGTGACCGCCTTGTTGGTGGTGCTCGTTCTGATGGTGCTCTCTTATCTGATCGCTGGAGCCGCTGGCGCCCTGCAGGATTTCTTTCTCGAAAAAGCCGGTCAAGGTCTGGTGCGCGATGTCCGAGTGGAAGCTTACGAAAAGCTCGGGAACCAATCGATGCGCTATCATCACAACCGGCGCACCGGCGATTTAGTCACACGGGTGATCAGCGATGTCGATTCCATGGAGACTTCTGTTTTGCGCAATATCAGCGGGTTAATTCAGGAGATCTTCACCTTCCTGATCGTCGCCAGCATTGTGATTGCACTGCAACCGGTGATCGGCGGATTTATCATGCTACCGTTGATGCTGGCTTTCATTCTCGTAAAGAAGTTCAACCGCGAAGTGAAAGGCGTTTACGAAGCGCTGCGAACTCGGCTTGGCGAGATTGGCACGTTCGTCAATGACCGGCTTGGCGGAGTGCAGCTCACCCAATCCTATGGCCGGCAACGGTCGGAAACCCATCGTTTCCGGGATGTCGTCGGGAATCATTACGAGAGCGCCATGGCTGCCATTCGGTTGCGAGCGCTCTTTTTTCCTTTGGTTGGTCTAGGCGGGTTCCTCTCCAATGTCGTCATGCTGGGACTCGGCGCCTGGTTCATTTGGCGGGGGGAATTCACGCTTGGCGGTCTGATAGCTTATCGCGGTTACTGGTGGCGGTTGCAAAGTCCGGTCAACACACTGGCTCGCATGACGGATACCCTGCAGCGCGCCCGTGCCGCCGCCACGCGAGTCTTCGGGGTGCTATACGAGCCGATCGATATTGTCGACGCGCCCAACGCCCAACCTTGGCGCGATCCTCGGGGGGAAATCACGTTCGAACATGCCGGGTTCCGATACGATGAAGGTCCCGTCATTCTTGAAGACATTCATTTAACCATCCACGCCGGTGAATTCGTCGCGATCGCCGGGTCCAGTGGCGCCGGTAAATCGACGCTGCTCAATCTTGTCCCTCGCTTTTTCGATCCGACCGAAGGCGCTGTTCGTCTCGATGGCCATGACTTGCGTGAGCTCACTCTCGAGTCTGTGCGCGATCAACTCGGGCTGGTCCAGCAGGAGACCTACCTTTTCAACGACACCATCTTGGAAAACATTCGTTACGCCCGTCCCGATCGGTCCCGGGAACAAGCCATCGAAGCGGCTCACCGCGCCAATGCCCATGTCTTTATCGAACAATTGGCCAACCAATACGACACCATTGTCGGGGAACGGGGCGTCAAACTTTCCGGCGGTCAAAAACAGCGCATCAGTCTGGCGCGCGCTTTCCTGGCTAATCCTCTGCTCCTTTTGCTCGACGAACCGACTTCATCGGTCGAGCCGGAGAGTGAAGAATTAATCGCGAACTCTATCACCGATCTCGCCCGGGAACGGACCACCCTGCTGGTCACCCATCGCGTCTCGCTTTTGAAACGGGCGCCCCGCATCCTCTTCTTCAAACACCACCGCATCATCGCCGACGGCTCGCATGATACGTTGATGGAAGTATGCGAGGCTTACCGGCAAAGTTACTCGATCTGGGAAGCGGAAGAATTCACCTAACCCGGCCGCTACTGCGTCGCGGCCTCAAGGCGATCGAAACAGCCAGCGCGCCACGAACATCCCGGCCAACATGCATGGGACGAAGATAATCGCCTCCCATCGTAACGCCCCGAGATTAGCAATAGCCGGGCCGGGACAAAAACCGCCCAGCCCCCAACCGACGCCGAAAACCGTAGCGCCGATCACCAACGAAGGGCTAACCGGTTCCGATTCCTCTGTCGGCAACCTGGTCCCAAACCAGCCGGCCCCTCCCTTTTTCTTACGCCAGATCGCCATACAGAGAGCGAACGACCCGAGGGCACCGGCCATCACGAACGCCAATCGCGCGTCCCAAGCTCCCGTGACATCCAGAAAACCGGCCACGATGTCGGGATTCGTCATTCCGGAAATCGCCAAACCAAATCCGAACAAGGCGCCAGCCAGAAAAATGACCACCAACCGCATCATCCCAGCCCTCCGATCAGGTGGCGCGTGATAAAGACCGTCACCATCCCGGCCACCATAAAGATAATGGTGGCCACGATAGAATCTCGAGCGCCCATACCAATACCGCAGACCCCATGGCCGCTCGTGCATCCGCCGCCCACGCGCGTGCCGATCCCAACGAGAAAACCGGCCACCCCCATCATCCATAACGGGGCGATGGCGGTGAAGCTAGGCGCGAAGACCCAAAAAGCGATCATGCCGCCCGCAATCAATCCCAGGATAAAAAGCAGCCGCCAGAGGGTGTCGCCTGGTTGAAACATAAAGATCCGGCTAAACACCCCGGAAATGCCGGGGATCTTGCCCGCCGCCGCAGCCGCCACGAAACTGGCGATGCCGATGCAAAGACCGCCGAGAAGCGCCGTTGTAAAGTCAGGGTTCATGAAAACAGGTTAGCCCGGGCGACGCGAATTGTGAAGCCAAAGTAAAAGGACTTATTCTTTCGCTCACATGGGCCTGGGCATGATCAGCCACCAAATGAGGCAAAGGCCGACAGGCCATGGGGCAACGCGCCCACCGGGCAAGCTATGACAGAGCGACGCTCCTCATAAATGCCGCGCTGCCTTCAGCTCCGGCTGACTCCCTTCCGCTTCCCCCGCTCCGAAGACCTTCGGGTCATGCCGGTATAACAACACACAAAACACCGCCATCAACCCGACCATAATGAAAGCTGTGATCGGATATTCTAACCACCCCATAAAAGGATGTAAGAAACTGGAAACCTTCACCGCAAAGATCGAGATAAACATGAAGAGACTGCTGATCAACGATGCCTCAATTCCTCGATACGGCGATATATTCTCTGCAATGGTCGCGTAACTCACGTTGATCGGGATACTCCCGGCGATGATAATGAAGGTGAACCCAAACAACGTGAAGACATTGATCGACCCACTCAGAAAGGCCGCCAGTGTCGCCCCTGCCCCAATCAGCATCAGAACGAAACTCATCAACGTCGTCCTGACATAGGTCAACTTCCTGCTGAAAATCCGGACTGCCGTCAAAGAAACAATCGCTCCCACATAAGGAATGACGGAATAATAACCGAACATCGATGGCCCCATCTTCATTTTTTCGGAAGCAATCAGCGAGGCATCGGTGGCATAAACGTAGAGCAAGGAAATCGCCAACCCAATGATGATACAGGCGTAAATAAAGGATTTGTTCTTCAACACGACCAGATAATCGTGGTCGAGTTCCTGAATATCTTTTTTGTTAAACGGAATCGGACTGCCTGTCTCCGGCAAACCCAACGTCAGCACGATCGTGAGGACCGCGTAAGCTAGCATGAAAAAGAGGGTGTATTCCCACCCAAGATAATGAGTCAATTGCCCCGCGATCGCCATGACGATCCCCGGTATCAGACAAAAAGCCGCAGCAATAATCGCCAGGACATTGCGCGCCTCGGCTTCCTTATAAAAATCGCTGATGATTGCATAGGAAAGACAAAAGGCAACGCCCCCTCCAAAGGTGGCCACGAATCGGCCCACGAGAAAGAGCCCGTAATTGTCCGAGAAGAAAGCGAAAACCGACAGGACCAATCCCAACACCGCCATGATCGACCCAAGGATAACCGTCACTTTACGGCCGAGAAACGTGGTGATCGGCGCCGACAATAGCGGCCCGATCGCATAGCCCAACATCGAGAGCGTCATGACATCTTTGACCGCGTTGGAACTGATCCCATAAGTCTGACCAATGCTTGTCAACGCGGGTGACAACGATACCGCAATACAGGCCGGGAAACTGTAAATGAGTAGCAGGGTAAAAGTGGCCGGTTTTTTGACGTCGAGTTTGTATTGATTCATTGCGGATCTCCAAAGACCCGTCGAATTCAACAACTTCCGTTCACGAAAGCAAGATCCGACGGAGCCCAGCGCGCCCCAGACCAGCGCCGCACGACCCGACTAAATCGACGCCGTGGCGACATCGTCGAGGCATTGTCGATTTCAATTGGCTGAAAAAAAGTGATCGACTGTGTCGCAGTGACGCCGGGTTCTCCTCCACGGAAGCTGGCGAAATGCCTTGAGATGGCCCTCTTACTAGCTTATCCAGCCGAATGAAACCGTATCAGGCTCGAGGGTGCGCTTGGTCATACGCTTTTCGCAACCGGTCCTTGGTCACATGCGTGTAAATTTGCGTGGTGCTCAGGTTGGCGTGGCCCAGCAGTTCCTGGACACTTCTCAAATCGGCGCCGTTATCCAAGAGGTGCGTGGCGAAACTATGCCGTAATTTATGCGGGCTGATGGCAATCGGTATGCCCGCCATCACCTGGTATCGCCGGATCATTTCCCAAATACTCGTTTTCCCCAATCGCCGCCGCTGTTTATTAATGAATAGTGGGCCCGAGTGGACTTTCGCCGCATGCCGGTATTTCTGGATCGCCTCGCTTGCAAGTTCGCCGACGGGAGTAACCCGCTCTTTCCTCCCCTTCCCCAACACGCGCACGCTTTCTTGAACCGCGTTGCAATCCTCGACATCGAGATCCGCCAACTCACTCAGCCGCAAACCGCTGCTGTAAAAAAGCTCGAGGATGGCCGCATCCCGCAGCGGCGCCCAAGCCGGAGCCTGCTTCGATAGCGGCGCTCGCAACGGCGCCGATAACAGATCTCCGATTTGCGTTTGCGAGAGTGTGACTGGCAATTGCCGTCGTTGTTTGGGTAACCCAACTTCGGCCACCGGATTGACCGTCACTTCGCCGCGCTTCAAGAGATACTTATAAAAAGCGCGGATAGCAGAAAAACGAATACGCACGGAGGAAGCGGCTAACCCCCGCTTCATGAGGTGAAACAGATAGTCCCGAAAATCTTCGTCGATAGCGGTTCGCCATTCGGTTTTGGGTTGGTAACGCCGGAACTCGTTGAGGGCGTCACGATAGTTGCGAACGGTCTGCGGCGAGACATCCCGTTCCTGGACGAGATGATCGAGGAACTGCCGGACGAGTGGGTCGTTCGGGATGGAATCGTTCGGCGATTGATCAGGAGACACGGCCTATCGGTTCAGTCAGATTCTCGGGCTGACCGGTGTCGTCCACTTTACCCTGTTTCTTGGTGTCGCGCTTGAAATAGAGGGTGGCGGAACGGGTCTCGACGCCATCGGGCGATTCGGCCACAATGGGAATTTCGAAGTCGTGATCCGGAAATTTGAAATGGTAACGGAAGTTGCCTCGGGTATCCAACTCGATTTGATCGCCATCAATCCAGACTTTCGCTTTGGGATCGGTGCCGCCGTAAAAGATGACCTCGGCGTTGACATGCATGTAAAAACTGCGTCCGCCCCAACTGGAAAGGGTTTCGCTCGACATGCCGCCAGTCGCTCCGGTGACTCCCATTTGCCAGCTCGAAAAGATTTCGGACATCCCGGCTCCCGCTGAAAACCAGCTCGATTCGGGTGTAATGGCCGGCGCAGCAAACCAACTCATCAATTTCGACCGATAACTGCTGAGTGCCTCTGAGCCGCCCAGACCTGCGAGAAATTCGGAGGCTGCCGATAAGCGTTCCGACCCGCCCATAAATTCTTCCGACCCACCAAGCCAAGCAAACTGTTCAGAGGCTGCGGCGAACCCACCACTTTCAAACCCAAGCGCAGCCGTCCAACTGGCACTCGTGATGGCGAATTGCCAACTGGTTTCACCCACAGCCGCCCGCCAGGAGGCAAGCACTTCAGAATTCCATTCACCAGCGAGGACTTCGCTACTGAGTGTGGAACCGCTGAACCAACTGGCAACAAGCCCGCTCAATTGGCTGCTCTCGCCTCCTACCAACGAAGCGAGCCGGAGTCGCAACAACGATTCGCTGGCGGAACCGGAGCTAAGCGCCGATTCGAGTTCGGTCCGGAACATGGAGGCCAGATCTAGACTGCCGCTCTGCACTTGGTCCCAGGTCTCACGTCCAAGAAGCAGTTCAAGCATCGTACTCTGCTCGTCAGTCAATTCGGTGAGGACATGGCCGTCGCCATCAATCGGCAACCCGATGGCCTGCAACCGCCCCAAGGCATCCGTCAAAGATTCCCCCGTATCGACCGCGGTCTTCAGCGTCTGTAACAATTCGTCGAAATGCAGATGGAACGGCACGGAAGCGAGGCTGAAATTTTCTTCGGAACCAAACCGGTCGCTCGGGGTATGGGCTGGGCTCGAATGCGCGATCGATTCCCATTGTCCATTGGCTGATTCCATCCCGATTTCTATGGTGTAACTCTCATTCCCATCAGGAACTTCCACATACCAATTGCGCGCCTCGCGGTTCACGATGATTTCCGCAACTCTTTCTCCGCAGGTGCGATGGACGCGCAATTTCGGCTTAGCCTCTTTGGCCGAGATTTTTTTGAGATCCTGCCAATCCCAATCCCAATAGGCGTAAAGACAATGCGGATCACGGGCTGTCAGATAAATTGTGCGCGTCCCGTAATCTGGGGCGAGTTCCCCGAGATATTCTTGAAACGAGGATGCGGTATCAAGTTCCTTGTCCTCGGTCTGCGCGGATTCGACGACCGGCTCCTGAGTGAGGGAGAATCCGTTCGGACTCGTTTGAGTCGAACTGGCAGGCGAAGTTGAAGCCGCCATTTCAGGATCCTTGGATGCACCTCCATTGTCGGAAGCCGCCGTGACCTCTGGTTTCGATCCCGATTCGGCATTGGAGGGTTCGCCATTGGAGGGGCTTGAGCTTTCTCGCACGGAACCAGTCCCATCGCGATCGGCTTGCTCTTTTTTTGACAGCTTCTTGTTGTGATGAATCATGAGTGCCGTGGGTTATTCCCTGATCTTTGGCCCCATCTAAGACTTTTTCCTGGGTGTTGACAAATCATTTTGAGGGTTATCCCCGGTTCTCTCCATAGACGGTTTCGAAACCGGGTTGCTTTCCTATCTGCATTTCTTCAAAATTCCCTTTGTGCTGGCTAAACGAATCATCCCTTGTCTCGACGTCGATCAAGGCCGTGTGGTGAAGGGAACCAAATTCCTGGAACTCCGCGATGCCGGTGATCCAGTCGAATGTGCCAAACTTTACAACGATCAAGGCGCTGATGAATTGGTCTTCCTCGATATCACCGCCTCCTCCGACGAACGTGCCACGATGATCGAAGTGGTGCGCCAGACTGCTTCGGAATGTTTCATGCCACTGACGGTCGGCGGTGGCATCCGAACGGTGAAAGACGCCCGCGAAATGCTCCGGGCCGGCGCGGATAAGGTTAGCGTCAACACGGCCGCCATTCATCGGCCGGCGTTGGTGCGTGAAGCGGCCGAGGCTTTCGGTTCGCAATGCGTCGTGGTCGCAATCGATGCCCGCCGCAATGATCATGGCGGCTGGACGGTGCACACCCACGGCGGACGCCGCCCCACCGAGCTCGACGCAATTGCCTGGGCGCAAGAAGTCTGCGAACTGGGCGCTGGCGAGATTCTGCTAACCAGCATGGACGCCGATGGCACCAAAGCCGGTTATGACCTCGATCTGACCCGGCGAGTGAGTGAATCGATCCCCGTACCGGTCATCGCCAGCGGTGGTGCGGGAGAATTACCGCATTTTGTTGATGTCCTCGATCAAGGCCGGGCGGATGCCGTTCTAGCCGCGAGCATCTTTCACTTTGGCACGTTCAGCATACACGAAGTGAAAAGTTATTTGCAGACACACGGCATCGTCGTCCGGCAAACCTGAATAATTACCGGAAACTTCAATGCGATGGGCGGAAGTCAGCAAAGTTAGGCATCGCAAGGCTACCGACACAGGGTACCGACGGGCGGTGCAGTGACCGGAAATGAAGCTCCCCGCAGAAAAGCCTCTTCTTGCCATCCGCGCCAAACTTTTCGAAGCTTCCCTCTATGGCATGGCGATTGGAATGTGCAGTGGTCCGCGGAGAAATCGATTGTCGTGTCCGCGGATTGATCACCGGGAAATTTTGGATTGCGGGACGCGCGGGCCCGGTCGAACTGGCGTTGACCGGCTTGCCTTGGCGCGATCTGGCTGGGTTCCTTTTCCGATTTCAACATCCAAATCCACCGGAGCGCCCGACGGATTCATTGGATGATTACACCCGGTTTGCTGCGGAACAACATGGGGCCGTGGGCGATTTCACCGCCTCCCGCAAGGCACGCATGTTATCCGCGCCGGGAGCCAAGCCGTCGTCGAAGGATCGGATGGTGAATGTGCTTTATTTGGAATGGTTCAGCGAACGCAACGGGCGGGTGGTGATCGAATCCCCCGATTTGGAGGTGAAAATTCTCGACGGCCCGACGTGGACCATGACGGAGGAAGATGAAATGACTCAACGCGAGAGCAATCAAGCCTCGCTCGATTCCAACCTTAGAAAAATGATCGAAAAGACCGTTGGCCCGGTGCTTGGGAATGATGAGTTCAACGAGGATGAAGAGGAAGAGTTGAGTCCGACGGAAGTGGCCGCCGACGAGGAGGCTGCCCGCATGGATGAATTATCTGATCGGATCGAGCGTCGGCTGGCAAAAGAAGAGGATGCCGATTTTGAGCAGGTCTGGCTGGAGGAACGCGAAAGGTTGCGAATCGAGCGGAATGAACCCGAGCCGGAACCGCTCACTCCCGAGCAGGAAGCCGACCGCAGCGCCTGGATCGAAGAGATGAATGCCGCAGCGCAGGAAGCGGCCGCGGAGACCCACTGGGAAGAGCCCGAACGCCACCCGTTGGTCCTCCAATGCACCGAGCTCAGCGGACGCCTCCGTAAACAAACCCGTAGCCAGGGTTGGGTCGATGACCTGACGTCGTCGCAGCACCCGCTTTTCCAGCTTTGGGAACATGTCAGCATCGCCGGAGCCAAACTCGCTGGCGCGCTGCATTCGTCCGGGCCGGATGAGGAATGGCCGCCTGATCCGCTTGTTGCAGGCAACACCTTGGTACGTCTGAAAAAGGCGCGCACCGAATTAACCGCCGCCCTGGAAAAGTTGGGGCGGGCTGAAGCGATGGAGCTTGGCAGCTCCGCATGGCGGGAAGCGGTTCGGCCGGAGATTCAGGCGGTGTTGGACGAGGTGCAGGCGCTTATCGAGGAAGTGCGCGGTTCGTTGGAATAGTGGGAACGGCTTATCGGACTCCAGTCGGATTGTTGGACCGCGGGCCCGGGGTCAGGTGACGAATCTCGACAGTATGTCGCCGCAGAGCCCAAGACGGTAAGCTCGTCTTACTTGAGGCAGCCGTGGCCGACCATTAGCGTGATCCCGGGACAACAACGACGCTTTCCAGCAAGGGGCAAGTGGTCTTGCCTCGTTTGCCGCAACAAGCTGCGTCCGGCTCCAGGAACCAAACTGCTTTGTGAGATCCGAGGCGATTCCACGGTCTTGACGCCCGAGTTCCCGCGACGCTTCGTGCGGGACTATGTGACTGACCCACTCACCGAACTCCGCATGACGAAAGCTCCCGGTGATGCCGAGCCAGTTTCCAGCGAGATGATCAAAACCCTTTTGGAGGATTCTCCATGAATTGGCTGCTAGTTGTAAATGCTCTCATTGCTCTGGCCCATCAGGGGCACGCGGAGCATTCGAGGGTGGTTGGTTGGTTTGCTTACGATGGTAAATGAACCCATCCCGCCTTCATGGCCCGTATGCCAAAGGCTTGGCCAATTTGCTATTCTCCACGGTGGCGGCTTCGTTGCCCAGCTCTTCAAAGCGCAGTATCCTGAATGGGATGTTAGTCGCTGCGCGGATTGGTTGGGGTCGGCAGCGGGGATGCAGCCGCTCCCAGCAAGCACCGCAGGATACCGGGAGCGCCAGCCGGTCAGCATCCGGCAATCGCGCAAATCGATCGGCTGTTCGACCTTGCCGGTTCAGTTCGCTCCGCATAGGCTTCAGTCATGCGTGACGCCCAGCAGCCCCAAATCAGCTCCGATGGATTCCGTGAAATTCAGGACTCTATTTACCGGGAAAAAGTATTGCGGGCGCGCTCACTAGCTTCCGCATGGTCCCACCCCCTCATCGCTGGTTTGGCAATTCTACTGTCGCTTTCCGGACTATCGCGACTCATGGCGAGTGAGCCCGGCGTGGAGCGCCACGATCCGCGTCTCGATCAAATCGTCTCCGCCGATGCCGCCATTGCAGTTTTAGGCCAGAATTACAGCTGGGCCGAGGGCCCAGTGTGGGATGCCGAGACCCAGCGCCTGCTTTTCAGTAGCGTTCCGAAGAACCGAGTCTTTGCCTGGAGCACAGACAATGGGGTCTCGGGGGCGCTTGAGCCCAGCGGCCATACCGGCTTTGGTGAACCGCCGAACCCAAAAGAGGATGGCTCCAACGGATTAGCCATTGATGGCAAAGGCCAGCTGCTCCTTTGCCAACATGGCGACCGGCGGGTCGCGCGTCTTGAGAAAGATGGCACCTTCACAACGCTCGCCTCCCACTTTGAAGGCAAACGCCTGAACAGCCCCAACGACCTCGCAATCGGACCGAGTGGCGCTATTTATTTCACCGACCCGCGATTTGGCCTCCCCAAAGGGAAACAGAGCCCATTAAAAGAGCTCGAGTTCACCGGAGTCTACCGTATCGATCCAGACGGCACCCTACACCTGCTGTTGGACGATTTACTCCCGAACGGAATCGCCTTCACCCCTGACGGCAAAGGCTGTTATGTTACCGACAAACGCAGGCTGATGCGCTACCGGGTCAACGCAGCAGGGGATCTGGTCGACGGCACACTGTTCGCGACTCTGCCAGAAGAAGGGGGCTGGGATGGCTTGGCGATTGATTCCGCTGGCAATGTCTTCGCTTGCAACTGGGCTGGCGGGGTATTTGTTTTCGCACCTGACGGCAGCCATCTTGGCACCATCAGGACGGGCGGCCGCACGTCCAACTGCTGCTTTGGCGGTGCCGATGGCCAAACCTTATTCATCACCGCCGGAGATGAGTTGATGGCGATACCAGTGCTGGTGGGGAACCCGTCATTCTGAGAAGCCCGAAGTTATCACGCTAACTGTCGACGCCTCCAACCTTAGGCGCCAATTTTTCTCGAAGATACCGGGGCCGACCGGCGAGAGATTGAGCGGCCGGGGCGATTCCGTGAGAGCCTGCCATTCGTCCGAACACATCATTGGAAAATCGTTCGCACAACGAATCATCGAGGCTATAATTCCCAGTGCCCGACTCACCGGAATCAGAGGTGCCCTTCGACGAATCGCCCTTGGAGACCTTGGAACGTCTCATTGCCAATCTGCCACCGGGCGATCCGCTACGGTCCGAGCTGTGCGATCTCCGCCTGCAAATGCTCGATCAGCAACGCACCATGCAGGAAGCTGGCGAAATGATCGAGCAACTCGAAGAGGCGGTCAAAAAGGTCACCGCACCAGCCAACCGCATCGGCACATTCCTCGGCGCCGTCAGCCGGGAAACTGCCCAGGTGGTGGTGAATGGTTCCGAATATCTCTGCAATATCGATCCGCGCCTGGGGAGCGCATCTTTGAAAAAAGGCTCGCGGGTGCTGGTCAATGAGGCGTTCGCCATCGTCGGCGATTTTGGTGACGAACCCGGCGGACCCATCGCCAAGGTCGATGACGTGTTGGCAGGGGGCCGTCTCCGGGTCGGCCAGGGTGTGGGCACTCAATCCGCCATCTTGCAACGAGGCGCTGATCTGGTGAAAACCGTGATCAAAAGCGGCGACGAAGTCCGAGTGGACACCAATTTTCGGGTCGCCCTCGAATTAATCCAATCCGGCGAAGGCGACGATCATTACCTCGATCAGATCCCGGAATTGCCATGGGAAAAGGTCGGAGGCCAGGAGGCAGCGCTGGAAGCGATCCGGGACGCAATCGAGCTTCCCCTGATTCATGGTGACCTCTTCCGCCGCTTCCAGCACAGCACCCCCAAAGGCTTTCTCCTTTACGGCCCGCCGGGCTGCGGCAAGACGCTCATCGGTAAGGCGACGGCTTACAACCTGACCTCCCAGCTACAGGCGAAGACCGGCCGTTCCATGCGCGAGTATTTCATGCACATTAAAGGACCCGAAGTGCTCAATATGTGGCTGGGCGAATCAGAGCGGATCGTGCGCGACATATTTTCCACCGCACGCGAAAAACGGCGGGAAGGTTATCTGCCCTTTATCTTTATCGATGAAGCCGAGAGCATCCTCGGCACGCGCCGCGCCTCGCGACACGCCAATATTCTTTCCACGTTGGTCCCGATGTTCTGCACGGAGATGGATGGTATCGATTCTCTGGAAGAAGTCGTCATCATCCTCGCCTCCAATCGGGCCGATCTCATCGATCCCGCCATCCTGCGTCCCGGACGTATCGACCGGAAGATCAAGGTCAATCGCCCGGGCAGAGATGGCGCGAGTGCGATTTACCGCATTTATTTGAGCTCGGACCTTCCAATCGATCCGGCGCTGGTGGCTGACAAAGGGAGCGTGGATGCGGCGCTTGATTACCTGGCCGAGCGGTTGGTCGCCGAGCAGTTCGATCGGTCGGACGCCAACCGCTTTCTCGAGGTCACTTTGCGTAGTGGCAAAAAAGAAATGCTCTACCGCGGCGATCTGGTGAGCGGCGCAATCATCGCTTCGGTGGTCGAACGGGCGAAAGAACTGGCGATTAAACGGGCCATTCACTCCGACCACGAAGAAGGCATTTCACTCGACGATCTTCTGGTGGCGTTGCGGTCGGAATACGAGGGAAACGATATTTTCCCTCCAGACGACATCACCGAGGACTGGCTGAAACTGATCGATTACGACGCGGATAATGTCGTGCGAGTCTCACCCGTCCGTCTGGACCGGCCCTCAAAACCGTCAGCTGCCTCTGACGCGATCATTTGAAGGTGGACTGACGCTCAAAATTTCCGCTCGCTGATGAGCTCTGCTGATGGTTTTCTTCCGAACTAACTGGTGATGTCCGTTGTGGTTCAGAAATATGGAGGAAGTTCCGTGGCCGACCCCGAAAAGCTCCGGCACGTCGCGCGCCGCGTCGTGCAGACGCAGCGCGATGGGCATGAGGTTGTGGTCGTGGTCTCGGCAATGGGCAAGACCACCGACGATCTTCTTGCCCTCTCTCAACAGGTCTGTGGCGCCCCTTCCCGCCGAGAATTGGACATGTTAACCACCGCAGGCGAACGGATCAGCATGGCGCTCCTCAGCATGGCGATCCGCGAGGAAGGCGGCGAAGCCATTAGCTTCACCGGTAGTCAAGCCGGTATCCTCACAAATGATCGCCACGTCGATGCCAGTATCATCGAAGTGCGCCCCGTCCGGGTGCAGGATGAATTAGCGCGCGACCGTATCGTCATCGTCGCCGGTTACCAGGGAATGTCTTACAAACGTGAAATCACCACCTTGGGCCGGGGCGGTAGTGACACGACAGCAGTCGCTCTCGCCGCCGCGCTCGATGCGGAATGGTGCGAGATTTGTTCGGATGTCGACGGTGTTTACTCGGCGGATCCCCGCGTGGTGAACGAAGCCCGGCGGATCCCGGAGCTTTCTTACGAAGAGACCCAGGAAATGGCCGAGTCCGGCGCAAAAGTCCTCAACGCCCAAGCCGTGGAATTCGCGCGTCAGTCCAACATTGCCATTTACGCTCGAGCCACCACGGGGCCCGTTCCCGGAACGGATCCCTCGGCGGATGGTACGGTGGTGCGCAAGAATCCTCCCCGTCTTCCGGGCTCCGTCTCGAGTGTGACTAGTGAGCGTTCGCTCATTTTGTTGCATGCCGAACTTCCCGACGCCACACCACTCTTGGCGTTGCTCGATGAGATGGAAATCCGAGCCAAACAACTCCAAGTGTTGACGGTGCATGAGAAACGACAGCGGATTTCCATGGTCCTGTCCCAGACCAACCTTCCGCCGTTCGATGGGATACGCGAACGGCTCGTTTCAGAATTTGGCGAAGCGATTGGGGTGGTGGAAGGCTGCGGGGCGGCCAGCGCGATCGGCACCGGGATCAATGCTAGTTATCTCAACTTGCGCCGCGGCCAGGGTGTGCTGGCAGATCTTGCCATCC
>JGI12210J13797_11019105_pt1 | contig 20605 bp, 21 predicted proteins | sample ElkSlonscriptome_3_FD_13797 | JGI IMG/M metagenome (IMG submission 13797)
CGAATAGGTAGATCATTTGTTGCGGTAAAGGAACACCTTGTCGGGTCCGTAGGAATAAAATGCTGAATGTTGCTGAGGAATTTTCGGGGCTTCGAGTCCGCCACCCAGTGTGTTTGGCGATTGAATGATTCTGGCTTCGTCCCAAATACGCGATTCGAGTAAGCGCTGAATGGTGTATGCGCCTCCTTCAACGATGACGCTGTTTATGTTTCTTTCGTATAGCGCCTTTAGGGCGGCTTCTGAAAGGTCGTCTTGTGCCGGTTCTGCAAACTCTACCGCGCCATTATCAAAGCCTCGTTGTTCTTTTCCGATGACCAAAGTCGGCTTTCCGTCGATTAAAATTCTTCGTCCGGGGAGCAGTTCTTTCTCACCAACGAGAACCACTCTCAAAGGATCTTTTCCAAAGTATTCTCGGGTATCGAGCGAAGGGTCATCTACTTCCAATGTTCTTTTTCCGATAAGGATTGCTCCTTCTTCGGCTCTCCATTGATGTACCAATTTCTTTGTCTCAGGCGATGAAATCCAGAATATTCCCTTTTTGTCCTCGGTTCTCACTGAGTCCATGTATCCATCGGCGGTCATGGCCCATTTCAGTATGACATAAGGTCTTTTCTCTTCGTGAAACGTTCTGAATCTTCTATTAAACTCTTTGGCATCTTCTTCTAAGACTCCTGTGGTCACTTCGATTCCCGCTTCTCTGAGTTTTTCAACTCCTCTTCCCGCTACCTGTGGGTTCGGATCCGATTGAGCAATTACCACTCTTGGAATGCCTGACTCAATAATCAAATCAGCACAAGGCGGTGTCTTGCCTTGGTGCGCGCAAGGTTCAAGACTTACATAAATTGTGGCTTCTTTGAGGTCCTCGGGATTTTTGACCGAGTCAATGGCGTTGACCTCGGCATGAGCTTCGCCGTAATTGCGATGAAATCCTTCTCCGATAATAGTATCGTTTTTTACGAGCACGCATCCAACCATCGGATTTGGAGCAACTCGACCAATGCCATTTTTAGCCAAGTGCAAACAGCGTTGCATGTAATGTTCGTGATTCTTCACTTGGCAAAGAAAACAAGCTTACAGGATAATTTGTGCCGATGGTTGAAAAAATATAGGAACAGCTCTTTACTTGCCATCAGAACTAGGCTAAATTGCCGCACCTTAAATGTCAAACATATGCCTACACTTGCCAAACTCAAATTGAAATTCAGGGCTGAGTTAATTGGTCAATATCCACTCAGAGAAATTGATCAATTCTTTGCCATGTCAGTTGAGGAGGTTCTAGGATATTCCAGAGTGGAGATTCATGTGAATTCAGATGAAGTCATTCAGGGAGCCAAGCGGGATAAGTTTGATACCATAATCAGAGGACTGCGATCGAATGAGCCGATCCAATATCTGCTCGGGTCCACTGAGTTTTATGGGCTAAAATTTAAGGTCAATCCTCACGTGCTTATTCCCAGGCCCGAAACTGAGGAGTTAATTCGTTGGATAGCTGAAGATTGTAAAGAGTCGAATAATAGTATTCTCGATCTAGGAACAGGTTCCGGGTGTATTGCCATAAGTCTAAAGAAGGAGATTCCTCATGCCATTGTCCACGGGGTTGACAAGAGCATAAGCGCACTTAACCTTGCCAAAAAAAATGCTGAGTTGAACAAAATTGGCGTTGAGTTCTTTGCCTTTGACATCTTAAATCAAGAGAGCCTTGGCTTTATGAGTTTCGACCTTATGGTAAGCAATCCTCCATACGTCACATTAGAGGATAAGAAAGTGATGGCAAAAAATGTAGTGGATTACGAACCGCATTTGGCACTTTTTGTTTCCGAGGGTGATCCATTGATCTTCTATCGAAGGATTGTAGATTTGGCGGAAGGTCACCTGGTAAAAGGAGGAAAAATATTCTTTGAGATAAACGAAAGTTTTGCCTCCGAGATTCGTTCTTTGTTAACAGATCGCGGATTCACCTCCGTAGAAATCCGAAAAGACTTGAATAGCCGCTACCGAATGGCCAAAGGAATTAAGACTTGAAAAAACTCCTATTCGTTCTCTTGCTATTTTCTTGCTTCGCCGCCGAGGGGCAGTTCAATCAGTCCAATACGGTTTCGATTATTGGCGGAGAGCGCGAATTGCTTCCTTATCAAAACAAGCTGAAACCCGACTTCAGTTTTGACGCCAGAAGAACCCTCTTTCAAAATCGCTGGGTGCTGGTGGGTGGACTGAAGTTTGGGGTAGAATACAAAAGAATTCACCGCATCGGAATCGGTGTATACTTTCTAAATACGCGAATTTTTGATGAGGACGTCGAGTTTATCCTCGAGGCAAATAAAATCGAGTACGATTTTGAATACTCGACCTTGTATTACGATCGGGTGCTCTACTTCGATAAGAAGTGGGAGTTAGGAGGGACGCTTCACTTGGGAGGCGGAAAAATCAATACGTTTTACGAGAATGAGTTGAATCCAAATGAACGGAATCGCGGCCCGGTTCTCAACTTTAGCGTAGCAGAAGTTGCTGCCTATGGCGAATACAATTTTCTCTACTGGCTCGGCCTATCGGCAGGTGTTGGGTATCGCCGGGTATTTGGTTTGGAATATGACTTGGGGAGCGATTTTAGTAGTGCTATTTTTGTCATCAACTTACGCCTGAAATTGATTAAACTCGCGAGAAGTTATTTCGACGAGTCCGTTAAAGATGAATTCTGATCAAGCCCGCAAGCGAATTGAGGAGCTCAGCCATGAACTCCACCAGCACAACCATAAGTATTATGTGCTGAATTCTCCCGGTATTTCAGATTATGATTTTGATATGAAGCTGAAAGAGCTTCAGCAATTGGAAGAATCATTTCCTGAACTTGCCGATTCCAACTCGCCTACCAAAAGGGTAGGAGGGGACATCACCGACAAGTTTCAAAAGGTGAAGCACAAGTACCCGATGCTTTCTCTGAGCAATACTTACAACTTTGATGAAATCCGAGATTGGGAGAAACGGATAAAGAAGAATACAGACGACGAGATTGAGTACGTATGCGAGTTAAAATACGACGGTGTGGCCATTGGCATCACCTATGAGAATGGCCTGCTTTCGCGAGCCGTGACGCGAGGTGATGGTCAAACGGGAGAGGATGTGACTGTGAATGTTCGAACCATCTCTACCATTCCATTGCGGCTGACCGGAAAGGATTATCCCGATGAGTTTGAAATCAGAGGAGAGATCTTTCTTCCGCTTCAAGTCTTTGCCGATTTGAACGCCACGCGCGTTGAAGCGGGTGAAGAAGCATACATGAACCCGAGAAACACCGCTTCGGGTACATTGAAACTGCAAGACTCGGGAGTGGTAGCTTCGCGCAAGCTGGACTGCTTCTTATACGCGGTTTATGGCGACAGTCTTCCCGCAGAGAGTCATATGGAAAATTTGAAGATTGCAGCGAAGCTCGGTTTCAAAGTCCCCGAAGAAGGCAAGAACCGCATCGCCTTGTGCAAGAACATCGAAGATATTGAAGCCTTCATCAATTATTGGGAACAGGAAAGATCCAAGCTACCTTTTGAGATTGATGGAGTCGTCATAAAAGTAAATTCCTATTTGGCGCAGGAAGAATTGGGCTTCACCGCCAAATCACCCAGGTGGGCCGTGGCTTATAAGTTCAAGGCGGAACGCGTCTCTACCAAGCTTGAAAAAATAACCTACCAAGTAGGAAGAACGGGAGCCATTACACCCGTAGCAAATCTGAGGCCTGTTTTAATTGCAGGTACTACCGTCAAGCGAGCCTCGTTGCACAATGCCGATCAAATCGAGAAGCTCGACGTGCGAGAAGGGGATACCGTTTTTGTAGAAAAAGGCGGAGAGATTATTCCGAAGATCATCGCGGTGGATTTTACCAAAAGACCTGCCGATTTGGTGAAGCATGAGTACATTTCAAACTGCCCTGAATGTGGAACCGAACTGGTGCGCAGTGAAGGAGAAGCCCAACATTATTGCCCCAATTCAGATGGATGCCCTCCGCAGATCAAAGGTAAGATTGAGCATTTCATTTCTCGAAAGGCCATGAACATAGATGGCTTGGGAACAGAGACGGTAGGTGAACTTTACGATGCCGGATTAATTGAAAACATTGCCGATCTCTACGACTTGACGAAGGAGCAGGTGATCTCCTTGGATCGAATGGCAGAAAAGTCGGCTGAAAATTTGGTGAACGGGGTCGAATCGTCAAAGGCCATTCCATTTGAAAGAGTTCTCTTCGCTCTCGGGATTCGGTTTGTTGGAGAAACCGTCGCGAAGAATTTAGCTCGAGAATTTAAAACGATAGACGCTTTGGCGCAAGCCGATAGAGAAACACTGATAGGCGTTAGTGAAATCGGTGAGCGAATTGCAGACTCTGTTTTAGATTTCTTTGCCCAAGAATCGAATCGTCGATTGGTGAGTCGATTAAAAAAGCAAGGGCTCCAATTTGAGATCGAGGAAAGAGAAAGGGACTCTGAAGCTCTCGCCGGAAACTCGTTTGTGGTCTCGGGAGTTTTCACCATTGACAGAAAAGAATTGAAAGCTTTGATTGAGCAAAACGGAGGCAAGATATTGAGCGGTGTGTCTTCAAAAACGAATTATCTCGTAGCGGGAGAAAATATGGGGCCTTCGAAAAGATCGAAGGCCGAGAAGCTTGACGTGTCAATTATTTCGGAAGCTGACTTAATGAATATGATCAATTAAAGTGGAGTGGCTTGATAATATAAAAAAGGCATGGGGCCGACGAAAGCTTCCGGGCAAGTTGAATGAGAATCGAGAGACGGCGGTTTCCAATTTTCACAATGCGAGTAGTGTTGCCTTACTTTATGAAGAGAAAGGTGAGAGTTACTTCATCTTGGTGAAGCAATATGTCAAGTACCTCAAGTCAGAATTTGGCGTACGAGAAGTCATGGCCCTTTGCTACATTGATGAGAAAAAAGAGGTGCCTCACTATCATGTTCACCGCCTAAAATTTGATTATTTTCTGAAAAGTGAGTTGAATTGGTGGTACGAACCAAATTGCGATCAAGTGAAAAACTTCGTCGCAAATAAGTACGATATTCTCATCAATCTGGAGCGATCACCAGCATTGCCATTGGAGTTTATTCAAGCAGAAAGTAACGCGCGGCTCAAGGTAGGATACTATCGCGCCGAACGTGAGGAGCACTTCGATCTGATGCTCGATTTGCCGGAAAAGGCAACATTCGACGAGTTTGTAAAGCAACTCAATCACTACTTAACGCGAATCAATTATGAAAGAGCTTAGCGGCGTCGGAGTGGCGCTGGTTACTCCTTTTCAGGAAAAAGGAATGGTCGATTTTGCGGGACTCGAGCGTTTGGTGCGACACATAAGCAAAGGAGTAGATTACCTGGTAGTAATGGGTACAACCGGAGAGTCACCTACTATTCCTCCGGAAGAGCAAATGACCGTCCTGGATTTCATTCTGGAAATCAATGCGGAAAAACTTCCCGTTGTTTTCGGGTTGGGGGGTAACGATACCAAGTCAGTTGGTGAGCGCATGAAAAACTTCGCCGCAGAAGGTGTCTCGGCTTTCCTGACCGCAAGCCCTGCTTACAGTAAGCCCACTCAAGAAGGAATTTTCAGGCACTATAAATATTTAAGCGAGGCTTCACCTTTGCCCATCATATTATACAACGTTCCCGGTCGCACGGCTAGCAATGTGCTTCCTTCAACTGTTTTTCGTATTGCAGAGGAAACGGACAAAGTTATCGGCATTAAGGAATCAGCCGGGAGCATCGATCAAGTAAAAGAACTGGCGGCGAGTCTTCCGAAAGATTTTCTTCTTTTATCGGGTGATGATCCTTTACTCGTCGAGCATATGTCTGCGGGCGGTCATGGAATTATTTCGGTAGTGGCCAATGCATACCCGAATAGATTCAGAGCCGTTTTTGATGCTTGCACGAAAGGCGACTTCATCGAAGCGCAAAAACTCCACGCTCAGATGATGCCTGTAATCGATGCTCTTTTCGAAGAAGGAAACCCGGGCGGTATCAAAGAAACACTTCAGCATTTAGGGATCTGCGAGCACCATATGCGTTTGCCACTTTATCCCGTATCCAAAGAACATAGTCTGAAGCTCTACCGTGCAATTGCCGAGCTTGGCGAGCAGTAAACAATTTAGTGACCAAGGTTCTTTATAAGCTTAAATAAAGTATTATGTCAGTGTATCGCCTTCAAGATGAGATCGTCATTAATGCGCCTTTAGATGAGGTTTGGGACTTCTTTACGGACCCGAGAAACCTTAAAAAAATCACCCCGGAAAAGATGGCTTTTCAAAATGTCTATGAGCCTGATGCTGAAAAAGTGTATCCCGGAATGCTCTTGGTGTATAAGGTATCACCCTTGCTGGGAATTCCACTGACTTGGATTACTGAGATCACCCAAGTTGAACCGAAAAAACGATTTGTCGACGATCAACTGAAAGGTCCTTTTGGAATGTGGCACCACATCCACGAGTTTGAAGAGGTAGACGGAGGGACTTTGGCGCGGGATCTTCTTTATTACAGCATGCCATTTGGGGTTTTGGGACAAATCGCTCATTCGTTCACAGTGGCGAAGCAAACCAAGGAAATTTTCAAATTCCGCAAAGCCGCGCTGGAAAAGCTCTTTCCGAGCACCTAAGGAGAGTTCAATTAGTTTCTATCAAAAAGAGCGCCCGATTGAGGCGCTCTTAAGATGCTGTGGATAATATATGGAATTAGTCTACCAATTCTATGACCATTGCCGAAGCACCGCCACCACCGTTGCATATTCCTGCACAGCCCCGCTTGGCATTGTTTTGCTTCAACACATTCAACAATGTAATGATGATTCGAGCTCCCGAACATCCCAGAGGGTGTCCCAAAGAAACGGCTCCACCGTTTACATCTACTTTCTCGGCATCGAGTCCCAGTTCTTTCATATTGGCCAGAGCCACTACTGAAAAAGCTTCGTTCAATTCCCAAAAGTCAATATCGGAATTTTCCAACCCTGCCTTTTTCAACGCTTTTGGAATAGCTTTAGAAGGCGCCATCGTGAACCATTGTGGCTCGCGAGCCGCGTCGGCATAGCTTACGATTTTAGCAATTGGCTTCACACCCAAAGCTTCTGCTTTTTCTTTGCTCATCAAAATTACAGCCGCTGCGCCATCGTTCAAAGTAGAGGCGTTCGCAGCGGTTACCGAGCCGTCTTTTGTGAATACAGGACGCAGGGCAGGAATTTTTTCCATTTTCACATTCTTGTACTCTTCATCTTCTGATACCACGATCGGGTCTCCTTTGCGCTGCGGAACGGAAACGGGAACTACCTCATCGGCAAATTTTCCTTCTTTCCAAGCTTGAGCTGAACGCTCGTATGATTGGATGGCAAAATTGTCTTGATCTTCTCGGGTGATTTCGTATTCAGTGGCACATAGATCAGCGCAAGTTCCCATGTGCTTTTGATCATATACGTCAGTTAACCCGTCGAATACCATTCCGTCAACCATGGTGATATTTCCCAATTTGGTTCCATTTCTAGACCCTGGAAGGTAGTGTGGTACTCGGCTCATGTTTTCCATTCCTCCGGTTACCACCACATCGGCATCGCCGAGCATAATGGCTTGGGCACCTTGAGAGATGGCTTTCATTCCTGAGGCGCAGACTTTATTGACCGTAGTACAAGGCACTTGTTCACCGATATCGGCAAACATGGCTGCTTGTCGGGCAGGAGCCTGTCCGAGTCCCGCTTGTAAAACAGAACCCATCAATACTTCATCCACTTCAGTCGGGGACAAGTTAATTTTGGATAGCGCACCTTTAATGGCAGTTGCACCGAGTTGTGTTGCGCTCACCGAGGAGAGAATGCCGTTAAAACTTCCTATTGGAGTCCTCACCGCAGACACGATATAAACTTCTTTCATTGGGATAAATTTTCAGTGGTTTTAGGGCCGCAAAGATAGGGATTAAAACGGACGAAAATGTGAGCGAAACCGAGGGAATGAACGCCGGTTGTTAAGGAGTGACGAGATAGAAATTTTGAGTCCCCCCCATATTTACGGTATCTGTATTGAAGGTAAATTGCTTGACGATATTGTCGTAACCGCAGTCTCCATCGTATTCGCCTTCCAGAGAAATGTTTTCTATAACACCACCATAGCTTGTAGTGGGATCTACGATAATGTATCCGTAAATGGTGAAGTAAGGTGATTGATTGTTGACGAAAGGAAACTCATCGTTGATATAAAAGCGCCCCTCACCTAATGGGTAATTCCCGTTTAAATATACCGTGTCTGCCAAAAGCGGCTCACTAAAGGGAACGAAACGCACAATAAAGATTTCTTCCAATGCCTCAGCCGTAAAGCCATCGGAAGTTTGATCCAACTCGAAATAAAGTGCGTTTATGGCTTGAACATCGGGGTCATCGCAGTTTTTGCTGCAAGCGCTAAAAAGCACCAAAGTCAATAACAGAACGGTAAGAGAAAGGAAATTTTTCATTCGCGGCAAAAATAAACAAAACAAAGTTTGAATCCCCGCAATTCTTAATTTTGGGCCCATGCAGAGAAATCTTTTGACTAACGTCATATTACTCTTATTCGTACTTTCAGGGTGCAATACGACTTACCACTACACTGAATTTATAAAACCCTCACGGCGTTATGTCCCATCCACCGTTTATGTGGTTGGGCTAGCACAGAGAAGTACCACGCCAAAATCGGTTTGCCCCGTTTACACCAATGGTATTCCTTACGGTGAGTTAGAGGAAATTCCCCACAAAGCCGCCAAACTAACCATCGAAAACCTCAAAGAACTTTGCGAAGGAATAGGTCGCTTTAAATTTGTCGAAATTGATATTGAAGAGTCCGATATCAATGCTGAGGAATTCGCGACAAAGGCTTTATCAGAGTCTGAGATTGTGAGCTTATCAAAAATTTATGATTTGGACGGAGTCATTTCATTGGATGGACACGACATGCTCGTCCGTACCTCCGGTTCGGTTAATGTTGTTTCCGTGACCGACGGAAGTGGGATGCCCACGCAAGTCCCCGAGTTTTCCAAGGAGAGTGAAGTCAGTATGTCACTGCTATGGCGATTTTATGATTCATCGACCGGTCAAATGATTGATGAGTATCAAGAAAACTACGAGCGCGTTTTCGGAAGGGTGTCTTATTCGGAAGAAGAGATTCAAAAATTCAAAGATGAAGACATGGGTTTGATGGACGTTTCGGGCATGGCAGCTTACGATTATTTTGAGCGGATCTCTCCTCATTGGGAGCCCGACTATCGGCAGTACTTCAGTCAGGGTTCTGCGGGTTTGGTTGAAATAGCAACAAAGCTAGATTCGACCGGTAATTGGGAGAAAGCAGCGCAGGATTGGAAAGAGCTCGCTGAATCGGAAGATACCAAAGTGAGCCACAGGGCCTGTTTCAATATGGCACTGGCTTCTGAAATACTCGGGCAACCCCGCATAGCCCTTGAATGGATAGAGCGCGCCAAGCTGATCAAACCAAGTAAAAAAACATTGAAATACGAAGAGCTATTAAAGAAGCAAATGCTTGTTTACGAGGTAGTAAACAGGCAATTGGGGATAGAGTGAAACCAATCGCCATATCAAAAGGCTACAAAATGTGTTTAACCCAATTTCATAAGGATCAAAAGCAACCGTATAGCTTTTGCGATTGCAAAGAAGTTAAAAATTGATCCGATCAGCTAGCGTCCGTGGCAACCGGTGCTCAATTTTTCGACATTTTTAAATGGAATTTTAGCTGCAAGTGTTCTTGTTTCCGGTAGTGCAGACCTTTGTTTTAAATTACTTGTTTTGTTATAGTTAGCCGAAATTTCTTTTGGCCAGGACTCTACTTAATTTCTTCGCTCAGCAAAAAAAAGAGCACCTTGTGTAGCAAAATCCAAAGTTTGGTCGTCAAACCACCGAAGCCTTCAACCACCCGATGGAAATAAGCCTTGTAAAAAAACAGTTGAAGAAAGATCGTCAGGTTCAGACTGAAGTTTACAATTCTTGTTGCAAGAGAGTGTATGCCTCATGCCTCAGAATCTTAAACGATCCTCACGAGGCGGAAGATTTTATGCAAGAAGCTTTTATTCAGGCATTTGATCGAATTGACTCTTTCCGTGGAAATTCCCAATTGTCCAGTTGGATTTGCCGGATAGCCATCAACAAGTGCTTGGATCATTTGAAAAAGAGGAAAGTGCCATTTGATATGGATGCTGAAATTGAAAGGAATGGGATGAGTCAAAGTGACGAGGTAGATGGAGACTATGACATTGATCGAATAAAACGAGCAATGAAGGATTTGCCGGAAGGCTGCCGAGTGGTTTTTTCACTTCATCTTTTTGAAGATATGGATCATAAGGCCATCTCGAAACAACTGGGAATAAAAGAAGCCTCATCTCGGGCACAGTATGCACGAGCAAAGAATAAAATTATTGAATTGGTAAACGAAACCTATGTCTGATCTTGAAAAATTCATAAAGGGTAAGAGGGATTCCTTCGATGAGGACACGCCTCCCTCAGGTCACGAGAACCGTTTTTCGATGAAGCTCGAAAAGAGCAAACACGACGACGAAATTCGCGTGCGGTTTTGGAGAGTAGCAGCCGCTATAATCGTGCTGTTAGTCGCAGGAGGAAGCTTATTGCTGCCACGCTTCAACAGTCCGGTTGATGTACAATATGGCTCAATGTCACTCAGTGATGTTTCTTCCGATATGGCGAACATCGAATTGTACTACACTTCTCAATTGGAAGAAAAGTACGCGGGACTGCAAGAACTATCAGAAGCGAATATAGAAGTAAAGAGCCTTTTTGAAGAGCTGGTGTTTTTGAACGAAGAATACGAAAACCTTGAAAGAGAACTATACCTAAGTGGTACCAGTGACAGAGTAATCTTGGCCATGATTGAAAACTTCAGGCTGAGATTGAAAATAGTGGAAGAGTTAGAAAAGATTAAACAAGAACAATTAAGCTAATTATCATGAAAAAAATACTACCGTTCAGCTTGTTTTTCCTCCTTGTCTTTTGCGCAAATGCCCAAATAGATGAGAAAATCAAGCGATCGTTCGAAACGGCAAATTCTCCCGAATTGAGTATAAATAACTCTTTTGGAGACATTACGATCAAAAAACACAATAAGAAAATTATTGATGTTCTCGTTGAGATTAATGTTGTGCCTCAGAAAAGCAGAGATTATGAGAAGGTCAAGGATAAGGTGAGAATTCAAATTGAAGAGTCGGGAGACCGTTTGGAATTAACGACCATCAATGACCTGAATGGAATTTCAACGGAGCAATTGGAAATCGATTATACGATCTCCATTCCTGAAAACACATCGTTGAAAATTCGGAACCAATTTGGTGATGTGTGGATAGAAGGCACGAAATCAAATGTCTATGCGCGCATACAGCACGGAGATTTCTATTGCGGAAATATAGAAGGAAAGAACAGTTCGATTGAAGTCCAGTTCGGAGAACTTCGACTCGAATCCATTGCCGATGCAGAGCTCGAAATACAGCACGGAGATTTTAGGGCTCAGAAGTTGAAGAATGTGGAATTTGAGGTGCAGTTTTCGGATTCAGAAATTGACCATGTTGAAGGAGATGTTACCATCGATGTACAACATTCGGATCTTTCAATTGGGGTAGTAGGGATTGAACTGAAGGTACTTGATATCGATGCACAGTTTTCGGATATCGAGATAGAATCAGGACTTTGGAGCGTATTTTACATGGAGCTTGAAGGGAGTTTTACTGATTTTTCTTTCCCCGGCTTGTTTAAGGACTGGATTGTCTACAAATCCAAGGAAATAAATTCAGTGGAATACCATATTAACGATCGAGACACGAGTGGAGGACGAATAAAGATAGACGCCAATCACAGCGACGTGGATCTTGATTAAAATAAAACTGCGCTTACCAAGTAAGCGCAGTTTACTAATCACCCGACTGTAAAATTATGATGGTATTTGAAAAAAATATCTTTTCGTTACCATTATTCTACACATCAAAGATAATTGATTTAAGTATTCAAATATATTCAATATATTTATGATTGATATAAGAGAAACTTATGAATTTCACGCTTCACCAATTAAAGGTATTCCTTAAAGTAGCTGAAAAAGATAGTGTGACGGAAGCCGCCGGAGAGCTCAATTTAACTCAGCCGGCTGTATCCTCGCAATTAAAACTTCTTCAAAATCAAGTTGGCTTGCCATTGACGGAAGTCATAGGACGCAAAATTCACATTACCGACACCGGGAGAGAATTTGCCGAACTGGCTAAAGAGATACTGCTCAAAACAGAGGAGCTCGACGAGCGAATGACGTCTAAGAAAGGCAAGGTGAGCGGAAAGCTTAAGCTCTCAGTCGTGAGCACGGGGAAGTATTTTGTACCTCCTATTTTGGCTGAATTCAAAAAAGCCTATCCCGAAGTCAAGATATCTTTGGACGTTTCGAAAAGGGGCGAAAGCGAAGCTGCGCTACTCGATTACGAAGCCGATTTTATGATTGCTACGTCGAGTAGTTCACTCGATGCCTATAGCAAGATAGATTTTCTGCCAAACCCGCTGGTTCTCACCGGGCCTGCGAGCCCGGTAGATTTCGAGCTACCACGGCAAGGGAAAGTCAACGCGAAGATTTTGAAGCAACTCCCTTTCATTTATAGAGAAAGAGGGTCGGGCACGAGAAAGCGCATGGATAAGTTTCTGGACCAAGAAGGCATTGACCCCGATATCAGTATGGAATTGGTAACCAATGAGGCGGTTAAGCAACTCATTCTCGCGGGTTTTGGGGTTTCATTCCTCTCCATTTACAGCATGAGGCTTGAGCTTGAACATAAAGAACTTCAAATTATTGAGCACTCAAAACTTCCGTTAAAAGGTCAGTGGAGTTTGGTTTGGCTGAAAGGCAAAAAACATACTCCTGCTACTCAAGCGTTTTTGGATTTCCTGGTTAAGAACTCGGATGATTGGGTTGATCGACTTTTCCCATGGGTGAAAGAGTACGTATAAACGGTCAAGGTCATTACCTTTGCAGACATGTTGAATAAAGTTGACCCCGTAGCGCTAAAAAAATTATTGGACAAGAAGCCAAAAGTATTGATCACCATGCATAAAGGCCCTGATGGCGACGCAATCGGCTCGTCACTCGGTTTCTATCATTTTCTCAAGAAGCAAGGAATCGATTCCGTGGTGGTTGCTCCGGATAACTTCCCTAAGTTTTTAAAGTGGTTACCTGGTTGCGATCGTATCATCGACTGCGATCATTATCCTCATAAAGCAGAAAAGGCGATCAAAGCATGTGACTTGATATTTTGCCTGGATTTCAATCACCCTTCGCGACTCGGTGCTTTTGAGGAGATGGTTCGGAAATCCGACAAGCCTAAATACGTGATTGATCACCATCAAGATCCAGATAGTTTCGCCGATCAATATTACGTAGATAGCGATGCGAGCTCAACTGCCGAGATGATTTATCGACTCGCAGCTGAAATGGAAGAAACGGCGTTGATAGATGCCGATTCAGCCATCTGTCTTTACACGGGTTTGGTGACGGATACCGGATCTTTCCGTTTTTCGTCCGTCACGCCTGAAGTGATGCAAATAGCCGCAAACTTGATGTCTACGGGTATCGATCATGTCCAGGTTTATAATCAGGTTTATGACAACTCCACTTTGGATCAACTGAAGCTGAAAGGCTATGCATTGAGCGAGAAGACGGTAGTGGTCGGAAACACGGGAGCGGCTTATATTTCCTTAGCGGAGGAAGAGTTGGAGCGCTTCAACTACCACAGCGGAGATACTGAGGGGCTTGTGAATTACGCTTTGTCTATCGAAGGAATTCACGTGGCCGGATTTTTTTACGAGCGCGATGGATATATCAAACTTTCGCTTCGAAGTAAGGGAAAGATTGAGGTGAATAAAATAGCAGGGGCGCTCTTTCAAGGCGGAGGTCATAAGATGGCTGCCGGAGGAAGGAGTGATCTCAGCCTCGATGAAACCATAGCTAAATTCGTGGATGTGGCAGAGGCGGGTTTTCAAATAGAAGCGGTTCAATCATGAGAGGATTCGCAATTTCAGTCTTATGGGTACTCCTTTTCGCTGCCTCTTGTAGTGATTCCAATCAAGCTTCTCAAAAACGAATGCCAACGCAAGACGAGTTGATCGAAGCGAATAAGCGAAAAGTCAATAAGGAAGCTGATCTGATCAATAAGTTCATTGCCCAGTCCGGTTGGGAGATGAAAGAGACCGATACCGGCATTCGATATGATATCTACCACCAAGAGCCCGGATATAATGCCGCGTCAGGAGATGTAGTTTCAGTGGCGTATAGTTTGCACATGTTGGACGGTTCCAGAATTACGGATACCGATGTAAGCGGGCCGATTACGTTCAAGATAGGGCAAGGAGACGTAGTTTCCGGGCTCCACGAAGCCGTTACGTTACTCTCTGTTGGCGATAGTGCCAGAATCATATTGCCATCCTATTTGGCTTACGGCCTCACGGGCAATCAAAACAATATCCCTTCCAATGCCGCGCTTTTCTACGATTTGTCATTGGTTAGTTTGGACTAGCCTCTTGGCAATTATTACTTCATGCGAATCACCGCCGAGGTACAACACTACCGACCGTGGTTTAAAATGGAAATTGTTGTCATTTACAGACAGCAAGCAATCTTTAGATTCAGCTCAGCATTACTTTGTGGAGTACATGATTTCCCCACTCCATGGGTCCGACACCCTTGCATACTCCTTCGATCAGTTGGTGGAGAGTGGCAATGATCCCCTGCGCACCTTTCTTCAAACGCGATCTGTAGGAGATCGACTGGAATTGGTGACTTCCTTTCGAGATACATTGAATGCCCACTTGCCCTATGGCGATACGTTGGTGTATCAAATCCGAATTGATCGAATGCGAACGAAGAGACAATTGGAAGACAGACGCCTACAGGAGTTGTCGACTCTCGATTCGCTTATGCGCATTGATTCGGTTTCCAGCGCTTATCGCGAAGTAAATGGGGCGTACTTCAGAACAATCGCTTCGGGTGATACAACGACTGTGCGACGAGGAAAAGAGATTGTTATTCACTATCAAGGTCGAACACTCGACGGAAAAGTATTTGATGATTCAAGGAGAATGGCCGCTCCTTTGCGCTTCGTTTACGGCAATGAAGATCAGGTCTTGGTAGGATTGGAAATAGCTCTTTCCCAAATGCATCTCCATGAAAAAGCGGAAGTTATTCTACCTTCTTGGCTGGCTTTCGGAAGCAACGGAAGTGCTGACGGAAGAGTTCTTCCTTTCACTTCGGTAATTTATGAAATAGAGGTGTTGGAAGTAGCAAAAGACGACTTACCTCAAATTACCGATTGAAAAAATACACGGCTGCTTGTGGAGTGGTGGCTTTTGTTTGTTCCAATCCTTGATTGGCAAAGTCTTTACCAACTCTTTTTCTGTTGTAATATTTCTGGCAACGGAGAGGAGGGTGTCAGGGTGGCAAACTTGAATTAATTCTTCAAAAAGTTTCTCGTTTCGAAAAGGGGTTTCCATGAAAATCTGGGTGTAGCCCGAATCTCGTTGAATAGACTCCATCAACTTAATGGTTTTTCTGCGCTCCGACTGTTCGATGGGTAAATAACCGTGAAAAGTAAATTGCTGCCCGTTGAATCCCGAGCCGATCAGCGCCAAAATAATTGAGGAAGCTCCCGTATGAGGAATAACGCGAATGCCTTTCTTGTGACAGAGTTCCACAACGGCAGCGCCGGGATCTGCTATGCCGGCAAGGCCCGCTTCGGAGATCAGGCCCATGTCGTTTCCTTCGAGCAGGGGCTGAATCAAATGCGGAATTTCTGTAGGCTCGGTCCTTTTGTTCAAGGGATAAAAGATCAAGTCATTCAGCGGAATTTGAGTACCTGCCTTTTTTAAGTAGCGCCGAGCTGTCTTCTCGTTTTCTGCAATGAAGTGAATCAAGCCGCGACTGACCTCCAACACTTCTTCGGGTACAACTCTTTCGGGATTGGTTTCGCCCAAAAGGGTAGGGATGAGGTGGAGTTTACCGAGCTGACTCATCTGTCTCGATTAAGAATGCCTCTGCCGCCGAAGCGAGCATTTCATAAACGTGGTCAAAGCCATCGGATCCTCCAAAATAGGGATCGGGAACCACGCGGTTCTCTCCGGGGTGACTCAAATTTAGAAACATGTCAACCTTTTTCTTGTGGTCATCGCTTGGTGCGAGATTTACTACATTTTTGTAATTCTCTTTGTCCATCACGAAAATGTGATCGAATCGATCGAAATCCTCTGTTTTAAATTGACGGGCTCGCAAATCAGAAATGTCATAGCCGTGATCTTTCATGCACTTTTGGGCTCTTTTATCCGGAGCTTCTCCGGCGTGCCAATCTCCCGTGCCGCAGGAATCAATTTCAAGTGAAACACCTTTTTCTTTTGCTTTTGTGCGCAGCACTCCCTCAGCCATCGGGCTGCGGCAAATATTGCCAAGACAAACAAATAATACTTTCATACTGCAAAGGTATAGGTTATAACAGGTGACGAAAAATGTAGCCTATTCTTTTTCTTCTGCTACTTCCAATAAGTGTTTTACGCCTGCTCTCAATTGCTGGTCAACGCCTTGAGCCGCTTTGCCGGGTTCGTTGTAAATGAGAATGTCGGGCTGTAGCTCATTGTTTTCCATCAATTCACCCGTACGTACATCCTTCATTCCTACCTGAGGAATTCCAAAGACTGTTCCATCTTGCATTCTTTCCCACCACACGGCAGTGCCTGTGCCTGCTACCGGTGTTCCGATAAGTTTTCCAATTTCGAAAAACTTATACGTGTAGGGAAACATGTGCGCATCCGAGTAATTGCTTTCACTCATTAGCACACAGCTAGGCTTGGTCCACTTTCCCAAAGGCTCACCGCCCATATTATCCTGTCCTCTTGGCAAAAACTGCAGATAAGCTTCACCGCTGAGGAATGTCGCCAAATCATCGTGTAGCCAGCCTCCGCCATTAAACCGAGTGTCGACAATCAGACCAAGCTTCTGATTATGTTTGCCCAGCGCTTTTTCATAAACCTCGCGAAAGCTGGATGAATTCATTCCTCTCACATGCACGTAGCCGATTTTTCCGTCGCTCAAGCTGTCTGTTTGCGCCTCACGGCTTTCGATCCATCGCTCATAGAGTAATTGGCTTTCTTGTCGGCGACCAATCGGTTCTACTACTTCATCCCATCTTTCGCCAGACTCGGGATCGAAATAGGAAATCAGCGTTTTATCTCCTGCGATGCGATTGAATAGGGGGTAGTAGTTTTCATCTTTCAAAATGGGTTGTCCATTTATTTTTTCAACCACAACGCCTCTTTTCACTTTTCCGGCTTCATTTATCACGGGACTTTTTCCTAAAACCTCTGCCACTTTCAATCCGTCGCCCTGATAAGATTCGTCGTAGAGCAACCCCAAAGAAGCTGTTTTGTCCCCTTTCCTATCATTCGATCTGTACCTCCCACCCGTATGAGATGCATTGACCTCTCCAAGCATTTCAGAAAGCATGTCGGCAAAGTCATACGGGTTATTAATATACGGTAGATATTTGGCGTACTCAGCTTTGTAAAAATCCCAATCCACACCGTGCAAATCTTCTAAGTAGAACTTTTTCTTGAACTGTCTCCACGCATGTTCGAATAGATAAGCCCTTTCTGCATCGGTATTTAAATTCATTTCTGAAGAAAATGAAACACCTTCTGCCTTTCCATCTTTGACACTAATCTTATTCAAATTGCCTTTTGAGTTCACGAAGAGGTGTTCGAATTTTTTGTCGAACTGAATATCCGAGTAGCCTCCACCCAACTTGGTGAGTATCTTGGTTTCCTTGTCCTTGAACTTTGTTTTCCAAAGATCAAAATCGTCTCCTGTACTTGCCAGGAAATAGAGGTTTTCACCTTCCTCGTCGAGCACAAAATCAGCGAGAAACGAGGAGAAAATGGTCAATCTTACTTTTCGGTCATCGAGGCCTTCCCAATCTATTTCAATATCCTCGACTTCTTCTTTTTCTTCTTCTTCATTTTCTTTTTTCTTGTCTTTATCGCCATCGTCTTCCTTCTCTTCTTTCTTCTTTTTGTCCTTTTGTTCTTCTTTCCAAAAATCGTAATCTGCTTCGTCTAAAGTGAATTTCTTGAAGGCGCCCTCTGTCAGGAATAGCGCGTAGACGTCGCTCTGACTTCCCCAGCTACCGTGGGAGCGAAAGCCCGCTTTGTCAGATGACCAATACACCACTTCGCCCTTCATTCCAAATTTCGGCCGACTATTTCCGTAGCCGCTATTGGTCAGGTTTCTCGGCTCTTCGCTTCCCGTGGCACTTACCAATCCCACTTGATCATTCCATCGATTATTGTCAAAAAACTGAACGAGCAACCACTTAGAGTCGGGAGACCACGTGTAATATTGGTCTCCGTCCGAATAGGAGTAAGAATACTCTCCCGGTACTACCGTTCGTGTCATTCCCGATTTTAGGTTTTTTACTTTTAGCGTAGTTCGCTCCTCGAGGTAAGCCACCTCTTCATCATTCGGTGAGTAGCTTGCTTGAAACTCTTCTTTATCCGTATTGACCAGAGGCTTCTCTTCGATGATGGTAGCATTGTAAAAATACTTGTCTTCTTCTCTGCCCAGACTTGCTTCGTAGACATTCCAACTGCCGCCGCGCTCTCCGTTGTAAAGCAGCTTTGTGCCGTCGCTATTGAAGTCGAGTCCACGTTCTTGCTCGGGGGTATTGGTAATTCTCTTGGTTTTTGAATAGTCTGTAGCAGTTACGAATACTTCACCTCTCACGATGAAAGCAATCTCTTTTCCATTTGGAGAAACCTCGAAATCATCCGCGTTTCCGTTAATCAATTTTACCACCGCTTCGTTGTAGCGTCGATCGCTTCGAATGGTGACATTCACTTTTTTGGGTTGGTTCGGCTCCAGTTGGGTGTATATCTCACCGTCATATCGGAAACACAACATTCCATTGTTGGCTCTTGAAAGGGAGCGAACGGGGTGTTTATCCAGATTGGTTATCTGCTTTAAATTTGAGAGGGAATCTCCCGTCAGGGTTGCCTTCCAAACGTTGAATGAGCCCGATCTTTCTGAAGTAAAAAAGAGTTGATTGTCAACCCCCCAGACTGGATTTCGATCTTCTCCTCGCCACGTCGTGAGCTTCGCGTATGTTTCAGCAGCAAATTCGTAAGTCCATATATCACGGGTCACCGAAGATACGTGGTGTTTGCGAAAAACATCCTCGTACCCCTTGCGGTCATAAAATGCAATCTTGTTCCCTGCCTCGTTGTATTGAGCGCCTACCGCGGGGATGCTCAATATTTGCTCCTCACGCCCACCATCTGCAGTCACAGAATATAACTCTGATAAAACCCCCGATGGAAACAGAACGGATTCTACCTGATCGACACGCGAAGATCCGTAAACGACATTTTTGCCATCATTGCTAAAGTCGTAGGCTACATCATTGGCAGAATGATAGGTTAATCGCTTCGGCTCTCCACCTTCAGATGCCACCAGAAAAACATCTTTATTTCCATAGCGCATAGATGAAAAAGCAATGCTCTTTCCGTCGGGACTCCAAACGGGCTCGCTCTCATAAGCCTCGTGAATAGTTAACCTTTTGGCCTCACCGCCCGAAATCGAAACCGTATAAATGTCTCCTTGGTAGGCGAAGGCGATTTTACTTCCATCGGGAGAAATGGCGGGATACCTGAGCCAAAGAGGGTTTTCAGATTCTTGGGCTATCCCGGAAATACATATACAAGTGAGAACTAATAAAAATAGTAGCTTTTTCATGAGAAAATATTATGTGGCTGTAAAAAACAAAAAATCCTGCGACCGACGCAGGATTTAAAGGTTTTTGGGAAAGTGTGTCAGTCACCAGCCGAATGTATTTGGCGGACCTTTGAATGGACCAACGATTTTAGACGTGATCCATCCTCCGTAAAAGTCGCCTTCTTGAGCTTCTACTTTTTCTCCGTTTATGTAACAGGACTCCACTTTTGAGGGGTAAAATGAGAGATGATTCTTGAGTGCGCTGTAGGTCGGCTTGGGATTGGGGTAATACCATGCGGCATTTTGAATCCGTGTTTCTTCAGATCTCAAATGGTAGTAATATCCTTTTCCTTTCCATTCACAAAAGGTGGATCGCTCTGATTTGATTAGTACATCTTGGTCTATATCGCTCGGCGGAATGTAAATAGTGGGAGGGTGGCTCGTCTCCAGAATTCTCAATGCATTGTTTGACGAGGCGATTCGCCTACCGTCGAAATGAACCTCCACTGAACCGTTTACTTTTTCGAGTTTCGGTGGTCTGGGGTAGTCCCAAACGGATTCTTCTCCTTGTTTTGGTTTGATTGCTTTTGGGTGCTTCATTTGTGCTGCATTCTCCATCCGTAAGGATTCACGTCTCCATCTGCTATGGATCGAGTGATCTCTTTGGTTTCACATGAGTAAGTCACAAGCGTCGTTTTTTCCTTCCAGCTAATCCACTCTACCTTTTCCTCGAGTTGATCTTCACTTTCAAAAAAAGACTTTTTGAGGTCCTCAAAGGAAGTAGCGTCAATGCACTTCTCCTTTCCATTTTTGTAATGAAT
>JGI12210J13797_10372268_pt1 | contig 20587 bp, 15 predicted proteins | sample ElkSlonscriptome_3_FD_13797 | JGI IMG/M metagenome (IMG submission 13797)
TAAAATTTCTCATTATTTTAATCCGCTGTTCCTATGGTTCGTGTGTTGTTTGTTTGTCTTGGAAATATATGTCGCTCTCCAATGGCGGAAGCGGTTTTTAATAGCTCAGTTGAGAAAACCGGACTAAGCGGACTTATCGATTCCGATTCAGCCGGTACTTCCGACTATCACATTGGTGAGCCACCGGATTCCCGTACTATGGATATTGTCCGTAAGTATCAGCTAAAATTAGATCATCAAGGGCGTCAGTTTACCACTAACGATTTTGATAAGTTTGATTATATCATGGCGATGGATCAAAATAATCTTAGCAATATTAAACGCTTGCTACCTAGCAGTATGCCTGACGATAAAGTCTTCCTTATGCGCGATTTTGATAATAAGGACGATACGAAGGATGTACCTGATCCATACTGGAGCGAAGCTGATGGATTTGAAGAGGTTTATCAAATATTGCTACGGTCTTGCCAGAATTTTATCGATTTTTTGAAGAAAAATCGCGCTGACTTATCTGCTTAGTACGCGTGTAAATATTACTACTGATAAAGTCTCCGAAAAAACTTTGGTGCTGCTTCTCATCCCAACCCACCTTTCGGAAATGAGAATCGTAATTCGGTAATGCTTGAACGCTAATATTAGCGGTGAAGTGAAAGAAAATGTACATAAACTGGGCAAGTGGTTTTTGCCATATTCTATTCATTAGCCTTGAACTATAACGAAAGTCAGTAAACAGCCACACCGCGTCCTCTGAAAGTAAAGAATCAATACGTTGCATCATACCATCTAGTGATGATCCTTGATACATATCCAGTACAAAATTAGTAATCGCTACCTGATACATTTTCGTTGAGTCAACATCGCGCTCCGTCCCCTGGATAAATGTGATGGTTGGAAGTGAGAGGTTAGAGTTAGTTTGACGATAACCAGTTATCTTTCGTTTAGCCCGATGCATCATCGCTACTGAAGCTTCTACGTAAGTGATATGAGCGGGAACAACTCTTTCTAAGAGGTCAATTAATATATCGCCATTGCCGCCACCCACGATTAATACGTTAGACTGAGGAGGAATAGTGCTAAGGAAATATCGCTGCGCCCGCGTGACACTTCCCCTGAAAGCCAGATAGCTCAGCTTATCGTATACCGGAGCGATACGATCAAAAGAAAAGTCGCGACTCATACGACGAGTGGATAGAATACAGCCGGAAGAAGAAAGATACCATCGGCTACCCAACGATACCGCTCATATTTTGCATGCCAAACTGGAAATACCCAAATACTACCCAAAACAAGGCTCATTAAGATTATAACAGAATGAGACGCTGAAGGAGCAATTAATACCATCCAGCCAGTTAATATTATAGCTAGCAAAATGCAGGCAATAGAAATGAGTTGAGTCTTGGGCTTACCGTACTGAATTGCTAGCGAAGAGGCACCATCTAGCCGATCGCTCGTTAGTTCGTACCAGGAGATGAGCGTGAGGTTGGCTAAAGCTAGTAAAAAGAACTGTCCGAAAACTAAGTAGCTGATTAAGTTAAGACTTTCAATTTGGACAGCCACTGGAAGAAAAATACCAGAAGTATAAAGCAGCGCAGCTAAAACTTCTTTGGGCACAATCAGATTAAAATTAATAAACTGGTTGACAACAAAATAGGTAACTACCCCACCTGACAACACCAGACCACCACGGAAAATAGAAGGCGGGATATAAAAAAGTAGAGCTATCCCCAAAGCTACCGTAACAAACCACCCAATGACTAAAGCCAAAAAGTAGCGTTGGTGAAAGATATGCCGAACTGTATGAGCCGGGTGCTGAATCCGATAAGCGTCCCAAAGATGATCTGCTGTATAGATCAGCCAAACGCAAACTCCTAATGTTAGAATAGTGACTGGCTCAACTGCCACTTCACACAGTTGGGCGATAAACCAAGCTGATACGCACGCCCCCAGTACTACATCCAAACTAAGAATACGGGTCAACTGATAGACCGAGAAGCTAACAGTAGCTTCACCGCTTTTAGTAGAAAGTCTCTTCTGGGATGTTTTCGTCAAGTTCCTAGCCTGATTTAATACCGAAGCTGCGTTAGGAGGCTTCAGGATTCAAAATTCGCTCAATCCGCTTTTGTACATCCTGTAAGTGATAACGTGATAAAGTATCGCGTTGTCGGCTTAGTCCCGATTGTACACCTTGCTGAAGGTTATCCAACGTAGCGCGAGTTACGGCTTTAATATCGGTTTGATCGTATTTTTGATCTTCCAATTCCATCAATGCTTTCATCTTATTCAAATAGGCCCGTTGCAGATTACGGCGATAAGGATCAATAGATCTACCGGTAGAAAGCTCCGACCAAATACCTTCTCGAGTATCTTCAAATAGATCTAGCACGGAATAAGTTTCTTGTTCGGAAGTTGCTTGCGCTTCAATTAGACGGTTAAGCCGGTTCGCTTCAAACAGCCGGTTTAGCGTACCCACTTGAAAAGAACGAAGTCGCTCTAATGTACCCACTCCTTCAAATCGCTGCGTAATTTCAGGATCAATCAACCAATCTGGAGTTTGGAAAAGTTGCTTACTCAGAAAGTCTACTGCGGCTGCTTGCTTTTCTTTGGAAACCGGACTAAACACTGTACCTTCTTCGTCGTAAGTTTTTCGGTATTCATACACTCCGCCCACATTCGTTCCTACGTGGCGCATGTATCGGCCTAATTGAGCCAACACTTGACCGTAGAGTTCTTCCAGCTCGGCATAATCTTCGCCTTCTTCATTCGACCACTCCAGAATCTTGGGTAGAATCCGCTTGAGGTTGGCAATACCGTATTCGCTGGCTTTCACCGCATCATCACCTAAATCTTCCGTTTGGGAGGTAGGGTCATCGGGATTATAGCGTTGCTGCCCGTAGCGATAGATCGGATCATCGGCGCGTTCTTTAATCCACTCATTTAAAATTTCGTGTTCTTCTTCGGGAGAATTAGCATCCAGCAAAGGAGTGTAACCGTACTTGATCGACCATAAATCGTAAGGCCCAACCTGAGGGTGTAATCCAACATCGCCATCTTCGGGCTGAGCAACGTAGTTAAAGCGAGCGTAATCCATAATAGAGGGAGCCGTGCCCATTTTTTTGGTAAACGCTGGCGAGCGTAAGGAGTCTACTGGGTACGCTACACTAGAACCCATATTGTGGGGTAAGCCCAACGTGTGCCCAACTTCATGCGCGGCTACAAAACGAATAAGTTCGCCCATTACTTCATCCTTAAATTTCACGCTGCGGGCTTCAGGATTGATGGCAGCGGTTTGTACCAAGTACCAGTTGCGCAGCAGATTCATGATGTTATGGTACCACAGTATATCGCTTTCCAGAATTTCGCCGGTGCGAGGGTCGTGTACGTGGGGTCCCTGGGCGTTTTGAATATCGGTAGTAATGTAGCGAATCACCGAATAGCGAACGTCTTCCGGACTCCACTCCGGGTCTTCTTCGGGAGTAGGTGGCTCTTTAGCAATGATAGCGTTCTTAAATCCGGCGGCCTCAAAGGCTGGTTGCCAGTCCTCAATACCTTGCTTAAGGTAGTCCCGCCATTTGCGCGGGGTAGCCGGATCTAGGTAATAAACGATGGGCTTGATAGGTTCTACTAATTCACCTCGCTGGAAAGCGGCGGTATCTTTGGGTTCTAATCGCCAGCGAGTGATGTAGCGTCGTTGAGCGGCTCGTTGTTCGTCCAGACTATAGTTAGTCTGATTGATTGAGAAGTAACCCACCCGCTCGTCGTACAGCCGAGGTTCCATTGGGTCAGCTGGAAGTAGCACAAACGACTGGTTCATTTCTACCGAGAGCGTATTGGTCAGTACGTTAGCCGGTAGCTTATTTCCGTTGTAAGTAAGTACGTGCCGTATCTCTACGTTTTGAGGAAAACTTCTAGCTGAAGTAACCAAACTTCGTTCCTGATCAAGTCCCTTAATTTCAAAATCTTTACGTTGCTGATCAGTCAGTGCTCCAATGATAGCGATGTCTTTGGTAAACAGTGAGTTTACATCAATGACGTAAGCGGTAGTGTCATCATTATACGCTTTAATATCAAAGGTCATAATGATCGGCTCAAAGTTGTTGTTACGTACCGATTGATAGATAGGATCTTCAAAACTGGCTACGCTATTGAAAGAAACCGAGCGAAGCAGAATTTTATCATCCATCTTCTGCCAGCGCAGTACTTGCTGCGGACGGCTTTTCATGCCTGCGCCACCAAAGTTTAGTCCTTTCACGTGCCCGGAAATTCGGCTTACCACTAGCATTTCTTGGTCTAGTAGAGAGTCCGCTAACTCGAAATAGTATTTGCCTTTTACTTTGTGCACCGAGAATAATCCGGTATCAGTTTCGGCTTCGTCAGTAATTATCTCAGAGTACGATTTGATTGGTGAATCTTTAGGTTTCTCAGCGGCTTCTTCCTCCTTATCTTTCTTTTTCTTTTTACGTTGAGCCTGAACATCAGGAGAATAAATTAGGATAGCTGCTAGTAGTAGTCCGAGTAGTAGCCTGATCAAATTGTGCATAGTGGTAAAATTGGTGTTAGGTTTTGGGTTTCTAGGTTCACCTATACTTAACTCCTAAAATCTATATTTCCCAGCAATATACTAAGCCAAATTTGCTTTTAAAATGTGTAACTGTAGGTAATAAATACCTGCCTAGAATCTCGTTTGTAGACGAAGTACTGCCGGAACTCATCGGTCAACGCTTCGCTACCGAATTGGTAGGTATTGAAGATGTCGCGAATGCTTAGACTTAGTTGACTCTTATCGTTAAACTTCCGCTGAAAGCTCAGGTCAGCGTAGTAGCGAGCATCATCAAACCCTTGGGCTTCAGCCTCAGGAGCTTCGTAGTTACCAACCAGTTGCATATTGATGTCGGCTGGTAAAGCAAAGCTACTGGTGAACTTAGCGTTCCAGGCGAAGGCATCATTTGTAAAATCACTATCTAGGTTGGTTCCGTCAATAAGGGCGCGAAAGAAAGAGACACTTCCGTTAATATCCCACCATTCATTAATCTGACTAGTCGCAATAAACTCCAGTCCGTATACCGTTCCACTGGCTAGATTTTCGGGCCGGCGGGTAGACACTCCGTTTTCATCTACGTTTACCAGCCAATCTACCAGACCGTTAGTGTGGCGATAAAATAGGTTGGAGGTAAGATCGGTTCTAGGCAATGTCATTTTGTGCCCCAGTTCCAACGATTGAATGTATTCTGGTCGTAAAGCGGGATTACCTAAACGAACATTTAATGTGTCGGCAATATCGGGGAAAGGGTTTAATCGCCAGGAACTGGGTCGGTCAATGCGCCGACTGTAGGTAAACTTGAACGTATGTTGGTCGCTCAGCTTGTACAGTGCTTTAGCACTAGGGAAAATATCTAAGTACCGCTGATCATTTTCTTCACCGGTTGTCTCCAGTTCGGTATCTATGCGGGTGTATTCCAAACGGCTACCGGCCGAAAGCTCCCAACTACCTAAAGTTTGACTATAGATTCCGTAGGCGGCGTACACTTGTTCCCCGTACAGAAAACGATTGCTTACATTTAGATCATTGACCCACTCCTCAGTAGCGGGGTCTAAATTCTCAAAAGTAAAATCCGAATCTGATGAGCGTAAAATGGTTTTTACGCCAACTTCCAGTTTGTTATCGTTGTCAAACGGGCGAGCATAATCAAATTGACCGACGGCTACGTGCCGTTCACCATCATCAGTAGCTCGTTGGCGACTGGGTAATATTTCTGAATCGTCTAAAGAGGTAGTAGTAGCGTCCTGAGTTTCGTTACCATTGCGGTACGAGTGACTTATTGAGAACCTTAAATCTTGCCCTTTGCGCTGGTACTGACGTTGGTAAATGAGCGCATTATCAATCGCAAAATCTTCTTCAGTTTCACTGTTATCCCGAACGTTATACAGCAGTTGTTCCCCATTGGCATTAGTCAGCCGACTGGTAGTTACTTCACTATCGTTCTCACCTTCTATCTCCATCACTCCTTCGTAAGTAAGCGTACTATTTGAAAAATAATAATCAAGACCATAGTTAATAGTATGGCTCGCCTCAAAGCGGTCAATGTCTCGTTCCTGCCTCAGCGTTTGGGGATCATCACCAAAGGTTTCCCGGATGACCGAACTACGAGCAATTCCGGGAGAGCGACGGTAACTATATCCGCCAAAAACGTTCGTCTTTTCTCCCTGCCGATTAATCCGAGCGGAAGCATTCATCCGGTAGCGGTTTCCCAGCGTAAGCTCCATTTTACCGTGCGTACCCTGCTGACTCCCTTTTTTCAACTGAATATTAATGACTCCACCGGTACCCTCAGCGTCGTACTTAGCATTAGGGTTAGTAATAATATTGATGTTTTTTATGGCACTAGCGGGTAGTTGGGCTAAATCGCTAGCAATAGACGAGTTACGCCCGTTTATTAGAATATTGGGCGAGTTACTGCCCCGAATGGTAATTCCCCCATCTTGTCCCACAATCACTGAAGGAGTATTTCGCAAGACGTCCAGTGCGCTACCGCCCAAATTAGAGAGGTTTTGCTCCGGCCGAATCACCATTCCTTCTAGCGTGGTTTCTACCGGTTTGGAAACTGACTTACCTTTCACTACTACCTCGTCCAACTCTTGTACCGAACGGTTCATCTTAATCGTACCAAGATCTACCGGCTGATTGGCCTGCAGATCTTCCATTTTATATGCTCGGTAGCCGACAAATTTGATTTCCAGATCGTACTTGCCTTCGGGAACATCCTGGAGAGTAAATTCGCCTTCGGCATTGGAAGTTGACCCCTGCAATACGCTTTCTTCATTTTCCGGATAAAGAGCAACGTTAGCAAACGAGACCGGTTCCCCGGTTTCACCATCTACTATGTTACCGCTAATCAGGTGCTGGGCTTGAACCGGAGTAATTAGTCCAAAAAGTAGTCCTATTATTAAAAATAAAAAATATCTATATGAGTACATTCTCAAATTTTGTTTAACTATCTATGAATTATATTCAACAACTATATTTACAATAGATTGCACGGACTGAATGTTTGGAATCTTGTTGGAATTAGACAGATAGTGACTTTCCATCGACGAATCCAAATAAGCGGTAGAAGTTCGCAGGTAATAAGATTGCACGAGTATTGTTAAGTAGAGCGGGGAATTGTAGTTAACTTGCTTTATATTTATCTGAAACAGCAACTTAATCTTTCCTATTGTGAACAGTTTTAATATCAATCGCCGTCGTTTTCTTCAAACGGCTTCAGCCTCACTGGCTCTTTCTACCTTCGGCCCTCAAGGACTAGAATCATTATTTCGAGATAAACCCTGGCGAGTGGGACTGATCGGTTCTGGCTGGTACGGAAAAAATGATGTATTTCGATTGATTCAGGTAGCTCCTGTAGAGGTAATATCCGTATGCGATCCTGATCAACGAATGCTCAAAGAAGCAGCCAATCTAATCAGTCAGCGACAGAAATCGGGCAACACTCCCCGTACTTATACTGACTATCGGGAAATGCTAGCTGAGAAAGATTTAGACATTGTCCTAATCGGTTCACCCGACCACTGGCATGCTTTGCAGGCCATTGATGCTATGAAGGCTGGAGCGCACGTGTATTTGCAGAAGCCTATCAGCGTAGATGTGCTAGAAGGAGAAGCTATTGTAGCTGCAGCTAAGAAATATGACAAAGTTATTCAGGTAGGTACCCAGCGCAAAAGCACTCCTCACCTGATTGATGCCAAAAAACAGGTAGTAGATGAAGGTCTACTGGGCAAAATCTCTCACGTAGAAATGTGCTGCTACTTCCATATGCGAGCCAATGGTAACCCACCCATTGAGCCAGTACCTGATTTTTTTGATTATGAAATGTGGACTGGACCGGCTCCAATGCGTCCTTACGATGGGCTACCCCACACGCGTTGGTGGCGAACGTTTATGGAGTACAGTAATGGGATTGTAGGCGATATGTGTGTACATATGCTAGACACCGTTCGGTGGATGTTAGATTTAGGTTGGCCTCAGCGTATTTCTTCGCAGGGAGGCATCTACGTACAAAAAGGCGGAAAGTCTACTATTTCCGATACTCAATCAGCAGTTTTTGAGTATCCGGAATTAAACTGCGTATGGCAGCACCGCAGTTGGGGCGTTCCCGCCGACCCAGAGTACCCTTGGTCATTTAAACTGTTTGGCGAACATGGTACTTTAGCTGGTAGTACTATGCAAGCTGATTTCACTCCGTACGAAAAAGGCGAAACTATCCACTTTGATGTACTTTACGAAAAGGAAAAATTCCCTGAAGATGTAACCGAAGATCGTATTGAGCTCAATGCTGCTCCGGCCACTCGGCTGCATATGCTAGACTTTTTGAACGCAATTGAGAATAATAGTAAGCCAGTAGCCGACATCATGAACGGACACATTTCTACGGCTTCCTGTATCTTGGCCAATACATCGATGGCGGTAGGTCGTCCGCTGGTGTATGATCCGCAAAAGATGATTGTTGTCGATGACTCCGAAGCAACAGAACTCCTCCAACGCCCTTATCGCGACCCTTGGAGTCGCCCAATGCCAGATAAGGTATAGCCTGTCTGATAATAATTCACTCATTACTTTAATTACGTATCATGAACTATCATCTGTTTTTTATATTGCTATTGTCTCTACTAAATCTTATGCCTCAAAGTCAAGCGCAAGACCGAATCATCGCTCCGGGAGCTGAGCTAACACTAGTATCTTCCGAGTTCAAATTCACCGAAGGCCCCACAGCCGATCAGCAAGGGAACGTATACTTCACTGACCAGCCTAACAATCAGATTATGAAGTGGTCTACCGATGGAACCCTTTCCGTGTTTATGAAAGATGCCAGTCGGGCCAATGGTCTGTATTTTGACAATGAAGGCCATCTAATAGCTTGTGCCGACGAGAACAATGAGTTGTGGCGGATAGATGAAAATAAGGAAGTAACGGTATTGGTAGATGGTTACCAGGGAAAGAAACTAAACGGCCCCAATGATGTGTGGGTGCATCCGAACGGAGGTATCTATTTTACTGATCCCTTTTACAAGCGTGACTACTGGGATCGTGAAGAAAAGGAAATTGAACAAGAAAACGTCTACTACTTATCGCCGAAAGGAGAACTCACAATAGCGACTACTGATTTGGTACGTCCGAATGGTATTGTAGGTACTGCTGATGGGAAGACATTATTTGTAGCAGACATTAACGATAAAAAAACCTATCGCTACCAAATTGGAAAAAGCAGTAGTTTAAATAATCGTGAGTTATTTGTTGAGATGGGGTCAGATGGTATGACGCTAGACAAAGCAGGAAATCTCTACTTGACCGGGAAAAAAGGTGTCACAGTATTCAACCCTAAAGGTGAGCAAATTGAGCAGATTCCCGTACCCGAAGGTTGGACGGCTAACGTTTGCTTTGGTGGAAAGAACCACCAGAAACTCTTCATTACTGCCATGAAATCACTGTACACACTGGACATGAAAGTATCGGGGGGTCAGTAAAAAAGCTCTCCCGAAATATTAGGAGCTATTCCACTCCCTGCGAAGGCTGCCACCAGCCGTTTCTTTTCCTAATGTATACGATCTGTCCCGTATGGTAGGCCATATGCGACAACATACTAGCAATCTCTGATCCGCCCGCTTCTAACTGCTGCTCAGTTGCTTGCTCTACTGCTTGTTCCCATTGGGTTTGAATGCTATCTAGCTTACTGGCTGCATCGCCCCAGTCTAGATTATCTAGCTTCCGAAAGGTGGATTCATTGTCACCATTAAAGTCTATCGCTAAATCTCCCCGAAAGGCTCTCAGTATTTTTTCATTCCAAAAAACTACGTGCGAGAGCAGCTCCCGAATAGAGTGCGTATCAATACCATCTTTCCAATCGGCTTGTTTCTCCGTTAGCCCAGCCACCGCGGTACTCAGTGGTACGTACCAATCAGCCGTAGTATGGTTGTTCTTTACTTCTTCCAGTAAGATCGTTTTAGCTAAACTAGTATTTGGCTGATCGGTACAACCGAAGAAGGAGCAGGCGGACAATAGAATAATGGCAAGCCGGATAGTGTTAATCATTCTATAAAAGTATGTTTTTATGTTACGCTTCATGGATTAGAAGTTTTGTCCCATTAATGATTGCCACAAGGTGGAAATTCTACAGAACTGATTCCATTGCAGTATTTATTGATTGAACGCTCTCAGTTAGCATTGCTAAGCGAACTGCCAGTCTAACTTCTTCAGTACTTCCACTACTTTTTCTAATTGCTCGTCCGAGAAATCCAGATGGGTTACGAAGCGAACATCTTGTTTTCCGAAGGGAACCGCTTGGACGCCCGTTTCTTCCAGTTTGGCTAAAAACTGTGAGGGAGCTATATCTTGCAAAGTAGCAATGACAATATTGGTTTCTACCGGAAGCACTAATGCTACGTAACTGCGTGCTTGCAGGGCATCAGCTAATAATTTCGCTTGCTGATGATCTTCTTTCAGCCGCTCCACATGATGATCTAAAGCATAGATACCCGCTGCCGCCAAATAACCAGCTTGGCGCATTCCTCCCCCAAATACCTTTCGGATTCGCCGAGCCTGCTTAATCAAATCCTGACTACCGACCAATACTGATCCGACCGGAGCCCCTAAACCTTTAGAAAGACAGACCGAAATAGAAGAAAAGTACTTACCGTACTCGGCTGGATCATCGCCGGTAGCGGTCAGCGCATTGAACACTCGAGCCCCGTCCAGATGCAAAGCTAGTGAATGTTTCTGGCACACACTCGCAATTGCTTCAATCTGATCTAAAGTGTAGCAGGCTCCGCCCCCCTTATTCATTGTGTTTTCTAACGCAACTAAACTGGTAGCCGGAAAGTGAACATCGTCGGGGTTGATACTACCTTTAATCATTTCGGCATTGAGGATGCCGCGCTCACCTGATAACAATCGTACCGAAACCATAGAGTTATAGGCTAGCCCACCGCCTTCGTAAAGGTAGATGTGGGCATTACGATCACATATCACCTCTTGTTGTGGCTGAGTTTGCGCCCGAATCGCTATTTGGTTGGTCATGGTACCGGAAGGGCAAAATAGGCCAGCCTCCGTACCGAAGATACGCGCGGTTTTTTCCTCCAACGCTTGCACGGTGGGGTCTTCCCCAAAAACATCGTCGCCCACTGAAGCTTGCATCATGGCTTCCAACATAGCCGGTGTCGGACGGGTTACGGTATCGCTGCGAAGATCTATCATATTTCTTAGGTGTTAAGGTGTTATAGTATCGTGTTTGATGATTGTTGGTAGAGAACAAAGTTTTGAATTTAGGGCTTTGGGTTCATAATACTCACGAACACTCGAACTCATCGCACTATAACATCTGAATACCTGATACATTAAAACCCCTAAATTAGTCGTAGAAACTACAGAAGCAAAAAAATGTAAATTACCACGCAACTAACTTTCAACTTGCTGCATCTTAGCGGTGAAATGCCCGATTGCTTATGGGACTAAATATCTACCAAAGCCGAACCTTGGACACACTCGTTGACGGATTGCGTAAGAACGATGGCCGTTCGCAGAAAGCGGTCTACGAGCGATTTTCGCCCATTATGTTTTCCGTAAGCTTACGCTACGTAAAGGATTACGATAGTGCCCAAGATGTTTTGCTCAAAAGCTTCATGAAAGTGTTCGACAACATTCGGCAGTATACTGGGCAGGGAAGTTTTGAGGGCTGGGTTCGGCGCATTGTGGTAAACGAATCGCTGATGTATTTACGCAAGCACAAAAACATGTCAGTAGAAGTAGATATTGAAGCAGCGAAAGATACAGCCGCCACTACTTACAACCACTTGGAGGCAGAGGAGTTACTGCACGTAGTGCAACAGTTACCGGTAGGTTACCGCACGGTCTTTAATCTTTACGCTATTGAGGGCTACTCCCACGCCGAAATTGCCGAAAAGCTTGGCATCAGTGAAGGTACTTCCAAGTCGCAACTGAGCCGGGCAAAACAGTTATTAAGACAAATGCTTGATCGGATTGACCCGTCTTATCAAGATCAAATCGGATAATTATGGACGATATAGAAAAATTATTTAAAGAAAAGCTAGCTCAGCATCCTGTGGTTCCGCCGCCGGGAGTTTGGGAAAAGCTTCAGCAAACTCAAGTGCAAGAAAAGAAGAAAGGGGCTTGGTGGTGGATAGCCGCATCAGTAGCCCTGCTGCTGTTAGCCGGAGTAGCCTTTATATTCACTCAACAAACTACCACTTCGAGTGATACCGTAGCGGCAGAGCTACCTAGAGTGCAGCCAGAGGTACCGAAATTAGCTGCGGAGGATATGCCTAAACCTCTCTTGAAACGTATTCCAAAAACTGTTGAATCTATTCCGATAGTTAAGGTGCTTTCACCAACGACCGCAGTTTCCCAAACATCGGCTCCTGAAAGAAGTCAAATAGAAGTAACTCAACATCTAGCAAGTATTGACAAGGTTGAGACTACTTCGCCGCCGGAATATCAACCCAAGTTAGACCAACTACCCCAAGCTGCTCAGATAGTTGACGCGTTGGTTCAGCCGAAAACAACGGTAACTATTATCTACAAATCAGGAAAGGCAGATGATGAGATGATAGAAGAAACAAAAAAAACTTTCAAAAAAGCTTTTGCTTTTTTAGCTGACATAAAGGAAGGTGGATTGGGTTTTTCGGAGCTACGCTCGGCCAAATCGGAGATTATTTCTAAAGCATTTTCTAACAAACGAGAACCTATGGCAGCCGAGTAGTCGGAGCCAATATTCATTAATCCATTTAACCATTAATTCTTATGAAAACGATATTCAGCATTTTGCTGACCCTGATAAGCTATGTCCTGGGAGCTACTGCTCTTTTTACCGATCCTATTGCCCAGGATACTATCATCATTCGTTTGGGTAGTGGCGAAGAAGTTATAATTATATCTGAAAGCGGTAATGAAGTTGAGCTTCTAAAGCAGTTTGATATGAATGCCATACTTCGCGATCTAGACAACAATGAAGATTCTGCATCAGATGGAAAAGTTTACGTAGAAATACAAGATCAAACCGGCGAGAGGTATGACTTTGAAGAAGATGAAGAAAGACTATCTCTGGAAGAAAAGCTGGAGCGATTAGAAGATAAAATGCGAAGAGTAAGTAGATCATCCGGTAACACTACATCCTCTTCTTCCTCAGGTTTCAATAACAACACTTCCACTAATCGCTCTCGTAAACATCGCTCGGGTACAAGTTCAACCATGATGTTTGATTTTGGCCTGAACAATTACCTGAGTAATGGAAATTTTCCCGACGATACTGACGAGCTGTACGCGGTAAAGCCACTAGCTTCCTGGAATATTGCCTTAGGTATCACTAATACTACTCGAATAGCTGGCCCACTGTATTTAGAGTGGGGTGGAAATGTGAATTGGTATAACTTCAAATTTCAGAACGACCGTACTCGTATGCTAAAGACCGATAATGGGGTAGATTTTTTTGAAGACTTAGATGTGGTTGATCCTCGCAAGAGCAAATTTGTAGTGCCTTACGTAAATGCCCAATTCGTACCTATGCTACAGTTCGGAAAGGCTCGGCGAGATGGTTGGTTTCCGCTAGACCGCGACGAGGACTCTGGTTTCCGAATCGGGATGGGTGGGTACGCCGGATACCGAGTAGGTAGCCGACATAAGAATGTATTTGTAGAGGACAATGATCGGAAACGGGTGAAAAATCGCACGAACTACTATGTTAATAATTGGCGGTACGGCGTGAGGTTCCAGCTAGGATTTCGTGATTTTGACTTCTACGCAAATTACGACCTGAATGAGCTTTTTGTAGAAGGTCAGGGGCCAGAACTGAATGCTTTTAGCTTTGGAATTATGTTCTAGGGCTTCCATAAATAATTGGGCATAAAAGCTGGGCAAGGATTTTTCTTTACCTTTCGGCTTACTTTGCCGGGCTTAGCTTTGGTTGAAAATTGAAGTGCTAGTGATATCTCGTGCGATCCTCCCGAAGAAGCTGGACCCAATTTGGAAACCGTAAGGTCATAACTATATCCGAAAGAAAATCCATTAATAGAAACGCCGAAAGCCATCGCTAACGCATCATGATTAATAGTGCGAGGCATATCTCGCTGAATAGGCAATCCCTTGTACCAGACCCCTAACATTAACATCCGGTAGAAATAGCTAAGTCCTACATCTAACTGATTAAATCTTCCCTGTTGACGATACTGAAATGAAGGGTTAATACTAGAAGCCATCCGGTTACGAAATGGACCCAGGTTGATGGGGATTTTATAACCGGCGTGCACAGAAAGCCGCATTGGTAGCATGCTTTCTTCTTCTAATACTGATTGGTTAGGTCGATTGAGATGGTGAACAGCTACTCCTCCCCAGAATCGCTTATCGTAGACTAACACCCCAGTAGCAAAGTCAAAGTGATTTACATTTTCTAGGTTTCGTAAGGCCGGATCGGTACTAGGAGCGTTAGAGTTGCCAAATTGTAATTGGTCAGCAAAGACGAGCTTAGAGTAATCTAGGCTTTGCATGCTATAGCCAACCTGTAAAGAAGGTACCGCCTGTAAACCACTGGTAATAGGAATTCGGTAAGAATACGTTGCTCCAATACTGGTAGACTGAAGGCTGGCAGTACCCGCCCGATCGTTTACCGCAATTAACCCGACACTACTGGGTGAACCTTTAATATTGTAATCGTAAGAAAATGCGTAAGTAACAAAAGCTTTAGGAAGACTTGACCAGTGATTACGATAATTAACAGCAGCTCGGTGCTGACGAGTAGCTCCGGTGAAAGCTGGGTTCAGATAAATAGGGGAGGAGTAATACTGAGTGAATTGCGGGTCTTGCGCCCAAAGCATTTCACTGCTCATTGATAGAAATAATAGAAAGGTAAAAAATCTTAACATAACTTCATTATTCATACACTCAACCTCTTATCGAATCAACGCTACATCTCCTACTACTGTCCGTGTATCACCGTCACTAAACTTGAGCTTTACTTTGTAGACATAAGCATCCTTCGGACACAGCCTTCCTTTGTAATAGCCGTTCCAGCCTTGCGTTTTGTCAAAGCTCTCAAACATCAATTCTCCCCAGCGATTATAGATCATCATATGAAACTCAGTTACCCCCTCAAACACCGGTAGAAAAATATCATTCTTTCCACCTCCCCCTACTACTTCTGAATTACTGGGACCGAATGGGCTAGGTGTAAATGCGTTAGGAACTTGAAATGTGCCACCTTCTTCAATCAGCACCGCTGACTCTACCACTATGGTATCCAGACATCCTTGATTGGATTCGGCAATCAACGTAACGTCGTAGATACCCGTTGTTTCGTAAGTATGATTCGGGTTAAATTCGGTAGAGGTGGTTCCATCACCAAAATCCCAGAAGTAATTCTCAGCTCCTAAACTCAGGTTAACAAAGTAGATAGGCTCGCCCAGAAAGGCCTTATCGGGGCGAAAGTTGAAGAATGCCCGGGGAGTCTCGTAAACTTCAACGCTAAATTCCTTTCGCTCCACAATCGTCACGCCTGCGCTGTTGCTGGCTTCCAGTGTAACGGTGTAAAAACCTGGTTCGTAGTAAGTATATACCGGATTCTCTTCGGTAGATCGACCTTCACCCTCCCCAAAACTCCATCGGTAACTATTTGCTTCAGCGTAACGGCTTAAGTTACGGAATTGTACTGTCAGCGGACGGCACCCGGTTGGTGGTTCGTAAGCAAAGTCTACCTCAGGCAGAAAAGGTTCAATCACAATGGGTTTTACTAAGGTATCGACGCAGCCTAGTGCATTTTGAGCGATTAAGGTAATATCGTAGCTACCCGTATCGGCGTACTGGTGAATAGGTTCTTCTAAGGTAGAAGTAGTGCCATCGCCAAAGTCCCAGAAGTAAGTTTCAGCTCGCTGGCTTCGGTTGGTAAGGAAAATATCTTCATTGCGGATGTAGCGCTGGGCTAAACGAGGTCTAAAATCCGCTTTTGGCCCCTGAGTAAGGTCAACTACAATGGTCTTTTCTTCGGTTACCATCACCCCAAGCTCGTTGCTAGCTTGCAAGGAAATTGTGTAGACCCCCGATACTTCGTAAGTGTGAACTGGATTCCATTCGGTAGAAATATTACCATCGCCAAAATCCCAGAGGATAGTACTGCTATCGGCGTAGATAGTGGTGTTGGTAAAAGTGACTTCTAACGGCAGACAGCCCTCAATAGTGGTATAGCTAAAGTTTACCTGAGGTAACGTTTGTTTGATAATCACTAGCGCTGAATCTTCCTCAAAGCAGTATTGACCGGTGGCTCTCAGCTTAACCATATACTCACCCGGAGCGGCGTAGGTATGCGTGCCAGGGTCAGCTTCGTTAGATACGGTGCTATCGCCAAAATCCCACTCGTACGCCCAGCTACCGGGATTAGTAGTATTAATGATGGAAACTGTTGTATTTGGAATCTCCAGCAATGTTGGATCAACGGTGAATGAGGCGTTAATATTTTCTGCTGGATCTATGTCAATTGTTCTGCTGGTAATGGTACTCTCGCAAGTATTACCGCCATTAATCGTTTTCAGAGTAATTGTAACCGGATAGCTTAGATTTTTCTTTTCAAAAGTAACTAGCAACTTATCGGCAGTGTAACTAGGATTATTGAGTGGTGCTGGGTTGACTGTCCACTGATAGAATAATCCTTTTTGCTGGGCATCCAGCTCATACGTTACTATATCACAATCGGCCTCTACAAACGTAGTATCGAAGGCTGACGAAGGAGCTGGAAACACTTGCACAACTTCTTCGTAAGGCGCAAAACATTTAGTACTAGACGTAGGCTGCAACTGTACCCGATACTGTTGAGTGGTGGTGGTGTCGTTAGTAATGGTATAGTTAAAAATGGGATTAACAGCAGGAATGGTATAAGTATCTAGTACGGATGAATCAGCTTCATCAAAAACAGTCCACACGTAATCGTCAGCACCTAATGATTGGGTAGTGGCGGTTACTTCAAAATTGAAGGTATGAGGAGAGCAATTGGTACTACCTCCGGAGAAATTAGTAATAACATACTCGGACGGCGGGGCAGCAAACACGGTGATAGTATCTCGCTGGCTCATCGCATCACAGCCATTGGTTGCATCTACCGCTAACCAAACTTCGTACTGCTGGTCAGCAAAACTCGCCAAAGTATTTTCAAGGAGTAGCTCAGTAGTATCAGCTAGTGGAAATGAGAAAGTTTGTTCGGTGAAAGGAGCAGAGGTAATATCCTTCACATGCCAAATGTAGTCATTTACACCACCCGGTTGATCAACTAGTAATGTGTCTACTGCAAAAGCAACCGTCAACGGTCCACAACCTTCGGTAGCATCGGGAGTAAAGGAAGGATAAGGAGATGGGTTTACAGTAATCGGTAGGGTAATTACATCGGAACAGACTCCCTTTCTGGTGGTTACCCGATGGTGAACCTGATAGGTGCCCGCTACCGGAAACAGATGCTTGAATGGGCCTTCGCCCGTAGTTTCAAAGGTTCCATCATCGTCTAAATCCCACTCGTACAAATCAATTTCGTCGCTATTTACAACTGTAGTTAGCGTAGCCGCACTCTCTATTATCACGCTATCGGATTGACAACCGGCAGTGAAGGTAAAATTGGCGGTAGGTGGGGCGTAAATATGTACGTAAGCTGTATCACGACTTTCGCAGCTTACCCCGACAGCCGAAGCGACTAGTTCGGCCATATAGGTACCCGGATTAGTGATAGCAACTTCTAAGCTATCGGGGGCGGTATCACCACTTGTAGTTTGAACTAAGGCTCCTGTTTCGTCGAAGAAATTCCACGTCCATTCCGAAGTAGCTGGATCAAACCCTGTGGAGACATCTTTGAACTTAACATCTACCGTAACCGGAGATACCGGATCGTAGCAAAGTGGCGGAAGCGGGTTTCCGCTAAGGTCAGAAACCGCGATAGCTGCATTAGCTGTTGGCACAATATTAATTGTGCTTATGAATGTGCCCCCGCAATTTCCTACCGAATTTCCATCTCTTACTATGAGTCTCACCCTCTTTGGGCCGGGAGTAGTAAAATTGTGCTTAGGATTTTCTAGAGCAGAGGACTTAACAACTGTTCCGGTATTAATATCTGTAATTTCCCAGTCGTAAGCGAAGGCAGCACCGACAAGAGGCGGAGTTAGATTCTCAAAAAGCACCCGATCACCTACGCAAAACTCGGTTTGAACTGGATTTGAAGGATTATTTAGTTTGGTTGTAAAGTTAGTGTGGGCAGTATCTACTACTACAATTTGGGCGGTAGTTTGAATAAACATACTATCGCCATTTACTAAATTACCTAAGGTTGGGTTTAAATAGTTACCGTCGGTCGTATCAGCATCGTAAGGATTACAAATATTCCAATTCCTTAGAGTGACTTCAAACTGGTCGCCTACGGCACTTCCGAAAGCGGTAATTGGTTCACTCTGGGAAGTAGATACTTCAATGGGGCCTTGAAGTACTTCAACATCTCCTGGAAAAGCATAAGGCTCCACTACTCCGTCTACCTGTACACCCGGAATGCGGTTGGCACCACCACCCGTGCCATAAATCCACTGTACCCAGCGTACCGCATTATTTATTCGGTCGTTTTCGCCCGAGTTAGGTACGCAGTTCCAAATACTATTATCATCAAATTGAACAATAGCAGTCTCGCCTACACAAACTCGGTAGAGAATAGGATCTATTCGAGGCTGCCCGCCATTATCTTCATCTGTATCCCATACCGTAACATTTTGGCTTTGCAACGAACTAGAACAGAGTGTTCCGTTAATTTGAATTTGCACGGTAGGTACATAGTTACATTGGGTCCCTCCTTGAGGATATAAGTGGGTTGCTACGGCTTCGTACCTTCCTGCCCCTACATCTACGGCAGGAACAGTGACAACGGGAGAGCCGTCAGCCCAATCGTAAACAAATTCTACAGTAGCCGGGCCGCCTAGTACAGTGTACCATACTCTCCACTCGAAATTATGAGGAGCACACAAACGCGGTGGACTCTCCACATTATTTCCCGGGTTGGAATATGTAGAGCACTGAGCTTTGGCTTGCTGGTTTACCAAAACCGTAGCTAAAACGATACTGATAAATGTATATGCTATGTAAAGCTTTCTATTCATAAAATCTTCCGTAAAAAATCGAACTCTCCAATCATGTCGGCCACTGCTACTCATGCAGAAGCTGGAAAATTTTTGTTGGTATAGTACAAAAACTAAGCCCTCGGTAGTTGAGGTGAAATACAGCATTTGTAAGAAGTAAGAGGGCTGGGAAGACTAACAAGATGTAAGTAAAAACAGAGTTACCGTAGCTATTCTTACAATCTAGAGGGATTTGTGTGTAACTATTTATATATAAAAAATAATTACGATGACACAAAGCATCGGGTAAAGAGTAAGAAATAGTGCAAGTTTACTTAAATTAAGATCTGATTAATCTAAGAAAAAGTCAAAATAGAGCTGATTACTTGATTGAGTTATCAGATTAGAAAGGCTTAACCCGAGCAACCGGACCGCACGTTGGCTGATTTCGCTGTCGTTTAGCAGGCGAATGGCTAGTGGGTACCAGTCGGCGGAGGTGGTTAGTAGACGAGGAGCAGTATAGCTTCGGGTAATTACCTGAAAGTCAGTGAATTTTATTTTGAGAGTAATGGTGCGGCCCCGTGCTTGATTCCGTCGAACCCGCTCCTCCAGTGAAACTGATAAAGCTTCTAATTCTTCTAGAAGTGCCTCCGGGTCGGTAATATCGCGGAAAAATGTTGTCTCTATCCCCACCGATTTGCGAATACGGTGAGGCTTCACTTCCCGATAATCTTCGCCCCGTACAATTTGATAGTAGTGTCGCCCGGTCTTACCAAAGTACCGAACCAGTTCCGGGAGAGCACGCTTTTTTAGGTCTCTGCCGGTCGTAATTTGCAGCGTGTGCATTTTCTGAGCAGTAACCCGGCCAATTCCGTGAAATTTCTCGATGGGTAGCGTTTCCAGAAATGCTACGGCTTCTTGAGGTAAAATTACTTTTAGCCCATTAGGTTTGTCGTAGTCAGAGGCAATCTTTGCCAAAAACTTATTGTAAGAAACACCGGCTGAGGCGGTTAATTGAGTTTCTTCTAAGATTTGCGCTTTGATCAATTGAGCTACTCGAATGGCCGACTTCAACCCCTTTTTGTTCTCGGTCACATCCAAATAAGCCTCATCTAATGAGAGCGGTTCTACCAAATCGGTATACTGAAAAAAAATTTCCCGAATCTGTTGAGAAACTGTACGGTACGCATCAAAGCGAGACTTCACAAATATTAAGTGGGGACATAAGCGAGCCGCTTTTACTGAAGGCATAGCCGAGCGTACTCCAAACACTCGGGCTTCGTAACTAGCCGCAGCTACTACGCCTCGGTGACTACTACCTCCCACGGCAATTGGTTTACCTTGGTAAGCCGGATTATCTCGCTGTTCTACCGAAGCAAAAAAGGCATCCATATCAATATGGATAATCTTACGGATGGATAGCGGAGGCATTGGTTATAGAACTATTCTATGCATTTTTAGTTGA
>JGI12210J13797_10475562_pt1 | contig 20582 bp, 21 predicted proteins | sample ElkSlonscriptome_3_FD_13797 | JGI IMG/M metagenome (IMG submission 13797)
GTACGAAGATGATGAACAAGATGATGACGATGATGCAGGTCAGGATCAGACCCACGGAGACAGCCATCAGCACTTGGGGGTTATCGGCCACGGAAATCTCTCAGGTTTGTCGGTTCACGCGACATTCTGCTGCGCACACCACGACTTAACCCGCCGATACTAGTGCGAGTCAGCAGCACTGCCAATTCGTGATATCACGTAAACTACTTACGTAATCTGCGCCAAAATGTTGTCGATGACGCGATTGAAGGCGTGGCTCCGACAATGGCAACGAAGCTCGGTGTATACCGCCAAAATTCGTGCAGGAGGATCTTGGGCGGTGATGCGATTCGGAACGGCGTCGGCGCCAAATGGTATCGGCGGTCAGACGCTGTCCAGCATACCGAAAAGCTGACCGCTACGCATTGTCTTGAGAAGCCGCCTGTATCGTCGGTCCCAAAAGGGATAATAACGCTTTCGTCGAGTCGACCTCGCACTTGCGCAGCACATTGCGCCGGTGTACTTCGGCCGTGCGCGGGCTGATGTCCAACGCCGTGGCCATCTGCTTGCTCGTCTTGCCGGACAGAAGGTGATCGAAGATTTCGCGCTCTCGCGGGGTCAGCGTGGAGACGCACCGGGCTAACTGGTCCTGGGTCTCGCTCAAGCTGCTGCAGCGGCTATCGATAGCCAACGCGGTATTGATGCTGTCGAGCAGCGCCTGTTCACGGTAGGGTTTCTGGAGAAAATCGACTGCGCCCGCCTTCATGGCGTCGACGGCCATGGGGACGTCGCCGTGGCCGGTCAATACGATCACTGGGAGGGTGGCGCCGCGCGCCTGGAGCCGCTGTTGGAGGACCAAGCCACTCATTTCGGGCATGCGCACGTCCAGTACCAGACAGCAGGGGTGCTTCGGCCCATAGGCATCGAGAAAGGCCTGTCCGGACGAGTACGGCTCGGCTCGCATCCCAACCGACGCTACCAGCTCGGCGATTGAGTCCCGCACCGCGGCATCGTCATCGACGATGTAGACCGTCTGGATGATGTGTCCATTCATGTGACAACGACTCGCAGCGTGAAGCGAAAGATGGCCCCGCCAGCAGGATTCGGTTCGTGCCAGAGCCGTCCGCCGTGGGCCTCGACAATCGTCCGAGCGATGGATAGCCCCATGCCCATGCCGCCCTCCTTGCAGGAGTAAAAGGGCTCGAAGATGTCCCCGTCGCGCCCGGGCGGCACGCCGGGGCCATGATCTGTCACGCTGACCTCGAGGTCATGCTTGCCGGCGTAGCACACGTCGACCAACACGCGTTTGTCGGCGCCAGTGCTGGCAGACAGGCTCTGCGTCGCGTTTTGTAGCAGATTCACGAGCACGAGTTGTACCTGCAGCGGATCTGCGAGCACCATCGGGGTTTCGCCGACCAGGGCGCAACGGATGTGGCATCCCCGGCCCTCGACCTCGGGCTCGATCATCCGGATCACCGCTTCGAGCAGCGGACACAGGGAAACGGGGTTCAGCCGTGGCTCACCGCTGCTCACCAAGGAACGAACCCGCTGCGTAATGGTGCCGGCCCGTTCCGCCTGCCCCTCGATCTTGGCAACCAATTCGACGATCTTGGGCTTGTCGTCATGATGGCCCTGTAGCCTGCGCTTGGCGGCCTGCGCATAGTTCTGGATCGCGATCAGGGGCTGATTGATCTCGTGGGCGATGGTCGCGACCATGGTGCCGAGACTGCGCTCCTTGCTGAAGCGGGCCAGCCTGCCGCGCAGCTGCGCCGTGAGCGCTTCGGCATTGTATCGGCGCGCGCATTCGGCCGCCAGCACTGCTTGAGTCTGGCGCAGGTGCCGCTGCTTCAGCAACAGCGCCGCAATCAATCCCGCCTGGACCAGGATCACGGTTAGCACGCCGATAATCTGCTGACGATACTGTTCCCAGTGCCTCGGCTCCCGGAATCGAACCTCGCAGTCCGCGGGCAGCAAGCCCGGGTTGATATCCCAGCGGCGCAGCTGCCGCCAGTCGACCATGCAGTTTGATGGCACTGGCCGCTGTATGCCAACAGCAGCTGCGTCTTCGCCATTGAGCACCCGAGCAACGAGTTGGCCGGTTTCCCGACCCTGGACCCCGAAGTCGGCGATCGAGCCGGCGACGATACCGTGCCCCAGGTAGCTCCCAAAGACGCCGAGGACAGGCACCGGAGAGGCTGCGCTGATCCGATCTAGGACATCACGGGGTACCTGAGGTTGACCGTCTACATCGCGAAAGATCGCCAGGTAAAGCACGCTTGTGTCTGGAGATAGCGCCTCAACCGCGGCAAGCGTGTCGGCAATACTGAGGCCCACGAGATACCGAGCGTTGATGCGGCCTTCGCGTTCCAGGGGCTCAAGGGCCTCACGAGCAAGCTCCAGATACTCACAGCAGGGACGGGGCGAGCCGCCGACGACGGCAATCGTTTGTGTTTGTGGCTTCAGCCGCAACGCGAGGTCGAGTGTTCGACCGAACTGGAGTTGGTGCGGGAGGCCGATCACAGCGGGCTGGAGGTGGCGTTCGTCGAGTTCTGTGGTCGAAATCATGCTGAACACGATGGCCGCGCCAGGCCAAATGCCTTCCCGGTGACGCTGACCGAAATCAAGGGCAACCGGCGCAATGGTGACGACCACGTCGACCTTCAGGCCGTGGTATTTCCGTTGCAGCAATGCGGCGACATCGGTATCGAGCCGTGTATGCGGGAAACGATGCATGTCTAATGTCTCAGCGTAGAGTTCGACAGGGCGCGCACTGTCCGCCAGGATGGCGGATCGGAGGGCGCTCTCGACAACCAGAAATGCAGGCAGGTACGGATCGGTCGCGTTGAGGATGACAACGCGCCGAGGTCGCTCGGAGCCACCCGAATCAGTCGCGAGCACGGCGGCTGGTGCGAACGAGACGGCGACCAGGATGGCGAATCCCGCGACCGTGCCGATCCTGAACGTGAACAATGCTTCGGCAAAGCAGCGCCGAGCGACGTCCCCGAGGAATTTTATGAGTGCCGTTGGAGCCACGATAGCCGGTGTTCGTTCTCGTTCCCAGGGCGGTTGGCAGCATTCAGATCTCTACGCATTACAGGATTGCCCGACGCTATTCCTACGCGACCCGAGATCGCCTGGCGGATCTGGTTCGCTGCGATCCCCGTCGACGGCTTCGACGCACCGGGCCAAGCTCCAACGCGCTATAGCGGAGCAATGAAGACGGCATGTGCTGTTCGAGAAGGATCGCCCTCTCATGTTCAACGCCGCCATTGCGCGATCGACCTCAACAGTCTACCCGCCGGAATGGCTCCATGCCGCGACCAGTATCAGCGGCGGCTCGACCTAGCCTCTCGGCATCCTTGGCAAGCGCCCGTCGGCCGTTTATAGTCTCCGCTCGGATTCGGCTCCGCGGGAGAGCCCGGTGCGACTCGAGCAAATGCGAGCCGCACCGGCGCCGAAGGCGCAACACCGTCCGGAATCGCTCAGGCAAACGGACCGCGGAACCACGAACCGACTCTGGAGAGCGGCCGTCATCGACGGTCCACCGACGGGGCAGCAGCGCCGCAAGCCGAGAATCGCACCAAGGTCAACAGCGACCGAAGGCGTACCGACGGCGCTGCAAACTCTCAGGTTCAGGACAGAGGGACGGCAGCGCGATTCGCGAAGACCGTGCATCGCTGTCTCGTCCAACGTCCGACCGGCCCCGCCAGTTGGACCGACCGGGAGACCCGTATGGGTTCCAGAACACCGCTCTATACCGCACACGAACGCCTCGGCGCCAAGATCGTCCCCTTTGGCGGCTGGGACATGCCGCTGCACTATGGCTCACAGCTCGAAGAGCACCATGCGGTGCGCCGCGACGCTGGCATGTTCGACGTCTCGCACATGCAGCCGATGGATATCACCGGGACCGATGCCAAGGCATTTCTGCAAGTCCTGCTCGCCAACGACGTGGCCAAGCTCAAGACGCCGGGCAAGGCCCTCTACAGCTGCATGCTCAACGAACGAGGCGGCGTCGTCGATGATCTGATCTGCTACTACCTGGGGCCCGACCACTATCGTCCGGTGATGAATGCCGCCACCGCAGACAAGGACATCGCCTGGATGAAGTTGCATGCCGAAGGCTTCAAAATCAGCATCGATCGCCGCGACGATCTGGCCATGATCGCGGTTCAGGGGCCCAATGCCCGCACCAAGGCTGAACCGCTGCTTCCCGATGCTTTGCGTCGTCAGGCCATGGCACTAAAACCGTTCTTTGCCGCCGAGGCCGGCAGCTGGCTCGTGGGTCGGACCGGCTACACCGGCGAAGACGGCTTCGAGATCCTGCTGCCGGCTGAACTGGTCGGCGCACTCTGGCAACAGCTGATGGACGCCGGCGTGGCGCCCTGTGGCCTCGGTGCCCGCGACACGCTGCGATTGGAGGCCGGCATGAACCTTTACGGCCAGGATATGGACGAGGACACAGGCCCACTGGAGAGCGGACTCGGTTGGACCATCGCCTGGGAGCCTGCCGAACGTAACTTCATTGGTCGCGAGGCGCTGGAGGCGCGACGCGATGCCGCGGACCTGCAAGCGTTCGTCGGTCTGCTCTTGACCGGTCGCGGCGTGCTGCGCAGTCATCAGACGGTACTCATCGACGGTCGCTCGGCCGGCGATATCACCTCCGGCGGCTTCTCGCCGACGTTGGAACGTTCCATTGCGCTCGCGCGCGTCCAGCGCCGAATCGGCGAAACCTGTGCCGTGGAGATCCGCGGCAAGCCCGTCGACGCTCGTGTTGTGAAGCCGCCTTTTGTGCGCAACGGCAAGGCACGAATCGAACTCTAACCCCGACTCCCCTTATCCTTAATCCAAGCGTCGATCAACGTTGTCGGCGACGATTGACCCCGGACCCTAACCAGAGGCCTCGACCATGAGCAACGTCCCCGCGGACCTGAAGTACAGCGCAAGCCACGAATGGATCAAGGACAACGACGATGGCACAGCCACCATTGGCATCTCCGAGCACGCGCAGGAGGCACTAGGTGACTTGGTGTTCGTCGAACTGCCCGAAATGGGCAAGCAACTGGCGGCCAAGGACGCCTGCGCCGTGGTTGAATCGGTGAAGGCAGCATCCGATATCTATAGTCCCGTGGCGGGAGAGGTGATCGAGGTCAACCAAACGCTCGAAGACGCACCCGAGACGATCAACACCGACGCCTACGGCGAAGGCTGGATCTTCAAGCTCAAGCTTGCCGATGGCGCCGAACTCGCCGGCCTGCTCGATGCCGCCGGCTACGAGCAGGTGCTGGCGGACGAGGGCTGACCGCCGATACCTGCGCCTGCATCGGCCGGTCTCGCGTTCGCGCGTCAGGCCGACGCGATCGCCACAGCAACGCAATCCTCATGGCACACGATGCCCGTCGGACCTGATACCCGACGGCCTGACGAACCGGACCCGCTGACCAGATGCCTTTCATCCCCCACACAGAAGATGACGTCGCCGCGATGCTCGCCACCATCGGTGTCGACGCCATCGACGACCTTTTCGACGAAATCCCAGCCGAACTACGCGCCAAGGGCCTCGACGGCATCCCCAGCGGCCTCTCCGAGATGGACGTCGGTCGCCTGCTGCAGGCGCGTGCCCGCGACGACGGTCAGCCGCTGTGCTTCATCGGCGCCGGCGCCTACGATCACCACATTCCGGCGGCGGTCTGGCAGATCACCACCCGCGGCGAGTTCTACAGCGCCTATACGCCCTACCAGGCCGAGGCCAGCCAGGGCACGTTGCAGGTGCTGTATGAATTTCAGTCCATGATGACGGCGCTGACCGGGCTGGATGTCTCCAACGCATCACTGTACGACGGCGCCACGGCGCTGGCCGAGGCGGTGCTGATGGCCGTGCGCGCCAACAGGAAAGTCGCCAGCCAGCGCGTACTGATGCCTCGCAGCGTGCATCCGTCGTATCGGCGCACGGTGCAGAGTATCGTTCGCAACCAGGGCATCGAGCTGGTCGAGATCCCGTTCGACCGTCAGGGCGGACACACCAGCATCGAACAGCTGGAGGTCGCCGCCGGCGAAGGGGCCTTCGCCGCGCTGGTCATCCCGCAGCCAAATTTCTTTGGCGTACTCGAAGAGATCGACAGCCTGACCGACTGGGCGCACGCCCGCAACGCGCTGGTGATCGGTGTCGTCAACCCGGTGGCGTTGGCGCTGCTGTCGCCGCCCGGCGAATGGGGCGAGACCGGCGCCGACATCGCCTGCGGCGAGGGCCAGCCGCTCGGCATGCCGCTCGCATCCGGTGGCCCATACCTGGGCTTCCTGTGTTGCCAAAAGGCATTCGTGCGGCAATTACCCGGCCGCATCGCCGGCAAGACCCTGGACCTCGACGGCAAGGTCGGCTACACGCTGACGCTACAGGCGCGCGAACAGCACATCCGCCGATCCAAGGCCACGTCCAATATTTGCACCAATCAGGGCCTGCTGGTGACCGCCGCCACCATCCACATGTCCATCCTCGGCGCCGAGGGGCTGGAGCGAGTCGCCGCCGCCTGCCATGCCAACACCGGCACGCTGTCCAGCATGCTCGTCCAGATCCCCGGCGTCGAACCGCTGTTCGACCGCCCGACCTTTCACGAACAGGCCCTGCGCCTGCCGGCACCGGCCGCGGACATCCTGCGCTCTTTGGCAGCCCACAACGTCCTCGGCGGCTTCGACCTCGGGCTGGAATATCCGGAGCTCGACCCGGCGGTGCTGGTCTGCGCCACGGAGATGCGCACCGACGAAGACATGGAGGTATTTGCAGGCAAGCTGGCGCGGGTGATCGCGACGCTCAGATAGGCCGATTGCCCAGTCGAACCGAAGTCGCAACCGACGGCGAGTTATTATGGGCAGGTGCGAGTTTCGAGGAGCGAGTGTCTAGGAAGATAATATCAATTAGGAAGTTAGCCGTGATAAAAACTGAAAGCAGACGTGCGATGAGTATTGGCAATACTCCCGAGCGAGGCATCGCCTCAGACCAACGAGGTGACGGCGCTGCGTTGCCAAGCCCGTGCGTTGCTCTGGGTGGTCCACGCACCGAGGGCCGAGCGCCGCGGCACGGCACTGTCCAGCAATGTCGGCGCCAGGCCCTTGGCGCCCGGCCCTCCGGCGGGCACAGCCGTGGTCACGCAAAAACTTGACGCAACTGCAAACATGTGGCGCCCTCAAGCAATCTAGCCACTAGCCACTAAACACCAACAACCATCACGAGGAGATTTTCATGGCCCAAACCGCACTCCAAGGCAATCCCGTCAGCCTCGCAGGCGAGTTGCCCGCCGTCGGCAGCCCGGCGCCGGACTTCAACCTGGTCGACACAGAACTGGCCGACAGGACCCTCGCAGACTTCAGCGGCAAGAAGGTGCTGCTGAACATCGTACCGAGCCTCGATACGCCCGTCTGCGCCACCTCCACGCGTAAGTTCAACGAGTCTTTCGCGGGGCGCGACGATGCGGTCTGCCTGGTGGTCTCCGCCGACCTGCCATTTGCCGCCGGGCGCTTTTGCAGCGCGGAGGGCATCGACAACGTCCATGCGCTGTCGATGATGCGCTCGCGCAACTTCGCCAAGGACTACGGCGTACTGATCGAGGACGGCCCGCTGGCCGGCGTCACCGCCCGCGCCATCGTCGTCATCGACGCGAACGGGCAGGTTGTCTACACCGAACTGGTCCCGGAGATCGGCCAGGAGCCGGACTACGACGCGGCGCTCAAGGCGCTCGACTGACCAAGACGACCTTGCCGGTCGGTCGGGCTCGCACCTGACCGACCGCTTGCGACTGCAAAAGCAACCCGACCGCACAAGACATCCGACCAACCCCCGTCATGCTGATTTACGAACAGTCCCGCCCCGGCCGCCGCGCCACGGCACAGGCACCCCTGACCATAGCCGACAGCAGCGACCTGCCAGCGGCATTCCGGCGCAAACAGCGCGCAACGCTACCGGAGGTGTCCGAGTTGCAGGCGGTCCGGCATTACACGCGGCTGTCGCAGCAGAATTTCTCCATCGACACGCACTTCTACCCGCTTGGGTCGTGCACGATGAAGTACAACCCGAGGGCCTGCAACAGCCTGGCATCGCTGCCGGGGTTCCTGGCGCGGCATCCGGCGGCGCCGGAGACCCATAGCCAGGGCATCATGGCCTGCCTGCATGAATTACAGGACATGCTCAAGGTAGTCACCGGCATGCACGCGGTGTCTTTGGCGCCGGCCGCCGGCGCTCAAGGGGAATTCGCCGGCGTCAGCATGATTCGCGCCTACCACGACGCCCGCGGCGACACCGATCGGCGCGAAATCCTGGTCCCGGATGCCGCCCACGGCACCAACCCGGCGTCGGCGATCATGGCCGGCTTCCAGGTCCGCGAGATCCCGACAGGCGCCAACGGCGACGTCGATCTCGCCGCACTACGCGATGCCGTCGGGCCGAAGACGGCGGGCATCATGCTGACCAACCCCAGCACCGTCGGTGTGTTCGACCGCAACATCCAGGCCATCGCCAAGACCGTCCACGAGGCCGGCGGCCTGCTGTACTACGATGGTGCTAACCTGAACGCCATTCTCGGCAAAGTCCGGCCCGGAGACATGGGCTTCGACGTCATCCACATGAACTTGCACAAGACCTTCTCGACGCCCCACGGCGGCGGCGGTCCCGGTGCCGGTCCGGTGGGCGTCTCGAAACGTCTGGAGCCTTACCTGCCGGTACCGCTAGTCACCAAGCAGGGCGACGACTACCACTGGCTGGTGGAGCAGGAGCGCCCCGACAGTATCGGGCGCATGACCGCCTTCGGCGGCAATATGGGCATCCTGCTGCGGGCATACATTTACGCGCGCATGCTCGGGGCCGAGGGCATGCGCAGGGTATCGGAGTATTCGACCCTGAACGCCAACTATCTTCAGACCCGGCTGCGCGCGGCAGGCTTTCAGCTCGCCTATCCGGAGCGCCGCGCAAGCCACGAATTCATCATCACGTTGAAGAACGAGGCCAAGGAGTTCGGCGTCAACGCCATGGATTTCGCCAAACGGTTGCTGGATTACGGCTTCCATGCCCCCACCACCTACTTTCCGCTGCTCGTGCCGGAATGTCTTCTGATCGAGCCGACCGAGTCCGAGAGCTTCGAGGCGCTGGATGGCTTCGTCGACGCAATGATCGCGATCCGCAAGGAGGCGCAGGAGCAACCGGAGCTGGTCAAGGGCGCACCGCATCGCACGCCCGTGCGCCGCCTCGATGACGTGCGCGCGGCGCGGCAACTCGACTTGGCCTGGAAGCCCGACGCATCGGCGGCCAATGGGCACTAACCCGCAGCGAAGAACTCAAGCGACGTGCGGACCGCGTGCCAGGTTGCGTCGCACTCACCGAGGGCTGCAAGCAGCCCCGCACAACGCCAAAGGGCCCTGTAGTGACAAATCAGAACGGTCAGGGCTGGGGCCGAATGGTTAGGGCCTTCGGCTATTCCATGAAGGGGCTCAAGGCCTGTTACCACCACGAGGAGGCATTCCGGCAAGAGGTGTTCTTGTTGATTCCGCTGGTGCCAAGTGGGCTCTGGTTCGGCGAGTCTCCCGTAGAGCGTGCGCTGCTGGTGGGTAGCCTGTGGGTGGTACCGATGGTCGAACTGCTGAACTCCGCCATCGAGGCCAACGTCGATCGGATTGGCCTGGAGCGGCATGAGCTCTCCAAGCGCGCCAAAGACATCGCCTCGGCGGCGGTGTTCACCAGCATCCTGTTCGTGATCGTCATCTGGGCCTTGATCCTGTGGCCCAAATTTCTCTGAGCAACTCTCCAGATCAGCGCCTGCATCAAGGCCTAGACCACCATGAGCAACCGAGCTTCAGAAACCGCCTTCATGCCGCTGGCCGTCGCCGTGCTGACGGTGTCCGACAGCCGCACCGAGGCCGACGACAAGTCCGGTCGCGTACTCTGCGACAAAATCGCCGCCGCCGGCCACGCCGTGGTCGCGCGCGAGATCGTCGTCGACGACGTCCACCAGATGCGCGCGGTATTCTCACGCTGGATCGCGGACCCCGGCATCCGCGTCATCGTCAGCACTGGCGGCACCGGCATCACCGGCCGTGACAGCACGCCGGAGGCGATCGCGCCGCTGTTCGACAAGGCCATCGACGGCTTCGGCGAGCTATTTCGGCAGCGCTCGTTTCAGGAGATTGGCGCCTCCACGGTTCAATCCCGTGCCCTCGCCGGGTTGGCCAACGGCACGCTGATCTTTTGCCTCCCCGGCTCATCTGGCGCCTGCCGCACCGCCTGGGATCACATTGTCGGCCCGCAGCTCGACAGTCGTACCAAGCCCTGTAACTTCGCCCAGCTCATCGCGCGCTTCGACGAGCGCTGACACCGGTGACCAGCCGGAACGACTGCGCCACGGGCGCCGTACCGCTCAGCGTCGAGGCGGCGCTACAACGCCTGCTGGAGTCCGCGCGCCCGATCGCCGACAGCGAGCGCGTCAGCACCTTCGTCGCCCGCAACCGCGTGCTCGCGGAGCCCCTGCGAAGCCCCGTCGATCTACCCTGCTGGGCCAACAGCGCCATGGACGGCTATGCCGTGAACTGCGCCGAGCTGGCCGCCCACGGCGGTCGGCTGCGCGTGGCTCAGCGCATCCCGGCCGGTAGCTGCGGCACGCCACTGGCCGCCGGCACTGCCGCGCGCATCTTCACCGGCGCACCGGTGCCGGACACCGCCGACGCGGTGGTCGTACAGGAAGTCTGCACGCGAGACGACGACTGGGTACAGATGCCGGTGGACATCGCGCCCAGCGCCAACATCCGACTGCGCGGCGAGGACGTGCGCGCCGGTGACGAGGTCATCGCCGCCGGCACACGACTCAACCCACAGCACGTCGGGCTCGCCGCCTCGGTCGGCGCCGACCGCCTGGCTGTGCGGCGACGGCTGCGGGTGGCCATTCTGGCCAGCGGCGACGAGCTGGTCATGCCCGGCCAAGCGTTGGCGCCGGGCCAGATCTACAATTCCAATCGCTTCGTCTACCACGCCCTGCTCGATGCCCTGGGCTGCGACATCGTCGATCTCGGCATCGTCGCCGACAGCCTCGACGCCACCATCGCCGCCCTGCAACACGCAACCACCCAGGCCGACCTGGTACTCGCCAGCGGCGGTGTCTCCGTGGGGGAGGAAGACCACGTCCGCCCCGCCATTCGGCAACTCGGCTCGCTCGACCTCTGGCGCATCGCCATGCGCCCCGGCAAGCCGCTGGCCTTTGGCCGGATCGACGACGTCCCCTTCATCGGCAGCCCCGGCAACCCGGTCTCGATGTTCGTGACCTTCTGCCTCTTCGTCCGGCCCTTCATCCTGCGCATGCAGGGCGTCGCAGGGGACCTGATGCCGTTGATGCTCCCGGCTCGTGCCGGCTTCGACTGGCCTGCGCCGGACCAGCGCCGGGAATACCAGCGCGCGCGCTTGGAGCGCGATGCCGACGGCAATTCGGTGGTGCGCGTATTTCAGAGCCGCTCCCCGGCCGCCCTAACATCGCTGACCTGGGCCAACGGCGTCGTCGTCATCCCAGAAGGCCGCACCATCGCCGCCGGGGAAGCGGTCGACTTCATCCCATTCAGCGAGTTGATGACATGATACGCATCCTCTACTTCGCCAGCCTGCGCGAACGCGTCGGCACCGACACCGAAGAATTCGACCTCGACAACAGCCGCAGCGTTGCCGACGTCCTCACACGACTGCGCGCGCGCGGCGGCAGCTGGACCGAGGCGCTCGACCCCGCCCAGACCGTCCTCGCCGCCGTCAACCAAGACATGGCGCGATTGGACGCACCGATCCAGGATGGCGATGAGATCGCATTCTTCCCGCCCGTCACGGGTGGCTGATCAGCCCACTGGCGATAGAACGCGCAGGATCAATCGCCCCGCCGTGCGCGGTAGCAGCGAGCACACCGAGGCACTGCCAAGCCACTGAATTGTCTACGCCCACTTGCGCTCATTTGCGCTCATCTGGACCAAATCTGCGGTTCAAAGACTCTTTCGGGGACCATCCCGCGTTGTCCCAAGAGCACCGAGGGCCGACGACCGAGCGCCGCTATCCCCATCGCACGCCAGTTGTCTCGATTGTCGCGCGAAGAACCTGCGGCTCTGTCTTGTATTCCTAGAAACTTTCCCCTCGATACTCGTTCTTGCCCGCTATTTCCGGCACCACCGCGGATTTCGGCCCTAGGCGCTTGGCCCTGCGCGGGACACACACTCGATCGCCGAAAGACCCGGCGCATCGCCAACCATCCGGTGCCCCCAAGCGCTCGCGTGCGCGCGTCACTTGACGCGGCCGATCAACCTCGTATAGTTGGCTAGACGCACACCCTGATGCGGACATAAAAATTACTGATTACCTACCAAAGTTCGGAGCGGAGCATCCCTCATGACCACGCCAAGCACCCACTCGCACGTTCAGGCCCGCTCGCACATTCAGGCCCATTCGCATCGCTTTTCGTCCATTCACGAGCCCCTGCCCTTGGACGAGGACGGCTTCCTACTTGACCCACGGCAATGGAGCGAACGCATGGCCTGCTTCCTCACCGCCATGGACGGTCGCGGCACGCTGGAACAGGATCACTGGGCGGTCATCTACTACCTGCGCGAGCATTTTCTCACCTATGGCTCGCTGCCCCCCATTTCTCAACTCTGCAACGCCCACGGCATGGACAAGCAGCACGTCAAGACGCTGTTCGGAAGCTGCCGCGCCGCTTGGCGCACCGCCGGTCTACCCAACCCCGGCCCAGAAGCGCTCGCTTACATGAACTGAAGGCTTGCTGCCACCGTAGGGAGCAACATCTTAGACCGGCGAAAGCACGACACTGAGCTGCCAAACTTGCGCGTTGCTGCAAGTGGGCCAAGCGCCGAGGGCCGAGGGCCGCCGGTTCAGAGCGATTGAGCAGGATCGGCGCTTGGCTCACAACCCTGAAAGCGGGTTGTCGCTGCGAAGCTTGAAACCGCTGCACAAATCCGCGCCATCAAACGATCCAAGCGCCACGCTTGGCCACGCCAATGAATCTGGAGTTCAAGCGCGCCGCGTCCAGAGAGGCGCGGGCGCATCCCCTCACGACGCACCGCTTCGACGCACCATCGTCGTGCACGCGAATGACTCTACCCTCGGTCTGCGCTATATCGAAGCGCATATCACGATGCGTCTCTCGAGAATCCACCTCACACACATCGCCGCTGATGGCGTCAACATCAGGTTTAACTGACTTATTTAATTGAGACCGCTATAAGAAGCCTTCCGCAGCTAGCGCCCTAGAATCTTGGCTGGCTCTCAGTTTGCTAGAGAAATGTCGGCAAACGTTGTATCAAAATGACTAGAGAGCTGCCGCAAAACTACCCGGATTCGCAAATCGATGCCGACCTCCTCCCCAAACCTGAACAGAGCTCGACACATGAGATCGATCCGCACCCTCTCGCTTGCACTCGTCCTCGCCGCCACTGCCGCCGCGGCGCCCGCCGAGCAGGGGCAGGTTGCCGTCGCCGCCAACTTCACCGCACCGATGAAAGAGATCATCGCCGCTTTCGAGCAAGAGTCAGGTCATGAGATCAGGACATCCTATGGCTCCACCGGAAAGCTCTACGCGCAGATCCAGAACGGCGCCCCATTCCAAGCACTGCTGGCCGCGGACCAAAAGCGCCCGCAACTGCTTGAGGACGAGGGCACCGGCGTCCCAGGCTCGCGCTTCACGTACGCCATCGGCACCCTGGTGCTCTGGTCCGCTGACCCCGATTTTGTCGCCAATGAAGGCGAAGTGCTGAAGACGGGCGACTTCGAAAAGCTCTCCATCGCAAACCCGAAGCTCGCGCCCTACGGCGCGGCATCCATCGAGACACTGAAGGCGATCGGTGTCAAAGAGGTGATCGAGCCGAAACTCGTTATGGGAGAGAACATCGCCCAGGCCTATCAATTCGTCGACACCGAGAACGCCAAAGTCGGCTTTGTTGCGCTGTCCCAGGTGATGGTGGACGGCAAGATCGCCAAGGGGTCGGGATGGATCGTTCCAGGCGATAAGCATGCACCGATCCGCCAGGACGCGGTCATTCTGGAAAGCGGCAGAGACAATATCGCGATCAATGAGCTATTCGTCTACCTGCAGGGCGACAAGGCCCACGCGATCATCCACGCCTTCGGATACGAAACCGAATAGCTAGCGAGGCTTCACGTCAGACCGACGAGCGCACGGTGCTTTCTTGCTCTGCCGGTGCGTCGCTTCAACACAGCCCGAGACACCGCGATGTTGCTTTCCGACGCTGACATCGAAGCCATCTTGCTGACACTCCGGCTCGCTGGGGTTACCACGGTCATCCTGTTCTTCGTCGGCACGCCAATCGCGTGGTGGCTCGCGCGCACCCCCTCACGCTGGAAAGGACCGGTCGGCGCCGTCGTGGCGATGCCGCTCGTGCTGCCGCCGTCGGTGCTCGGGTTCTATCTGCTGGTGACCATGGGGCCGAACGGCCCTGTCGGTCAATTGACGCAAGCCCTCGGCATCGGCCTGCTGCCCTTCTCCTTCTGGGGTCTGGTGGTCGGCTCGGTATTCTATTCGCTGCCATTCATGGTTCAGCCGGTGCAGAACGCCTTCGAGGCGGTCGGTGAGCGCCCGCTGGAGGCCGCCGCGACGCTGCGCGCGTCGCCGCTCGACAGCTTCTTTACCGTGGCAGTGCCATTGGCCCTGCCTGGTTTCATCACCGCCGGCATCCTGAGCTTCGCCCACACCGTCGGCGAGTTCGGCGTCGTCCTGATGATCGGCGGCAATATCCCCGGTGTCACCCGTGTCGCATCGGTACAGATCTACGACTATGTCGAGGCGCTGGAGTACGGCGATGCCCATCGACTCGCCGCGGTGATGCTGGTGTTCTCCTTCCTCGTGCTATTGGCGCTGTATTCCTGGCGGCCGAACCCGAAAAAGGTATGACGGAAGCATCAATGACGATGGACAAACAAGGCATCAGCGCCCGCTTTCACATCGATTGGCCCGGGTTTCGCCTCGACCTCGACGAGCAGTTGCCGGCCCGCGGCGTCACCGCCCTGTTCGGCCACTCGGGTTCCGGCAAGACGACGCTGTTGCGCTGCATCGCCGGTCTCGAACAGGCCGCGCAAGGCCGGCTATTGTTCAACGGCGAGGTCTGGCAGGACGCGGGCACCTGGGTACCAACCCACCGCCGACCCATTGGCTACGTGTTCCAAGAGGCCAGCCTGTTCTCGCATCTCTCCGTGCTGGGGAATCTGCGCTACGGGCAGCGGCGCAGCCCGAGACCTGTCGACAGAACGGGGCGTCCAAACGCCCGCTTCAGCCTGGAGCACGCCATCGAATTACTCGGTATCGGCCACCTGCTGACGCGCAAGCCGGGCAGCCTGTCCGGCGGTGAGCGCCAGCGTGTCGGCATCGCTCGCGCGCTGGCCGTCAACCCGCGCCTGCTGCTGATGGACGAGCCACTGGCGGCCCTCGACTTGAAGCGCAAGCAAGAGATCCTGCCCTATCTGGAACGGCTGCACGACGAACTCGCGATCCCAGTGCTCTATGTCAGCCATGCGCCAGACGAGGTCGCGCGTCTGGCCGATCACCTGGTGGTCATGGACGCCGGGCGCGTGCTGGCGAGCGGGCCGCTCAATGCGATCCTGTCCCGCCTCGATCTACCGATCCGCCTCGGCGAAGACGCCGGCGCGGTGCTGGAGGGCCAGGTCGCCGAACGAGACGAGCACTGGCACCTGCTGCGCGTCCAGTGCGGTGGCGCCAGCCTGTGGGTGCGCGACAACGGGCTCCCACTCGGCCATCAGGTGCGGCTTCGCATCCTCGCCCGCGATATCAGTATCGCCCACGAACCCATGCTCGGCAGCAGCATCCTCAATGCCTTGCCGGCCAACGTCCTGTCACTCGGCGACGATAGCCATCCGGCACTGACCCTCGTCAAGCTCCAGGTCGACGGCTCCACGATCCTTGCCCGCGTCACCCGACGCTCGGCCCATCAACTGGGCCTGGCCCCGAACATGACGGTATGGATTCAGATCAAGGCGGTGGCACTGTTGTAAGCTAACTCTGCCAGTTGAACCACGAAGCACACGAAGAGCACGAAGCATTTCAATGGGTCGGATTTATGTTGAGCTGTCGCACCGATGTCGATGCCCTCAGATCCAAGCTCTAAATATTTACTAGCTCCACATAACGGCCAGGAGCGGCCTCTCAGACGCCGGGAGCGCGGCGTCAAGGGTGGCGTCGGCGACTGTCTGAAAGACCTGGTAACGGCAGGGTTGCAACCGGTCCACCTTCCCGGAATAGTGATCCTAGCGGCTACCGATAGTCGCGAAGAACCAAATAACACCCAAGAACCGCCCTCGGGAGTCACATCGTGTCCGACTGTTGTGCAAACAGTGCCTGCGAAGTCGAAAAGCTTCGTGACGGGCAGCGGTCCACGCTGCTATGGGTCTTGTGGATCAACGCCGTCTTGTTCCTTGTGGAGGGGACCGCCGGAGTGCTCGCGTCGTCGACGGCGCTGCTGGCCGATGCGCTCGACATGCTGGGAGACGCGCTGATCTACGGCTTCAGCCTCTACGTCATCTCCCGAGGCGCGTTCTGGAAGGCACGGGCAGCATCGCTCAAGGGCTGGATCATGCTGCTGTTCGGGCTCGGCGTGCTGGGGCAGGCCGTCTACAAGATCGTCGTGCCGGAACTGCCCCACTATCCGACCATGAGCGTCATCGGGGCACTGGCGCTGGCCGGCAACTCGATCTGTCTCTGGCTGCTTTGGAGCCATCGCACGGAGGACATCAACATGCGGTCTGTATGGCTGTGCTCGCGCAACGACATCATCGCCAACGTGGCGGTGCTGTGCGCCGGAGCGGCGGTCTGGGCGCTGCACTCCCGCTGGCCGGACATCATCGTGGGTCTCGCCATCGCTGCGCTTTTTCTGTCATCTTCGATTCACGTGCTGCGGGAAGCTGCCAAGGAACGGCAGGCAGCATCGCGGAGCCCGGGGACAGTCCTGGTGTCTCTGCGGCGGGTAGACAGTCCCTGACCGACGCAGGTCGACGCGCAAGGATTTTTCCAGCCTGGCCGCTTAATCATGATGGCATTGGTGACACCGACATGACGAATACGAGCAGGGGCTTCGCGCTCTCTTACGTGGTCGTTGCATTGTCCGGGGGCGTCCCCTGTCCTCCCGTGAACTGCTCAGCCGCATTCGCTTGACGAAGACGCGCGGCCTGACCTGTTCGACGAGGGCGCGCTGAATGGCCTCAAAGGACACCTCGGCGCCGTGCTGCGCAAGCGCTTCGAGTTACGGAATGCCAAGCACCCGGGGACTGGTCGAAGAAGTCCCAGTCCGGCATCGGATCAAGGGCATCCGCCCGGTGTGCGGTCCGCGGACAGTGGTGATCTGCGGTGTCAGTGATGAACCAGACGACTCTCGCAATGTCCGCTCTGGGTTGTATTGCCGCCGTCGTTATTGGCGGTGCCGATGTCTCGTTCGGGTCGTCGCGGACAGTGCTAGGCGGTCATAGGTGCGGCACCAATACTCGGCAGCAGCGTTGTGGTTGAATGTAGAAGTTCGTTACGAAAAGCTCCGGGAGAGTACACCCGCGTCATTCCTCTGTCGTGTCGGCCTCGGCGTTGTCCGCCTCCACGGCCTCCAGCAGGTGCCCATAGATCTCCGGAAAGGTGTAGGCAACCCGGTTCCAGGACGGGATCAGCTTGGCCTCCTGCGGCCCCTTGCTTTGCATCCAGGCATCCCACAGGAAACCGCGGAAGTGGCCGGCAGCGGACTCCTCGTCATACAGATCGAAGCGCAGATCATTGATGTCCGCGTCATAGCTGTACTTGCGTATGTACTTGAGTGCGTTCTGATAGTACGTGTGCAACAACATGTCGACATAGGAGTCGTCCAGGGGCACGCCATGGGAGCGCATATAGGTGAGATAGAACTTGGCAATGTCAACCACCATGCGATGTAGCCCCTTGCTGGTATCGTCTGGCGACAAGTCTTGGTGCTTGTGCTCGTAGTTGGGCGCAAGGTCCACCTGCGCCACCTGGCGGCGTGTGAGTTGGTCGTACACCTGCGACAGCGTGGCCACCTCCAGCCCCCAGTCGTAGGCGATGTTCAGGCCGCGCGCCAGATCGGACGTGAAGCAGAACTCGCCGGCCAGCGGATACTTGAAACTGCGGTGATAGTCGAAGAAGCGCTGGAGCTCCGGCGCCTGCTGCTGATACATCAGGCAAGACAGGGTATCGACAAAGGGCGTGACGAACAGGCGCGTTACGCGCCCCTTCATAGAGCGCTCAGTGGGTGAGATGCGCGCGTAGTAGCCCTTGCAGAACTGGAAGTCGTTGTTGGGATTGGCCACCGGCTCGATCAGCCGGCCGAGCATGGTGCGACTGTAGGTCACGATATCGCAGTCGTGCAGCGCAATGGTATGGGCCTCGTCGCGCGCGAACAGGTAGCCGAGCGTGACCCAGACCGACTGCCCTTTGCCCTGTTCGCCGGTGGGGATCTCTCGCTCCGCCATCCGCGCCAGCAGGTCTTGGATGCGAGGACCATCGATCCAGACCACGCGCACCTCGCAATCGGGCCTCGCCAGGCGGCCGAAGTACGCTTTCGCCTCCTGGTACTGGCTGGCTTCGGTTGCTCCGCCAAGGGCAACGACGATGCTGGACAGATAACGCACCTCGCCGATGCGCTCGAGGATACGGTCGAGCACGCCGGCATTGCCAATCTCGCTGAACAGCGACGGCAGCAACAGGCTGATATGCTCGTGGCGAGCATGGTGCTCAAGCTTGCGCTCGAGGCAACTCAGGTAATGTTCGCTGTCGAAGGCCTCGTACAGCGCGTGCAAGGTCGTAATCTGTGGCCCTTGGTGAAAATCGGTCACACTCGATCCTCCGGTCGTTCACAAGCTAGCTGGGCGATGCCTCAGACCGACGAGAGCATGTTGCCATGATCCCCAACCTGTGGGTGACTTCTATCACGCCGAGCGCCAATGTCGCGCAATCGCTCTATGCAGAGGCCTCGGCCCTTGGCCCTTCGGCGTGCACGCGGAACTTGACGCATCTGCAATAAAGTGCACGTCCTCACACAAAGGAGCGCCCCATTGCGGCACGCGCGCCGCCTGGAATCGAGGACAGCCGGCGCGGAGCGACGAAACGCCGTCTTAAACGTGCGCTATCGGTTTTTCGGTGAACAAATAGTCCTTGAGTTCATCGTCGAATTTCGCATCCTTACGCCGGATCCATTCCAGCACCATCGCCGCGTGTTCCTTCTCCTCGTCACGGTTGTGCGCCAGGATCGCCTTCAGCTCGTCATCCTTGCAGGCATCAACGCGCTGGTTGTACCAGTCGACCGCCTCCAGCTCTTCCATCAACGAGACGATTGCCCGGTGCATGTCACGGGTCTCATCACTGAGTTCGGCGATCGGCTCGTGGTAACCCTCGTTAGACATAGGCTTGCTCCAATGTGTTTGCTGTCATGCAATGTCGATCCCTTATCCTACGCCAAATAACGAGCGGTGGCCGACGCGTCACCGTGCATCCGCGGCTGCCTTCTTCAGCGCCTGACTGCGCGCGTAGCGCTGATAGTTCCAGCCTTGCTCGTAGGCGCGATCGGTGACAAAACCGAGGGCATTGTTCATCCGGCTCTTCAGCACCAACGCGTCGGTGGCCAGAACCTGCTCACCAGACTCATTGAAGAACACCAGCGCCGGTAGTTCGGTAAAGCCCAGCTCGGCATACCAGGACTTTGGATCGGTGCGCTCGCCAGACGGCGTCAGCACCGGGGTGCCCGCATCACCGGCGTCCAGGCGCACGACATCGAAACCCGCCAAGCGCTCTCGGGTGGGCATGTCGCCGAGCACTTGGTCATGAAAGCGCGCGCAGCGAGTACATCGCGCGCCCTCGAACAGCACCAGCAGTGGGCGCTGGGCTGGCATGCGACTGCGGTCCAACGCGTAGGGAGGCTCGGCAAATAGCGCATCGGCGGACAGACCCTCGGCTTGCGCCGGCGCTGCTCGCTCGGCAAGAAATTCCCGCAGCCCCTGCTGCCGATTTTGGCCACCAATCAGGTCGTCCAACACCGCCGAGAACCGTTCCGGCTCGTAGTAGCCGGTCAGCCTCAACAGGCGCTTGCCATCGCTGTCGAAAAACAGCATCGTCGGTGCAAATTGCACGCCCTGATCCAACGCGAAGGTCTTGACGCGGGTCTGCTCACCCGCAAAGTCGATCAGTTCCGCATCGGAGAAGATCTCCAACCCAATGCTGTCGAAATGCGCACGTAGACGGTCGCTGATGGCAGGATCGGCCAGGCTGGTCTCGATGAACAGATGGCAATAGGAACAGCCCTGCGTGCTGAAGAACACGAACAGCCCCTGTTTGCCGGCCTCTCGCGCCTCGTCGGCATCATCACCCAGATTCAAAAAGCTGTCTTTGAACCAGGCGGGGTAGTGAACCTGATAGATGGCCCCATCATCGAAGTCATCGACGGCCGCGACAGCCGCAGCCGACGCGGCAAGCAACCACACCATCGTTACAGTCAGACTGACACGCAAGCGTCGCATAGGCGTCCTCCAGGACAGGGTATGCACGGCGAAAGAGTTTCGCAACGTACCA
>JGI12210J13797_10794032_pt1 | contig 20557 bp, 15 predicted proteins | sample ElkSlonscriptome_3_FD_13797 | JGI IMG/M metagenome (IMG submission 13797)
CGAATTTATCCCAAACAGCCTAAACATGCCCCAAAATCTACCCGAGACCCCACCCCTCGATCCTGCTGAGGAGTCGAGAATCCTCAATAGCTACTGGCGAAAGAATATCACCGTCATGCTAATTCTCTTATTGATATGGGCAGGAGCTGGGCTTGGCTGCGGCATTCTCTTTGCCGACAAGCTGAATGCATTTTACCTCCCCGGGACCGGATATCCCCTCGGTTTTTGGTTTGCCCAGCAGGGAAGCATCGCTGTTTTCGTCGTTTTGATTCTGGTCTATGCACTCATCATGAATCGATTGGACCGCTCCCACATGGCCGACCGAGCCAAATCCCGCGCTGGAAAGGAGGGTGCAAAATGAGTGTTCAAATCTGGACCTATCTTTTTGTCGGCGCTTCTTTCACTCTTTATCTCGGTATAGCTTGGTGGAGTCGGGTACGTGACACTCAGGGCTTCTATGTAGCGGGTCGCGGCGTTCCGGCGGCGGCAAACGGGATGGCGACTGCGGCAGACTGGATGAGCGCCGCGTCCTTCATCTCCATGGCGGGTCTGGTCTCGACCATGGGTTATGCTGGTGGGGTCTATCTGATGGGATGGACCGGGGGCTTTGTGCTCCTCGCTCTCCTCCTCGCTCCCTACCTTCGCAAATTCGGGCACTATACGGTGCCCGACTTCATGGGCGACCGCTACGAATCGCGCCTCGTCCGGCTGGTTGCGATTATCTGCGCGCTTTTTGTCAGTTTTACCTACGTGGCTGGCCAAATGCGAGGGGTTGGCGTCGTCTTCAGTCGATTCCTTGAAGTCGATGTGAATATCGGCGTCGTCATCGGAATGATCATTGTCTTCATCTATGCAACCCTCGGCGGGATGAAAGGGATCACATGGACTCAGGTCGCCCAATACTGGGTGCTGATCACCGCGTTTCTGATTCCCGCCATCGCCATCTCGATCAAGTTGACTGGCACGGGAATTCCACAACTGGGTCTCGGTGCAGACCTCCAGGATTCTGCGGTGAGCCTTCTTTCAAGGCTGGATGGAATTCAAAAGGAATTCGGCTTCGGACCCTACACGGAACCATTCACCGGCCAGTGGGATAAGGTTAATGTCTTCTTTGTCGCTCTCGCCCTGATGGTCGGCACTGCGGGCCTGCCCCACGTCATCGTGCGGTTTTACACGGTCAAAAGCCCCAAGGCTGCCCGCTGGAGCGGCTTCTGGGCCCTGCTGTTCATCTCAATGCTTTACTTGACGGCTCCGGCGATCTCGGGGTTCGCACGCTACTACATGCTCGAGTCCTTGAACGGTGCCAAGCAGCAGGAATTACCGAAGTGGTTCAATAACTGGGAGCAAACGGGCCTCATTCTCTGGTTTGACGACGGGGACGAGACCGTCCGGTACACGGGAACCGAAGACAACGAGATTTTCCGAGCGGGCTCTCTCTCTGGACCCGAGCTCGCAAAGATTAGCCGCGAGCATCAGCAGTGGGTCGATAGCGAGGGTGCGAAGGGTATCGATGCCCGCCCACTCCTCACCGGGATGGGTCTCAATGGTCCCGACCGGGATATCATTGTTCTCGCCACTCCAGAGATGGCCGAACTGTCCAATTGGATCATCGCTTTCATGGCGGCTGGCGGTCTCGCGGCCGCCCTTTCCACGGCAAGCGGTTTGCTCCTGGTCATTTCCTCGAGCGTGGCTCACGACCTTTACTTTAAGATCCTCAATCCGAAAGCGACTGAAAAGCAACGACTCCTTGTCGGCCGGGGGACGATCGGCGTGGCTGTGGTGATTGCGGGGCTTTTCGGAATCTATCCGCCGGGATTCGTTGGGCAGGTCGTGGCCTTTGCCTTCGGATTTGCCGCCGCCAGCTTCTTTCCAGTCATCGTCCTCGGAATCTTCTGGAAACGGGTCGGAACAATTCCAGCACTTTGCGGCATGATTGCGGGTCTAGGAATCACTGCATTCTACGTGATCTCAGTTGTCTTTTTCGGAATGCCGCAGTGGACACTGGGTCTCACCCCGCAGGGAATTGATCCGCAGGGTTTTGGGACCGTCGGTATGATCGTCAACCTCGCGGTAACCATTCTCCTCACGCCCCTCTTCCCAGCACCTTCCAAAGAAGTGCAGGCGTTGGTCGACCGGGTTCGCGAGCCAGAGGGGTGGTCCCCCGCAATTAATATCGACGAAAGTATCGATCATTGATGGCGTTGATGGCTCTCCTTTGCCTCTGCTCCTTGGTCTCTCTTTTGGATTGATCCCGGGCAGAGTCGACATAGCGTTTCACAAATGCCGGAAGTCAGTAAAGAAACCCGCGCTCTCATTCTACGCAGCAACCGTTTTCTCGCGAATTCGTTGAGCGAACACGATCTGGTCACGGATGAGGACGTTGAGGAAGCAAACGAGAAACTCCTCGAAGCCGTGGATTCCGGGAATCTCCGCCAGATGTCGGTTCTTAATATCCTCATCTACGAACTGAAAAAATTGGAGGAGAAGGACTATATCGATTTTCTCCTTAAAGAAAGGCAGATCGGACTCATTGCGCTGCGGAACTACCGCCCTCGACCGATCGGGAACGAGATGAACGACCCGGAAAAATGCTGGGCGACGTGGACCGTTCCGTTCGATTTAGTGGGCGATTACTACCTCGTGGCGACCGCTTACTATCTCAGTCAGCCTGTCATAGACTACTGGGAGAAAATCGCTGATAAACCCATTGTTTGGTATGCTACAACGATTGAGAGTGTTACCGAAACGATTGACCGCCTCGCGGATACTGATTCGGCAGAGACCGAGGGTGTCGAATAGAGGGTTTTTCGCATGGGAAACAAGAATCCAAGAATTTGCATCGTCGATGATGACGAAGACTTTGCCTCGCTGCTCGCGGATGTATTCTCCCAAGCATCGTACGAAGCGGTGATGATGGGCGATCCGACTGAGGCAGAGACCCGAATCCGGGAGGAAGAATTTAGCCTCGTCATCACCGATATGAGGATGCCATCGATGGATGGATCTGAACTCGCCAGAAGAATCCGGAAAGTGAAACCGGAACTTCCGATCATTATGGTGTCTGGCTTCCTGGACTCCACCCATCGGGAAAAGATGGAGGCCGATGGGATTATAGCCCTCTACGAAAAACCGCTGAGTGTCTTCTCTCTGCTCAAGAACGCGGCCAAGATCATCTCCGAATCTAAAAAAAATGGCAGCCGCAGCAAGAACGGTTCCGGCGATCCTACCTCAACCGCTTCTGGCACAAACGGCCTCGGTTTTAAATTTTCAGCTTTGCCCTGCGAATCCAAGGCCGCAAAGAATTTTGCTGAATCTTTATACGAAAGACGAAACCGTAAGCAGAACATCTGTATCATTACACCCGCTGGTTCCCCGTTTCGGGAAGTCGTTGCAGACTTCTTTCAATGGGTAGAGAATGATAAAACAGGGTGTCACCTGATCGAACCCGTTGAGCTCTCGAAAGATAGCCTTGCAAATCTCGTCTCAGCGGCGTCCGAGAAAGGCATCGAAAACCTTATTCTTGCCGTACCCGAGACGGAGGACCTCGACTCCAAGCAGCAGGATCAGATCGGCCGAGGCACTCGCACGGGAACCTTTCGCGATCAGTGGAAGGGTCATATTCGTTTTCTATTTGGTATTGGCCAGGATGTCGAAACGATCTATCAGGACGGCTCTCTCAGCGATGAGCTTTATCTAGCCATGGGCGGTTCTGAGCTGACGATCCCCTCACTCCGCGATTGCCCAGAGGATATTAAGTCAATTGCCCGCAACTTCACCCTCGAGGACGGCTCGAAACTCACGTGGGAAGACAACGCTCTGAATCCCCTCACAGGCTACGATTGGCCCGGCAACCATCGGGAGTTGACGAAATTCCTCTCCCGACTCGCATCCGACCACGCGCCCGAACCGATCTCTTCCGATGCCGTTAACACCGCCCTCCAGACAGAGTTTGCGGAATCCAAAACGGAAGACAATAGTGCCGCTCCTACCGACCTCCGAACCTCTCTTTTAGACTGCCGGGAATCTTACCTCCGAGGTCTCAATACCCTTCTCGATGGAGACCAAGAGGCGGTCTCCTCCATCGCCGACGTATCACCAAAATTGGTCGATCAAATCGTCAGTCAGTAGCAACCATGCCTGCATCCGTCTTAATCGTAGATGACGAGCCTCACACCCTGGAGGGGTTGGAAGCGGCTTTGGAGGACCGCTATGAAATCACCACTGCCAACAGTCCCAAGCAAGCCTTCAACCATCTCGAGAACGACCGTTTCGACATCGTCCTCACGGATCTGCGCATGGCTGGAAAATCCGGCATGTCTGTTATCGACCGCACTTTGAAGCTGAATCCTCGCCCGGTTTGTATCATGATGACTGCCTACGGGAACGTAGAGACAGCGGTCGAAGCCATGAAACGCGGTGCCTACGATTTCCTAACCAAACCGGTCAGCCTCGAGAAGCTTGAGCTCCTCATCGAGCGCGCCCTCAAATCCGAACGGCTCGAAGAGGAAAATCAGATCCTTCACCAACGCCTCGATAAGAAATTTCAATTCGATCAAATCCTCGGCAACTCCGCGAACCTGCAAAGAGTTCTCGAAACCGTCCGCCTCGTCGCTCCCTCAAAAGCGACCGTCTTGATTGAAGGAGAGACNGGAACGGGCAAGGAGCTGATCGCCCAGGCGATTCACCAGAATAGTGACCGAAGTCGGCGGCCGTTCGTCGCCGTCCATTGCGCCGCCCTCGCCTCCAACCTCCTTGAGAGCGAACTCTTTGGCCACGAGAAAGGAGCTTTCACGGGAGCCGTGGAGAGGCGCGTCGGTCGATTTGAAGCGGCGGATTCGGGAACCCTGTTCCTGGATGAGATCGGAGAGATCGACTCCTCCACCCAAATCAAACTTCTTCGATTTCTCGAGACCCGCTCTTTCGAGAGACTCGGCAGCGTAAAACCCGTGCAAGTCGATGTCCGCCTGGTTTGCGCCACCAACCGGGACCTCGAAGCCATGGCTCGCAAGGGAGAATTCCGGGACGATCTGCTCTACCGGCTCAACGTCGTCACGGTCGACCTCCCCGCGCTCCGCGAGAGGCAGGCCGATATCCCCCTCCTGATCGAGCACTATGTTGACATATTCAGCAGGGAGAACGGCGTCCAGCCTGCGATCCTCACACCCGAAGCTCTCGCCGTGCTTGAAAAATACTCCTGGCCCGGAAACATCCGCGAGCTCCGAAACTTCTGCGAGAACATCGTTATCCTTAAGCGCGGCAATCGAGTCACCGAGTATGATCTGGACTCCAAATTTTTTGGGGAGCACCCGTCACCTCAATCTGAATCAAAACGCCTCTCCTCCAATCCCCTTTCTGTCGAGGAGAACGAGAAACGCCTTCTCCGCAACGCTCTCGTGCAAACGGGCGGAAACAAGACCAAAGCCGCTGATCTCCTCGGGATGAGCCGACGCACTCTTCATCGTAAGCTTGCGCGCTGGCCCGAGTTGCTCGAATGTTAAAATTCCATGAAAAAATTTTTCTCCACAGCCATCCTTCTTTTCATCGGAACTTCAGTCATTCTTGAAGCTCGCTTGTTGCGGGTGGAAGGTTCGGACTTTCTTCCTGATTCCCTTATCGAAGCGCTGGAGGCATTCGCGAAAACCCAGGATGACCGCACGGAGATCCGACTCGGGGGCAGCCTTCTCGCCTTCCGGGACTTTTACGAAGGAGAGGCTGACCTCATCATCGTTGCGATGCCTTTTCAGGACCCAGACGAGCTCGATTTCCCAGTCGTCCCCCTCGGCTATCAAATCGGCACCCTGATCGTGGACAAGGGGAACCCGATCAACTCCCTCTCAGCCCAGCAGATCGGAGGCATCTTCGGTTCCCTCACGGAGAATGCGATCGCTCGCTGGTCCGAGCTCGGACTCTCGGGAGCGTGGCAAAACCGAAACATCCAAGCGGCCTATGCGGATGCTCCCAATAGTCCCCTCCTGAGCCTCTTTAGCTCGAAGTTCCTCGACTCCGAAGCCCTTCGCGCCGGGATCCAGGATTATCCCTCCGCAATCCAGCTGGAAGCGTTTGTGAGCCGCAATGACTCCGCGATCGGACTCTCCGATGCGATTCCTCTTTCGGATCAATTGAAAACGCTGCGAATCGAATCCGAAGATGGAAACGTCGCCTTCGGGCCCACTCTGGAGAACGTCAACTACGGCGACTATCCTCTCGCCCTTCCCTACTACGTTTGCGTTCCGCAGAGCCAATATCGATTTCTCGCGCCCTATCTCGAGTTTCTCCTCTCCGATGAAGTCGCCGAACTCCTTCAAAATGAAGGATTTTTCCCGGTCCTCGATATTCGTAGGCGCCAACTCACCGCAAATCTTCCCTCCTCCGAGTGACGTCTGGGAAAAGCCAGGCCGATCCCAACCGGGTCCACCGGGGCTTCCTCGATCTCCAAAAACAGCTCTGCGACGAAATCGGAAAACGGGAGGGGCAGGACTTTCTAATCGTCGACGAATGGGAACGCCCCGCAGGTGGTGGCGGGATATCCTGCGCAATCGAAGGAGGGGAATTTCTGGAGAAAGGCGGCGTCAATTTCTCCCGCGTTAGCGGCGACGCGCTCCCCGGTCCGGCCTCAGCCCGGCGGCCAGAATTTGCCGGACGGCCTTTCGAGGCCATGGGAGTCTCTGTCGTCTTCCACCCGCGCAACCCCTATGCCCCAACCGCACACATGAATGTTCGCGCCTTCTTTGTGCTCCCCGCACCGGGCGACAACGAGATTCACTGGTGGTTTGGCGGCGGCTTCGACCTCACTCCCTGCTACGGTTTTGATGAAGACGCCATCCTCTGGCACCAGAAAGCACAAGAGGTTTGCGAAAACGCCGCCCCCGGTCTGTATCGGCGATTCAAAGAAGAATGTGATCGATATTTTTACCTCCCGCATCGTAAAGAATGTCGCGGAATCGGCGGAATTTTTTTCGACGATTTTGCCGAGCTCGGGTTTGATCCGACATTCGAATTCGCCCTTTCGGTCGGCAACGCATTCAACGAATCCTTCTTTCACCTCCTCGACCAGCGCAGTCCACTCGACTTCTCCGCCAAAGAGAAAAAGTTTCAACGCCTGCGGCGCGGTCGTTACGTCGAATTCAACCTCCTCTACGACCGGGGCACACAATTCGGCCTCGCATCCGGCGGACGCACCGAGTCAATCCTCATGTCCCTTCCCGCCGAAGCCAACTGGGCTTACAACTGGAAGCCAGAACCCGGTTCTGCGGAGGCCAAATTATCCGAGCGCTATCTTCGACCTCGCGATTGGCTCGATCCATCCACTCCGCTTGAATCGGAAAAGAACTCATCATGATCACATCCCGCAAACGCTTCCTCGACGCCCTTCACTGCCGGAACCTGGACCGACCGCCTGTCTGGCTCATGCGTCAAGCAGGCCGTTACCTTCCTGAGTATCGGGCTCTCAAGAAGAAGAGCGATTTCCGCACGATGGTCCGCACCCCGGACCTTGCGACGGAGGTCACCCTTCAACCGCTTGAGCGGTTCCCGTCCCTCGATGCGGCAATCCTATTCAGTGATATTCTCGTGATCCCCGAGGCCCTTGGGGTCGATTATCGGTTTCGAGACGAAGGAGGAATCGAACTGGAACGAACCGTGCGAAATTCCGATCAGGTGGCAGCTCTTAACGCGGAAGATACCGCCGAGCGTTTGAGCTACGTCGGCGAAGCACTCGGGATCCTAAAAAAAGAACTCGATGGCCAAAAAGCCTTACTCGGCTTCTGTGGAGCGCCATGGACTCTGGCTCTATACCTCGTCGAGGGTGGCTCTCCCGGCGAGGGCCGAAACCTTCGGGAACTTCTCTACCGCCAACCTGAGGTCGCTCGCGATCTTCTCGCGAAAGTGACCTCTGCCTGCGAGCAATACGTTCGCCTTCAATGCGAAAGCGGAGCCGATGCCATTCAGCTCTTCGACTCATGGGCCTCCCTCTGCCCGAGTCCTTTCTACGAAGAATGGTGCTTGGAGCCCGCCCGGAAGATTCGCGAAGCCTGCAACCTACCGATGATCCTATTCTCACGCGGTGCGGCCAATCGACTTTCCGAACAGATCTCAGTCGGGGCGGAGGGGCTCGCAATCGACTGGGCGACCCCCCTCGCAGAAGCCCGAAAAACCGTCGGCTTGTCGACCGCTCTTCAAGGGAACCTCGACCCCATCGTTCTCGAAACGAATCCGGATACCGTCCAGCGCGAAGTCCTGCAAATTCTGAAAGACCGCAAGAACGACGCCGGGTTCATTTTCAACGGAGGGCACGGCCTCAGCCCCGCTACCCGGATCGATTGTGTTGAGGCTTTACTCGACACCCTCGCATCCGGTGCCGGATGACAGGTAAACCCCGTGTAAGAGCAGAGCGACTGCTCCTCCCGGCAAAAGCAAAACGGACCACCCACCCCTTCGTTTCTACACGCGGGTAATCTCCACCGCCACCTCAAGATCCTGCTGGGCAGCACCTCGAAAGGTCCCGCGGAAAGGCGCCACATCATGATAGTCTCTTCCCGTTGCAACCCGAATATGCCGCTCTCCGACCACCTGATTATTCGTTGGATCGAGGCCCCACCAGCGGTCTCCGGGAAGATAAACCTCGACCCAAGCATGACTGGCCGCCGCACCCACTAGTTCCGAACCGGGCTGTGTCGGATCAACATGCTCAATGTAGCCGCTTACATACCGAGCCGGGATACCACCCGTGCGAAAAATGGACAACATCACGTGTGCAAAATCCTGGCAGACCCCCTTCTTCATCTGGACAACCGTCTCCAGCGGCGTGCTGATATCGGTCACATCCGGATCATACTCGAAATTAGAGTAGATCCACTCATTTACAAATAAAGCACTCTCCACTAGCGATGCCTCTGATCGAATAAATCGCTCATTCAATCCCCGTAAGACACTTCCAATCGGGACAAGTCGTGTAGGGCGACGAAAATCAATCGCTTTCATCGACGCCCGGCTCGTAATCTGCCGCGCCTCTGCAACGGTGACCTTCGCACAGTATGCGACCTCTTCCTGAGCCGAGGTTTCCACGACGGAGGAAGAATGAATTTTGAGGGAAGAGTGGCGGAACGGTATCGCAAAATACTCCACCGTATTTCCCCAGAAGTCCTCAAAATCACCCACCGGCACCTCTGGATCAATCGAAAGCTCTCGAGAGAAAACCCTCTGGTAATCACCCGAAAGAGGGCAAAGCCGCAGCTCCGCCACCGATTCCGAAGCGGGTTGAGCATACTCGTAGAAAGTTGAGTGGGAGACCGAAAACCTCACCCGCAGACACTGCCGCGAAAAATCCAAACAAGGCAACTCGAATTCACCACCGTTAACGATATGTCCGAAAGATAGAACAGCCCAAGACGTCAAGTATTTGTTTTCTGGCATATTCTGAAGGATAACATTGGCCGAAGCGTCAACTATTTGTTTCCTGTCATATTAGACCCTATCGTCTCGGCTTGCACCTGAGCGTATGAGCATCAACGTTCCCCCTATGTCTGAGGTTAAACTTCATCCGTTTTTAGCAAAAGAGCGTCCGGTCCGCTGGGATACGCTTTCTGCTGATTCTCTGGTAGCCGATATCGATTCTGCGATTTCCGCCGCTGAGGCTAATATCGAGAAAATCGAGGAGATCCCTCTGGAAGATTCCAATTATGATTCGGTCGTTGCAGGGCTCGACTCGGCGCTCGAAGAATTATCCGATGCCTGGAGCCTGGCGGGGCACCTCAGTAGTGTGAAAACCAATCCAGAGTTTCGCGCCGCCTTCAACGAAATGCTACCCAAGGTGAGCCATTTCTTCGCCGGCCTTTGCCTGCGCACGGCTCTCTGGGAACGGATCGATGAGGTTTCCGCCAGTGGTGATCAAATTTCAGATCCGGTCCGGCGGCGGCATCTGGCCGAGACACGTCGGGATTTTGAGGAGGCGGGTGCATTGCTTTCGGAATCCGACAAAGAAAAACTGAGGACGATCGAGTCTCAGCTTGCCGCGGCTACCCAGAAATTCACCGAAAATGTTCTCGATTCGACCGAGGATTGGGAACTTGTAGTCACCGATCCAGAGCAGCTCGACGGCCTCCCCTCCTCCGCTCTCAATGCGGCCCGCGAAGACGCAAAAGCCCACAACAAAGGGTCTGACGATGAACCCGCATGGAGATTTTCTCTTCAGGCCCCTTCTTACCTTCCCGTTCTGCAGCACTGCCACTCAGACGAGATCCGGAAAACCATCTGGGAGGCGGCCACTCGGATCGGGCGCGATGGGAAGCACGAAAACCCTCCGCTCGTCCTTGAAATTTTGAAACTGCGCACCGAGAAGACGAAGCTTCTCAATTTCCCGTCGTTTGCCGATTTCACCACAAGGCGGAGGATGATCAAGAATGGAACAGCAGCCGTTGCGTTCGTGGACGAAATTCACAAGAAAATCCTGCCTGCGTTCCGCAAGGAAATTGAGGAGTTGGAGGCCTTTCGGGCTGAAGAGGAGGGCGAACCGGTTCGCAGACTTGAGCCGTGGGAGGTTGCTTACTGGAGCGAACGGATGCGCAAGAAGATTTACGACTTTGACGAGGAAGAACTCAGGGAGTGGTTTCCAATAGAATCCGTCCAGAAAGGTCTTTTCGAATTAGTCGAGAGAGTCTTCGCCGTTCGAATCGAACCGAAGCCGAGCTCCGATTCCTCGTTGGTTTGGCATCCAGATGTCAAATTTTACGATCTGCGCGATTCCGCAGGAAACCTCCTCGGATCCTTCTATGCGGATTGGTATCCCCGCAAGGGAAAACGAGACGGGGCGTGGATGAACCCACTCTTCACTGGGTCTCCGGCCGATCCCGACAAGAGCGTTCCGCACTACGGGATCATCTGCGGAAACCTCACCCCACCCTCAGGAGACCGCCCGGCTCTGTTGACCCATCGCGAGGTCGAAACCATTTTTCACGAATTTGGTCACCTCCTGCACCATCTCTGCAGCACGGTAAGGGTCAAAGGCCTTTCCGGCACCAACGTGGCCTGGGACTTCGTGGAACTTCCTTCTCAGATCATGGAAAACTGGTGCTGGGAGCGCGAAAGTCTCGATCTATTTGCCCTTCATTATGAGACCGGAAAACCCATCCCCGAAAACCTCTTTAAGAAAATGAGGAACGCGAGAAATTTCCAAAGCGCGATCCAAACGATGCGTCAACTTTCCTTTGCGAAGATGGACTTGGAGCTTCATCGCAAGCCAGGTTTTCCCGACGAATCATCTCTCCTCACTTTCGTGGATGAGACGCTCGCCGACTATCAAGTTCCCCTCGCAACGAAGCCGCCCAACATTCTTCCCCGCTTCACGCACCTATTCGGGTCCTCTACTGGATACGCCGCAGGCTACTACAGCTACAAATACGCAGAGATGCTCGATGCCGATGCCTTCAGCCGTTTTCTTGACGAGGGAATCCTCAATCCGGAGACGGGAAAGGATTTCAGGGAAAAGATTCTCGCTCGCGGGAACAGTGAGCCGCCCGCCGACCTCTTTCGCGATTTCATGGGACGAGACCCCGATCCCGACGCCCTCTTGGAGCGGGCAGGTCTTTCCTAGGAAGGCTCAACAATGGGACAAATCGGCTCATCCCTCGATTCAGAATTCGATTCCCCGAGAATCTGAACTCCCGCAGTATTTCAGCAAACTCCTGCGAAAGAGGTTTTTACGACATTCGAGAAAATCGCCCTCAAATGATTGTGGAAGGAACCAAATCTGCTATCGATATGAAAGAACTAAAATTTAACCGAATCAACTAAGCCATGGGCCTCTACTTAATCCTCATCCTACCGACCTTCATTCTCGCCTTTTGGGCGCAACAGCGCGTCGTGCGGACCTACCGCAAATACGCTCAGGTCCGCTCGCGGAGTGGCATCACGGGTGCCGAGGCGGCTGGATATGTCATGAGGCAGGCAGGAATCAACGATGTCGACATTGTTCAGGTCCAAGGTGAGCTGACCGATCACTACGACCCGATTCACAAACGCCTGTGCCTGAGCCAGAACAATTACCGAGGCACGAGCCTAGCTGCTTTGGGAGTGGCTGCCCACGAAGCCGGGCACGCCATCCAGCACAAGGTCGGCTACGCAATGCTGAATACCCGGATGGCGCTCGGCCCCATTACGAATATTGCTTCACGGGCGCTCCCTTTTGTCGTTTTCGGAGGTCTTTTCTTTCACATGGGCGGGTTTATCCTCCTCGGCGTAGTCGTTTATGCCATCCTCACGGTCTTCCAGTTGGTCACTCTCCCTGTTGAGTTTGATGCGAGCAAACGGGCAACCGCTCAGCTGGATAGTCTGGGGATCATTGACCAAGACGAACTCCCTGGTGTGAAGAAGACACTGAATGCCGCGGGATTCACCTACATTGCCGCTTTCGTCTCTTCGCTCGCTTGGTTGCTCTATTTCCTCGCAGCCTCCCGGCGCTAGGAGTAATGAAACCCAGAGCCGGATGAACGCCTTTCTTCGGCAGTCGATTCTCTTCGGGAGAATTTCTGTCCGGTGGCTTCGGCTTCTCGTCGTTGGCCTCCTGTTCTTAGGCCTGGTTCGCCCGATTATCGCCTCAGACGAATTGATTCAGTTCGCCAGTAATCTTTCCATCCGGGAGCAAAGCACTGGGAAATATTCGGTCACCATTCAGGACCCTGTTCGGACGTCGCAAAAACTTCGCTACCATCTCTTCCGTCAAGGAAGTCCTTCTCCAGAGACGGCCGCCCACCCCATCAAAATCCCCGTCGACCGCATTGTTTCGCTTTCGACTACCTATGTAGGTTCCTTTGCTGCGCTGGACGCACTGGATCATTTAGTCGCGGTCGACAACTCGGATTATCTCTTTTCCGCTCGCTCGCGCGAACTTTATGAAGCGGGCGAAATTCTCGAAGTCGGGCGTGCGGGTAATGTCGATTTGGAGTCAATCATCGCGATTCAACCCGATTTGGTCCTTCTCACTCAGATCAATCCGGGCCAGAATGCTCTGGTAGAACGTTTGGAAAAAGCGGGCATCCCTGTTTTGATTACAGCTGCCTGGCGTGAGAATGATCCTCTCGGCAGAAGTGAATGGATCAAGCTTTTCGGGATTTTGACGGGAGAGAAGGACCGCGCGTTCGAGATTTTCGATCAAACTGCCGACCGCTACCAATCTCTCAAAGACCGTGTGCGTGCTTCCGAACCGGAGAAACCAAAAGTTCTCTTGTCGGCTCCTTTCGGAGGGACTTGGTATATGCCGGGAGGAAAAAGCTTCACGGTCCAGCTCATGGCAGATGCAGGAGCGGAATACCTGTGGTCCTCAAACGATTCGACCGGCAGTTTCCCAGTCGATCTCGAAGCCGCTTTTGCGCGGGGATTCCAAGCCGACTTCTGGCTCAACCCCGGAGGGTATGACAGCCTAAGCGAAATTGCTACAGCCGATCCTCGCTTCACGGCCTTTCCTGTATTTAAGGGAGATCGACTCTTTAACCGAACTCAAAGGGTCGGCCCGACGGGCGCCAACGATTTCTGGGAATCGGGAAGCGTCTATCCAGATCGGGTCTTGGCGGATCTCGTCAAGATCTTCCACCCATCATTGCTTCCGGATCATTCGCTGTTCTACTATCGACAACTCCGATAGCTGAATGATCGTCGTCGACACAGCTTGGATAGGCACTTTCTCGCCTATCCGCGAGCAGTGTAGATCCGTGAAAACTTAGGTGCTCGCGCCCTCTCAGGATTGCCCGATTCCAGCCAATAGGTCTTTGAACCATCCGGTCTCCGCATCGAAAGGCTTTCCACCCTTGATCCGTTCGAACTCGATCGCCCGGAGAATGTTATTCTGGTCCTCATCGTGGCCAATGACACCGCCCTCCCGCTTGAAGGCACACTCGACGGCGAGATCGACACAGCTCTTGATGAGGCGGAGGTCCTCAGAGTTGGCAGCCGCCGCGCGAGCGAAGTAACCGCTCTTCTGCACCAGAACCTTCTCGGCACCCAACGCCTCCGCGAATTTTTCTCCGAAATATTTGCCTGGGTTCACCGCGTCGAGTTTGACGTGCCCGAACGCGTCGCGAGGAACCTCTTCGCCGGCCTCTTCCATCTGGGCGACGATGCTTTCGACACCAGCTCCCTCGCTTATGAAGAGATTCACGCAATCCTCCCCATCCATCACGGTTTTCAGGCGCTCGGCTTCGGCCTTCAAATCGAGATGCATCTCGGGGATAAAAACTCCGTGCACGTCGAGACGGGAGCGGCTGAGCCCCAATCCTGGAACCCACTCCTTTCGATCAAGAATTTTCCGGTATTCCGCGGCTGTCGCAGCGGTCAGCCAACCGCAGTTGCGACCCATGACCTCATGGATGATCAGCATCCGGGGATTGGCATTATGCTCGGCAACGACGTTCTCAAAGAATCGCGCTCCCTGCTCCGCCGCCGTCCACGCGCCGAGGCTTTGCTTGATCGGGATGACGTCATTGTCGATCGTTTTGGGGAGACCGATAACAGTGAGACTGTAGTCATTTTCTTGAAGAAATGCAGCCAGATCGGCAGCGGCCGTATTGGTGTCGTCCCCTCCAATCGTGTGCAGGATATCGACCCCGTCTGCGATGAGCTGGTCGGCAGCCTTTTTCTGTGGATTTTCGCCCTCCTGCACCAGACCCCGTTTTACGCAGTCCTTTACGTTGGTCAGCTTAACACGGCTATTCCCGATCGGGCTCCCTCCGAAGCGGTGAAGGATCCCCGCATTTGCCCGCATCTCCTCATCGACCACGACCGAGTCCCCGAGAAGGAGGCCTTTGTATCCGCTACGATAATAGATCAGCTCAATCGAGGGATCGATCTCGGTATAGCGCTCGATGAGGCCACCGACCGCAGAAGATAGACAAGGGGCGAGACCGCCCGCAGTGAGAAACGCTACTTTTTTTGGCTTCATAATTCACGGCATAGCTAAAACCGATACCGGTGTCGAGAACCAGAATCCGATTCTGCCGATATTCTACGGGAAGAGTCCGAGCTCCTAGAAAGAAAACTCGTATTTCGCCAGCCGACTCCGGATCTCATCGATGACCCGCTGCTCGTTCTCTTCACCAAAGGCTTCAAAGGTGACCGAGAAACGAACGTAGGCTCCCGCCTCGTCCCAAGGCACGGTGCTCACCAATTCATTACGAATCAACCACTGGCTAAAGTCTTCACCGGAGCCGAACTCAACGACCTCGCCCGATTCCATTTTCGCAGATTTCGGAGCTTTGACATAGAGAAAAAAGCTACCCGCAGGTTTCTTGGCATCAAAACCAGAAGCGTTTAGAGCTTCGACCAGCCCCCCCATGCGGCGGGAATACTTCGCAGAAATCTCCTCCGTAATCCAGGGATTCGACAGAGCGGCCTCGCCCGCTTTCTGGATGGCCAGAAATTGCCCGGAATCCGAATTATCTTTCACGTGCCCGTAGGCTGAAACGACCAGAGCATTTCCCACGACAAAACCGATTCTCCAACCCGTCATGTTAAAGCCCTTTGATAACGAGTGCAGCTCGATGGCGACATCCTTACCCCCCGGGACCTGCAGAATCGAAAGAGGCTCTCCCTCAAAGATGAGAGCGGCATACGCTGCATCCTGAATGATGATGATCTCGTTCTTCTTCGCAAATTCAACGGCCTCCGCAAAAAACTCCCGCGTCGCCGAGGCACCTGTCGGATTGTTGGGGTAGTTGAGAACCATCACTTTCGCTTTTTTGCAGATATCCGCCGGAACCGATTCGAGGTCGGGCAGAAATCCGTTCTCCTCGACCAAGGGCATATTATAAACCTCGCCCCCGTAATATTTGGCGTGGGTCCCGAGAACCGGATAGCCGGGAGTCGTCATCAAGACCAGGTCGCCCGGGTTGATGAAGCAGGCAGGAAGCATGGAAAGCGCGGTCTTTGACCCGATCGAGTGAAGAATCTCGGTCTCCGCATCGAGGTCATCGACTCCAAAGACTTCGGCCATATAGTGGGCCGCCACGTTTTTAAACGAATCACAGCCATTATCCGCATAGCCACGGTTCTCGGGCAGGGAAGACTGGTGCTGAAGGGTCTGGACCACCTCCGGGTAGGCCATCTCATCCGGCTCGCCGACTCCCATATCGATCAGGGCCATTTGCGGATGCTCCTTCATGGCCGCTCTTTTCGCCCGCTTGATTTTCTCAAACTTGTAGATCGCGGTGTCTTTGCCGAACTTGTCTCCCCCGATGCGTTCCGAGAAAAGCGATTGAATAAAAGAATCTTCCATACTTATCACTTTTTTTAAATTCTCCCGTGTACGCAAGGAGGGAATCTTCGGGATGATCGTGCATCTCCCCTTGAATACATCTCTCCCCTTTTTTGTGTGTTGAACCCGCAAAGAAAAATTCTTTCACTCTTTAGCTTATGCAGGTCATTCGCTCAATCCATGAAATGCAATCGACTTCGATCTCGAATCGAAGCAAAGGTCGCCTCATCGGACTCGTGCCCACTATGGGTGCGCTTCACGATGGGCACGGTAGCTTGATCGATACGGCCAAGGAGAAATCCGACCTTACCGTCGTTTCCCTATTCGTCAATCCGACTCAATTCGCACCGTCCGAAGATTTCCAGGAGTATCCGAGAGATTTCGAGAAAGACCGTGCCTTCTGCGAAGAAAGAGGCGTCGATATTCTTTTTGCTCCGGAGGAAGAAGATATGTATCCTAAGGGTTACTCTACCTACGTGGAGGAGGGTCTCGTCAGCAAGGGTCTCTGCGGGGTCTCCCGGCCGCAATTCTTTGGGGGAGTGACGACCGTCTGCACCAAACTTTTCAACATCGTCCGGCCGGATGTTGCCGTCTTTGGGCAAAAGGATGCGCAACAATGTGCTGTGATTCGGAAGATGATCGAGGATCTTCATTTGCCAATCGAGATCGCGGTTTCCCCGACAGTCCGTGAGGAGGATGGCCTCGCGATGAGCTCGCGCAACCAATACTTGATCTCCGAGCAGCGCAAGGATGCAGGCTTGATCTTTAAGGCCCTGAGCGAGGGCAAATCTCTAGCCGATAATGGCGTGCAGAGTGTCGATCGTATCATCGCCGAGGTCACCCACACGCTGAGCACGAGTCGAAGGTTGCGAATCATCTACGCGGCGGTCGTTGACAAGGAGAGGATGCAACCCGTGAGGGAAGTCCGCCGGGGAGAATGCGTCATCGTCGTGGCCTGCTGGCTCGATCAGGTGCGGCTGATCGACAATATCGAGCTCTAGGCTGCGGACCGATTTCACATCTCAGCCGGAACCATTTCGATGAAGACATTCGAGTTTGATGCAGTCGTGGTCGGCAGCGGCATCGCCGGGTTGAGCTTCGCTCTCGGCTTGGCTGCAAAAGGCAAGACGGTCTGCATCGTCACGAAAAAAGATCAGGCGGAGTCCAATACAAACTACGCCCAAGGCGGTGTGGCTTGCGTCACGTCGAGCACGGATGATTTCGAATCTCACGTCTCCGACACTCTCGAAGCGGGTGATGGACTCTGCAATCCGGACGTCGTGCGCGAGATTGTGAAAGAAGGACCGGCCCGCATCGAAGAGATGGTCAAGATCGGCGTCGAGTTCTCTCAGCTCGAGGATGGGCGGGTCTCACTGGGAAAAGAGGGAGGGCACTCGAAGAGACGTATCCTTCACGTCAAAGACATCACCGGGCGCGCCATCGAGGAAGCTCTCCTTCACGCGATCAACGAAAATCCCAGTATCGAGATCCGCGAGCACTGCATGGCGATCGACCTCATCACATCTCGGAAGCTCAAGAAGTTCGGCTTCAATACCGAAGAACAAGAGAATCGAGTTGCCGGGATTTACTGCTTTAATGATATCGATCAAACGGTTTTCGCCTTGCGCACCTCGGCCGTCCTTTTAGCCACGGGTGGAATCGGTCAGGTCTATCAGTTTACGACCAACCCTGACATCGCGACGGGTGACGGAGTCGCCATGGCCTATCGGGCAGGAGCCGAGATTCAAAACCTCGAATTCGTCCAATTTCATCCAACCGCCTTCTTCGCTCAAGACGGCAAACGCTTTTTGATCAGCGAGGCGGTTCGCGGAGAAGGCGCGATTCTTCGCAATAGCGAAGGCAAAGCCTTCATGGAGCAATACCACCCTCGGCGGGACCTTGCTCCGCGGGATGTGGTTGCGCGGGCAATCGACTCCGAGATGAAGCGTTCCGGCGCAGAACACGTCTTCCTCGATATCACCACAAAGTCGCAGGAGGAACTCGAAGAGCGCTTTCCCACCATCTACGCACACTGCCGCGAAAATGGAATCGAGATAGAGAAGGACTTCATCCCAGTCGTCCCTGCGGCTCACTATCTCTGCGGCGGCGTGAGGACGAATCTCTCAGGCGAGACCTCCCTCAAAGGTCTCTACGCCTGCGGCGAGGTCGCCTGCACTGGTCTGCACGGTGCCAATCGTCTGGCGAGTAACTCCTTGCTGGAAGCCCTCGTCCTCGCTCATCGAGGCGTCGACTCCGTTGACCAATTTCTCGCTGACCATCCCCATGAAGATCTCGACCTCCCACAATGGGTGGATGGCAATGTCACTGACTCGGACGAGCGGGTGATCCTCTTTCATAATTGGAGCGAACTTCGCCGTACGTTGTGGGATTACGTGGGAATTGTGCGGACAACAAAGCGACTCGAGCGGGCACGCGCGAGGATCCAGCTCCTCTCCCGCGAGATCAACGACTACTACTGGAACTTTCGCGTTGAGCCGAAACTACTTGAGCTGCGCAACATGGTGCAGGTTGCGGACTTGATGGTCCAGTGTGCCCTGCAACGCAAGGAAAGCCGCGGCCTTCACTACATCCTCGACTACCCCTCCCTCTCTCCGGAAGCGCTCGACACGACGATCTACCGTTAGTCGATCCTACGTCGAGATGGGTGCGAGATGGGTGCGAGTCAGAAGGTGCTCGCTCCAGTCTTCTCCATAAGCCAGTAGAGAATCCTCCGCATCGTCGATGAATCACGAAACTCTTCAAAGGGAACACTGGTGATCAATCCCTCAGGAGCACCTTTGTATCCGCCATCGACCGCATCTCCCCATACCCAAGAGAAATAGTCCTCTGCTTCTCCAAATACCGGAAAAGCAGAAGGACCAGCGATTGAAATAACCGTCTCAAGATTCAAGTTATTCAAATTTCTCCTCGTCCAATTCGCTGATCCTAGAATCAGGCAATCTTCACCGGTTCCAAAATGAAAATGGGCCATTTTGGAGTGAAACTGCTCGCCACTCGTCCGATACCAACGCACATCGACCCCACGCTCGGAGAGCCAAAAGCCTACTTGCCGATTGGGGATCCCGTTTTTCTTCCTTCCAAAACCATCCTTGTTCGGATCCATGAGGAGCCGAATCGTTGCACCACGGGAAACGGCATCCGCCAATTCATCTCGCAGGTCCATATCCGAGAAATAAAAGAGTGCGAGATCCACTCGGTCTCCCTCCGCAAGGGAGCGGATTCTCTCCAACAGCTCACGCTTTATTGATCTTTCCGTAAGAACCCGGCCTACCAATCCTCCCGGCTGTGCCGGAGTGGCAGAGGAAAAAGCCGCAAGAGATCGTTCAATCTCGATTGGGAAATCACGGCCCGTCGACATCTGATAAACCGCTCTTTCCGATTCCAACAAATCAACGGCCAACGGACCTGAAAAGCGAAGAGCGACGTTGCCGTGCAAGGCACTTGCACTGTGCGGGTTCGCAGAGGTCACAAGTCCTTGGAGTCCATCCTCACCGCGCCCAGTGATCAGCACCTTTCGGTGATTCGCCTTAAAATTGAGCATCTCAAGCATCGCCGACAGCCCAATCCGCCCGTCACCGATCGGGTTCGCAAACAGATCTCCCCGGGGACTCCCCCACCACTGGAAAAAGGCCCTCCAAATAGGAGAGAATACAAGATTACTATCGTGTAACTTTCTCAAATCCGTGAAGACCACCTCGACACCGACCTCGGTCAATCGGTCAAACAAGGGCTGATCCACCCCTCCATAAAGTTCATTGAGAGGATCAGTGATGAGGATGATTGGCATACCCGGGACCCGATGCCTCGCACGGATCAGGCTCTCGATAAAGGATTCCGACAAGGTCGGCCCATCCCCAACTTCAGGTGCCTCACCGGCAAACTCATTGATTAAGAAAAAATCTGCCACGATAAATTGATCCGCCCGGTCCATCATTTCAAAGACCTCCTCAAATATCTCCTGATGGATCCACGCGCCTTCATCACCGCCAGAAGCCGTGACATCGGCAAGAAATCGAACGCTATCCGCCGGGACTGGTTTCTCCTCTCCTCGAAAATCGAGTCCGGGCGGAAGAGACTTTTTCGAATGATATACCCCCATCACCGCCACGATCACTACGGCGAGAAGAATGAACAGGAGCACCAGCTTCATCCTCCAATCACTACGCCGAAATCTTAGCCAACTCCAGCCACAAAAAAGAGGAGATAGACGGAGATCAAAATCATCACCGAGCCCGCTACTCTTGATACCAGAATGATCCTCGGAACATACCGCTCCCGATTGCCAAACAGACTCCCGAT
>JGI12210J13797_11800408_pt1 | contig 20556 bp, 15 predicted proteins | sample ElkSlonscriptome_3_FD_13797 | JGI IMG/M metagenome (IMG submission 13797)
TTAAAGCAGTCTACTTAAGACCTTAGACCACAACTCATGCAATCTAACCTATTCCTTCACAGACGCCTTAGTGGAAAGCTTCACCCACCATCAGGGCGATCGCAACCCACCTCAACTTCACAACAGCGATAAACTTGAGGAACATGACGTCAAAATTGATCGAAACACTCCTTAACAAACATTATTAACTGGTCTGCTAAGAGATTGCAATCTTCATCGACTCTTCCAGCCGTCACAACACGGCAAGTTACTCAAAGATTGTCTTGCCTGCATTCTGCCCTGCTCTCAACACTCAGATAGTAGCCCATCTGATATATCACACACCTCCGCTGCAATAGGCTTAATATAAATACCATGGCGTTACGACCATCTCAAATCATATGCCTAGAATACGAATATGAAGCGCTCTATGCAGAGTTGATTCAAATCCTAGATGAGAAAGATCAGATTTGGGCTCGCCCCATCGTACTCGCCACCTTGCCTGCAGCCTTCCATATGGACTACAGCGCCATCAAACAACCTTTAGCCAAAGAGTCAAATGCATATGACGCTGGACGATGTGAGCCCGCTTCCTTTCCAGCTGTTCCTTGGCTACATGAAGCTACTCTCTTCGATCTTCGGCTGGGTTCCGATTTGTTATGGCCACGTCACGGATTTCGTCCCGCGTTAGACACTGAAATTATTCCAATCGTGACCCAGATAGGAGAACCCAAGCACAACGAAGATGGCAATCACCAAACAAACCACGCTGCTCTACAGCGGTTTATCCACAATGCCTGGAATGCTCGTGCCGCTCGCTGACACTCGCAAATGCTGTTCTCCTATAGGATTAATTTGTTCATCACCGCAATTCACTGATTCAATAGAAATCCCTGTCGCTTCTTCTGTCAGGACTGCCCAATTATCACCACGATGTTTGAATGGGTGAACTCAACGGACAACATGACTTATCACATTGAAGTCGGGATCAGGCGAACCAATCCCTCATCCATTTGCTCCATTAGTAATTCTAGAGCTTCATAATCAACCTCAGAGACATACCCCGTACGTGTTAGCTCACTGTTAATAGCATCTTCAATAGCAGGTGTGAGTTGCTTGAGATCCAAAGCTTTCTCGACAAGCCGACGGATCATACTTGGAGTTTTTATCATAGAGACGTGCCTCATCTGCGGCCGTAAAAATATATATGCACTAAGAGAAAGAATTATCTTTTATGCATTCTCTTATTTTCCAATGCCCACCTCTTCGAGGTGGTGATCACTACCCTGAGGTAAATGTGATCCTCATCACATCTACCTCAGGATTTTCAGCATCGACGGAAATATCCAAACATCGAATACGCTTCACAAACCAATTTATTTCCCTAGGAAAGTGCATCAGCTACAAGGCTGGCATCTCTTAACTAAAAAGAGAAAGCGAATAGCTGTATTCAAGCCATAGCAAGCCTTTAAGATATAGCAACTATATTTAGAAGATGCCTCTCACTACTGCAGTCTCGCGATCAAAACAGCAGACAATCAATCGGCATAACCGAATTAATATTTCAACCTACTTTGGCAAGGCGATCGCTCATCAATTTTTGGTAAAGAGTTTCTTCGCAAATTGTAAAACTTACGTGTTTTTGATGAAATTTAGCAAGGTTCGTATCAAGAGATACGTCCACAGATACAGGCTTCATTGAAAATCATGAACGTAAATAAAGATTAATAGATTCATTACAGGCTTAGGACTTTGTAAAGAATCGCAAGCTGCTAGTACAGGCGTTTCATGCAGAGTGTGAGATAATACGTTTTTCTCGGCTCTGTTTCTACATTGCTAGATTTTTGAGGATATTTCGACTATGCAAACGCATTCAAACAGCTCTCAGATTGAAGTCTTTCAACTTTCTGGCCACATCAACGCATCCAACGTTGAAGATTGTCAGAAAAGCTTGACCGATGCTCTATCATCCAGCACTTGTACTACATTCCTTGCCGACATGCAGCATGTAGAGTCTCTTGATAGCGCTGGACTGATGGCTCTCGTCGCTGCGCTAAACTACGCCCAAGAGCAGGACAAGACATTTACCCTTATAAACGTTTCAGACGAGTTACGCATTATCTTCGAACTCACGCAGCTCGACCAAGTATTCACACTTGACCAAGTCGTAACTGCACCGCAGCTTGCCGCAGCGTGAGCATTAGACTCACTCCAAAAGATGTTTCGTCAGGGCAATTGTTTTTTCCAATATACTTTGACTGTATCTTTGTAAAATTGAGGCAAATCAAGCAAGCTTAGAGCGGTTGTGTAATCTGAGGAAGTTTTTCCTAGGATTTAAGGCTTTAGCTCTAAACAATGCGCTGGTGTCATCTTGTGCAATGGTACCTGATGACTGACAACACTGAAAATAGGTTTTCTAACCTAATTCTCCAGCTTTTGTTCTGTATCTATTGTAGGAAAGCTGAACGTTTTTCCTCTGTCAAGCTGAGGAGATTTGCTAACTCTGTCAGACGCACATCGGGTGATGTGCGTTTTTTGAGTCCAAATTTTTAGCCAATCATTAATCGGCCATTCCAATCATGTCGTGGCTTTTAGTGTCCGTAACTTAATCTACTGAGTGCGATCGCCCACAAGGACGGTCTACAATAGCGAGCAGTTTGTAAAGTATGGGCTAGTTGCTTATGGGCTAGTTGCGGACTTTCACGAAACAATGGAATTTAAGCAGCATTAGGCATCATCTGTGGCACTTGCAATTGAACAACTAATCAGCACCGAGGTCTCTCGCCCCGCTCGTTATCTCGGCAACGAAAGGGGTTCGGTTCATAAACCTTGGGACTCTGCAACGGTACGCTGGGTTCTGACCTATCCCGAAGTATATGAGGTTGGGGCGTCCAACTTAGGACACATCATCCTTTACAGCATTCTCAATGCCCAGCCCCGTCAGTTGTGCGATCGCGCTTATCTCCCGGCTCCCGATTTGGCAACGAAGCTAAGGGAAACTCAGACTCCATTGTTTGCAGTCGAAGCTCGACGATCGCTCACGGACTACGACATATTAGGGTTTAGCCTCAGCTATGAGCTAGGTGCGACCAATATTCTTGAGATGCTAAGTTTAGCCGGGATTCCACTGACTTGGCGCGATCGCAACGAAGCCAGTTCCTCCTCATCTCCGTGGGCTGCTGGTCAAAACAGTTATCCCTTCATTTTCGCAGGTGGACAAACCGCTACCGCAAACCCAGAACCCTATGCTGACTTCCTTGACTTCGTCGCTCTTGGAGATGGTGAAGAGTTGTTGCCTGAGATTGGGCTCATCATTGAAGAAGGCAAAGAAGCAAACCTAAGTCGTGAAGAGATTCTTTTAGATCTCGCTCAAGTTCCTGGGGTCTATGTGCCACAGTTCTATGATCTTCTCCACGATGGCACTCTCCGCCCCAACCGTCCAGGGGTTCCAAAACGAATATTGCGACGAGTGGCCGACCCGATGCCAGCTTATTCCATCGGGCTGGTTCCCTATGTAGAGACAGTGCATGATCGCCTGACTTTGGAAGTACGGCGAGGATGCACGCGAGGGTGCCGATTTTGCCAACCCGGCATGCTCACCCGACCCGCTAGGGATGTCGATCCGACCGAGGTTGTAGACACAATCGAGCAGGGAATGAGAGAAACGGGCTTCAACGAGTTCTCACTGCTCTCCCTTAGCTGTTCAGACTATCTTTCGCTGCCATCGGTCGGGCTAGAGATCAAAAATCGCCTCCAAGACCAAAATATTTCGCTCTCGTTACCCAGTCAGCGAGTTGATCGATTTGATGAAAACATCGCGAACATCGTTGGCGGAACTCGCAAAAGCGGACTGACGTTTGCTCCCGAAGCGGGCACTCAAAGAATGCGCGACATCATCAATAAGGGATTGACGAATGAAGAGTTGCTGAGAGGCGTTCAGACTGCCTACGAGCAAGGCTGGGACAAAGTTAAGCTCTACTTCATGATTGGGCTTCCTGGAGAAACAGATGTTGATGTTGTCGGCATTGCGGAAACCCTGAGGTGGCTCCAAAGAGAGTGTCGCGGCGTTCGACGCAGGCCGATCAACTTCAATGTTACGATTTCAAACTTCACCCCAAAACCCCATACTCCTTTCCAGTGGCACTCTGTCTCGACGGCTGAGTTTGAGCGCAAACAGTCCCTACTACGAGAAGAGTTTCGCTCAATTCGAGGACTCAAGGCCAACTTCACCGATGTCCGTATTTCCGCAATGGAAGACTTTTTGGGTAGGGGCGATCGCCGTTTAGCTCCAGTCGTCAAACGAGCCTGGGAGTTGGGCGCAGGCATGGATTCTTGGTGGGAAAGTCTGGAGCGAGCGTTTGGAGCCTGGACTCAAGCGATTGATGAATCGGGCTTAACTTGGAAATATCGTCAGGTCGATCAGGGCGAGTGGAACATCTTTCAAGACGAATCCGGTTCAACATGCGACCTCAATGCTCCTCTGCCTTGGGATCATATTGATACAGGTATTGATAAATCTTGGCTTCAGGAAGATTTACAACGTGCACTAGAAGCGGCAACCGTTCCAGACTGTGCGTTTGAAGGATGTTCCCACTGCGGCATCTGCGGAACTGATTTTGGCCATAATGTCGTCGTTACACCACCACCTATCCCCCAATTCTCAGGAGAGTTTGTTCCCAATCGTGAGCGATCGCAGCGTCTGCGTGTCAAACTAGGCAAACATGGAGATATGGCACTTACCAGCCATTTAGATTTGGTGCGCCTGCTAGACCGAGCTATTCGCCGAGCTAGTTTGCCCATCTCGTTTACTGGCGGATACCATCCAGGCCCGCGCATTTCTCCAGCCAATGCGCTCTCCCTCGGCATTACGAGTTCTGCTGAAATTATTGACTTTGAGCTAACTCAAGAGATGTCGCCTGAGGACTTTAGACAGCAGCTCTCGGCTCAGCTTCCTCAAGACATCCCAGTTTATGAAGCAATGGAAGTGAATCTGGCTTCTCCTGCGGCTACAAAAATGCTAGAGAGAGCAGAATACTATGTAGTCGTCGCACCCGCTACAGATCTCAATTCTGAGACTCAACATTACGACAATTCAGAAGATTGGCAGACCTGGACACGGGCCATCCTAGACTCTCCAGAAATTCTGATGGAGAAAACAAGCAAGTCCGGCAAGGTGCAAACTATCAATCTGCGCGATCGCCTCTTCGAACTCCAGTGGATGGGACAAACTATTCCAGATCAGATTGCTTCTGCAATGAGACCTGCAGTCGTTCATGACATCGAATCGGTGAATGTGGCCTTCTCGAAAGAAGGGCAAATACCTGCAGCAATACTCCGGTTTGTAGGCACTTGCCACAACGATGGAAATCTTCTTCGCCCAGAGCATCTTCTTCACATGCTGGAAGGAGTTTCAAATCGAACTTTTGAACTTCTCCATATTCATCGCAGCCAACTCTTTTTAGCAAAAGAGACAGCTTGAGCGAAAACTAGCCGCTCTTTTGCGCTTTAAAGTGATTAGACAAGTCAAATCGTTTTTTGTACAAATCGATAGCGGGGCGCTCGGCTGAGCTCCCGCTCTAAATTTGCCTTTGTTATTCATTACTTTAATTAATCATTCAGAGATGTGGCGAATTCTCAACTGCAAGCTATAATGCTTGTCATAAGTGATGAGGCTAAAATAGCGAGGATTTCTACATCAACTCCTTGCTGAGGTTGGGCAACAGATTAAGATAGCTTCATTTTTACAGAATTCTCCCACTGTTCTTTCCAGGTACAGCGACAAGCGTAAGGTTTGCTTGGGTCTGTCTTGTCAGGCTCACCTGATTTGTCGGCTACTTAGCTGTTTTCAGCTCAAGTTTTGTACACCCGAATTTGAACTATTTCAGATTTTACTCAGGGACGGGAGTAGCTTCGTGACCTCCAGCCTGCCTTCAAAAGAAGAACCAACATGGTCGGTTCATATCATTTTGATGGCTGAAGGAATACCCAGTTGTTATTAGGATGCCGATGGCATATCAAAGGTTGAGGAAGTTGGATGCCTAAACAAATTATTATTGCTGAGCAGCATCGAATTGCGGCTGTTTTCTCAGAAGATCGAATTCAAGAATTGATCGTTGCGAAGGGAACACACCAAGTCAGTGATATCTACGTCGGTACAGTAGAGAACGTACTCCCTGGTATTGATGCTGCCTTTGTCAATCTTGGAGATCCCGACCGAAACGGCTTTATTCACGTCAGCGATTTGGGGCCCCTGCGTCTCAAGCGAGCAGCAGGATCGATTACTGAACTGCTAACCCCCCGCCAGAAGGTTCTGGTTCAAGTCATGAAAGAACCGACTGGCAACAAAGGGCCTCGACTGACAGGAAACGTCAGTCTGCCGGGTCGATATTTAGTACTCATGCCATTCGGTCGGGGCGTCAACTTGTCGCGTCGTATTCGCAACGAGAATGAACGCAACCGTCTTCGTGCCCTGGCAATCTTGGTAAAACCTGCAGGCATGGGCGTTCTCGTACGGACAGAGGCCGAAGGCATGGCCGAAGACGCCATCATCGAAGATTTGGAATCTCTCCAAAAGCAGTGGGAAAACATTCAGCAAGAAGCGCTGACAACCAGACCTCCCAATTTGCTCAATCGAGATGACGACTTCATCCAGCGAGTCCTTCGCGACATGTACAGTGCTGACGTCAACCGAATTGTGGTTGACCAAAGTACTGGCATGAAGCGAGTAAAGCAGCATTTAATGAGCTGGAATGGGGGTAAATCTCCTCAAGGAGTGTTGATCGATCATCACCGAGAACGCGTGCCCATATTGGAGTACTTCAGGGTCAATGCAGCGATTCGAGAAGCGCTAAAGCCCAGAGTTGATCTTCCTTCTGGCGGATATGTGGTCATTGAACCAACCGAAGCTCTCACAGTCGTTGATGTCAACTCAGGCTCGTTCACTCGTTCTGCAACGGCACGCGAAACGGTTTTGTGGACGAACTCTGAAGCCGCTGAAGAAATTGCTCGTCAGCTACGACTTCGAAATATTGCAGGGGTGATCATCGTCGATTTCATTGACATGGACTCGCGACGCGACCAGTTGCAAGTCTTGGAACAATTTAATCGGAGTCTTCGTTCTGACAAAGCGAGACCACAAATTGCTCAGCTTTCAGAACTAGGACTCGTCGAGCTGACCCGTAAGCGACAAGGCCAAAATATTTACGAACTGTTTGGGCATACATGTCCGGCCTGCGAGGGCTTGGGACATTTGGTGCATCTTCCTGGGGAATCCGAACCGATCGTTTCGACTGTCATCCCTGGAACAGCAGACCACTCAGCTCCTGAACATCGATTCTCTCAAAGAGACGCTGTTGCTGATGATTCTGATTCTGACGCTCTATCTGAGCGGCAAGATCTAGATTTACTGAATCATCCCAGCTATCAAGAACGGGGAAGTCGCAGCCGCAGTCGGCGGCGGCGTCGAGGTTCTGATTCCTCTCCTATTTCGAACAAAACGGCTCCTCCCAGTCGTTCATCAACGTCATCGGATGAATCCTCGTCTACTCCCATACCTAAAACGAGGAGTGATAATGGCGATCGCCCTTCAGTCAGTAGCCCAGAGAAGGCAACCAGTTCTCGCCCAGAAACAGCGTCAGAGTCTCCTCCAGAACGTTCTTCTTCCGATCGACGGTCTAGTCGTCGCGGTCGCGGCAGCAGCACTCCTCCCGAAGTTGTTTTTGTCGAAATGACTGAGCAAGAACAAGACATTTACGCCCTAATGGGTATTTCACCGCTAGTGCTTGCAACAGACACCGTCAAAGACCCCAAGAGCACAATTGTTAACGTTGCGGCACCGGGTGAAGCACCAAAGCCAACTGAAACAAGCTCAGTTCCAGACTCTGATGTAGAATCGCAGCCAACCACAGAGCCTCGCTCATTACCCAAAACAAAGTCTTCTCTCGAATCCAAATCCGAAGCAGACTCAACCTCGGCTGACCCGTCGGATACTCCTCCACCCAAAAAGGTTGTCACCGTTGGATTATCTGTGGCTGAATCGAATGGAGTTAAGGAAGAACCCGCCCCTGCGGCAAAATCCTCATCAACCCGTCGTCGCCGTCGCCGCTCATCTGCATCTGAATAGTACCTTCGTGTTCAATCATGCAGGATGGACAGCCCTCAGTTAGCCAGTCAAACTCTCCCCTGTTCACCCAACCTCACCTCATCGCAGGTGTAGATGAGGTTGGGCGGGGTTGTTTGTTTGGGCCTGTTGTTGCAGCGGCTGTCATCTTGCCTACTGGTTCTATCGATTCTCTTGAAAACGCAGGAGTTACCGACAGCAAGAAGCTTTCTGCGGATCGAAGAAAATATCTCTACGATCTGATTCTCTGCAGTGCAACATCTTGTCGAGTCGGCTATGCATCAGTGAGTGAAATCGATCGCCTTAATATTCTTCATGCCAGCCTTTTAGCCATGAAGCGGGCGATCGCCCGTCTCACACCCCAGCCTGATCTTTGCTTAGTTGATGGAAATCAGAATATTCCGCAGTTGCCGATGGCACAACAAACTGTCATCAAAGGAGATTTGCACTGTTTGGAGATCGCAGCCGCCAGCATTGTTGCAAAGGTTTGGCGAGATCGCCTCATCATTCGTCTTGCGGCTCAATATCCTGGTTATGATTTGGCAAGTAACAAAGGCTATGGTACGCCTGCCCATCGTCAAGCACTGACTCAATTGGGTGCAACCCGCTATCATCGACAGTCCTTCAAAGTCTGCCAGCAAGCCCGAACTCAGTTCACCGCAGTTCAACCCACAGATCGCTTATCAAGTCACGAAACAGAACAACAACTTTGCTTGAGTCCAATTCTTAAGTTTCAGGATTTTGAGCCTCAAGATTGACGAAAAATAGTGGTTAAACGAGGGACTGGTCGGGAGCCAAAGATGACGGAGATGATGAGTGAACGGACTCAGACTGAGTTTGCACCCACGAACGATAGTCAGCAACAAGCTGGTGCATCAATCGTTGCTTAATCGTGGATAGAACACTAGCGAGTAAACTGTTCCCAGTTCGCTCTACAATCGGACGCGGCGTAAACTCAAGTGGAGGGGGAATGTCTACCTCGACTTGTAGATTTGCACGACCGATGAGATGCGTTTTCTCATCTTGCAACGTCGGAGATAGCTTGCCAGAGAGAGTCAGGTTGAAGCGCTGATCAATAAAGTCAATTCCGTGGATCTTACAACCCACAGATTCTAGCCGAATCGTTCCGTCCGACTCGGCCCAAAGCCGCATGTCTACAGTAGGTTGAATACTTAGCACCATGAAGTTGCGCGATCGCATCTTCAAGCGATATGTATCTTGTGCAATCTGCTCCGTTCTCCGTGGATCAACTAGAGCGTGGATCACTCGATGGGGCTGACGGAGATAATGTTGAATCGGAACAGGTTGCTCTGGAACAACAATATCAACAGTTTGTGAGGATTGAAAGTGAGCAAGCATTTAGTAAAACGTACACGTCCTGTAGGCTCTTTAATATAGCGTAACAATGTTCTCAGAAAGTTGACCTTGACCACAATGAGTATACGGCTCTGCGGCTACGGACGTAAATGAATCACCACTCATACATCGATATGGGTACATCACCGCTAACAGATTGCTGTAAACAACTAGCTATCCACTCACCCGATTTGCGAAGATATTATGACCGCTTCCCTTGCTTTCTTAGGGCCTGTCGGAACCTATGCCGAGGCCGCCGCGTTAGCCTGTGCCCAATGGTGGCAGCAGGAAATTGATGACCACTTTGAGTTGTGTCCCTATCCCAGCATTGCCCAAGCTCTCCAGGCCGTTGCCGATGAAAAATGTGATTTTGCCATTGTGCCTGTCGAAAACTCAATCGAAGGCAGTGTCAGTATGACGCTCGATACGCTGTGGCAACTCGATATGTTGCAGGTGCAACAAGCCTGGATATTGCCAATTTCTCATGCCTTACTGTCAGAGGCAGATGACATTCAAGACATTGAATCTGTCTGCTCTCATCCCCAAGCCTTAGCTCAGTGCCAAGGTTGGCTCGAACAGCAGCTTCCTCAGGTCAAGCTTGTTCCAACCCGCTCCACAACTGAAGCACTGCATCATCTAAGAGAAACACCGTCGATGGGAGCGATCGCCTCCCGTCGGGCGGCTGAAATCTATAGCCTGCCGATTCTGGCTCATCCAATCAACGACCATCCTGACAACTGCACTCGCTTTTGGCTCATGAGTCAGAAACATTCTTATGCTGGCAGCCACTCTTCGTTGGCGTTTAGCCTACCGTCCAATGTGCCAGGTGCTCTACTCAAACCGCTCCAAATCTTTGCAGAGCGGCACATCAACATGAGTCGCATTGAATCAAGACCCACCAAGCGATCGCTCGGTGAGTACGTATTTTTCATCGATATCGAACGAGATTTGCAATGTCCTGATGTTCGATCAGGACTTGAAGAACTCAAAGGCTATACAGAAACATTGAAAATATTTGGCAGCTACTCAATCCACTCTGCGTCGTAAATTCAACTTGTGTAGATCGCGGCATGTATCACGCTGAGGCTTGATGGGCCTATGGCAGAGCATCTTTGAGCGCTGTGCGAGCCGCTAGATGATTACGAGTCGAGGTCAAAATCTCTGCTTCACGCCCCAAGCGAGTCTCTGTGCTCTGCATCTCTAGCAAAACTTGCTGCTCAGAAGCGACTCCATACAAGTTGTTGGCGACCCAGTAAGACAGCTCGCGCGGCAAGTCAGGAATATCATCAGGCAGCTCAATCGACTGCCCAGTCAGTTTTGCAGAAAGATGAACGACATCTTGTAACAGCTGTCCGACTTCAGTCGCTAATCCTTTCAGGTCACGCTCTGTGGGTTCATCCTCTAAACATTCGACGAGTCCGACATAGTAAGGCTTTTCTCGCACGTATTCCAAAACTCGAAAGCGCTGCTGCCCAACTGTCATGATGTCCATTCGGTCATCCGGGAGTCGATGGTAGTGAATGACTTCGGCACAGCAACCCACGTCTGCAACCTTACCTTCGCTCGGATCGACCATCAGCACTCCAAAGCGGCGATCGCTCTGAAGAATGGTTTGCATCATAATCCGATAGCGCGGCTCGAAGATGTGGAGCGGCAATGGACAACCCGGAAACAACACGAGTTCAGACAGAGGAAACAGAGGCAGTTCTCGCACGGCAACAGAAGAAGAAGAAGACATCGAGATTAATCGCTCTAATTACGGCGGATGGAATTGCGGTGGGGAAATGGAGGGGCGGCAAAAACAATATTTCTAGTGCTTTGGCTTTAATGTTTTGGTACGGAGCTTATGTTGGTTTTGGCTCAGATTCAGCCCCAAGGCTCGAAGCATACATGTGCTGAAAATGACAAAGCCTCACGTATTCATAATATTCCTTTACAGTCTATCGCATGAATCTATCCCGTGAAATGAAGCTCGCGTCGAATCTCGACCTCCTGACTCGGTAGAATGATGCTTGTTTCCATCGACCGCTAACCCTTCATCGAACCCATCATGGCAGCCCTATCTTCTGCTCCATTTTCGCCCCAAGAAATCGCCTCAGAAGGCATCAAACCTAGTGAATATGAAGAGATCGTAAATCGGCTAGGGCGACACCCCAACAAAGCTGAACTTGGCATGTTTGGAGTGATGTGGTCTGAACACTGTTGCTACAAAAACTCCAAACCCCTGCTCACGCAGTTTCCCACAACGGGCGATCGCATTCTCGTGGGGCCAGGGGAAAACGCAGGCGTCGTCGATTTTGGTGATGGACTCAGAGTCGCGTTCAAAATCGAATCTCACAACCATCCCTCTGCCGTAGAACCATTTCAGGGTGCGGCTACTGGAGTCGGCGGCATTCTCCGAGATATTTTCACGATGGGAGCGCGTCCCATAGCGATTCTCAATTCTCTGAGATTCGGAAACTTAGACAGCGGGAAAACTCGCAGACTCTTGAGCGGAGTGGTCTCTGGCATTGCCCACTATGGCAACTGTGTGGGAGTGCCGACAGTAGGCGGAGAGGTCTATTTTGACCCAGCCTATGCAGGAAACCCTCTCGTCAATGCCATGGCGATCGGTTTGATGGAAACGCCAGACATCGTGAAAGCTGGAGCCGTGGGCGTCGGTAATCCGGTTCTATATGTGGGTTCCACCACAGGCCGAGATGGCATGGGAGGAGCTAGCTTTGCCAGTGCGGAACTGAGCGATGACTCGCTCGACGACCGCCCTGCCGTTCAAGTCGGCGATCCGTTTTTGGAAAAATCGCTGATTGAAGCGTGCCTAGAAGCATTCAAAACAGGAGCTGTTGCGGCGGCGCAGGATATGGGAGCGGCTGGAATTACCTGTTCCACGGCAGAAATGGCGGCGAAAGGAGGCGTCGGAATTGAGCTAGATCTGGATCTCATTCCCCATCGAGAAGCTGGCATGGTTCCCTACGAGTACCTGCTTTCTGAATCCCAAGAGAGAATGCTGTTTGTCGCTCACAAAGGCCGCGAGCAGGAACTCATCAATATTTTTCATCGCTGGGGTCTCCATGCAGTCGTTGCAGGAATCGTGATTCACGATCCCATCGTGCGCATTTTGTTTAAGGGGGCGATCGCCGCTGAGATTCCCGCATCCGCCCTTGCTGACAACACCCCTCTCTACCATCGGCAAGCCCCCGCCGAACCACCTGCCTATGCCAAAAAAGCTTGGGAATGGGACATGACAAGTCTGCCTGCCTGCACAGCGCAAGGAATCGAACTCCAACCCAACCCAGATTCCCCTTCCAAGCAAACCAGTTGGTCTGAAGTATTGCTCAGCCTGCTCGACAGTCCCACCCTCGCCTCGAAGCAGTGGATTTATCGGCAATATGACCATCAGGTACAAAACAATACTGTGATCTTTCCGGGCGGCGCTGATGCAACGGTCATTCGGGCGCGACCCCAAATGATCGACGAAAGTAGCGAGGGTGTCGAGTTGGATTCTTACACCAAGGGCATTGCCGCCACAGTAGACTGCAATGCCCGCTATGTCTATTTGAACCCCTTTGAGGGAGCCAAGATGGCTGTAGCTGAGGCAGCCCGAAACCTGAGCTGCGTCGGTGGAGAACCTTTAGCCGTAACTGACAACCTCAACTTTGGCAGTCCTGAAAAGCCCGTCGGCTATTGGCAGCTTTCAGAAGCGTGTCGAGGCTTAGCAGAAGCGTGCGATCGCTTCTCGACCCCGGTGACTGGCGGCAACGTTTCTCTCTACAACGAAACCCTAGATGCTGAGGGAAATCCGACACCGATCTATCCCACTCCCGTTGTTGGGATGGTCGGACTTGTTCCTGACATCTCCAAAACCTGCGGTCAAGGATGGCAGCAGGATGGCGATCGCATCTACTTACTAGGTCAGCTCTGTCCGCAGTTAGCCGAACAGGCTCATTCTCTAACGTTGGGTGGTTCCGAATATCTAGCAGTAATTCACCACACGATTGCAGGTCAACCGCCCCAAGTGAACTACGACCTAGAACACCAGGTACAGCGGGCGTGTCGCACGGGAATCCAAAACGGCTGGATTCGATCGGCTCACGACTGCGCTGAAGGAGGTCTGGCGATCGCCCTGGCAGAATGCTGCATTGGAGGTGACCGAGGCGCACAGATTCAGCTTCCCATCTCCGCTATTGGCACTGTTGCCGCTAGCGACAGCGATTCTAGCTTTCGATGGGACACGCTGCTCTTTGGCGAAGGAGGAGGCCGTATCATCGTGTCGGTGGCTGCCGACCATCAAGTTCAGTGGGAAAACTATTTAGCAGATCAGTTGGGCGATCGCTGGGTTCATTTAGGCATGGTCGCTGGAATGCACACTCCCTTTATATGCAGCACCAGCGACGGCGTTAGCCTCATCGAGTCCAACCTGAAAGAAATGGGCGATCGCTGGAAAATGGCAATCCAGCGGCGTATAGGCTGAAGGTGCTTACTGCTACTTCAACAAAACACCTCCGCACCCCAATCAACAACCATAATTCGTGACTTGGCGATTTTGCTCTAGCAATGTTACCTAATATTACGCTACTGTAAGGGAGTAAAAGTTATTAATAAATACTTAACCTATTCATATTGTTGCTAGCGCTGGAAAGCCTTTCCGACATCAGCAGCAGTCTTGCTACCAACTGCATTTGGTCAACCGTTTTAGATTGATCCAATGATGACAAGTACACGGTAAGCGTCTTCTACTCAATAAATATAGGAAGTTGATGGCTACTTTGTAACCGTTCCTAAACAGGAAATATGACTGCTAAGTTGCGTCCGAATCCAGCGTCCACAGAGCTTTTGTTTTTACAAAATTTTACATTCTCAATCATTCATACAATGGGCGATCGACCTGCCATGTTTGGACTATTAGGGATGCGTTGCTCACCTTGAGCTTCGTTTCACTCAAGTCTTTACCTGACGATCTGAATCTGCCCAGCTTGGAAACCTATGTAATTTGTTCGAATACTCTGACACCACTCATCGCTGCCCTAGGTAGGAGCTGTACTGCCGCATGACGTTCAAATACCCTGATGCCATTTCACCCGACAACCAGCCCACTCGCGCGCCTATGCCCCCCGATGGCATGACCGAGAAAGACCGGCCAGACAAACCCGAAGAAGCCTGCGGAGTATTTGGCATCTATGCCCCTGGTGAAGAAGTCGCCAAACTCACTTACTTTGGACTCTTTGCACTGCAGCACCGAGGACAAGAAGCCGCAGGCATTGCAACCTTTGACGAAGGTCAGATTCATATCTACAAAAATTCAGGACTCGTTTCTCAGGTTTTCAACGAAGGGCTTTTGGGTCAGCTTACAGGCACCCACGCTATCGGCCACACCCGCTACTCCACAACCGGATCGAGCCGTGTTGCAAATGCTCAGCCATTTGTCGTCGGCACCCGCCTAGGTTCGGTAGCCCTAGCCCACAACGGCAACTTGGTCAATGCCTACGAACTCCGCCAAGAGTTTGAAACCTCTGAACTTTCTCCCGTCACCACCACGGATTCAGAGATGATTGCGTTGGCGATCGCCCAAGAAGTCAACGCTGGAAAAGACTGGACTGAAGGCGCAATCAGTGCTTTCAAACGTTGTGAGGGAGCCTTCAGTCTCACCATCGCAACTCCAAATGGCGTGATGGGCGTGCGCGATCCTCGCGGTATCCGGCCGCTGATGCTAGGAGTCATCAATGAAGAGTCGGATCTGGATTCCGACGACGCGACAAGCTCAAACACGACCAAGAAGTACGTATTTGCATCTGAGACCTGCGGCCTAGATATCATCGGTGCTGAGTTTATCCGAGAAGTACGCCCTGGGGAACTGATCTGGATCACTGAAAAAGGACTAACCTCAGTGCAATGGGCAAATGCTCAGCGTAAGATGTGCGTTTTCGAGATGATTTACTTTGCTCGTCCTGATAGCGTTGTTGACGACGAAAGTCTCTACAGCTATCGGATGCGCTTAGGAAAGCAACTCGCAATCGAGTCTCCTGCCGATGTAGATTTGATTATGGGCGTGCCAGATTCCGGAATCCCAGCGGCTATTGGCTACTCTGAGCAGTCTGGTATTCCCTATGCTGAGGGACTGATTAAGAACCGCTACGTTGGACGCACATTCATTCAGCCGACCCAATCAATGCGAGAGGCAGGAATCCGCATGAAGCTCAATCCCTTAAAAGATGTGCTAGTCGGCAAGCGAATTTTGATCGTAGATGACTCCATCGTGCGAGGCACCACGAGCCGCAAGATTGTAAAAGCACTGCGGGATGCAGGCGCAATCGCAGTTCATATGAGAATTTCGTCACCGCCAGTCACGCATCCCTGCTTTTACGGCATCGACACCGATAATCAAGATCAGCTAATCGCCGCAACTCACTCCATCAAAGATACTGAAAAACATATCGGCGTTGAGTCCCTTGCTTATCTCAGCTTGGAAGGAATGCTTGATTCAACTCAACACGGACGCGATCGCTTCTGTTCTGCTTGTTTCACAGGCCATTATCCGGTAGCTATTCCTGAACAGATCCAGCGTTCTAAGCTGCTGCTCGAAAAAGTCGTACCCCTAACTCCTGCCTCGGTCTAGACTCTATACTCGCGCTGCGATGATGACCGATTACAGCAAGCTATACGCTCGAAGAAGGATGGAAAGCTGGTAGCCTGATCACAGGCGTTGCAGGATACCCCATTGAAATCTCGGTCGAGTTATTGGCAGCTCATTCCCTACGTGCGATCGCACAGATCAACGATCGTCAAAGCATTATGCTGCACCCTAGTATTCACTATATTCTGGCCGTTTTTGGCCTGGATGGCTGGAGAACTGTTGGGTGCCCTCGCTGATGGACAAGTTGGACGATTAGCCCGACTTGCAGGCATCACCGCAGGGCTGTTTTTGGTTCAAAAACTCGCTCAATATGGCCAAGATGCCCTCATGGCTCAAGCAGCGCTGCAGGTCTCCTTTGACCTGCGGACTCGTACCTATGGGCATCTGCAAACTCTCAGTCTTGCCTATTTTGAGAAGGCCAAAACAGGAGATTTATCCTATCGCTTAACTGAAGATATCGATCGAGTGGGTGAAGTCGTCAACAAGATTTTCCACGACTTTGTGCCCTGTGTGCTTCAGCTGATTGTGGTGTTGGGCTACATGCTCTACCTCAACTGGCAGCTCACGTTGGCGACGTTTGTCATTGCTCCCCTGATGGGCGTTTTGATTAGCTGGTTTGGCGATCGCCTACTCTTCTACTCTCGCCGCAGCCAAAGCCGCATTGCCAACCTATCTGCGATTATTACCGAGGTGTTTAGCGGCATTCGTCTGGTGCAGGCTTTCGCTGCAGAAGGATACGAAATTGAGCGTTTTCGTCGTGAAGCAGAGCGCGATCGCCAAGCCAAGTATTCTGCGGCATGGCTGAAAGCGATTCAGTTCCCAGTTGTCGGCTTTCTCTACGCGTTGAGTATTCTGCTGCTACTGCTGCTAGGCGGCTGGCAAATTTCTACCGAAAATTTGACGGGCGAACAGTTTGGTAGCTTTGTCGCAGCGGTACTGCTGTTAATCGATCCGATCGCCCACTTAACCGAGAATTACAACGACTTTAAACAAGGTGAGGCTTCCGTTGACCGCATTTTTGAGCTCATGGCGCTGCGTCCAGCCGTTGAAGAACTGGAAGGCTCCCAACCGTTGCCTACCGTCACTGGAAAAGTAGAGTATCGCAATATCTATTTTGGGTATGATTCCGACCAGCCTGTGCTCAAAAATCTGAATCTGCTTGTCTATCCTGGTGAGGCGATCGCCCTAGTCGGTTCATCCGGCGCAGGTAAATCAACCCTGGTCAATCTACTCCCTCGCTTTTATGATCCCCAGCAAGGACAGGTCTTGATCGATGGCATTGATGTTCGTTCTATCAATCTGCGCAGTTTGCGGCGACAGATTGGAATCGTGCCCCAAGACACAACCCTATTTTCCGGCACCATCGCTCAAAATATCGCGTTTGGACGCACGCATTTTGATCTCAACGATGTCATCGAAGCCGCTAAAGTCGCTAACGCCCATGATTTCGTTGTAGGATTTCCAGATCGCTATCAAACCTGGGTCGGAGAGCGAGGCGTCAACCTCTCTGGTGGACAACGTCAGCGATTGGCGATCGCCCGTGCCGTTTTCCTAGATCCTCAAATTCTCATTCTGGACGAAGCTACCTCATCTTTAGATTCCGAATCAGAAGCCCTCGTTCAAGAAGCTTTAGAAAGAATCATGCGTGGACGTACGGTATTCATGATTGCCCATCGTCTGGCGACCGTCCGTCGAGCCGACCGCATTTTAGTAATTGAACACGGACAAGTTTCAGAAGCCGGAACTCATACGGAGCTTTTGGAGAAGGGCGATCGCTATGCTCAGTTTTACATGCAGCAATTTCAGCCTCGTCTTTAATTCAGCCGTCTCTTGTCTCATGACTCAGTATGATCCGTTCTCAAGGCAGATTTTTGTAAGAATTGAGTCGAAGAGACTTCAGTAAAATACCTGAAGCTCAAAGTCTGTAGCTCTCAATATACTGGCGGTGAACTTCAGGTCGTTATAAAAACTGCACTACGTAATATGAAAAACGACTCCGCACAACTTCAGGCTTGTGCAATCTTCACCGGGTTCTGTGTACTCTTCATCGTGTTCATGGGTGTTGTCTCTGCACAGAGCAGCCGTGGCCTCAATGTCTGGCCCCATCAAAACTTGATGATTGAGAGTAAACCATAGCTCGTTGAGAAGGGACTTCTCAACTGTCCCATGAGATTCACGCTCCGCTCGAGCTTGGTTTTCGTGTTCGAGACACTTACCCAACCGTCCTCTAGTCAGACATCCTGTTCACACCCGACTGGCTTGATCCGTCTTTTCCAAACTTCAGATATCAATCGCTGAAAATTCCTATCTAAAAAAGGATTCTAGGGGTTGACGCCTGGGCTATTTTCCTCCTAATCACTACACAGAACTTCTTCTCCAGCGTATTGATCAATCGTCTTGAGTCAATTTCCATCAGCCAATTCAGAGAGTGGTTCATTATAGATACGCTGCACTCGTGCTCTGATTTACGGTAGAAGCACTGATGAATCCTCTCTCCCCCAGCCAACACGCTGGGGTTTTTTGTTTGTTGAACAGCTCGATGCACAGCATACCAAAAACAACAGCACATCAGTCCAACGATTGATTTTTCCTAGCACTGTCTACAAAGTTACACATCAAAACTGTTTTGAGCATCTAGAGCAAAAAAACGACACAATGACGACAGTACAGAGAGCATCGTGAGGCAGAAAAGCACGGGCTCGACCACGAGGTTTATACCCAGCATGATCGACTTCACCGCCTGGGATCAACTTTTGAAGCGTTATGCCAACGACCAAGGTCAAGTTAACTATCAAGCTTGGCAGCAAGAATCATCTACAACATTGCTACGGTGGATTCGCAAAACCCAAGCTGTCTTGAATCAAGAGCATCGAAATGGGGCGATCGCCACTGATAACCTTCAGGACGACATTCAGCTTGCCACCTGGATCAATCTTTACAATGCGCTCACCATCGCTCAGGTGCTGAAGCATTACCCGACTCAATCTATTCAGCCCAAAATTTTGGGCATAACGAATTGGGTCGGGTTTCTCTGCTTTTTCATGAAGCCTGTGTACTGGTTCAACCACCAGTCCCTCAGTCTCAACGACATTGAGCACAATATTCTCCGAAAGCAGTTTCGCGATCCACGAATCCACTTTGCCTTAGTATGTGCATCCCAGGGCTGTCCACTATTGCGCCCTGAAGCCTATGTCCCCGAACGGGTGCAGACTCAACTTGAAGAAGATGCGACTCGATTTATCAACCATCCTGACAAAGTTCGCTACGATCCCCAGCAGCATGTTTTGTACTGCAGCAAGATTTTCAAATGGTATCGACAGGATTTTCTGATAACATCTGCCGATATCCCCAATTATGTTCAGCGCTATTGGACAGGCTCAGAGCTTTCAACCGTAAAAACTGTGCGCTATCTATCCTATGATTGGGCACTGAATCAACAAGATGATTGACCTAATCACGCTAAAACGCCTGTATAAGCAAGCTTTAAAGACAAAAAGGATACATTACTTAGTGGGAGCTGACGGGTGGTGGGGTGGATGGAGTTACGTCTGTAACCGTCAATAATGACGGAACGGTGAGCTTGACTGGAAGTAGTGTGGCGATCGCTCCTGGCACAACTATCACTGGGGCGTTGCACATTCGAAGAATGATTTTGGTAGGGGCATCGCAATGCGATGCCCCTACAGCAGGTCATCCATGAGTTGAATCTTTCCGCATCATTCCATGCTGTGCAACGCCATCACTGGAAGTCGCTATTTCGCCGCATCAGCAGAGTCTGACAATCGCTCAACAAGTAGACGATCCGTGTATTATCGCTCAGGCGTCCAACAATTTGGGTTATGCCCTCTATGCTGCAAATCGATTAGACGAGGCAGAAACCCAGATCCGCGCTGCCGTCAATTGGATTGAAGACTTGCGCCCAGAAGACTTGCCTGACTTCTACAATACCTCAGTCTTCGATACTCCAGTCCTCACCTACAACCTGTTGAAGCAAATTTTAGTCGCCCAAGGCGAGGTCGAAGCGGCTCTCGAAATCGCAGAGAGAGGGCGGGCTAGAGCATTTGTGGATCTGCTCGTGCGACGGCAGGTCGCTTCCGGCAAAACAGCGACTCCTGACGAAGTGATCAAAGCGGCTCGAATTGCTCCCGACATCACAGAAATTCGGGCGATCGCCCGCGAACAAAACGCCACCTTAGTTGAATATTCTCTTGTCCCAGCCGCCGACTTCAAGGTTCAAGGCAAACAGCGTAGGACTGCGGCTGAGCTCATGCTTTGGGTCGTATCGCCTACCGGAGAAATCACGTTTCGACGTCTCAATCTTAGCGATCCTCTTCTTCTATAGTGCTACGCGCTGATATAAAAACCAATAGTTGATGGAGAAGCCGCGCGGTGCGCGGCTTCTCCATCAATATCTGTCCTAACCTATCTGCGCATTGCTATACAACAGGTTCGAGCCGGTGAGCCTATAGACCTG
>JGI12210J13797_10070959_pt1 | contig 20551 bp, 18 predicted proteins | sample ElkSlonscriptome_3_FD_13797 | JGI IMG/M metagenome (IMG submission 13797)
AGAACAGCAGCAGCAATGGCACCAACACTTCCATCCAACGCGGAAAATGCTCGCCCTGGCCAGCCAGCGGCGCGCCCGGGATCCACACCGTGGCGAGGATCAAGATCGCGAGCAAAAAAAGCGTCACCCCGGCCCAAAGCAGGCCACGATTCTCCTCTTGCGAGGCATCCGCGGTGTGCCACGGCTCGACCTGGGGCTTGACTTGCGGTTGGGGCGCTGCGGTTACGCTGGATTCTAGACGCGGTTCCACCACCCGTCGCGTCACCACTGCGCCGACCAGCATCAGCACCAAAGTCGAAGCAATCATGAACCACCAGTTGGCACTGATGGCCACGCGGTAGTTCGGGTCGAGCAGGGTCGCACCGGCGGTGGAGAGGCCGGCCAGCAGCGGGTCTAGCCCGGTGATAAAGAGATTGGCGGAGAATCCACAGGTGACGCCGGCCGTGACCGCCGCGATGCCCGCCAGTGGCGAGCGGCCCGCCGCCAGGAACAACGCCCCCGCCAGTGGCGGCAGCACCACATAGCCCGCGTCCAAAGCCAACGAAGACAAAATACCGACAAAGACCGTCGCCGGCACCAGCAGGACCGACGGCGTCGCCGACAGCAGCCGCCGCAGCAGCACTGGCACCAAGCCGGAGCGCTCGGCGACGCCGATGCCGAGCAGACCGACCAGGACCAGGCCCAGCGGTGGGAATTGAACAAAGTTATCCACCAGATGCGACAGCCACCACCACAGCCCGTCGCTGTCGAGCAGGCTTACGGCACGGATGGTCTCGAAGTGGGTTTGGCCATCGCGCTCGACGCTGCGGTGCACCTGCCAGCCGAGCCAGACCGCCAGCTGCGACGACAGCATCAGCAGCAGGGTACCAAGCGCGAACAGCGTCGCCGGGTCTGGCAAGCGGTTGCCGACTCGCTCTACCCGATTGAGCCAACTTACGCTGCGGCCGATGCCGTTCATTGCGGACCCACCCAGATCACGAAGTCCATGAAATTCGGGGTTTGGGCATCAAGACACTCCGGGTCGGTCTGGAGGGAGTGCAAGCGCTTGTCTTTTTATAGCGTGTGCGTCTGCCGGCGTCGTTTTCAGGCCAGCGACTCGCCAATGATGCGAGTGGTAAGCATGAATGCGGCGATTGTGGTGGCGATGAAAACGAGGGCCAGCAACCAGTGCCAGGCGCGTGCGAACAGCCGCTTCAGCCGTCGCCAACCCCGCACATCGCCATGTGGGAACGCCGGTACATGCTGGAATGCCACGATGAAGACGTAACTGCACAGGCACCACACCAGTCCTGCGATCGCGGGCAGCAGCAAGTGATCCGTCCGTGGTGCTTCCGTCAGCAGCAGAAGACCGATGCATAACAGCACCAGCGCGACGCTCGCGATCGCAAGGATCGGCGCCGCTGGGCGCATCCAGCGAGCGAGGCGTTGAAAGGTGTCGAGCATCAGGTAGGCGTCGCTATCGAACGATCCCCAGGCTTTGCCTGAGGGCACGGCGAGGGTCAGGTGAATAGTGTTACGTAGGCGCTTAGCGTGCGCTCCCGGTAGCGCGAGCCGTTGATCTTTTGGGCGACGCGGTCGGCGGTCGCGCGATCCGTGTCATCCAAGGCGAGCACGGCGGCGACCTTACTGGCATCTCCCTCATTGTTCAGCGTGATGTTGACTTGTTCGATCCCCGCTGCGGTGAGCACCTGGGTGATTTCCTCGACGGTCACATCCGCTGGCAGGTTACGGACTAAAATTTTTTCGGCCATAGCAATCTTTTTCCTTTTTAGTTTGTTGGTTTGCGGTCAGCTGCGGGCACGAGAATAGTGTTGTCGTTGCCGTCATCGAATACCCGGACGGCGCCGAGCGCGACAACGACAACGGGCGCAGTTTTCGATCATGCGTATTGGTTGCGGCTCTGATGGGCCCGTTGGGTAAGGTTTGGGCGCAGAATCAGTGTAGCAGCGGGCGGAAGCCCTGTGCGATGGCCGCTTCGAGGTGGTCGACGTCAATGCTGTAGACGTTGATTGCACCGGTGCCGGCGCCGCAGACCGCGGGGCGCATCAGGCCGTCATCGGCCTTGCGCTCGCTGTGCACGACGACCCCAGCATCCGTTAGGGTCTTGCGCATCTGTGCCAGCGGGATCGCGCCACCCGACTCGCACTGCACGCTGCCGTCCGGTCGATAGACCTCAATTTGGTCGGCAACGGCCGCATCGGACCCAGTCTGCGGCTCCTCGGCCTGTGCGATGGGCAAAGTCGCCAGCAAGGTCGCCAGTATCAGGGGTGCGGCGATGTTTGGTGCGGTTGGGGTGCTCATGCGTGTCTCCGAATCGGGGTATGACAGGTCCCCGTTGCGGAAACTTCTGAACACGTTGTCGAGCAAATTTCGTGGTCGTTGTCGTAATCCTGGCATGGCTCGATTACCTGAAAATTCTACGCCGCATGTTGGAAAATCGAATCCCGCTTCACGAAAATCAAGCAGGACATCGGCAGCGCCAAGTCCCAAACACGCACCGCGCATGCCGTCAGCAGTCATCTGCCCGCGGGCGACCACCCTGGCCTGGATCTACGCCGGTCGCTTGCAGCAGGCGCCCGAGCGCAAACATAACATCCGCGGGCGCTCCGCTTTCGCCTTCTTCGATGCGCGCCGATTGCTCGCCGAGGCAGCGCGACATTCGGATTTCCAAATCCTTTACCCGCCGCCCACGCAAAGCCCGCAAAATCCCTTCGTGCCGCTGCTCCTGCGTATGGTGGCTTGCGCGTGACAGAATCGGCCAGTGTAAATTCGATGGAGTCGCCTTGCGCCGACTGTATCAGCGCCGAGGGTGGCTGCGACGTACAATTGCGCAAACTCGGCCCCGGGCCCTACCAGCCCGTACCCGTCCCCAGGCGCTCGGCCCCTGTCCTCCGGTTGCATAACCGCACGCGCAACACGATATCCCCGCTATCTCCACAGCACCGTTAGCGATTGCGTTATGACCGCCGTTCACCTCAGCGCGCCCGACATCGATCCCAGCGAGGTCGAATACTTCGAGAAGCTCGCTCACCGCTGGTGGGACGATCAGGGCCCATTCTGGCCATTGCACAAGCTCAACAGCTTTCGCGCGCAGTTCGTGCGCGACCAGCTCTGCCGCGCATTCGGCCGTGATCCGCAAGCCGATAAACCGCTGGAGGGGTTGCGCGTTCTCGATATCGGGTGCGGGGGCGGGATTCTCAGCGAGTCGGTTGCGCACATGGGAGCGAGCGTGACCGGCACCGAGATCACCGACAAAAATGTCCGCGTCGCGCAGATCCATGCCGACTGGAGCGGCCTCGACATTGACTACCGACTGATCACCGCCGACGACCTGGCCGCCAGCGGCGAAACCTTCGACGCGGTGCTGAACATGGAGGTGGTCGAGCATGTCGAGCACTTGCCGGATTTTCTCGCCAGCTGTGCACGGCTGGTGCGTCCCGGCGGTGTCATGGTGATCGCCACCATCAATCGCACGCCGATCGCCTGGTTGTTGGCCATCTTCGGTGCCGAATACGTGCTCCGCTGGCTGCCGAAAGGCACACATCACTATCGCAAACTGGTCAAGCCCGCCGAGCTGACGGCGGGACTTGGCGTTCAGTATCGGCTGACGCACCGGACCGGTGTGCGCGTCAATCCCTTCAACCGGGCGTTTTCGTTCACCGGCTTTGAAGGCGTCAATTACATGATGCTGTTCCAGCGTGGGCAGGGGGCTTGAAGCGATGACAGAGCAGAACGGGATGCAGATCGCCGTGTTTGGCGCCACCGGCGGCACCGGCCAACAGGTGGTGAACCAGGCCCTGGCGCAGGGTTACCGCATTCGGGCGTTGGTGCGAGATCCGGCCAAGCTTGACGAGCGCGATGGCCTAACGTTGATCCAGGGCGACGTGCTGGATCAGGCCGCGGTGGACCGATGTGTCGAGGGGAGCGCTGCGGTGATCTGTGTCTTGGGTAGCCACGGCAGTGCCGAACCAGTCGAAGACCGCGGCACCGAGCGCATCCTCGCCGCCATGAAAGCCCATGGCCAGCGTCGCCTGATCGCGGTGACGTCCATGGGTGTCGGCGACAGCATCGAGCAAGTGGCCGCGTTCTTCCGCGCCATCATGAAACTGACGCTGAAACGCGTCATGGAGGCCAAAGAGCGCCAGGAGCAGGCCATCATGGCCAGCGATCTCGACTGGACCATCGTCCGCCCCGGCGGGCTTACCGATGGGCCACGCACCGGCAGCTATCAATCCGGCACGGACAAGGCCATCAAGGCCACCCGCGTCTCCCGCGCTGACGTGGCCGACTTCATTCTTCGGGAACTCGAGGCGGGCGACTCTATCCGCCAGACCCCTGCGATCAGTTGAGGGGAATACGAAACGTACGGCGGGGATCCCCGCCGAGTTCAGCAGTGCAGACATTCCGATACCGTTTTCGATCGTGATCGTTGTCCGGATCAACTCCAGGTTCTCGCAATCGGGCGCCCTGCTCTTGCGCCTGAGGCATCGCTTCGCTAGCGCCGTCCCCTCAAAGATCGCCGCGCTATTGCTCGCGGATACGTGCTTGCCAGCCGCGTGCGGCGGCCAAGACCGCCTCCGGCTCGAGCGTCAGTGGTTGGCCGTCGCGGATGACCTGGCGGCCGGCGACCCAAACCTGAGACACCTGGTTGCTGCTTGCTGCGTAGACCATCTGCGAGCACGCATGATACAGCGGTTGCGTGTGCGGGTTGCGCAGGTCCACGGCGACGATGTCCGCCGCCTTGCCGGGTTCTAGCGATCCCGTCTCGTCGTCGATGCCGAGCGCCTTGGCGCCGTTGATCGTCGCCATGCGCAGCGCGGCCTCGGCGGGAACCACGGAGGCCGAGCCGGCGACGCCCTTGGCCAGCAGCGCGGCGGTGCGCATTTCGGCCAGCAGGTTGAGGTCGTTGTTGCTGGCGGCACCGTCGGTGCCGAGGGCGACATTGACGCCGGCCGCGAGTAGCCGCGCCACCGGGCAGAAGCCGCTGGCGAGCTTGAGGTTGGACTCCGGGCAGTGCACCACATGGCTGCCGGTCTCTGCCAGGCGCGCGATCTCGGCGTCCTCGAGCTGGGTCATGTGAACGGCGACCAGCTGTGGGCCAAGCAGGCCGATGCGATCGAGCCGCGCCATTGGGCGCTCGCCATGGTCGCGTAGGGACTGCACGATTTCATCACGGGTCTCGTGTAGGTGGATGTGGATCGGCACATCCAGCTCGTCCGCCAACACGCGCACGCGCTCGAGCGGCGTCTCGGAGACCGCGTAGGGTGAGTGGGGCGCGAATGCGCTGCGCACGAAGCGATGGTCGCGGTAGTGGTCGTGCAGTTCCAGACCGCGGCGCAGATAGTCTTCGGCGGACTGCGCGTAGCGGGTCGGGAAATCGACCACGATCATGCCCGCGATGACCCGCATGCCGGCTTCGGCGGCGACTCTCGCGGTGACTTCCGCGTAAAAGTACATGTCGTTGAAGCAGGTGACGCCGCCACGCAGCATTTCCAGTGCGGCCAACCGTGTGCCGTCGGCGACGAACTCGGTGTCGACCCAACGCCCCTCCGCAGGCCAGATGTGCTCGTGCAGCCAGGTCATCAGCGGCAGGTCGTCGGCGAGCCCGCGCAGCAGCGTCATCGGCGAGTGCGTGTGGGCGTTGATCAGGCCCGGTATCAGCGCATGGCCGGTGAGGTCGAGCACACGTTTGGCCTGGACCTGCTGCTCCGCCTCTGCCCGCGGCAACAGCGCCGCGATGCGCCCCTGGTCGACGGCAATGCTGTGCTGGGCGAGCGTGCGGTCGGCTGCATCGACCGGCAATATCCAGTCGGCGTGGATCAGGAGTTCTGCGTGCATGGGCGTAGTCTCGATGAGGTTTGGGTCCGCGGTTCGGTGCCCCTTAAGCCCGGCTGCGGAAAGGCCCTATTGAGCCTGGCTGCTGAAAGGCAAACAATAGCGCGTTACTTTGCCATAAGGGTTAGAACCATGGAAACGCCTGCCACCCTCGATATTCATCCAGACAACGCCGTTGTATGGCGCGACTATCAACTCTATTTGCTCGACCAGCGGGTGCTGCCGACCGAGACCCGCTTTGTCGTCTGCAGCTCAGCGGCAGATACCGCCAAGGCCATTAAAGGCATGGTTGTGCGTGGCGCGCCCGCAATCGGGGTCACGGCCGCCTACGGCGTCGTGCTCTCCGCCCAGGACCGCTTTCGGCAGGATGCCAGCGATTGGCGTCCGGGGCTGGACGAGGATATCGACCTGCTGGCGGCCGCGCGGCCGACCGCGATCAACCTGTTTTGGGCGCTGGAGCGCATGCGCGATTTGATCGCGAAGCTCGATCAGCTCGACCCGGTGCCGGCTCTGTTGGCTGAGGCCAGGCGGATCCATGTGGAAGATGTCGCGGCCAACCGCGCCCTGGGCGATTTGGGTGCCGCGCAGATCCAGGGTCCCACCGATGTCATCACGCATTGCAATGCCGGAGCGCTGGCGACCGGCGGCTATGGCACCGCATTGGGTGTGGTCCGCAGTGCTTATGCGGCCGACAAGATTCGCCGTGTCTACGCCGACGAGACGCGCCCATGGCTGCAGGGCTCTCGGCTGACCGCCTGGGAGCTTCAGCAGTCGGGTATTCCGGTGACCGTGCAGGCGGACAACGTCGCTGCCAGTCTGATGGCCCGGGGCGAGGTCGGCTGGGTGATCGTCGGCTCCGATCGCATCGCCGCCAACGGCGACGTCTGCAACAAGATCGGCACCTACGCGTTGGCCGTTCTTGCGCGCCACCACGGTGTCCGCTTCATGGTCGCGGCGCCGACCTCGACCATCGACATGCGCATCGCCAGCGGTGCCGACATCCCGATTGAGGAACGCGCCGCTGACGAGGTGCTCGTCTGTGGTGGCACCCGTGTTGGCCCAGACGGGGTCGAAGCACACAATCCGGTGTTCGATGTCACGCCGGCGGCGCTGGTGGACTGCATCGTCACCGAGCGTGGTGTGGTCGAAAAGCCGGATGCCGAGAAAATGCGCGCCCTGATGGAGCAATAACGACCGCCCCGCGGGGGCGGCTTGCAGCCGCGATTCGGCTGCGTAGGAAATTGGCGGTGCTGCTGTCGCGACTGATAACCGCTTCCACGTGTTCGTGGGGGCGACTGCGTTGCGCCGAGGTCGCTATTTGGTCGATATCCTCGTCTGGACGCGACGCGCTCAGCTGTCAGTGTGACGCGGCCCCTTCGGCGCCGATGCCCGTTTCGCAACGCACGTGCTGGGCTTCGAAGGCCAGCCGTTCTTGCTGGGCGCGCGGGGAGTTGTCGAGCAACGACACGATCCAGATAAAGAAGAACGACAACGGCATGGCGATTATCGCCGGATTGTTGAGCCCGATGAGTCCCACGGAGACCTCATTGCCGCCGACCATGGCGGTGTGACCGAGCACATCTCCCCAGACCGCCTTGGAGAGGACGGTGAGCACGACGGCGCTGATCAGTCCGACCACACCACCGGCTAACGCGCCACGCGTGGTCATCTTGCGCCAGAAGATCGAAGTCACCAGCACCGTGAAGTTGGCGCTGGCCGCGACGGCGAACGCGAGACCAACCATGAACGCGACGTTCTGGCTCTCAAACGAGATGCCCAGGGCGATCGCGAGCAGGCCCAGACAAAAGGTGGCGATCTTGGAGATGCGGATTTCGGTGCCTTCGTTACTGCGCCCGCGGGCGATGACGTTGGCGTAGAGGTCGTGCGAGATTGCTGACGCGCCGGCCAGGGTCAAACCGGCAACCACCGCGAGGATGGTGGCGAAGGCGACGGCCGAGATGAAACCGAGGAACAGGTCGCCGCCGACCGCCTCGGCCAACCGGATAGCGACCATATTGGTGCCGCCGTTGAGCCCCTTGATCAGTTGATCCTTCAGGACTGCACCATCGGCGGCGAGCGCCTCGGGCCTGAAGAACTCGGGATGCTGGGCCAACAAGACGATGGCCGCAAACCCGATGATGAACATGAGGATGTAGAAATAGCCGATGAATCCGGTGGCATAGAAGACGGATTTACGGGCTTCTTTGGCGTCCGGTACGGTGAAGAAGCGCATCAGGATGTGTGGCAGACCGGCGGTGCCGAACATCAGCGCCAGTCCCAACGAAATGGCGTTGATGGGGTCCGTCACGAGAGAGCCCGGGGCCATGATCGCGAGCCCTTCGGGATGGATCTCGACCGCCTGGCGGAACATCGCTTCCGGCGAAAAATCAAAGGCCGACAGGGCCGCGTAGGCCATGAAGGATGCGCCGGACAGGAGCAGCACCGCCTTGGTGATCTGCACCCAAGTGGTGGCAGTCATGCCGCCGAAGATGACATAGATCATCATCAGCAAGCCGACCGTGACCACGGCCATCCAATACTCCAACCCGAATAGGAGCTGAATCAGCTTGCCGGCGCCGACCATCTGCGCGATGAGATAGAAGGCGACGACAACCAGCGACGAGACCGCGGCCATGGTGCGAATCTGGGTTTGGCTGAAGCGGTAGCAACTGACATCGGCGAAGGTGAACTTGCCCAGGTTGCGGATCTGCTCGGCGATCAGGAACATGATGACGGGCCAGCCGACCAGGAATCCGATGGAGTAGATCAGCCCGTCATAGCCGGACGCAAAGATCAGACCCGTGATACCGAGGAAAGATGCCGCGGACATGAAGTCGCCGGAGATGGCCAGGCCGTTCTGAAAGCCGGTAATGCCGCCGCCTGCGGTGTAGAAGTCCTTGGCCGAGTAGGTGCGCCGCGCCGCCCAGTAGGTAATACTGAGCGTTGCCAGGACGAATACCAGGAACATGTAGACGGCGGGCCAGTTGATCGCCTGACGGTCGACCGCCCCGGATACCGCCGGTCCGGCCAAGAGGGCGACAGGTGTTAGCAAGGCAAGCAGGATGCCGAGACGCGAGAGGCGAATCATTCCAGATCCTCCTGGATGGCGCGGGTCAGGGCATCGAATCGGCCATTGGCCCTGAAGACGAACACGCCTGTCAGAACGAACGCGCTGACGATGATGAGGACGCCGATCGGGATACCAATCGTGGTCACGGCGCCCGGCGCAACGGGCGTGCCGAGTACGGTGGGCACGAAGGCGATGGTGAGAATGAAGCCGAAGTAAATGATCAGGATCAGCGCCGTCAGGGTCCAGGCAAAGCGCCTGCGCGAGCGAACGAGTTTCTGATACTGCGGTTGCGCCTTGATGGCATCGACCGAGTCTTGCTGCATGGGATTTCCAGACGGGCCTTGTTGATGGTTGAGAAACCAGAGCCGACACACAGCCGCGCTCCGCATGGGGAACGCGGGAAGCCGGTCGGTAGTCTTCGCATCTCGATGGGAGGATGCGTCGTGGCCGCGGTGGTGGCGCGGAGCGGCCGCACTCTACGGCGTCTTATTGTTGGAGGCGCCGATGGCAGGAACGCGGATTCTGAGTTTTAGAAATGCTAAGAGTCAATCGATTGATGATTTATTATTTCAATATTTGGAATTACAAGGCGGCCTTCTGTCATCGCCTGGGGCGCGCTGCGTCGCCTCCCGAGGCGGTCGGGTCTTTCGGCGACCGGTGCGGCTTTCCAATGATGTGCTGCCGATCCTTGTCGTCGTCGTCATCGAGTACCGAACTGACCACGACCATGACCACGCCAACGCCATGACGTCCTCCGTGGAGCAGCGCTAGGCATACATCCTGTCGAAGCCGTACCCCGGCGACCGCGTCGGACAACCGGGGAAGGCGACTAGGCGGCGAGCCCCCTGATAGCTCGCCAACCACAGGCCGTGCGTGATTGTCGCGAGAGGAGAGGTTGCGCAATAGCGCGCGCCAACCGCTCGGTTTGCTGGTCTTAACGCGGTCAGAAGCGATGCGATCTCGGTCGAGTCGCTGCCGTGGTGCCCCGTGGCATGCTAAACTCTCGCTCTTTTTGTTAGCCCGCCCGGCAGCCTGATTCATTGCTCGCTGGCGGTCCGGCATGCCGCCACAGCAGTTGCCTCGCAGACCGAACCATGGCCGATTTCGCGAAAGAAGTTCTGTCCGTCAATCTCGAAGACGAGATGCGCCAGTCGTATCTCGACTACGCCATGAGTGTGATTGTCGGGCGTGCGCTGCCCGATGTGCGCGACGGACTCAAACCCGTGCACCGCCGCGTGCTGTTCGCGATGAACGAACTCGGCAACGATTGGAACAAGCCCTACAAGAAGTCCGCCCGCATCGTCGGCGACGTCATCGGTAAGTATCACCCGCACGGTGACACGGCCGTGTACGACACCATGGTGCGCATGGCGCAGCCGTTCTCGATGCGCTACATGCTGATCGACGGGCAGGGCAACTTCGGCTCGGTGGACGGAGACTCCCCGGCGGCGATGCGCTATACCGAGGTGCGCATGGCGCGCATCGCGCACAGTCTGCTCGAGGATCTTGACAAAGAGACGGTCGACTTCGCGCCCAACTACGACGAGTCGGAGCACGAGCCGACGGTGCTGCCGGCGCGCTTCCCAAACCTGTTGGTCAACGGCTCGTCCGGCATCGCGGTCGGCATGGCCACCAACATCCCGCCGCATAATCTGGGCGAGATCATTGATGCCTGCCTAGCCATCATTGAAGACCCGTTGGTGGACGCCGAGCGGCTGATCGAGATCGTGCCGGGGCCAGACTTTCCGACCGCGGCCATCATCAACGGCGTGCGCGGCATCCGCGAGGCCTATCGGACGGGTCGCGGGCGCATTCAGATGCGCGCCCGCACGCACACCGAGACCGAGAAGCGCAGCGGACGCGAGGCGATCATCGTCGATGAGTTGCCTTACCAGGTCAACAAGGCGCGCCTGTTAGAGAAGATCGCTGAACTGGTCAAGGAGAAGAAGCTGGAGGGCATCGCTGAGCTGCGCGACGAATCCGACAAGGACGGCATGCGCATGGTGGTCGAGGTTAAGCGCGACCATTATCCCGACGTCGTGCTGAATAATCTGTATCAGCACACCGCGATGCAAAGCGTGTTCGGCGTCAATATGGTCGCGCTGGTGGACGGCCAGCCGCGCATCCTGAACCTCAAGCAGATGCTGGAGTTCTTTCTCCGGCACCGTCGCGATGTCGTCACGCGCCGCACCATCTATGAATTGCGCAAGGCCCGCGATCGCGCGCACCTACTGGAAGGCTATACCGTCGCACTGGCGAACATCGACGAGGTCATCGCGCTGATCAAGGCCTCCGCCAGCCCGGCCGATGCCCGCGAGGGGCTGATGGCACGGACCTGGGCGGCCGGTGCCGTGTCCGGCATGCTTGAGCGCTCCGGCGCCGCCGAGACCCGCCCGGACGATCTCGCGGCCGGGTTCGGCATGATCGAAGGAGGGGCCGACGACGGCCGTTATCGCCTCAGCGAACGCCAGGCGCGCGCCATCCTCGATTTGCAACTACAGCGCCTGACCGGACTGGAGCAGGACAAGATCATCAAGGAATTCGAGGAGATCCTGAACAAGATCGCGGATCTGCTCGACATCCTCCGCAACCCGGACCGGCTCATGCAGGTGATCCGCGACGAGCTCACCGCGATCCGCGGGCAGTATGCGGACGCACGCCGCACCGAGATCCTACTCGATCATACCGACCTGACCCTGTTGGACCTGATCGCGCCCGAGGACGTGGTCGTGACCATGTCTCACGCCGGTTACGTCAAGGCGCAGCCACTGTCGGAATATCAGGCCCAGCGTCGCGGCGGCAAGGGACGGAGCGCGGCCAGTACCAAGGACGAGGACTTCATCGACCGCTTGTTCGTCGCCAACTCTCACGACACCGTGCTGTGCTTCTCCAGCCACGGCAAGGTTTATTGGCTCAAGGTCTACGAGCTGCCCCAAGCCGGCTACAATGCCCGCGGTAGGCCCATCGTCAACCTGTTGCCGCTGGAGCCGGGCGAACGCATCAACGCGACCCTGCCGGTGCCGGAGTACGAGGAAGGCAGCTTCGTCTTCATGGCCACGAGCAAGGGCACCGTGAAGAAGACGCCGCTGTCGGACTTCTCCCGCCCGCTGACGCGGGGCATCATCGCCATCGACCTGCACGAGGACGAGCACCTGATCGGCGTCGCCGTCAGCGACGGCCGCCAAGACATGATGCTGTTCACGTCCGGCGGCAAGGCGGTGCGCTTCAACGAGTCCGAGGTGCGTTCCATGGGCCGCACCGCCCACGGCGTGCGCGGCATCCGGCTCGGCGAGGCCCAGCGCGTGATCTCGCTGCTGGTGGCTGAGCCCGGTACGGTCTTGACGCTGGCCGCCAACGGCTACGGCAAGCGCACGCCGGTGGAGGAATTTCCGACCAAGGGGCGCGGCACCATGGGTGTCATCTCGATGCGAGTCAGCGAGCGCAACGGCGATCAAGTGGGTGCGGTGCTCGTGCGCCCCGGCGACGAGATCATGCTCATCACCGAGGCTGGTTCGCTGGTGCGTACCAGCGTCGATGGCATCTCGGTGCTGAGCCGTAATACCCAGGGCGTAAGACTGATTAACCTCGGTGAAGGCCAGCGTCTGGCTGGCATTGAGCGCGTGGTCGCCCTCAACGGCGATGCCGAGGAGGCCGACGACCCGGATTTGGACCCGGATTCAGGCCCCGGTTTGGACCCCGACTTGGCGCCGGATGCCGGTGACGACGGGCCGAGCGATGCCGCACCGGATACCGACGGCAGCAACGATACTGGCGATGAACCCGACGCCGATCGCGATGCCGACGCCCCTGACGACAACGCTTGATCGCGAACGCCGTATCGCGAACACCAGGGGGCGAGGCAGGCCGTGGTCTGCATCCGCAGCGGCCGATTTTCGACCAACTGAACACCCACACACGTCAAGAGACGGAGTAGAGAACATGTCTCGACCCTACAATTTCAGCGCCGGTCCGGCGATGCTTCCTGAGCCAGTCCTGCGCCGTGCCCAGGAAGAAATGCTCGATTGGCACGGCAGCGGCATGTGCGTGGCCGAGATGAGCCACCGCGGCAAGGAGTTTATGTCGATTGCCGAGAAGGCCGAGGCGGATCTTCGCGAGCTGCTCGCAGTGCCGGATGGCTACAAGGTGCTGTTCCTACAGGGTGGGGCATCGAGCCAGTTCGCGATGGTGCCGATGAATCTGCTCTGTGGCGGTGCCGGGGCCGACTATGTCAACACCGGCAGTTGGTCCAAGAAGGCCATCGCTGAGGCGCGGAAGTTTTGCGACGTGAACATCGCGGCCACTACCGAGGACGACAAGTTCTCCCGTGCCCCGGCCCAAGACGAGCTTGCGCTGTCCGCCAATGCGGCGTACCTGCACTACACGCCGAACGAGACCATCGAAGGTGTCGAGTTTCCCTATGTACCCGAGACCGCCGCTCCGCTGGTGGCGGATATGTCGTCGACCATTCTGTCGCGCCCTATCGATGTGTCGCGCTTCGGGCTCATCTATGCCGGCGCGCAAAAGAACATCGGTCCAGCCGGGCTGACCATCGTCATCGTTCGCGAGGACCTGATCGGGCAGCCGATCGGCGGCACACCAGCGATGTTCGATTACAGGGTCCACGCCGACAGTGACTCCATGTATAACACGCCGCCCACGTATGCTTGGTATCTGGCGGGTCTGGTATTTCAGTGGCTGAAGGACCTCGGCGGGTTGGCCGGCATAGCCGAGATCAACCAGCGTAAGGCTAGCAAACTCTATGCCGCCATCGACGGTTCCGGCTTCTACGCCAACCCGGTGGAGCCGGCGTCGCGCTCGTGGATGAACGTGCCCTTCACGCTGGCCGATGCGGCGCTCGACGCCGACTTCCTGGCTGGCGCCAAGGCCGCCGGGTTGCTCACACTGAAAGGCCATCGCTCGGTCGGCGGCATGCGTGCGAGCATCTACAACGCGATGCCGGAGGCGGGGGTCGATGCCTTGATTGCCTTCATGGCAGAGTTCGAGCGAACGAAGGCATGAAGAAGTACCGCGTTTCGAGGTACGAGTGACGAGGGGGCTGCGTCGCTGCTTCGTCCTCGCTCCTCGCCCCGCGTAACTCGCAACTGGATTTTCCCCATGTTCAAAATTCAAACTCTCAACAACATCTCGGTCGCGGGGCTGAATCGACTGCCGCGCGAAGCCTATGAGGTCGCCTCGGAGCTGTCGCACCCGGATGCCATCCTGGTGCGTTCGGCGAAGATGCACGACATGGAGATCCCGAAAACGCTCAAGGCGATCGGCCGCGCCGGTGCCGGCGTCAACAACATCCCGGTCGCGGAGATGAGCGCGCGCGGTATCGCGGTATTCAATGCCCCGGGCGCCAACGCCAACGCGGTCAAGGAACTGGTCATTGCCGGCATGTTGCTCGCCGCACGTAACATCGGTCAGGGCTGGCGCTTCGCGCGCGGTCTCGATGGTGACGACGCCAGTATCGGCAAGGCCGTGGAGTCGGGCAAGAAGCAATTCGTCGGCTTCGAGCTGCCTGGCCGGACCCTCGGCGTCATCGGACTTGGCGCCATCGGCGTGCTGGTGGCCAACGCGGCGCGTGCGTTGGGCATGAAGGTCATCGGCTATGACCCCAGCATCACGGTCCGCAGTGCCTGGAAACTGGAGGCCGATGTCGAGGCGGCGCTGTCTGTCGACGATCTGGTGTCGCGCTCGGACTTCATCACCTTCCATGTGCCGCTGACGGAACATACGCGGCACATGATCAATGCCGAACGCATTCAGACCATGAAGGACGACGCGGTGCTGCTGAATTTCTCCCGCGACGGCATCATCGACGACCATGCGGCGGTGACGGCGCTGGATGCCGGCAAGCTCTATGCGTACGTCTGCGATTTTCCGAGTAATTTGCTGAAGGACCATCCGCGCGTCATTACGCTGCCCCATCTGGGCGCTTCAACGAGCGAGGCGGAGGACAACTGCGCGGTCATGGTGGCGGAGCAGGTGCGCGCCTATCTCGAGGATGGTAACGTCAGCAACTCGGTCAATTTCCCGGAAATCAACCTTCCACGCAACGGCGGCTATCGCATGGCGGTGGTCAACAGCAACGTGCCGAACATGCTCGGCCAAATCTCGACGGATCTTGCCGAGGCCGGGCTCAACATCATCGACATGCTGAACCGCTCCCGCGGCGAACTGGCGGTCACATTGATCGACATCGATGAGTCTTGTCCGGAGGACACGGCGCGGCGGATCGCTGAAATCGATGGCGTGTTGTCGGTGCGTTGTCTCGACGGTAAGGCCAACGGCCGAACAGTCGCCTGAACATCAATAGTCGCCTGAACATCGATTTAGCGCCGATGTGAGACATTGCCAACACACTGGATTAACTCGAAGCCGAATGGGGGATGGCGCAGCGATGAGCGATGACGAACGCCTGAAGCAGGTCCGTGATCGCATCGACGCGATCGATGCCGATTTGCTGCGCCTGATCTCCGAGCGCGCCACCTGCGCTCAGGATGTCGCCAAGGTTAAGGACGAGCGCAATCCGGGTGGCCGACACTACTATCGGCCAGAACGCGAGGCGGAGATTCTGCGCCGCATCAAGGAGCAGAATCCGGGACCGCTCGATGATGAAGAGGCCGCGCGCCTGTTTCGCGAGATCATGTCCGCCTGTCTCGCGTTGGAGAAGCCGCTATCGGTGGGTTATCTCGGCCCCGAGGGCACCTTCACCCAGGCTGCCGCGCTGAAGCATTTCGGCCACTCGGTTCAGACCCAACCCTTCGGAACGATCAGCGACATCTTCCGCGAGGTGGAGGCGACGTCTTGCAATTTCGGCGTGGTGCCGGTGGAGAATTCCACAGAAGGCGTGGTCAGCCACACCCTCGACATGTTTATTCGATCGCCCCTGCGCATCGCCGGCGAAGTGACGCTGCGCATCCATCACCACCTATTGAGCCGCGCGACGGAGATTGGCGCCGTGCGTCGGGTCTATTCCCATCAGCAATCCCTGGCCCAGTGCCGGGGCTGGCTCGATCGCTTCCTGCCCAACGCTGAGCGCGTGGCGGTGGGCAGCAATGCCGAGGCCGCCAAGCTGGCATCGCGCAGCGGCGATAGCGCCGCGGTGGCGGGAGAGGCCGCGGCCGATCTCTACGAGGTGCGCATCCTGGCGCGGCGCATCGAAGACGAGCCCGGCAACACCACCCGCTTCCTGGTCATCGGCCCAGAGGACGCGCCGCCCAGCGGTCGCGACAAGACCAGCATGCTGCTATCGTGCCGCAACGAGTCCGGCGGTCTGCACAGGCTGCTGAGCCCGCTCGCCGCGCAGGGCATCAGCATGACGCGCATCGAATCGCGGCCGTCGCGTCAGGGCGTCTGGGACTACGTCTTCTTCGTCGACATCTGCGGTCACCGCGCAGAGCCGCTGGTGACCTCCGCGCTGAACGATCTCAAGGATGCGGCCAACCTGTGCAAGGTGTTGGGGTCCTATCCCGAGGCGGTATTGTGACGGAGTGGCGAGTTGCGAGGTGTGAGTGTCTAGCACGGCGATGCCTCCGGCCGACAAGGGCATGTCGCGGCATTGCGCAACTCGCGCGTTGCTTCGAGTGGGCCGAGCGCCAAGGGCCGAGGGCCGCTGCACGCGTGACTGTTAGGCCATCGGCCCTTTCTCGGCTCGACGCATTTGCAAACAGGCTGAGCACTCAAACATTCGATGTGGAATCGACTGATGGCGTCCGATAATCCCTTTCTACCGCATGCCGCGCCGCAAATTGGCGGGCTCACGCCCTATGTCCCCGGCAAACCGGTGTCGGAGCTTGAGCGCGAGCTTGGCATCAGCGATTCGGTCAAGCTGGCGTCCAACGAGAATCCGCTCGGTTGTGGGGAACAGGCGCGGGCCGCATATCAGGCCTGCGCCAACGAACTCGGCCGCTATCCGGACGGCGGCGCGTTTGCGCTGCGCCGGGCCATTGCCGCATACCATGGCGTGGACGATGCCCAGGTCACGGTGGGTAACGGCTCCAATGACGTGCTCGACCTGATCGCGCGCACCTTCCTATATCCGGGGCGTGAATCGGTGTTCTCGGAGCATGCCTTTGCGGTTTATGCGATCTCGACGCAAGCGGCGGGCGCCACCGCGCGGGTAGCCAAGGCCAAAGACTTCGGGCACGACCTGAAGGCGCTCGCGGCGCTGGTGAACGAGCGGACCTCCGTGGTTTGGATTGCGAATCCGAACAACCCAACCGGCACCTGGCTGGGGTCGACGCCGCTGCGCGATTTCATCGAATCGCTGCCTGAGCACTGCCTCTGCGTGATTGACGAGGCCTATTTCGACTACGTGGGCGAAGCGGATTATCCGGATACCGCTGCCTGGCTGGCCGATTTCCCAAACCTCATCGTCACGCGCACCTTCGCCAAGGTGTATGGGCTCGCGGCGCTTCGGGTGGGTTATGGTCTCAGCCATGCGCATATCGCCGAGCTGATGAATCGCGTACGGCACCCATTCAATGTCAATGCGCCGGCCCAGGCGGCGGCGATCGCTGCGCTGGGCGATCAAGACCACGTGGCGCGTTCCGTCGCCCATAACCGGGCGGAAATGGCGCGGCTGACCGCCGGGCTCGAACGATTGGGCCTGGACTGGATTCCGTCCGCGTGTAATTTCGTCACCGTCGACCTCGGTCGGCCGGCGGCGCCGGTGGACCAGGCGCTGCTGCAGGCGGGAGTCATCTGCCGTCCAGTGGCGAACTACGGACTGCCCAATCACCTGCGCGTCAGCATCGGCCTGGCGCACGAAAACAAGCGTCTGCTCGCCGCGTTGGAACGGGCGCTCGCGGCATGATCGAGCGGCTCGCAATCATCGGCGTCGGACTGATCGGTGGCTCGCTTGCGCGCGCGTTGCGAGCGGCCGGGATGGTCGGCGAGGTGATCGGCTGCGGGCGCTCCGCGGAGAATCTGGAACTGGCCTTCGATCTCGGCATCATCGATGGCTTTTCCACTGACCCCGCCGCGGCCGTCAAGGACGCTGACATAGTGCTGCTGGCGATGCCCTTGGGTGCGATGCGTGCGACCTTCGAGCGCCTGAACGGCGCATTAGGCGCCGATGCCGTCGTGACCGACGCTGGTAGCGTTAAGGGCAGTGTGGTTGCCGATGCGGCCGCCGTCTTCGGTCGGGTGCCGGGCTGGCTCGTGCCGGGGCATCCGATCGCCGGCACCGAGCGCAGCGGCGTTGCCGCCTCGTTTCCGGAGTTGTATCAGAACCGACGTGTGATCCTGACGCCGCTGCCCCAGACCGATGCCGCTGCCGTGGCAAAGGTCCGCGCCATGTGGCAGGCGGCGGGAGCGGAGGTGGCCGAGATGGACGTGGCCCACCACGACCAAGTGCTGGCTGCCACCAGCCATCTGCCGCACATGCTCGCGTTTGGCCTGGTGGATACGCTGGCCCGCATGCAAGACAACGACGAAATCTTCCGCTACGCGGCCGGCGGCTTTCGCGACTTCACCCGCATCGCGTCATCGAACCCGGTCATGTGGCGGGATATCTGCATCGCCAATGCCGATGCCCTGAGCGGGATGCTAGACCGATTCGGCGACGAGATGGCCGATCTGGCGCAGACCATTCGCCGCGGCGATGGCGATCACTTGTTGGAGATCTTCGCCCGTGCCAAGCAGGCACGGGACTGCTTCGTCGACGGCGTCGAAGATCGGAGATGAATTGCAATGGTGATCGGATCAGCGTTCGTCGAGCTTGGAACGGATGACCCGAGTGTCATCGCTCTCAAGGTGAGCGGCAAGGCGACCGCCGACACGATCAGCGAACTGGTCGCGCGCATTGAGCAGATTCAGGCTGCAGGGAAGAAGGCTCGCCTCTATGTCGACCTGACGGGTTACGCCGGCTACGACCTGGGCGTAGTCAAGGAAAAGCTCGCCCACATGACCACGTTGTGGAGCGGCATCGAGCGCTGCGCCTACATCGTCGACACGGGCTGGATGGTGACGCTGATCGGCCTGGTCGACGCGGTCACCCCGATGCACCTGCGTGCGTTCGGTTCGGACCAGGACGCCGAGGCGCGCGCCTGGGTCCTGTCCGCCGATGGGGCAGCCACGAAGGTCACCTGATGCACGGCTAATCGGCAGACACGCAAGAAGGACAGGGAACCAGCTTGCGGGACTGAAAAGGGAGTGAAAAACAACGCGTTTAAAGCTTCGATCCCAGAGGAAGTGCGACCACATGACTGCTGATCCCTCACTTGCAGACTTGGGCTGGCGACCGTGGTTCAATCAGCAACTGAGCGATGCGGAGCGTGAAACCAGCTCGCCCGTGCGCGTCGTGGCCGTCCACCGCGACCGATTGCGGGTCCGCGGCGAAGGCATCGACCAGCTGGTGACCCTCTCGCCGTCGCTGACCACGCCGGCTGAAGAGCGGGCGACGATCGGCGACTGGCTGCTGCTCGAGCGCGAGCGGTGGCGTATCCACCGTTTGCTGAAGCGTCTCAGCCTGTTCAAGCGTCGCGCGCCGGGGACCGGTCGACAGGTGCAGTTGATTGCCGCCAATGTCGATACGCTCTTCATCGTTTCGTCCTGCAACCAAGACTTCAACATCGCCCGCTTGGAGCGGTATCTCGTGCTCGCCCGAGACGCCGACGTCTGGCCCATCGTAATCCTGACGAAAGCGGATCTCTGTCACGAACCGGACGTCTTCGAACGAGAGACGCGGCGGTTACAGAACGGGCTCCACGTGGAGGTGCTCAACGCACTCGATCCCACATCCGCGCAGCGTCTGGCGCCGTTTGGCGGGCTCGGCCAGACAGTCGCATTCGTCGGCTCTTCCGGGGTCGGAAAATCGACGCTCATCAATACACTGCTGGGCCAAGACCAACTCGTCACGCGGCCAATCCGCGACGATGACGACAAGGGGCGCCATACGACGACCGCGCGTGTGCTTCATCGTCTCGCACACGGGGGCTGGCTGCTGGACACGCCTGGTATGCGCGAAATTCAGCTGACCGATGCCGAAGACGGCCTGTCCGAGGTCTTCGACGACATTGGGCGGCTCGCCGCCATCTGCCGGTTTGCAGACTGCAGCCACGGCTCGGAGCCTGGTTGTGCGGTCCAAACCGCCGTTGCCGAGGGCGAGCTCGATCCGGCGAGACTCGCCCGGTGGATGAAGCTCGCCGCCGAAGAGCGGTTCAACACAGAAACGCTCGCGGAACGTCGTTCGCGCGATCGTGCGTTCGGAAGAATGGTCCGCACCGTCGTGCAGGCAAAGCAGGGCCATCGGAAGGCGTAAGGGTTCACCATCGTCACCGGTGTCAGGGCGCAAACCGGGTCGGGCGACCGGGGTCTACCTCTGTGCCGTCGACAAGGCCGAGCTGCTCTACGGCGCCCGCAAGAGCCGTCGCGTTGCCGACAACCTGGCGCACTTGGAGCGCTTCTTCCAGCCGCTGGCGAGGCTGCTATCGTAGGGAATCTGCGTGCATCGATGACGAGGCTCGATCATTTTGAAGAGCGTTTGCTCCGCATCGAGCGCAATGCAGGCTTGGTTGCCTGATCGAGCCGGGATGAGGGGGAGAAGCCGCCTGCGTGAAGCGACCTGTTGGCAGCAACCGCTTGAGCGGCAATGCCTTCAAGCAGCGGCTCAGCGTCGCCCTTCGGCGTCAGTGGCGG
>JGI12210J13797_10150781_pt1 | contig 20550 bp, 14 predicted proteins | sample ElkSlonscriptome_3_FD_13797 | JGI IMG/M metagenome (IMG submission 13797)
GTAGTTCCCTTTGAGTCAGCCCCAAGCAACCAAAGATAGACTGGTGCGATGGTGTCCGGCGTCAGCAATGTGTTCGGATTCTCGCCAGGGTACAGTTGCCGACGCTGGGCCGTGCGCAGCTTGCCGGGGTCGAGGCTGTTGACGCGGATATTGCTGCTGTCGCGGGTCTCTTCGGCTAGGGTCTGCATGAGCCCCTCGATGCCGAAAGCGGCCGCGCCGTAGGCACCCCAATAGGCGAGGCCCTTGCGGCCGACGCGGTCGGAGGTGAAGACGACTGACGCGTCATCGGCGGCGCGCAGCAGCGGCATACAGGCCTGGGTGAGCAGGAACGGCGCGGTGAGATTGATGCGCAGCACGCGCTCCCACTCCTTGGCGTCATAGTCGTCGACACGGCTCAGAAAGGGAATGTAGGTGGCGCAATGGACCAGCCCGTCGAGCCGGCCGAACTCGTCGCCGATGGTGCTGGCGACGCCCAGATAGAGTTGCTCGTCGGCTTGTTCCAGATCGAGCGGGAGGCTGGCCGGCTGCGGCGCGCCGTCGGCCTCGATGTCATCGTAGACGGTTTCGAGCCTGGCCTCATCGGCGCCGCTCAGGATCACGGTTGCACCGTGGCGGGCGCAGGCTCGCGCAACGGCTCGGCCGACGCCCTCGGCTGCGCCAGTCACGAGGATGATCCGGTCGGTGAGAAGGTCGGGGCGGGGGAGGTAGTCCTGCATGGCTGGGTTTGCGTCGGATTGGGGCTGTGTCGAAGGCCGCTCAAACTAACCCAGGCGCGCTGCCGGCGGAAATGATTTTTTCGGCTCCATAAGCCAGGCGCTGGTTAGGCCGAGCCCTTTCACTCGACCGACAGCACCTTTATCCGTAGCCGCAGGCCTCGCCGCGACAGCGGATGGTTAAAGTCCATGCACACGCCGTCGGCACCACTGCTGACCACTGTACCAGCGGTCTCTTGGCCGCCAGGGGTGGTGAAGCAGACGACTTGACCTGGCTCCGGGGCAAAGTCGGCCGGGAGGTCGCCACGCTCCAGGGTCTGAAGCAGCGCCGGGTCTGGTTCGCCGTAGATGGTCGCGCCATCGGCAAGCGTCTGTGTGTCGGTGCCGACGGGGAGGTTCAGCAGCGTCGATTCGAGCTCAGGGCCAAGCGTGCCGTCGCCGACGACGAAGGCCAGGGGCTGATCGTCGAAACTGGACAGAACCTCGGTGCCATCCTCGAGGTGGATGGATAGATGCAACTCGACGCGACGACCGGGCTCGATGCGTTTGGGCTCGACATGGCCGTCTTGCCGACTCATGGCTTGCGGTTGCGAGGTGTATCGGGGCGGGAACAGGGCGTTGCGCTGCGCCGAACCTGTATGCGGATCAGGCCAGAATCTCCTGGGTCAAGAACAAGTAGCCGACCATCACCGCCACCACAGCAACGGCGAGATAGGGCATCAGGATGCAAAACCCAGGCAGATCGTTGCAGACACGGCTTAGTTTGCAGAGATTGCAGTGCTTCATTCGAGTACACCTTTGTGGCCGAATCCCGTAATCCGACGTCGAGCCGCGAAGTGTCGGGTTGCACTGCGCCGATCAGGCGAAGGCCCAACCCATATGAAATGCTCGCGTGCTGTTGGTGATATGCATGGTTGTTTTTACCAATATTTATCCTTGCATCCTACTCAAGTTATACGGTTCTTCAAGTATTATTTCAATTTCGTAACATCTGCGCCTTCTGGCTCCGGCCGTCTGCCCGGCTGGGTCTTTGCCATGGCTCCCGTCCCGATGGGCCCGCGCAGAATCCTCGTGCTGCAGGTTAGAAGTCGCGAGGCCGGTCTGGGCCGTTGTCGTTGTCGTCATCGTTCGACGCGACCAACGGCGAGTCAGCTCGATTACGACAACGACAGCGATCGAAAACGGTATCGTAATTTCTGCACTGCTGCACTAGGGAGGCGGAGCCTTGTGGCCAGATGGACCGTAAAACGCTTGTCTAATCGAAGAACAATCGCTCTCCGAAGGCGAAGCGCGAAGCCAGTTCGGTCGTCGTATACCATAGCCATATGATCCACCAAGCAGCGACAGGGCAGACCATCCCGCACCTCATGAACAACCCTCCCCAGCGCATGGCCGATGACAACCCGCGCGTCGGTGTCGTCAGCCTCGGCTGTCCCAAGGCCACCGTCGACTCCGAGCGCATCCTGACCCAGCTGCGTGCCGAGGGCTATGGCCTGTCACCTGACTATCAGGGCGCCGACCTGGTTATCGTCAATACCTGTGGCTTTATCGACGCGGCGGTAGAGGAATCCCTGGCCGCCATCGGCGAGGCCTTGGACGAAAACGGCCGCGTGATCGTCACCGGCTGTCTCGGTGCCCGCGCGGAGGTCATTCGCGACGTCCATCCCAGCGTGCTGGCGGTGACCGGCGCGCATGCCTACGCCGAGGTGATGGAGGCGGTGCATACCCACCTGCCGCCGCCGGCGCATCCGTTCACGAGCCTGCTGCCTGCCCAGGGGGTCAAGCTCACGCCGGGCCATTACGCCTATGTGAAGATCTCCGAGGGCTGCAATCACCGTTGCAGCTTCTGCATCATCCCGAGCATGCGCGGCGATCTGGTCAGCCGGCCCATCGGCCAGGTCATGGCCGAGGCCGAACGATTAGTGGAGGCGGGCGTGCGGGAGCTCTTGGTCATCTCCCAGGACACCAGCGCCTATGGGCTTGATCTGCGTTATCGGCCCGATTTCTGGCAGGGGCGCCCGCTGCGCACCGACATTGAGAGCCTCGCCCGCAGTCTCGGTGAACTCCAGGCCTGGGTGCGCCTGCACTATGTCTATCCCTACCCGCAGGTGGACCGCCTGATCCCGCTGATGGCGGACCAACTGATCCTACCCTACCTGGACATGCCGTTGCAGCATGGCAGCCCAGCCGTGCTCAAGGCCATGCATCGGCCCGCGGCCACCGAGAAGGTTTTGGACCGACTCGCGGACTGGCGCCGCATTTGCCCGGAACTGGTGCTGCGCAGCACCTTCATCGTCGGCTTTCCCGGCGAGACCGAGGCCGACTTCGCGCTGCTGCTCGACTTCCTGCGGGAGGCCCAACTCGACCGCGTCGGCTGCTTCGCCTACTCGCCCGTTAACGGCGCCGCCGCGAACGCGCTTTCGGACCCGGTGCCGGACGCGCTGAAGCAGGAGCGTCTTGAGCAGTTCATGAACGTGCAGGCCGAGATCAGCCGAGCCAAGCTCGTCGCCCGCGTCGGCCAGCGTATGATCGTGTTGGTGGATGAGGTCGAAGAGGACCGCATCATTGCTCGCAGTCACGCCGACGCCCCCGAGATCGACGGTACCGTCATCATCGACGGCGCCTGGGACCTTGCACCCGGTGATTTTATCGAGGTGGACATCACAGCCAGCGCCGAGCATGACATTTATGCGAAACCGGTGGTGGATTGATCGGCGGGATGCAAAGGGCCGGCGGCCGGGGGCCGAGGGCCAAGAAGGCGCAGCCGTGCCGCATGGCGGCCCTAGGCGCTCGGCCCTTGGCCCTTGGCCCTCGGGTTACCGCGCTGATGGCTCTGGCGATGCCCGGCGGCTGTCGGATTTGTCGATACCGTAGCGCTTCATGCGCGAGGCCAGCGTGGTGGGCTTGAGTCCCAGTCGCTCGGCGGCGCCGTCTTTGCCGAAGACCTTGCCGCCGCTGGCCGCGAGCGCGGCTGTGATCATCGCCCGTTCCTGCTGCCGGCGTTCTTGCTCGTTGCTCGGGGGCGCTGGCCTGGTGTCGTCGCCGCTCGGGGCGGGTGTGGTTGCGGCGACCGGTGCGTGCATTGTTGCCGGGTTTATCGCGCCGCCGGGGAAGTCGATCACCAGCCGGCTGCCGGTGGAGACGATCAGGGCGCGTTCGATCAGGTTCTCCAATTCGCGGACGTTGCCCGGCCAGTGATAGGCCTGTAGCCGTTCGCTGTCGGCGCGGCTCAGTTGCAGTGCGTTGCGCCCATGCCGACGGCCGAGCTTGGCAAGAAAGTGCGAGGCCAACAGAGGGATGTCCTCGGGCCGGTTGCGCAGTGGCACGGATTCGATCGGGAACACATTCAGCCGATAGAAAAGGTCTTCGCGGAAACGCCCGGCAGCCATCTCTTGTTCGAGTCTGCGATTGGTCGCGGCGACGACGCGCACGTCGACGTCGCGGGTGCGGGTGTCGCCAACGCGTTCGAATTGTCCCTCCTGCAACACCCGCAGCAGCTTGCCCTGGAGTTCCAGCGGGATCTCGCCGATCTCGTCCAAGAACAGCGTGCCCTGGTGGGCCAGCTCGAAGCGGCCGACGCGATCGGCCACGGCGCCGGTGAAGGCGCCGCGCACGTGGCCGAAGAATTCGCTCTCGAACAAGTCCGCCGGCACCGCGGCGCAGTTGACCCGGATCAGCGGCCGGTCGCCGCGGCGGCTGGCGCCATGGATGGCGCGCGCGATAAGTTCCTTGCCGGTGCCGGACGCCCCGCTGATCAGTACCGGCGCGTCCGTGGGCGCCACCAGCTCGATCTTGCGCACCACATCCCTGACGGCTCGGCTACGGCCGACGATCTCCCGATAGTTGGTCTCCTCCTTGAGCGCCTCTTGTAGGTAGTCGTTTTCCAGCTCGAGTCGGTGCTTGAGCTGCTCCAACTCCGCCATCGTATTGCGCAGGCGTTCCTCAGCGTCGCGCCGGTCGCTGATGTCGCGAAACACGATCACCGCGCCCACCAGCCGACCGTGGTCGACGATGGGGGTGCTGGTGTACTCCACCGGAAAACTGCTGCCGTCCTGGCGCCAGAAGACCTCGTCGTCCCGGTGCTGCACGGCACCCTCGCGGAAGGCACCGTAGATCGGGCACTCGCCGACCGGGTAGCCGGCGCCGTCCGCTTGACTGTGGTGGATGGTCGCGTGCATGTCCCGGCCCACCAAGTGGTCGGCGCGAAAGCCAAGCATGCGTTCGGCGGCGGGGTTGACGAAGGTGGTGTGGCCATTTGCGTCGATGCCGTAGATGCCCTCGCCGGCGGCGCGCAGAATCAGCTGGTTGTCGGATTCGATGTCGGCAAACAGCCGTTCCACGCGACGCCACTCCGACAGGCCTCTGCGCACGTAGGCGTCGGCGTCGGAGTGCAGTTCGCGCCGGCGCACCGTGGTGAGGTCGCGCGCGGCGATCAGCAACTGGTCACCGTCGGCAGCGGCAATACGTCGTGCGTTGTACTCCACCGGGATACGTGAGGCGTTGGGGCGCTCGCAGCTGAGGCTGTTGGTCCAGGCCTCGCCGCGCTCCAGCACGGCCTGAGTGAACACCACCAGCGCGCCCCGCTCACCGCGGTGCAACTGGCTGACCGGCAGCGCCAATAGTGCGGTTCTGTCGCGGTCCAGCAGGCTGCAGGCGCGGCGATTGGCCTCGATGATGCGATCAGCGACCGGGTCCCACAGCATCTGCGCATCCGGATGGCAGTCGAACAGGGTGCGAAAGCCTTCTGGATCGAGGGAGGGTGCGCCGTTGAACTGAACTGACATGATCTTGGTATTGGATAGTGGCTGTGTGTGGGGCTGTCAGGTGGGACGCTCCACCACGGAAAGTCGTAGTCATGCTACGAGGATTCATGAATCACGACATTTCGGAGCTTTGGCCTCGTCCATCCGCCCCGCAAAAACTGTCGTCGAATCAAAACCCGAGCGTTTTTCTGCAGATTTGGCACATCGGTTGCTTAACGACAGAGGGAGTAGGCAACCGTTAGCGCCAGTTCGCCCCGGCTGCCCTCGCATGGATTGTGCCTCAATCGCTTTTTTGGCAAGGGCCGGGCTTGCGCCTGGACCGAGCTCCTTCGCTCTCTATCAGTCACAGGGGAACACGATGTCGTACCGAAGCCTGGGTAATCCCTTTGATGCCGATACCGACCTGCAACACGGCCCGGCCTGCAACTGTCCGATCTGCGTCTTCAAGCGGGAGCCCGAGGCCTCACGGTACGAGTGCACCGAATCGCAAATGACCGAGCGGCTGGAGCGCGCGGTTTTCGACGACGCCGCGACCTCCGCCGATCCCTCGCCCGTCTTCGCGGCGGCGTCCGCGAAGCGGCAGCCGTTCGCGACCTCGGACGACGTCATGGACCGGGCGGTCGAGAGTGCCATCGTACGCGGCCTGTTCGGCCACAACGACATGAGCCGACGCAACTTTCTCGGCTTGGTCGGCGGCGGCACCCTGGCCGGCATTCTTGGCACCATGTTGCCCATGGACAAGATCAAGGCCGCGGTCAAGGAAGAGATGCTGAAGCCCGAGAAGACCAAGCTCAAGGTCGGCTTCGTGCCCATCACCTGCGCCACGCCGATCATCATGGCCCATCCCTTGGGCTTCTACGAAAAATATGGCCTGGACGTCGACGTGATCAAGACCGCCGGCTGGGCGGTGGCCCGGGATAAGTCGTTAGCCAAGGAATATGACGCCTCGCACATGCTGACGCCGATGCCGTTGGCCATGACCATGGGCGCGGGTTCTACTGCCGTACCGTATCGGATGCCAGCGGTGGAGAACATCAACGGCCAGGCCATCGTGCTGCACGTCGATCACAAGGACAAGCGCGATCCAAAGGACTGGAAGGGTTTCAAGTTCGGCGTGCCCTTCGACTACAGCATGCATAACTTCTTGCTGCGCTACTACGTCGCCGAGCATGGGCTGGACCCGGACAAGGACATTCAGATCCGTGTCGTTCCGCCTCCGGAGATGGTGGCCAATCTGCGCGCCGGCAACCTCGACGGCTACTTGTCGCCGGACCCGTTCAATCAGCGCGCGGTGTGGGAGAAGGTCGGCTTCATTCACATCCTGACCAAGGACATCTGGCCTGGACATCCCTGCTGTGCGTTCGCTTGCTCGGACGAGTTCGCGACCACGCTGCCCAACACCTACGCGGCGCTGCTGAAGTCCATCGTCGACGCCACGCACTATTCGCAAAAGGCCGAGAATCGCAAGGAGATCTCAGCGGCCATCGCACCGAAGAACTACCTCAACCAGCCCGTGCCGGTGATCGAGCAGGTGCTAACCGGGCGTTTCGCGGATGGCCTCGGCAACATTCAGGACGTGCCGGATCGCATCGACTTCGATCCCTTCCCCTGGCATTCGATGGCCGTTTGGATTCTGACGCAGATGAAACGCTGGGGATATGTCGATGGCGACATCGACTACAAAGCCATCGCCGAGCAGGTCTACCTGGCCTCCGACGCGGCCAAGTACATGGCCGAACTCGGCTATCCGGTGCCGGACAAGACCTATGAAAACTACATGATTATGGGTAAGGAGTTCGACTGGACCAAGCCCGAGGAATACGTCCAGAGCTTCGCGATCAAGCGGGCCTAAATCGATGCTGCAATCACTGCATCTGCGCGCGGCACTGGTTTCGGTGATGCTGCTGGTGGTCTTGCTGGGCCTGTGGGAGCTGACCAGCCAGCCGCCAGCGGCCACCGAGGCCCTGACGGAGTACGAGCTGCTGATGGGGGGCGCCGACCAAGAGGCCCGCGTGCCGCCGCCGTCGGCGGTCATCGGGCTGGCGGTCGCGGAATTGTCCAACCCGTTCTACGATGCCGGGCCCAATGACAAGGGAATCGGTATCCAGCTCGGCTATTCCATCTACCGGGTGCTGACCGGGTTCACGCTGGCGGCGCTGATCGCGGTCCCGGTGGGGTTCCTGATCGGCATGTCGCCGCTGATGTACAAGGCGTTGAATCCGTTCATCCAGGTGTTGCGGCCCATCTCGCCGTTGGCCTGGATGCCGCTGGCGCTGTTCATCATCAAGGATTCGGAGGCGTCGTCGATTTTCGTGATCTTCATCTGCAGCATCTGGCCAATGCTGATCAACACGGCCTTCGGGGTCGCCTCGGTGCGCACGGATTGGGTGAATGTCGCCCGCACTCACGAGCTGAATGCCTTCCAGACCGCCATCCAGGTGATCCTGCCGGCGGCGGCGCCCACCATCCTGACCGGTATGCGCATCTCGATTGGCATCGCTTGGCTGGTCATCGTCGCCGCTGAGATGCTGGTGGGTGGCACCGGCATTGGCTATTACGTTTGGAACGAGTGGAACAACCTGGATTTGACCAGCGTGATCTTCTCGATCCTGATGATCGGGGTGGTTGGCATGATGCTCGACATCGCACTGGCGGCGGCCACCAAGGCCGTTCAGTATCAGGAGTAGGACGCCATGCCCCCTCGCTTTCTCGAAGTCAAAGACCTTGCCAAACGCTTTCCCGGTAAGGACGGCGAACTGACGGTGTTCGAGGACGTCAGCTTCAGCGTCAAAAAGGGCGAATTCGTCTGCATTATCGGCCATTCCGGCTGCGGCAAGTCCACCATCTTGAACGTGCTCGCGGGGCTCGACCAAGCGAGTGGCGGCGAGGTCTACATGAGCGGCCAAGAGGTCACCGGCCCCGCACTGGAACGCGGCGTGGTGTTCCAGAACTATTCGCTGCTACCTTGGCGCTCGACGCTGCGCAACGTCACCTTCGCCGTGCAGGCGCGCTGGCCGGGCTGGAGCAAGGCGCAGGTGCGCGAGCACAGCCTCAAGTATCTGCACATGGTCGGTCTCAAGGACGGTGCCGAGCAGCGCAAGCCGAGCCAGCTCTCCGGCGGCATGCGCCAGCGCGTTTCCATCGCCCGCGCCTTCGCCATCGAACCCAAGCTTCTTCTGCTCGACGAGCCCTTCGGTGCCCTCGACGCGCTAACGCGCGGCACCATTCAGGAAGAGCTGCTGAAGGTCTGCGCCGAAACCCATCAGACGGTGTTCATGATCACCCACGACGTCGATGAAGCCATTCTGCTCGCCGACCGCATCCTGCTGATGACCAACGGCCCCCACGCCCGGCTTGCAGAGTCGGTGAGGGTTTGCATCGAGCGTCCGAGGGACCGCACCACCATCGTGCATGACCCGGCCTACTATCCGATCCGAAATCATCTGGTCGACTTTTTGGTCTCGCGCTCGCGGGAGTTGTCCGAGCGTGATGATGCCGCGCGTGACGCCGGCGGCAGCAATGCCGTGCCGGTGTCCGGGGTGCCGCTGGAGGTCGACCCCGGCGCCGATGCGATGCGCACGGGTGCGGATGGCGCAAAGGCCGAGCACCATGCCAATCATCTGACCGGCCGGCTTAAGGCCGTCAACGGTAACTGAGTCAAACTGGGGTTACGTCCATGACCGCCTGCGCACTGGAGAGCAATTGCTTCGAGCCGAGCACCGAACAACTTGTCGCCGACGACCGGGTGCCGGTCACGGTACTGACCGGCTTCCTCGGCTCCGGCAAGACCACACTGCTGAATCGCATTCTGAGCGAGCAGCACGGCCAGCGCATCGCCGTGGTCGAGAACGAGTATGGCGAAATCGGTATCGACCACGAACTCGTGGTGCAGACCGACGAAGAGATTTTCGAGATGAACAACGGCTGCATCTGCTGCACCGTGCGGGGCGACCTGATCCGCATCCTCGGCAGGCTGATGCGGCGCAGGCACCGTTTCGACCGAATCATCATCGAGACCACCGGTATGGCCGATCCGGGCCCAGTGGCGCAGACCTTCTTCATGGACGAAGAGATGAAGGCCAAGCTGCGCCTCGACGCCATCGTTACCATGGTGGATGCCAAGCACGTGCTGACACACCTGGGCGACTCCGACGAGTGCCGCGCGCAGATCGCATCCGCGGACATTCTGTTATTGAACAAGTCCGATCTGGTCAGCGCCACCGAGCTCGCGGCACTGGAGGGCAGGGTGCGGGGCATGAATCGCCTCGCGCGCGTGCACGACACGGTGCATGGCCGCGTCGATCTGGAGACGGTGCTCGACGTGCGCGCCTTTGATCTAGAGGCTCGCGCCGCCGAGAGTCCGGCGTTCATGCAGGAGGAATTGCCGTTCGAATGGGCCGGGCTTTATGACTTGCAACCGGGCCATTACCTGCTGGAGCTGGGGCCGGGGCCTGATCCCACCATCGATCTGGTGCTGGGCGGTCCGAGATTGGAGCATGACGTCGAGTTCACCGAATGGAAGCGCCGCAGCATCCTGCTCTACTCGGGCGAGGCCCATCTGCTGAACGATGCACCGGACACGGTCGCCTCTCCTGGTGAGACCCTGTATCGACTGCCCGTGGACGATGCGCGTGGCGCCCGGCTGACCATCGCCATCGCCCAACCCGGCCGCTATGTGCTGCTGACCCAACACCTGCCGGAAGAGTTCGACCTGCGCCTGCTCGACGGCGCCGGCACCGAGCAGGCCGCCGAGCAGGAGCACCGCTACGCGAGCCCGCACGAACACGACGACAGCGTCGCCTCGGTCGGCCTGCGGCAGCCGGGGGAACTCGACGCCGAGCGCTTCGAGCAGTGGATCGCGCAGCTGCTGCGCACCCGCGGGCCAGACCTTTTCCGCACCAAGGGTGTGTTGGCACTCAAGGACAAACCCAACCGCTTTGTCTTTCAGGGCGTGCACATGCTCTTCGACGGCAGCGACGGCAAGCCCTGGGCCGCCGACGACGAGCGCGGCAGCCAGCTTGTGTTCATCGGCCGCAACCTGGATCGCGCCGCCCTCGATGCGGGACTGCGGTGGTGCTCGGTCTAGCCGCCCCGGTGCCGGCGGTGAGTCGGGAGCGCTGGCAGTCGTCGCTGCCCGAGGCCGTGACAGCCCTGAGCTGGAGCTCCGGCAGCGACGGGGCACTCTGGTCCGCTGGCGCCGACGGCTGGATACGGCGGCATGGCGCCGACGGTTCGGAGCAGTGCGCCTGGGAGGCGCACGACGGCGGCATCACCCGGCTCTGCCCGCGGCCCGGCAGCGATTACCTTGCCACTGCCGGCGAGGACGGGCGCGTGGTGCTGTGGGATGCGGCGGGGGCGCTGCGCGAGACATTGGCCGAAGAGTCTTGTTGGGTCGAACATCTGGCCTGGACACCGGACGGTCGCATCCTGGCCGCGGCGGCAGGACGCAGCATCCAACTCTGGCGCGACGGCGAGTCGCTCGGCGTCTGGTACGACGCCCGCCGCTCGGTGCTCGCCTTGGCCTGGGCGCCGGATGGGCGGCGCCTCGCCACCGCCGCCAACAAGGGGCTGCACCTGTGGCAGGTCGGTGGCCAGGCACCGGTGCAACTGCTCGATTTTCCCGGCGCACCGGTCGCGCTCGGCTGGCGGCCCGACGGCAAGGCGCTCGCGGTGGGCACCCAAGACGGGTTTCTGCAAGTTTGGCGCCAAGCCGCGGCGGCAGGTGCGCGCGGCAAGCGTGCCCCAGCGCCGCTGACGATGCGCGGCTATCCGGCCAAAGTTAGCTGTCTCGATTGGCATCCGACGCGCTCGTGCGTCGCCACCGCCGGCGGACCGGACGTCGTGCTCTGGGACATCCCGGCCGCCGGTGAGGGCAAACCGACGCCGTTGCGCCTGCATCGCAGCCCGGTCACGGCGCTGGCCTTTGCGCCGGACGGCGCGACGCTGGTCTCCGCGGGACGCGGCGGACGCGTCTGCCTTTGGTCCGACGGCGGCGCGTTGTTGCAGACGCTGGCGCTGGATGCCGAGGTGACCGCCGCGGTCTGGTCGCCCGATGCCGGAATGCTGGCGCTGGGCTGCACCGATGGCCGTCTGCGGGTGCAGCAGATGAATGCGTGACCCTTTCCGCTCCGAGCATGTAATCAAGACAAATGGATTGCGCACCTGAAGTCGGTGCGACCTCAGTCGCACGGAAGACCTTGATTGGGAGAATAAATTCGCCCCTATGTTCGAACCAAACGCCGGACGATCCACTCAACCAACGCCAAGATCACCAATAGCCCAAGAGGTAGCAACCATGAACCGCAACAGCTCCTATCCGCACCCGATGCATTCTCTGATCTTGGCCGGCGTCGGTCTGCTCACTGTGGGACCGGTCCTCGCGCACCATCCGATGGGCGGTGCGACGCCGTTGACGATGATCGACGGACTGCTGTCTGGTCTCGGGCATCCGATCATCGGCATCGACCATTTGGCCTTTCTGGTCGTGGCGGCATTGTTGACCTTCAGACTGTCCGGTGCCGCCCGCTGGGTGGCGCCGGCGGCCTTTGTCGGCGGCACCCTCGGCGGCGCGTTGATCCATCTGCAAGCGGCGAATCTGCCGCTGACCGAACTGCTCGTCGCGTCGACTGTCGTCGTTGGCGGCATCGTGGTGCTGTCCAACCTACGCGCCAACCCCGTTTCTAACGCCGCTGGCCTGTCCCTCTCGCTCGCCGTCGCCGGCCTATTCCACGGCTACGCCTATGGTGAGTCGATCATCGGCGCCGAGGCCACGCCGCTGCTCAGCTACCTGATCGGGTTCTCTTTGGTCCAATACGCACTGATTGCCGGCATGCTTACCGGCCTGTCGATGCTTGCGGCCAGTTCGGACCGCTCGGCGGCCCGTCTGCTGCGCACCGGCGGATTCGGTGCGGTCGCCGTCGGCGGCCTGTTCATGGCGGTGAGTCTGGTCTGATCGAACACGGACGACTGACGGGAAATACTCGCGCTTTTCCAGGGTATGCCTCCTCAAGTAACCGGTGGTCAACCCGTACGGCGGATAAAGGAGCGCAAGGACGGATCCTCCGGCCCTGCTATTCGCCGAGTCTCGTTGCCTATCCGCATGCCACCCGACGACGTGATTCGACTGATCCCGATGAGGTTGGCAGACGACTCGTGCTTGACACGGCTGATATGCCCGCTAATGTTCTGGCCGAGCGGTCACCGCGACCAAACTGGCCGGTGTGCGAGGGCCGTGCACTTTTCCTTCATTTTCTGCCGGTGCAAGCTGTTGGGCAGTCGAGACCTGGAGAGCAATTAATGTTCAAGAACTACAAGGCGATATTCAAGCATCTGCGCGACGCGCAGGAGCAGATGTGGAATGCATCCCTGGAAAAAGCACCGGGTTCGTTCTATCCCAGCGGTCTCAACCCCTGGCAGCAGCAGACCCTGGAAAACGTCAATGCCTGGGCTGGCCAGGCGGTTCAGCAGTCAATGGAGTTGCAGCGCGAATGGCTGGGGCAGTGGATGGAGCGGGCCAGCGGCAAGACTCTCAAGCCGAAGAGTTTCGCCGAATTGAACGCCGAAGCATTGCGCGCAACCCAGCGTTGGCTGGACAACCAGCACCAGTTGTGGGAGCAGTGGATGCGCCTGCTCAAGGACAGCGGCGGCGACAAGCCAATTCCCGGCTTCGATGAGATGGAAAAGGCCGTCGAGGAGTCCAGGCGCATACAGATCGAGCAGTTGAATCACTGGTCCGCCATGTCCAAGTTCGATTCTCTGTCGGTGAAGGAATTGAGCAAGCTCAGGAGCCAGATCGCCAAGTCGATGCAGAAATCGATCGAGACCCAGCAGCAGCTCTGGGGGCTTTCGTTCAACGGCGCTCGCGGCCTGGTCGGCACGCCGTCCGCCGCTGCCGCGGCGCAGCCGGCCAAATCGCCCCCCCCGACCAAGGCGGTGTCGTCGAGCAGCCCTGCCGAGGAGGACCTCAAACAGATTTCGGGAATCGGGCCGGGATTGGAGAAAAAGCTCAAGAACAATGGGTTTGGCAATCTCAGACAGATCGCCGCGCTAACCGAGGCGCAGATCGCGGATCTGGAAAAGAGCGTGATCCAATTTCCTGGACGCATCGAACGTGAAGCCTGGGTGGAGCAGGCCAAAGCTCTGCTGAATCAGGCCTCGGTGTCCTGAGTGGCGACGGCATGACGCCAGCGTTGGGGTCATGCCGCTGTCCCGCGACCAGAACCCCGGTGGGACCGACGTCGGTTTCTTTTGTCGCGAGGATCGGCCACTGCTATCTGCCAAAGCTGCGATCGACCTTTTCTAGCCTCGCTAGGATCTTCTCAGCGACCGCTTCGACATAGGGCATTTTTAGAATCGACCCGTGGTCGCCCTCAACTCGATGGCAATGAATGTTGGATGAGATTCCTCGCCACCAAAACGTGGCATCTGGGATCTGACCGGGATTCTGTTGGGCATTGATCATGATGAGATCGAGGCGTCCATGCAGTTTAGGCATCACGTATGCCTCGGCGGCACGAATGTTGAGCGCGTAGAGCGCTTTCATTCGATCGATTTGCTCGCGTGATTTGGTGGAGCCGAATCGCTGGCCGATGAAGTCGAGTTCATCCAGATGGCTGCGCTGATCCCTTTTGGGGTTTGGCCTGCGGTTGGGCTTCAGCTTGTGGCTGATCCATTCTTGCCAGCCTGCGGGACCCCAGGTGATCAGATTCCAGATCTTCCGCAATTTCAAGGCAACGGTGGGTGCCGGCTGTCCCCAGGTCTCGATGGCCGCAAGGATCGCGGCCTCAGCGCCGGAACGTTCAAGCTGTGAGGCCATCTCCAATGCCACGATGCCCCCGTAGCACCAACCACAGAGGTAGTAGGGGCCCGCTGGATTGACCTCGCGCATCAGCCCGACGTAGTAGGCAGCCATTTCCTCAATCGTCCGATGTGGCTTGTTTTGCATCTTCAGCCCGAAGGCCTGAAACCCGTAAATGGGACGGTCATCAAGATGGTCCACGAGGTTGATATAGCCGAGGACGTCACCGGGCGTCGTGTGGATCAGGAATAGCGGCGGCTTGCTGTCATCGCCGGGTTTGAGTGTGACCAGAGCGGACCATTCTTCATCGTCCAGGCTCTCCAACTCCATCGCGAAAGACGCCATACTTGGCGCGCCATACAGCTTCTCTACCGGAATTTTGCGACCCACGCTCTTTTCAAGCTCCAGCAGCAAATTGATCGCGGTCAGAGAATCGCCGCCCAGGTCGGAGAAGCTCGCGCTGCGATCGTACTGTTGGATGCCAAAACCAAAGACCTTTCTTAACGCACTCGCAACCTGAATTTCGAGAGGAGAATCGATCTCTGGGTCAATGCACGCCCCCGTTGCCGGACCACTGACTTGCGGTGCGGGCAGGGCCTTGGTATCGACCTTCCCATTCTTGTTTACTGGAATAGACTCGAGCCTCAGAATGTGTCTCGGCAGCATGTAACTGGGTAGCGTTTTTCTGAGTGCGCCGCGGATCGTCGCTTCGGATGCGGTGTCCTCGGCACAGACGTAATACGCCACGAGTTCCTTGCGCTGTGTCCCGCTGGCTGGCGTCGAGGACCCCGGGGCCGTCGCGGTGGCTGGTTGGAAAACGCTAACCGCAGCGCCAACGATCCCGGGCTGCCTGAGCACGGCCTGTTCGATTTCGTCGATTTCGATGCGGAACCCGTTAATCTTGACCTGGTTGTCGGCCCGACCGTGGAATCGAATCTCGCCGTTCTCTTCGAACAATGCAAGATCGCCAGTCTTGTACATTGTTGGCTTTGGACGCTCCGCCGGTTGTTGGAGGGCCTTGGCGGTAACGGTGCCATTTGAATGCCGCGGCGCTGCGGCGGTTCCGGCAAGGAAGGGGTCAGTGAGAAACACCGCTGCGGTCTGCTCCGGTCGGTTGAGGTAGCCTTTCGAGACCGCTGCGCCACCGATAAACAGATCGCCGAGCACGCCCGGCGGACAGAGTTGACCAACCTTATCCAGTATGTACGCCTTGGTATTCGCCACTGGACGGCCGATTGTTGCCAGATTTTCGCTCGTGGTCGCGATGATCGTCGTCTCGGTCGGCCCGTACGTGTTGAGTAACCGCACTGAGGGTGCAAGTTTTTTCCATCGGGCAAAATGCTCCACGGAAGCCTTTTCGCCACCGATAACAACCAGGCGAACACACGCTGGCAGCGGCTCGCGTTCCATCATCCCGACCATGGCGTGCCAATAGGCAGTGGGAAGGTCAAGGAACGTGATGCGTTCCCGCTTTAGAAACGCAGTAAAGTCAACGGGTGATTCCTTAATCTGATCTTCCAACAAAACCAGCGTGCCTCCAGCCAGCAGTATCGGGAAGATCTCTTCGACCGACAAGTCGAATCCCAGCGCGCCGAACTGCAGGACATTGTCCTTTGCAGTGAGTTCGAAGTCGTCGATGGCGCCAAGATTGTGATTGACGAGGTTGCGTTGCGATACCATCACCCCCTTGGGAATGCCCGTCGAACCGGACGTGTACATCACATAGGCGTTGTTGTCCGGATGCTGATAGGCGAAGAAGGCTTCGAGCGCACATTTGGCGTCCAGTGGCGCATCGGCCGCTTCAGTGGGGGCTTCGGCGGCCATCGCCCCAGGGATGTCGGATGCGGCCACCTTGGTGACCTGCCCTGGGATGGCTCCCGTACTCCAGGTTTCGGACACAAAATTGATTAGACAGCGAACGTCCGCATCGCTGAGCATCTGCTGCAGTCGATCGGGTGGGTGCCGGCCAGGCTCAAGCGGCAGATAGGCATGACCCGCGGCGAAAATGCCTAGCAAGACCGGGATCAATGCGATATCGCGTTCCGCGCTGACCGCGACGATGCCTTTCGCAGGCAGTTCGAGCGCTGTTAGATAGCGGGCGACTGCGGCGGACCTGCTGGCGAGTTGACGGTAGCTGATCGAATCGCCTCGGAAGCGGACCGCAACGGCGTCAGCATGGTCGGGCAGGCGGTCGTTGAGGTGCTGGATATAAGTCCTAGACAGGTCGTATGGCCGATCGGTGTCATTCCAGACGTCGAGGATACTGTGTCTCTCGTTTTCGGAGAGGATGCAGATATCGCCCAGCTTGACGAGGTCCGCGCTCGATGACATCGCAGTTGCGGCGGGTGCTTTCGGGTCGCCTTCGCGCGACCGGATCTCCGCTCCAAGCGCGGCTTCAAGGTTTGTACAGAAGATTTCGAAGCGTTCGATGAGCGCATCGCCGCGCAGCCCCTTCTGTACCTGTACGAGCAGTTCATTGCCCTCTAATTCCAACGAAATCGGGCCTACGGATATGGGCTGAATACCCGCAAATCGACGATAGACGTCGGCCAAGGGAGCGGCGCGCTTGATCGTCTTGTTCAGGGATTCCTCAAGAACACGGATGTTTTCGGTGATGCTGGTAGAAAGGTCGACGAAGACGGGTAGCGGCAACCGGTTAACGAAAAGCGCGTGGAATTCCGAGTTCTTAGCCGCCTGCGGCAGCCAAGGAACGAAGAAGTGCTCGCTTGTGGTAATCCTAGCCAGAAACAGGCTGAACTGAACCAGCGGACAGACGCCGAGCGGGCCTTCAACGATCCGGAAGACCTGCCCCTGATGCACTCCAGCCTTCGCGGCGTCGCCGTCCCAGGATTCGCCAGCAACAGGATCGCCGTCCTCGAGATAGGGCAGAACGAGAGGTTCCGATTCCGTTAGGCGCGCTACCCAAAACGATTCTGACGCAACGGTTCGCCGGTAAAATGCGTCGAAGTCCGTTAAGTCAAACGGGTAACTCAGCGATGACGACTCGGCTGCCGGGGCGTCGTTCCAGGGCAACGGGCTGCTCTCGTCTGGGCCCGTCGCGTCGATGGGAGAGATTCCCGAAAGCTTGATGGCGCCTCCCCCGCACGCCACGACGATCTCTGCCGATTCGGGGTTTGCGTCCAAAATCTGTCCGGGCGCTAACGCGTCGTCAGGCGGCACTGGGACAGTCTCCACCCCTGCGAAGGTGTAGCATTTCCCTTGATACATGAACTTGGGCAGACAGAGCGGGTTGTCGACATTGCCGAACAGCAGTCCGCGACCGAGACACGCAAGCCGATCGGCATGCTGCTCCCATTGCAAGCAACCGGCAGCGAATGGTCGGTCGTAGAGTCCGAAGTAAGAAGCATTGACCGTGGTCTGCGGGGTTCGTCTCAGAGTCCCGTTCAGCATGTCGTCGACGAGCCCAGGGAACAGCTCCAGCGCTGTTTTGGTGCACCTAAGATTCAGCAACTGTGCGGTGTCGATCTCGCGGATGGGGAGCCGTGCCGATGCGACGATGTCGCCGCTATCGATGCCTTCCTCGATGATGTGCCAAGACACGCCATGTTCTACTTCGCCATTAATGATCGCCCATGAGGTTGCGTTGAGTCCGGCATAAGCGGGAAGCGGCGAGTCGTGGTAGTTGATCGACGCCAGCCGAGGAATCGAAAGCACATCGCGTTTGAGCACTTGGCTGTTGATGATGCTGAAGAGGACATCGAAAGGTTGCGCGGAGAGGATTGTGACCATCGCGTCCCGTTTCGGATTGAAGCATGGGATGCAATGTCGGGCGGCCCAGTGTTGCACAAGGGGGTCATTGGTGAAGATCCCAAGGATCTCTACCTGTTTGGCTTGCAGAATTTCCGCACAACCCGTCGTCAAGCGGGTATCGCCAATGATGAAGGAGCTGATGGACGCGGCAGGCGATGACATGGATAGGTGCTCCATAACCAGAGGCCGAAAAGGTCAATACCGAATTTGGAGGAAATGAACGGGGTACGAAAGAACCGCGCCACAATGAACACGAAGAAACGCGTGAAAGGGCAATGCACTAAAAGCGCCGCACCGATGTGTGGTGCGGAGTTCGGATCCTGATCGATGACCCAAGTGCACGTACCTCTGTGCGGATTGGGACAATAACTGCGCAGAGCTTGAGGTTAGACGCCCTCTGGACCACGGTCAAGGCTTCGCGGGACAGATCGATTCATTAGGGCGCTTCGCGGAACACGCCAAAACTGGCGTGCAATGGGTCGATGGAGAAGCGGAAAGGACGTTCCGCCCTAACGCCGGTGGCCATGAGTCCGAGCATGCGCTGCACGTTGCATCGTCGGCGCGCGCCACCATACTTTTGTGCAATGCAGCATTTTTCGTTCTATGCTTGTCAAAAGTCTGCATGCGCGAGTGGTGCACCCTGGGGCCGCAGTCGCCGTGGCGCGGCGCATCGCTCCAAGCCGCTAGCAAAACGCTTTGTGTGAGGTGCTCGAGATGGAGACGCTGAATCGAAGGACACTGGCGAACGACGTTGTGAGGACATTGCGAAACGGCAAACGGTATCGCTTGCGTCCGCCGCGCGCCGACGATCGACCGCGGGTCGTGGACTGTTTCGAACATCTGTCCCCTGATTCCCGACGACTGCGCTTCTTTGCTGTAAAGAAGACGCTATTGGAATCCGAGCTCGACTTCCTGACGCTGACTGATGGTCGTGATCACATTGCGGTAGCCGCATTGGACACCGACGCCAGCGGTATGGAGGGGCCTATTGTCGGCATGGCGCGTTGCCTGCGGTTGCCGGCGCCTCCGGACTGCGCGGAGCTGGCCGTCGCAGTTGCCGACGACGTCCAGGGAATCGGGCTCGGAGGCGCGCTGGTGGAACAGCTGATGCTGGCCGCCGATGCGCAGGGCATTGCCCGCTTCGAGTTGGAGGTGCTGGCAGAGAATAACGGCATGCGCGCGCTGGCCGAGCGTTTCGGCGGGATTGCCGAGCGTCAGGACGACGGCATGCTGCACTATCGACTGCCGGTGCAGCGCGTCCCGGCTCAGGACGGCGGTGGCGCCGACGCGTTGGAGCCGGATGCTTGGCCCTGGTTGGAGCCCGGCGCGGTTATCGGCGCGATGCAACAGGACTGGCTCGATACCAGTGACCAGGCATTCCGTCTGGGCCAAGATTTTGTTGACGAGCTGTGGCAATTGATGTGGGATTCTTGGCACTCGACGCCCTCAGGCCAGACCGACCGGGAAACCTCCGAGCCAGCTTGACTCATCTGCAAGCATCCGGGGTTCTCGGGCAGTCTAGACGTCGGGTGGTCGAGACGCTCCAACGGCGACGCGCGGGGCGCAGGCCCCGCGGGTGGAGCTCACCAGGACTTGTACGGCAGGAACTTGCCGTTCAGCGTGACGACGACGCGGTCGCCCTTGGGATCTTCCTGCTTATCCACCTCCATCGTGAAGTCGATGGCACTCATGATGCCGTCGCCGAATTGCTCATGGATGAGTTCCTTGATGGTCTCGCCGTAAACGCCGCCGATTTCATACCAGCGGTAGATTAACGGGTCGGTTGGTACGACCTGGTCCCAGGTCTTCATCGGGAATTCCTGCAATGCGCTCGCGACCTCGGCGCCCAGGCCCAAGGTCTCGGCGCAAAGCTGGGCCTTGTTCGCGTTGAGACTGTTCATCCCCAGGCACGCCGAGCAGGTGAACTCCGGAGAGAGGCCGACGGCGCTTGCCAGCGCCTGCCAGGTCATACCCTTGGCCTTCTTCGCCTCGAGAATCGCGGTCTTCATTTCGGTCTTGGTCATCAGGGCGTACCTCGTTGCTGCTTCGGGAGAGTGGTTGCGAATCATTGCAACAATGTCGAAAGCAAACGGGGTGCCAATGGCGGGGTAGTCAGCGTCGAGCGGGCGCGGGGCGTCAGGCGGGCGCCAATCCGGGTCTTGGGCTCGGGCAATCCTTTCGGGATCATTGAGGAATCGGAATCGTTGCAGATGCGTCAAGTCTCATGACGAAGACGCGCTTGCCCGCCAAAGGGCGGAGCACAAAGGCCTGGCGCTATGCAGCGGAATCGTGCTGTACGGCGGCCCTCGGCCCCGGGCGCTTGGGCCACTCGAAGCAAGGCGGGGTTGGCGCGACGCTGCATCGCGCTGTCGCTGGTCTCCAGGTCTGAGATATTGCCCGCGAGTTGGTCGAGATTGTCAACATTGACGACACTGCGTCGGCAGCGGACGGCGGCAATGTTGCCAAATATGAGCCATTATTGCTCGCCGATGCGCCAACACCGCGC
>JGI12210J13797_11266702_pt1 | contig 20550 bp, 12 predicted proteins | sample ElkSlonscriptome_3_FD_13797 | JGI IMG/M metagenome (IMG submission 13797)
GCTAATTTCTCCAGTTTTCACATAGCTGTAGAGACCGCTGCCCATAGGATCGGCCACAACAGATTTAAGGTCTGGATTCTTCTCCTTTAAAAACATGGAAACTCCGGCAAAGGTTCCGCCCGTTCCAGTCGCCGCCACCCAGCCATCGACTTTGCCGTCCGTTTGCTCCCAGATTTCGGGGCCTGTTGTCTCATAGTGCGATTGGCGATTGGCGAGGTTGTCGAACTGATTGGCCCAGATCGCGTTTTCCATTTCTTCGGCAGTTCGACCCGAGAGCTTAACGTAATTGTTGGGGTCGCGATAGGGCACAGCCGGAACCGGACGGACTTCGGCTCCTAAGGTTCGCAGCATGTCCATCTTTTCCTGGGACTGCGTTTCAGGAATGATGATGAGACACTTGTATCCTTTGGCATTGCAGATATGGGCTAGACCAATACCTGTGTTGCCTGCTGTTCCTTCAACGACTGTTCCTCCTGGCTTGAGCAATCCTTTCTTTTCTGCCTCTTCAATGATGTAAAGCGCTGCTCGATCTTTGACCGAGCCTCCGGGATTGAGAAACTCGGCTTTACCCAAGATGTTGCAGCCTGTCTCTTCACTAAAGCTCTCCAATCGGATGAGCGGTGTGTTGCCAACGGTGCCAACAAATCCGTCTCTGATGTCCATGCCTATCTTCCCGTGATGACTGCTTCGAAAAAGGAGGACGAGCGATCGCCATGCAAGCGATCGCCATCTGTTCATCCCTTTTCCTGGACAAATTCTAAAGCCTATTGGTCTGAGCTTCGCATCTAATCTGACTCAATCGATAGCGGAACAAGGATTCACTGACCAAAGGCATCCTGGTAAATCTGGTAGAAATCTTCTTCGCTGACGGAACGAGGATTGAGCGGATGACAACCGTCTTGTTGGGCGATCGCCACAAGATGATCGAGCTTTTCCTCAGGAATTTGGAGGTCTGACAGCGTGTTGGGAATGCCAATGCCAGCTCGTAGGGATTCGAGCCATGTGATGAACTCCGCCCCGGTTTGGGCCTCAGGTTTGATCACGCGCGCCATTTTTAAAAAGCGTTGAGGAACGGCCTCTAGATTGAATCGCATAGCTGCGGGAATCATGACTCCATTGGCAAGTCCGTGGTGGGTGTCACAGACCGTGGAGAGAGCATGAGCACAGGAATGGGTCACTCCGAGTCCTTTCTGAAAGGCGATCGCCCCCATCATGGCAGCATTCAACATCCCACCTCGGGCTGTGAGGTGATCTTCTGCTTCTGCTTTACTAAATGACTCTCCAGCTTTCATTCTTTTGGCGAATTGGGTCGCTGTTGTCAAATGCTCTGATACAAGGGAAATCCCTTCTAAAGCGATGCCGTCACAGATCGGGTGAAATCCCTTGGCTAAATAGGCTTCTACCAAATGAGTCAGGGCATCCATTCCGGTCGCTGCTGTGACCCCAGGGGGCAAGCCTAACGTCAACTCCGGGTCTGCCAGCACAACTTTGGGCAGCAGATCCGGGTCAAACATGATTTTCTTCGCGTGGGTTTCGTCATCCGAAATGACGGTGCTGCGTCCGACTTCGCTACCCGTACCGGCAGTGGTCGGCAATGCCACAATCGGAGGAATCGGCTGTGTCACAGGAAGACCATCCGGCTTACCGTCTTCGTAGTCAAACAAGTGACCCGGATGATCAGCCATCAAGGCGATCGCCTTTGCCACATCCATTGGCGCACCACCGCCGATAGCAACAATGCTATCGGCATTATGTTCTTTGAATGCTGACAGACCCGCCTCAACTTGGGACACGACTGGATTGCCCCAGACTCCGCTAAAGACAGAAACTTCGAGTCCGGTCAGAAAATTCTGCATGTCGGGAAACCAGGGCAGCTGAGCCACGTCTCGGTCTGTGACGATAAGAGGACGGCTAACATTGAGGGCGACTAAGGCTTCTGGAATCAGCGATCGCGCTCCTGCACCAAAGCGAATTTTAGTCGGAAAGTTGTAGGTATGGATTGGGCTTGTCACAAACGACTCCTTGCTACCGTCAAAACAAATGTGAGAATTAATGGAAGGCTTAAGAGCTATCAACGTTTCATACGTTTCATACGATAGTGCCTTGATTCTTAGGGGAAAAAGTTCTAATGGAAGAGTTTTGGCATAACGGACAGCTTAAAACTGGAGCTTCGATTACACTTTCTCTCACCAATCCGGGATGGCTCTATGGTGCAACGGTGTTTACAACGCTGAGGGTCTATGCTGAATCTCTCGACCATCCCCTCACAGCTTGGTCTGCCCATTGCGATCGCCTAGAGTTCAGTCTTCAAGCTTTTGGTTGGCGATCGCCCGATTGGAACACGGTACGCCAAGGCTCGCAGCGTCTTGCTGAGCAATATCCTGTGCTGCGAATTACTTTATTTCCAGACGGGTCGGAACTGATTACGGGGCGATCGCTCCCTTCTGAACTGACACAAAACCAGCAACAGGGAATTACAGCCTGGATTGCGGGATCAGAATATCAGAGAAGTCTCGCTGCTCACAAAACGGGCAACTACTTATCCTGCTGGCTGGCTCTCCAAGAGGCACAGCGTCGAGGAGCACAGGAAGCGATTCTCACTGACTCAGCAGGGCATTGGCTAGAGACCAGCACCGGAAATCTTTGGGGGTGGGCCGATGGAAGCTGGTGGACTCCGCCCCTAAGCGATTCCTCTTGTGAGCATTCCAATGCACCTGGAAAGATTGATATTCTGCCGGGAATCGTGCGATCGCAGGTCATTTCTTGGCTGAAATGGCAAAATGAGAGAACTAACGAATCTCATTGGTTTGGCGATCGCGCGACTCAGTTCGAGACGCTGGCTTACACCAACAGTGTTAGACAGGTGATACCCATTCACACCGTTGTGGACGGCACGACATCAAAAGATCCGGTTTGCCATCGATTCAATGTCAATCATCCAGCGCTCCAACACCTAAAAGCACGGTTTGAGAATCCGGACATCTGCCCTGGAATTTGAGGCTCAACCAAACGCAGTGATTGGGAAATCTAATGAAACGAGAGCAGATACGACAGAATTAGGTTAATATTAAGGAACATTAAGAAGCTTAAAATTTTTAATCTGTTATTGCCTTCAGATGAGTTTAAGGAGGACTAGCCCCGGTGAATAAACGGTGGAGAAATGCAGGGCTGTACGCGTTGCTAGTGGTTGTAGTCATATTTGTGGCAACTGCGCTGCTCGATCGACAGCCACAGACGCAAGGTCGCTGGGCATACAGCGATTTCTTGCAGCGTGTTGAGCAAGGTCAAGTTGACAAAGTTGTTGTCAGCTCTGATCGGTCACGGGCTGTAGCAACGGCTCAAGATGGTGAAAAGTTTGGCGTGGATCTACTGCCAGATCCGGATTTGCTGGATACTCTAACCAACAACAATGTCGATATATCGGTGTCTCCTCAGACCGATGACAACGTGCTGGTTCGAATTCTGAGTACATTGTTCATCCCATTTTTATTGTTGATCGTGCTGTTCTTTGTGCTACGGCGAGCCCAGAATGGCCCTGGAAGTCAGGCGATGAACTTTGGTAAGTCTAAGGCCAGAGTCCAGATGGAGCCGCAAACCCAAGTTACCTTCGGTGATGTGGCAGGTATTGAGCAAGCCAAGCTCGAACTGGCTGAAGTGGTGGATTTCTTGAAGAACGCCGATCGCTTTACTGCGATTGGAGCCAAGATTCCTAAAGGTGTGTTGCTCGTTGGCCCTCCAGGAACAGGTAAAACTCTCCTTGCTCGAGCAGTTGCAGGGGAAGCAGGTGTGCCCTTCTTCTCAATCTCTGGTTCTGAGTTTGTCGAGATGTTTGTCGGTGTGGGTGCGTCTCGTGTCCGCGACCTGTTTGAACAGGCGAAGTCAAATGCGCCTTGTATCGTATTCATTGATGAGATTGATGCTGTCGGTCGTCAGCGGGGTGCTGGACTTGGTGGCGGTAATGATGAGCGTGAACAAACTCTGAACCAGCTCTTGACTGAGATGGATGGTTTTGAGGGCAACACAGGCATCATCATTATTGCGGCGACAAACCGCCCTGATGTGTTGGACTCTGCTCTACTGCGTCCGGGTCGTTTTGACCGTCAAGTTGTTGTTGATCGTCCTGACTATGCGGGTCGTCTTGAGATTCTCAACGTCCATGCTCGGGGCAAAACCTTGGCGAAAGACGTTGATCTTGAGAAGATTGCTCGTCGAACTCCTGGATTTACAGGAGCTGATCTGTCGAACTTGCTGAATGAGGCCGCTATTCTTGCAGCCCGTCGCAACTTCACCGAGATTTCGATGGATGAAGTGAACGACGCAATCGATCGGGTGCTTGCTGGGCCTGAGAAGAAGGATCGAGTCATGAGCGAGAAGCGCAAGACTCTCGTTGCCTACCATGAAGCGGGACACGCTTTGGTTGGTTCGTTGATGCCTGACTATGACCCTGTTCAGAAAATCAGCATTATTCCTCGTGGACGTGCAGGCGGCTTGACTTGGTTTACCCCGAGCGAAGACCGGATGGATTCTGGTCTCTACTCTCGCTCTTACCTGCAAAATCAAATGGCTGTTGCTTTGGGTGGACGCATCGCTGAAGAAGTCATCTTCGGAGATGAAGAAGTCACGACAGGTGCGTCGAATGATTTAGTTCAGGTGGCACGAGTGGCTCGTCAAATGGTGACACGCTTTGGTATGAGCGATCGCCTTGGCCCTGTGGCCTTAGGTCGCCAGCAAGGAAACATGTTCTTAGGGCGAGACATTTCTTCTGAGCGTGATTTCTCAGAGGAGACAGCTGCTGCTATTGACGATGAGGTACGCAACCTTGTTGACCAAGCCTATCGTCGGGCGAAGACGGTGCTACTTGAGAACAAGCATATTCTCGACAAGTTAGCTGACATGCTGATCGACAAGGAGACGGTCGATTCTGATGAGCTACAGCTCTTGCTTGAAGAAAACGAAGTGAAAGTGGCGGCGATCGCCTAATCTTCTTCGGCTGACTCGACGAGTTGCGAGTCCAAATGCAGTTAATGAGTCAATTCATTTTGGGGCAGATAATTCTGCCCCTTTTTTTTACGGAAATACGAGAAGAGTGATAAGCGCAATCACAAAAAGCATCTGAGCAGCAATACGAATTATGAATCCGAACCTTGCTGTTCGTCACAATCCATAAGGCTTTAGTACTTTTTGCGAATCCTTTGGGAAAATTAAAACTTAGGGAAATGTTTTCCGGATGCTGAAGATTACATCCGTGAATATACTAGTATCTCCTGATCGTCACTTCTATGATGTCCTCACCGTCTCAAGGCCACAATGCTGGCGATCGCTTTCAATGGAGTGATCCCGTCTTCCATGCGCTACTTGAAGACGCGATTGATGCTCTTGTTATCGTCGATCGCCAAGGACATTGTCTGGACGGAAATGAGTCGGCTTGTCTTCTGATTGGGATAGCTCAACAACAGTTCGTCCGTCGTGACCTTCCAACTTGGCTTAAACGGGTCGCATCCCAGGTTGCTTCCGAAGATAACGTTTCTGCGGGTGAAAAATCTCAGGTCAAAGGCGAAGCCGATCGCCCAACTTCCGTAGAAATGCGGTTGCCTCAACCAGACGGATCAGAACGTCAGATTTCAATTTCTTCTCAATGGGTCGTATCAGAGCAAGTTCATCTGGTTGTCTTGAGGGATGTCACTCGGCAGCGACAAGCGGATGCGCAGCTACAGGCGATCGCCCAATCCCTGCAACTGACATCTGAGCGCTCGCCCGTTTTAGAGCCTGGCCTCCGCCCTCGGCCTACGCACAGGAGTGAACACCTAGACCAGGATGTGTTTTGGACTCCGTTTGAGCAGGCTGACCTTGGCCTTCTGCTGTGTTCTGCAGAAGGCGTCATTCTACGAGCAAACTCTAGAAGTTGTGAGATTTTTGCTTGTTCAGAAGCAAAACTGGTTCGTCACCATCTCAAAGAATTGATGGCACCAGAAGAGCTAGCCGTGAGTTTGCAATACCTGAAAGAAATGGTGATGGGCGATCGCACTTCTTTCATGCTGGAAACTCGATATGTTCGCAAAGACGGAACGTCCCTTTGGTATAGCCTGTCTGTTGTGGTGTTAGGGCATACATTAGCCGAAGCTCGACCTATGATGGCGATGGTCAAAGACATTGGCGATCGCAAACAGTTAGAAACGGCGCTGAAAGACTCTGAGGCGCTAGTCGATAGTGTCCTGAACAGTGCGGCTGCTTGCATCACTCGATTTCGCTGTTTCAGCGATCGCTCCGTTGTGTATGAATACTGCTCAGACGGTGCTGAAATCGTTTTTGGGTACTCCGCACAAGAGATCTTGTCCGATGCAACACTATGGCGATCACGTGTTGAGCCAGAGGATTATCACAGCTTTATTCTTGCTGCATTTGAGAGCATCTTCAAGGAACAAGAGTTTAAGGCAGAATATCGATTTCGGGCTAAAGATGGTTCTCCGCGATGGATTTCGACCACCTTGTCGTCCCAGCTTGATTTAGACCGCCAGTGCTGGTATGTCACCGCAGTCGATGTTGAGATCAGCGAACGAAAAAAGGCCGAAATCAAGATTGAAGAATCCCATCGGCGCTACCGAGACTTGGTGAATTCAACAGAAGGAATTGTGTGGGAAGCCAACGCTAAAACGCTACAGTTCACCTTTGTCAGTCAACAAGCAGAGCAATTGTTGGGCTATCCGGTTGAACAGTGGTTGACCGAACACAATTTTTGGGCAAACCACATTCACCCTGAGGATCGCCAACGAGCCATTGAGTATTGCCTGTCGGAAATTCAACAATGTCGCGACCATGACTTCGAATATCGCTCTATTGCTGCTGACGGACGGGCTGTGTGGCTGCGTGATTTGATATCGGTGCAGTCTGAGGGAGGTGTTCCAACCTTCCTGCGAGGATTGATGGTCGATATCACATCGCGAAAGGAAGCAGAAGGAATCTTAGCTCGGTATGAACGCATTGTCTCAGCAACTCCCGATGGAGTGGCGCTTCTTGGCCTAGACTACACCTACCAGATTGTTAACCAAGCCTACTTGGACTGGCACTACGAAACTCAAGACAACGTGGTCGGGCATCCGATCGTCGAGTTGCTCGGTCGAGACACCTTTGAGCAGATTGCAAAACCCTATCTTGACCGTGCGATCGCTGGAGAAGTTGTGCGCTATCAAGATTGGCTCGAATTTGATGCCCTAGGGCGACAGTATGTTGAGATGACCTATGCTCCATATACAGAGTCAGAGGGTCAAATCTCAGGTGTTGTCGTTCTGACACGCAATTTGACGGATTTGAAACAAGCTGAAATTGCAATCCAGCAGTTGGCAGAAAGCGAGCTGTTGTTGATGAGCATCACGAATCATATTCGTCAGTCGCTCGACCTTGACACTATTCTCAGCACCACAGCCGCAGAAGTTCGGAAAATGCTTCGGGTCGATCGGGTGTTGGTCTATCACTTCGATCGCAAACGAGGAGGAGAGGTCATTGCAGAATCGGTAGAACCCGGCTGCATCTCTGTTCTGGGATACGTCATTCGTGATCCCTGTTTAACAAACGAAGCGTGTCTGCTTCCTTATAAAAAGGGAAAAATTCAAAACATCGCAGACATTTACGATGCCCATCTGACTGACTGCTACATCGAGATGCTCAGCCGCTTTCAGGTGAGGGCAAATTTGGTCTTGCCCATCGTGCACGATAACCAGCTATGGGGACTACTGATCGCGCAGCACTGCACCCAGGCTCGTGTCTGGGAACATGAAGAAATTGATGTACTCAAGCAGCTCACGAATCAGTTGGCGATCGCCATCCAGCAATCTGAGCTTTACGAACAGGTGCAGCATCTCAACGACAACTTGGAATTAGAAGTCGAAGAACGCACGGCAGAACTGCGCCAAGCCCTCGAATTTGAGGCGTTGCTCAAGCGCATTACCGATAAGGTTCGCGATGGCCTAGATGAATCACAAATCTTGCAGACTGTTGTGGAAGAACTTGCCGATGGATTAAACGTTGAATGCTGTGACACCGGAATTTATAATGCCGATCGCACCACTTCTACCGTTACTCATGAAGTTGTGCGATCGCTTCAACCTTCACAGGGCAAGACGTTTGAACTCAAAACCAGTTGTCATCCCGAAATTTATCCGCTTCTGTTTAACGGTCAGTCATGCCAGTTTAGCGATATTGTGCCGAGCACGCTTCGTAGTCAACGGCACCGATTGACAATATTGGCCTGTCCCATTGTGGATGACCAGCAAACAATTGGTGATTTGTGGCTCTTTAAGCCGTCTTCTCGATATTTTGATGAAGCAGAAGTGCGGCTGGTACAGCAAGTGGCTAACCAGTGTGCGATCGCTCTCCGACAGGCTCGTCTCTACCAATCTGCTCAGACTCAGGTTGTTGAGTTAGAACGCCTTAATCAGCTGAAAGACGATTTTTTGAGCACCGTTTCTCACGAATTGAGAACTCCCATGGCAACTATCAAAATGGCGACTCAGATGGTTGAAATGCAGCTTGAGCAGCAGGGCATTCTCGGCCAAGATGACACTTCCCTCCTCGATCGATATGTCAAAATCTTGCGCGATGAATGCCAACGCGAAACAGATCTGATCAACAATCTGCTCGATCTCACGCGACTCGATTCCGATACAGAGCCGCTGCTGCTGACGGTCGTTAATCTGCAAACATGGGTTGCGCACATCACTGAACCTTGGCTTCCTCGCCTGGAGAGCCAACAACAAATCTTGAGCATAGAGGTGCCTGCAGAAATAGATATCGAGGTTGACTTAGAATACCTGGAGCGAATTCTCTCTGAGCTTCTCGAAAATGCGTGCAAATACACTCCGGCGGGTCATCACATTGCGGTTGTAGCGCAGTCTCGTCCGGGGCTAACGCAGTTAACTGTGAGCAATTCTGGCGTGGATATCCCTCAGGTGGAGTGCGATCGCATGTTCGACAAGTTTTATCGCATTCCCAACCATGACCCTTGGAAGCATGGGGGCACAGGATTAGGTCTCGCCCTTGTGAAAAAGTTAGCAGATAAACTCAACGCCACAATTCGGGCTGAAAGCTGCAGTCATCAACTTCATCTCATTCTGGAATTCTATGTTCCTGAATCTATTCCTCAAGTATGATTTCTCAATCAAGTTTTATTAGGGCTGATAGCGATTTTGTTGATTTTTTGGGTCAACACCCCGCATTGCATAATTCACAATTCGTATTGTTATAAAAAGCCAGCTTGATATGATTAGAATTCACTATCTCGTGCATTTAAATGATTCATGAAGCAAACGTTTCATAAGTCACTTGGAGTCAAATCTCGTAAAGCAAGAGCTGAAAGGATTTGACTCCAATTTTGCCAAAAATTGCAATCGATACACCTTCTATTTCGTTTGGTTAAGTTGTCTATACTTTTAATAGTGGTTGTTTCGAATGGAAGCAAGAGTTACTGCAATGTTATTGAAGGGATCGGCGATATAGCGATGCAAACTAGCCTGTGAATACTGTCTGGAATGGCATGTTATTCTCGTAAGTGCGATTAAAAATATGTTTTATTTCAATACCCGTACGGTCTGGTTTTGAAAATAAAAGTGAAATCTTGTCAGGGGCAGCTGTTGACCATTTCAGCAGATACTTAAAACTTTCTTTGAAATCAAAAAATTGATGTGATGATAAATTTTATACCTGTTGCTGAGGTTGCTCGACAGGGCATTTCGCAGGGTGTAGAACATAGCACTCGGTCTCGATTCATGCCCTCTGACCCAGATTATTTTTTTGAACTTTCCTTTGACCTGCAATGCGTCATTGCCCACGACGGTACCTTTAAACGCCTCAATCCGCTTTGGAAAACTACCCTTGGCTTTTCTGACGACGAACTCGTTGGTATCTCTTGGCTGGATATCATTCATCCAGGCGATCGCCAATTTGCGGCTGATCAAATGCGCTATGTGTGCGATCGCCCTAGTGTTTTCAAAACCCGTTGTGAAAGCAAAGAGGGTTCATATCACTGGCTGATCTGGAATGTGCTACGTAATGAAAAGAACAACGAAATTTATGCCGTTGTTCGTGATGTGACCGAGTGGCGACAAACTCAGAAAGCCTTGCGAGAAAGCGAGGAAAGATTTCGATGTTTAGTAGAGAACGTCGAAGACTACGCCATCTACATGCTCGATCCCGAAGGACGAATTATTAGCTGGAACTACGGTGCCGAGCGGATTAATGGATACAGGGAGGAGGACGTTTTGGGTCAGCCCGTGGCGCTGCTCTATCCCAAAGAGGCCGTCGAAGCAGGTAAGCCCGAACGGGAACTTCAGATCGCATCTGAACACGGACGTTTTGAAGATGAGAGTTGCCGGGTGCGCGGTGATGGTTCTTGCTTTTGGGCTCACACCATCGTTACGGCCCTCCACGATCGCCACGGCAAATTAAGAGGGTTTGCCAAAGTGACCCGCGACATCACAACTCGCAAATGGTCAGAGGCTGCGCTGAAAAATGCCTATAACGACCTTGAACGGCGCGTCGAAGAACGGACTGCCGAACTGATGTCGGCCAATCGGAACTTGCGGCGGGAGATTCTAGAGCGACAGCGGATTGAAGAGAGTCTACGTCGTTCGGAATCTCAACTGATTGAGCAGACCCATCAGCTTCAAGAGACGTTGGGTCAGCTTCAAAAGACCCAAGCTCAGCTGGTGCAGTCTGAAAAAATGTCGAGTTTGGGGCAGTTAGTGGCAGGAGTTGCCCACGAAATCAACAATCCCACTAACTTTGTGTATGGCAATCTTGACTATGCTCAAAAATATTTCGAAGATTTACTCAAACTGATTGAGCGTTATCAGCACCACATTCCGAATCCTCCACCGGAGATCCAGTCTTTTATTGAGACGATTCAGCTCGACTTTCTTCAAGCCGATTTGCCGAAGCTTCTGCGATCGATGAAGGTAGGTGCAGAGAGAATTCAGGAAATCGTACGGTCTCTTCGCAATTTTTCTCGGCTCAACGAGTCCCAGCGCAAACAGGTTAATCTCCATGAGGGCATCGACAACACTCTGATGATTCTTCAGAGCCGCCTGCGAGCCACATCCTATGGAAAGGCTATCGTTGTGGAGAAACACTACGGAAAGGTGCCGCCTGTAGATTGCTACGCGGGGCATCTCAATCAGGTGTTTATGAACATCATCAGCAACGCAATTGACGCTGTAGATTCTGTAGGCACAGTCCATCTAGAGATCCCTTCAGGGAGTGAGCGAGGTGCGATCGTCTCTACAACAGATTCCGAACGTGCGTATGCTTTATCTACGCCTGTCTCGTCTTATACGGCTGACTCGACCGTCTCATTGCCTCGCGACACAGCGATCGCTTCATTGACTCAGGAGCACCATTCTTCATCATTGGCTGTTCAAGTTGATAGCCCATCTGAATGGCCAGAATCTTGTGAAGCCTCTAGCGCGGCAACAAATTTTGAAGCGACTCGCGCAAGGGGTGAGGTTGCACCGACCATCTCGATTCGAACTGAAGTAATAGATGATACCTGGTTTGCCGTAAGGATTTCGGATAACGGACCAGGGATTTCAAAGCAAGATCTGTCTCGACTCTTTGATCCCTTCTTCACTACAAAACCAGTCGGCAAGGGCACAGGGTTAGGTTTGGCTATTAGCTATCAAATCGTAGTAGACCTTCACCAAGGTCACATCGAGTGTCAGTCAGTGCCGGGTCAGGGAACAGAATTTGTTGTCCGGGTTCCGCTCATGATGTCTTCCACATCTCGATTGCTCCACAGCATCAGTCAGACGGAAAAAGACAGAAATCACTAATTGCTGCATGGAAGTTTTTGGATAGAAGTTGTCGATATCTGAATCTATTCTCATCAGACAATACGAAGACCACCATACTTTTCTTAGGAAATGCGATCTTGATAGGTCAGGCGAGTCGATATGCTGAAGTCTTAAACATTAAAGGTTAATGCGTAAACCGGATATCGAAAGTTAGGGCGTTAAAATTTGGTGAGATAACCTGGAGTGAAATCATCAGTTACGCGTATGTCTAGTTCTCAATCGTCACCTGCTCAATCGTCGGCTCTTGCTTCTGAATCGGCTGCTCCGGACGCTCCAAAACGACCTCAGATTCTCGAGATCCATGACGACCAGCGCGTCGATCCCTACTATTGGATGCGCGATCGCCAAGATCCGGCTGTGATCGACTATCTCACCGCCGAAAACGATTACACTCAGGCTCAAATGCAGCATACCGAGTCGCTGCAACACCAGCTCTACGACGAAATGTTAGGGCGGATTCAGGAAACGGACTTGTCTGTTCCCTATCGTCACGGAGACTACTTCTACTACAACCGTACAGAAGCTGGAAAAGCCTATGGTATTTTTTGTCGCAAGGCCAAAACGTTAGAAGCTGAGGAAGAAACGTTACTAGATAGCAACGTACTTGCTGAAGGCGAAGAGTTTTTCAGCCTGGGAGCTTCGGATGTCAGCCCTGACCATCGAATTCTCGCTTACTCTACAGATACTAACGGTTCTGAACGATATACTCTGCGATTCAAAGACCTTCAGTCCCAGAAGCTATTTCCAGAAGCGTTGGTCGATGTGGATAGCGTGGCCTGGGCCAACGATAGTCAGACGCTCTTCTACATTCGTATTGATGAAGCTCATCGACCGTTTCAGCTTTGGCGACATCGCTTAGGTGAAGACCCTAACAATGATGTCTTGGTCTACGAAGAATCCGATGAAGCCTTTTATCTTGGTGTAGACCGCAGTCGCAGCACTGCGTATGTGTTTCTAGCCGCAGATAGCAAAATCACGTCTGAAGTACACTTTCTGGACGCGAATCAGCCAGAAGGAGATTTTCAGGTCGTCCAGCCCCGACAGCATGGGGTGGAATATCAGGTCGTCCATCATCCTGGAACAGGCATCATTTCAACGGATAATGTGCAGGGCGATCGCTTTTATATCGTGACCAACGAGGACGCGATTAACTTCAAGCTGATGGTGACCCCAGTGGCGACGCCTAGCCGCGAGCATTGGCAAGAGGTGATTCCCCATCGAGACGATGTCATGCTCAACGGGGTAAGTACTTTTGCTGATTATCTGGTGATTGATGAGCGTGAGCAAGGACTACCGACGATTCGAGTGCAGACCTTGGCTACGGGAGAGATAGAGGCGATCGCCTTTCCTGAACCGACTTATGAAGTCTATGGCGGCTACGTTCCAGAATTTGAGACGGAGACGTTGCGGTTCACTTATACTTCGCTGGTGACTCCGTCATCTGTGTTTGACTACAACATGGCGACTCATGAGCGAGAGTTGAAGAAGGAAACTCCTGTTCTAGGAGGCTATGACCGCACCCAGTACACGAGCCAACGGCTGATGGCGACGGCAACAGATGGAACCGCTGTTCCGATTTCACTGATTTATAAGAACGGTAGTCTAAACGGTTCAGATACGCCCTTGTTTCTCGTGGGCTACGGTTCCTACGGATTTCCTTATCCTGCGACGTTTTCCTCAAATCGGCTCTCTCTGCTCGATCGGGGTATTGTGTGTGCGATCGCCCATATTCGCGGGGGAGGAGAGATGGGTCGCAAGTGGTATGAAGAAGGGAAGTTTCTCCACAAGAAAAATACCTTTACAGACTTCATTGCCTGTGCTGAATATCTAATCGAGCAGGAATGGACAAGCCCTGAAAATCTAGTGATTTCGGGAGGAAGTGCGGGAGGACTGCTGATGGGAGCAGTGCTCAACATGCGTCCTGATCTATTTCAGGGAGCGATCGCCGATGTTCCTTTTGTTGATGTGGTCACCACGATTCTTGATCCAAGTCTGCCGCTCTCCGTCATGGAATGGGACGAGTGGGGCAATCCCAATGACCTCACCTTCTACCGTTACATGAAGTCTTATTCACCCTACGATAACGTCACGGCTCAGGATTACCCGCATCTGCTCGTTACTGGGGGGCTTAACGACCCTCGTGTGTCCTATTGGGAGCCGGCCAAATGGACTGCCAGATTACGAGATGTCAAAACCGATTCTCATCAACTGCTGCTCAAAACCAATATGGATGCAGGTCATGGCGGTGCTTCAGGACGCTATGGTCGCCTGAAGGAAACCGCCTTTGACTACGCTTTCATCCTGGATTGCTTTGGCAAAGTCTGAATCAGCAGCGCTAGCCCAAATTCAGAACTGGAATTTGACGCTAGGCTGCTTTTGGCATTGTCTGCTCCAATCCATGGAGAATGGGTCGTGGGGAAAACTGCGATGTAACCTCAAGCAACTTCGGAATATCTGCGCTGTTGTAAACCCGAAACTCTCGCTCGACCACGGCCTGCTCATCTCGCACGGCCTGGTTGAGCACAACAGAGCCATTGACATCAGAGACCGAGCGATGAAACGTACCGGGTGGAATCCGCAAAATGTCGCCATCAGCCTCTAACCGCACGATGTGAAATGGTTGCTTCCACATAAAGTTCACAAGATAAAACGTGCGTCCTCCCGCTAGGGCTAGAAGATTATCTTCTTGATGAGGATGGAGATAAAACTGCCAGTGACCTGTCGCGGAATTGTTTGGGCTGGTCGCAGGGCCATCATGGCTCACCAAGTCACGGGCGTTAGACTGGTTGACCGTAATATCGAAAAATTTCACACCTGGAGTATTGCGGAACTGCCGATAGGAGATGAGTTCAAACATAGAAAAAGCGTTGAATGAGGACAGGTCGGATAAGATGCCTGGACCAGATCAATCGCGAAATATGCGACGCAGCCGAATCTAAACGATCACTGCTGAAATGGAAAACCGAAACTTCAGAAATGATTAAGACATCTCATTTGCTGTTGTCATCCACGGTAACGTCGTGATTTTGGAATAACAAAACCTTTTCTGACGCACATCTATGCAGATATCGCATGGAATATGTAACGCTCTATTCGAAAAATGAACAGAAAGTGAGCCATGATGAAATGCTGGAAAGCCGAGCTATTGCGGCTGATTCTTCTGCTTACTCGATGTTCTGCGCTTGTTTAATCGCCTGTACCAACTGCTGCGTATAAGTTTCTGCGGCTGGAGCCATAAGGTGATCAGCGTTTTGCATTTGGTCAGCTTCGAACGTCACAGGTTGCTTGAGGATGACGTGAATGCGATCGCTCGTCTCTGCAAATTCGGAGAGCGATCGCTGCATTTGACGAAAATAGTGCTGAAAATCTTGCTTTTGGTATAGTCCCTGATATAGAGGTGCAGAAGCTAAATAAACTTCAATTTGATACTGTTCTGCGAGGGTTCGAATGTGTTCGAGAGCCTGCTGATTAATATTTGACTGTTGGAAATGATGCGCTCCGACAAATTCCAAGTGGCTTTGAATATCTTGTCTAAACAAGTCCCGGTTAATTTCCGTTCGGGGCATGAATCCGCGATCGGAGACAAGGAACTCACGACTTTCCCGAAACGATTCAAGAGGTTCCCTAATCCATTCTTCTAAAGATTGGTTAGCGGCATAGAGCGGAACTGAACGATGTAGAAAAAGCTTAACTTGGTCATCCTGATCTAAGGATAAAGGCAAATTAAACTCTCTGATTGCTTCATGGGATAAAGGAATTTGAGCAAGATGAGCTAGCGTTTCGTCTTCAATATCTCGATGCCAGATATCGTAAACGTGGACAATCAGTAAGTTGCGAGGTGGGCCTACTTGATTGATGTGCTGTTCCAACATCCAAACATCATCAATTGTCAGCATCGAACCTACTGTACATAAATTCAATGCTTCCCCTTCCATCTCTTCCATCAATACTTCAGGAACGACCCCTTGATTGCAACTCGAATCTCCCACCACGAGCCAGTCTGTTGGCTGACGCTGTTGCATAAGCAAGTTCCATTTCAAACTTACTAAGAAATAGCCTCGATTTGAGTTGAGATAGTTTAGAAAGATGTTTGCCAAACCATTGCATAGTAATAGAACGAAAATAGCTCCGAATATATTGACCCAAATTTCTCTCTTTCGTGCAGATTTGATCAATTCTTGGGGAAGAGACTTCAGAGTTTTATTTAGCTGTGTTGAAGAAGGAGGATTCATGGTGGAATGAGTTTTTCAAGGTGAGTTAATGAACAGGAAGTTATGGCTCGCTGATTTAGGAAAAGCAAAGTGCAGCATTATGACTCGTGTTCGTAGCGAAAAATCAAACAGCTTTGAGCTGTGCATAATGCAAAGAGATCATTGCCCTTTCTACTATGTCGTGCTGCCATCAGCTTGAGTAATTTTGTTTATGAGGGAGCATGGATAAATATATCTTGATTTTTTCTAGTTACGGGTGATTTTTTCTAGTTACGGGCGCGAACTGTTTAATTTCTTGTCGATTGCGGCTGTGGACATCTTTGAGTTTGGACGTTGCCGAGTCTAGTCGAGACGAATCAGTTTCATTGAGGATGGCGATCGCCCCCAAATTCCGACAACCTCTTCTCAATCTGACATTTTGTTGTCTAATCCCGCATAATTTGAAGACTACGTTGAGAATCGCGAACTCTTGTGACTCAATTTCATACTTGCTCTGAACCTGTAACGCTCGTTATTTCTGAAGTGGTTGATGCTGACCGCATTGCGGACTACGAAGGCTGGACGCAAGGTATTAACCAAGCAGCCCAGCAGTTTGAAGGCTTTGTCGCAGTCGAAGTGTTGCGTCCTAGAGATAATGCTTATTCTGAATATGTTGTGATTGTGAGATTTGACTCTTACGATCACTTACGGCGTTGGGTTACCTCCTCTATTTACAAACGATGGATTGAAAAATCTCATGGTCTTATCTCTAAACGATCGTTTCGCCATATGACAAGCGGTTTGGAAATCTGGTTTTCTCATCCTCACCTTTCGTCTGAAGAACAGACTATTCAACCTCCGTATTACAAAAAAGTAGTGCTAGGGGTGTTGGCAGTTTATCCATTGATTCTGATAGCAGATACTCTTTTGGGTTCTTTCTTAGAACCTCTCCATCCTCGTCTAGGACTGCTCATTTCTGTCATCTTTGTGTCAGCTCTCCTCACGTATCCTGTGATGCCATTGCTGACCAGAATTTTAGATTTTTGGTTGTACCCAGCTTCTTCTCAACAACAAAGATAGGATCTGGTTTGAAAAGCGATGAGGCGGAGGGCGATCGCCTTCGTGCTATCCTGTTCATATTTCAGCAGTCGTCGCTTCGTCGGCAACTGCGAGCAATCTATCCCAGAAGTTTTCTCAACAAATTAAGTTTGTGTTCGAATACTCCTTGCTTGATGCTCCGCATTACGTAGCTACAGCCAGTAGCCTGAGGACATTTTTGTGTCCGCTTTGTGTCTGCGCGGCTACGAAAATGTCTATGTCCTAAATTCGCCGACTACAGCCTTAAGTACAGGTGTCACTTCGAAATTCTGACTTAAAGTAGACGACTTAACAGATTGCTTAAATTACTATTTACAACGGTACGAACTATCGAGGATCATTTTCAATGCCGATTAAACTTCAGGATGACGTCGCTTATATCTTGCTCAAAAAGATAGGTGAAAGCGGCGAAAGTTCAGAAAGCAAGCAGGAAGTTAACTTTTCAGCAACAGATTTTACGGGGCGATCGCTCAGCAAATCTGATTTTCTAGGGCACCTTGACTATCTCAATCAAAAGGGGTTTATCGACGCCAAGTTCTCAGGCAATGCCTATGGAACACAAGAGGACGTTCCTGATGTTATTGATCCCGACCAAGTTGATGCCCGAGTTGCCAATACTTTTGGTGCAGAAGATGGCCCTTTGCCTCACCTCATTACTTTCGAAAAGGCCGCTTTGACCGAAAAAGGCAAGTCGATGCTGCAAAGAATGGAGAACAATCCTCCGGAAGCGCTGCGTGGCGGCCCCTCAAAACCCATTGCTACCGAAAACATGGATTTTTTGGAGAAAGTGATGGTGCGGGGTGATTTATCAGATATTTTTGATGCTCGTGACCTGTCGGAAGTGGTCTTCCGGACAATGCGAGACTTGATGACGACTGAAGCGTCAAACCGAGTCGCAGGCGAGCTGGAAAACACACCTGCACTAGAAACCGACAACAAGGCGTTACAGAACGATTTGGCAGAACTGTGGCAAGACACGAATCCGATCGTACGGTTCCTCAGTCAGTTGCGATCGCCACTGAAGTTTGAGGACGAAACGTTCTTGCGTCGGATCCGCCAAGAAGGTGGTCTACAAAGGAATGTTTCGCCAGAAAAAGTAGTTGCTGCTGTGTTCGCGACTTCAAAAGAAAACCTTTCCGAGGAGCGAGTCGCCGAAATTTCACAGGCTTTGCCAGGAAAAATTCGTGAGCTCTGGGAGCAAGCGTAGTTACGAATTGAGCGGATGAACCTTCAGGCGGTTCGAAAGAGATCGCCGCCCTGAAGGTTTCTGGGATTGCTGAGTGATCGAGTTGCTCAACCGCAAAATGATCTCAGGAAGCTTGGCTGGCAAGACTTATTTGTTGGCTTTTGCATCTGTGGGGAAGTAGAGGACAGGATGCATGCTCTGGCGCATTAGCTCGCCAGCAAAGCTGGGAACAGATAGCTCCAGCAACTTGCCCATGACCTCTGAGGAAATGGCGATCGCGCTGATATCTTTTTCGACAGCGATATTCATAATTTCTGTGAGCGCGTTGCCTTGCACCACACTTGCATCTGCTGCTAAGCCAATGGCTTTTAGCTCACGCTCAACCTCTGCAAGTTTTGATTCGGCTTGTTGAGCCTGATAGTCTTGAATATCTTCCAATCCTCGCCGTCTAACATCATCGACTACCCAGCTCAGAAAGCAGCTCTCCAGACTGTTTTCAGGCCGATCTTTTGCATAGAGCTTAATCTGGTCGACTAGATAGTTTGACGAGTTGCTGCCGTCATAGGGAATCAACAAATAGCGGAACAGGTGACGACACCGAAGCTCTAACTCTTCATTGGTGTATGCCGAGATGAGGCGAGGCCGCAGAATTAAGACAGGAACCTGCACTTGCTTGCAAATGCGGCGGGTCGTGCTGCCAAACAGCTCATCCAAGCGCGTACGCCGGGGAGTCCCCAAGATGACGACTTCAGACTTCTGCACCCTGATCGCGTTTAGAACCCCGTCGGAAGGTCGCCCTGTCCGTACGTCGACTTTCACTTCAATCCCTTCAGGAATGTCCTTGAGAGCAACCTCTAGGCGATCGCGTGCCTGCTTCTCTTTTTCTAGGTCAGGTCTAGGAATTTCGCGGTCATCTTGAATAGGGACAACGTGCAGAAATGTGATGGAGCGGAGTCCTCCGGCAGCCAAACTTGGTACGAAGTTAACGAGGCGATAAAGCCCATCTTCAAAATCAGTACAGACAAGAGCACGCTGGAACATAGGGAGCTTCTAGATAACGTCCGAACAAAGCAAACTCAATGTCCTATAACCTAACATTATTGAGTCAAGTCAATCGAGTCTATTCGAAATCAGTGAGCTCTTTAGTGATCTGTGAAACTCTCAGAGCATTCCGCATTGCAAATTCTTGCGCTGTTCCGTAGATTGCCTCGACGCCCCCATATCTTCTCCAGAGTTTGACTCAACTATGAAAAAGATATGGAAACTGAGACCTCATGAATCCTCTGCCTTCGCTACCATTTGGCTCTGAGCGGCTAAAGCCTTCGGACATAGCTCATCAGCCATTGTCAGTCTTGTAAGCAGACTCAATGCCCCATTCTTGCTTAATGAAGTGCTTATACATCGACTCTCGAAGCATCATTTGCTCATAGAGCTTGATGAGAAACTCCTGAGCTTGCTCTCGGCTCATACGGTCAACTTGGGTTTCGAAAGAACGAAGGCTAAATTGCTGCTCTAGGGTTAGCTGTGCGGGTTGATTCATTGTTTTCTCCTTTGTTAATCGAACAGACTGTTGCTCGAACAAAGGTCGTGTGGCTTGCGCCTCCCTAGCGTTGGAACAGTAGGGCGACTTCAACCGAAACACTTCCCTTCTTACTTCTTTCCCCTCTGGGCTGCGGTTGAGCCTAGATAAGAGAAGACTTGAGCGTTGTTATTACAGATAATAACAATCGTTTGACAAGGTCGCCACTACTCTTATGGGGTATTTGTGTGAAACATTTTTAGAATGGCGTAGGGCGAGGTCTTAAATGTAGTGTCTTTTGTTAGCGACAACAGTCCCCAAGAAATCGGATACTCGAAGCCTCGAATGCTTCTGGTTGGGATCCACAGCACATAACGTTCTGCGAGTTCCTATCGCTTGGCGCGATGTCTACCTCTTAAGACACAATCACAAATAAAATGTCCTAACCTTCCTAAAGATGGAGTCTTATGGACGAAGCTGACATGATCACATTCCTATCATGTTAAGAATTGCAAAAAAGATTATTGTGAACCAAAAAATGTGCTTCTGTTCTCTGCTGTGAAATTTTCCCTCGAGACAGTGCTCAATGCTCCCATCTGACAAGGCACAGAGCTTGAGATAAGAACAGTATGAAGGTAGGTGAAGGTTTGATTAAGGTTTGATTAAGGTACGCTTCGGAGTTTTAAGCTATGGCAATGCGCAGATAGGTTAGGACAG
>JGI12210J13797_10026329_pt1 | contig 20538 bp, 23 predicted proteins | sample ElkSlonscriptome_3_FD_13797 | JGI IMG/M metagenome (IMG submission 13797)
GCCAACAAGTCGTGGGAGGCAACCGGCGTTCACGTCGCACGCGAGCTCCAGCCTTGATTCCGCCGGTGCCTCCACAGGAGCGATCGACAAAAATAGAAATTGCACCTCGGGCAGATCTTACTAGCGTGAACACAGATGAGTCCCACTGTCTTCTATCACAGAAATTACCGTTTTTCCTCTTCTCTCGCGAGGAGAGCAGGATGCACATACACATCTATTCTCCGTCTGGAGAAGCTAAATTCTGGATCGAGCCACAAATTGAGCTAGCCGTCAGCAAAGGCCTTAATTCGAGGGAACTCAAAGAGGTCGAAACCCAAGTAAAGGAGCATGAAAATGAAATCAGAAGAGAATGGAATAAGCACTTTGGAAGCACCTGAGATCGTTCAAGTTCAGGGCATATCGAATCACGGTTTTTGGATACTCGTTCAGGAGCGCGAATACTTCTTGGACTTCGAGAACTACCCATGGTTCAAGGAAGCCAAGGTGGATCAAATCTTCAATGTGACACTTTTGCATGGGCACCACCTTTTTTGGAACGAGTTGGATGTCGACTTAGAGCTGACTTCACTCGACGAGCCAGAGCGCTTCCCTCTCATATCCAAGGCCTCGTAGACGAAGGTCGATCAAGGCAGAGTGAGACAACAGATTTCGCTGGCGCTCATCTGTGCTCATCCTCCACGATCTGCAAAAATGAAATATACCGAATTCAGAGATTCGATTGCTAGGGAGCTAAGAACACACCCGTTTGGCAAAACATGGAAAGAACTAAAGGTTTCTCTGAATTTGCCCTACAATCAGCCATGCCCTGAGTGGATTTGCCGCCTAGAGCAAGAAATCCATTTGGAGCGAAAAGAGAAAAAGAAAAATGCACTGATTTGGAGGCTTTCAGATGTTTGACCACTTGGGAATATTCGTATCCGACTTCAAGAAGAGCGTGACTCTCTACGAAGCCTGTTTCGAGCCCCTTGGAATTAAGATTTATCAGCGGTAGCCAGAATTTGGTGCCGTCATTTTCTCCGGTGAAGAAGACTTCCCGTTTCTTTGGGTTGGAACAGCACCAGAGGATGGAGACTATCATGGAACGAAACTAAGAAGGTCTGAGCATCGACCTACTTCTCCTAACCAATAAGAATCACCCCCGGCGAGGCCGGCGGCCCATGGCGAAGAGCAATCCACCCCCTGCGAGCATCAGGATAGCGCTTGAAGGTTCGGGAACAACTGTGAGGGTGCCGCCGTTGTCTGTGAAGCTGGAGACTCCGGCGTTTGTCAGATCGGTGGCGTTGTAAGTCCCAGGTGACAGGGTCACGCTATCCGCCGTAAAACTGGCGAGCGAGATATTGTTAGTCAGGTTGTAAGAGCCGCCTGTGATCAGCAAGCTGGCGTTGCTCAATGAGGTGCCAAAGGTGATTTCGACGTCGGTAGTATCGAGATCTAATTGTCCGGAATAGGTTCCACCCCCGTTCAAAGTCAGGCTTGTTGCGCCTGAGTTTTCCTCGATTGTGAGGTCGCCTGAACCAGATAGAGGAGCGGAGAACACGAAGTCACCGTTGTTAAGGTTGATCGTCGAAGCGGAAATGACGTCGACATCGCCGCCGACAGTAAAGGTATTATTTGCAGTTCCATGCTGAAGCGTGCCCCCGTCAAGGATCCAGTTGGTGCTGCCGCTCGATTTAAAAAGCGCTAAGCCTGCATTCGTAAGCGTCAAGGAATCGCCGGCAAAGGTCGGCGTCTCCACCCGCGTGTTGTTTGCTGCATTGGCTCCATCGACGAGATAATCATTGCCGCTGGTGGGGGCGGAAGGTCCGGGACCCCAAGTTGCTTCGTTCCAGTCATCGTTATCGACTGTCAGCACGATCTGGGCCGATAGAGATGCCGTCATTCCGAGTAGAGACACGAGGAGGGGGAGGGTTTTGATCATGGAGGGAAATCACGAGGAAAAATCAGCTTCCAGCAACTGGCCAATTATGTTACGTCACATGCATGAGGGAAGACTCATCTGGAGATGCCCGACCCCATTCATTGAGAACAATCGCTGAGGAGGTTGGCGTCTCGAGAATGACGGTCAGCCGCATTCTTAAAGGTCGCGGAGGGCACCGCAAGGAGTTGGTGGAACGCGTGAGGCAAGCTGCCAGACGACTCGATTATCGGATCAATCCCCATGTCGCTGCAGCGATGGAACAGGTGCGCCGAAACCAGCCTGCGCAATACCTCGAGACCTTGGCTTATCTTCATGAAAATCACGAAATGCTTCGGTTTTCTACGCACGGCAACCGTTTGAGCGCGGGCATCGAACAACGGGCGAGTGAACTCGGCTATAAAATCGAACTCCATTCCTATCCTCAGAACGCTGCGAGCGGCCGAAGTCTCCGTCGCATGCTCCGCGCCCGCGGCATACGCGGGCTGCTTCTTGGTTCCATCGGGAGCCGAAGAGTGCTGCGTCATCTCGATCTTTCCGGTTTCGCCTGTGCCGCCAACGGCCCTTCGATCGTCGACCCGCCTGTCTCACATGTTCTGGGAGAAGCAGCCGACCGGATCCGCCTGGCCCTGGAGCATTGCGAACGTCTGGGTTATCAACGGCCGGTTCTTGCGGTCGATCGTCAATCCTTCCTCAGCACCCGCCAGCATTTCGTCGAGCCGTTGCTGTATTGGTATTACCAGCGGGAGATCGCTGGCATCGACCCGCTCTATTTGTTTGAAGGCAGGGTGGAGCTCCGGCCGGATTTCGAAAGCTTTCTAGAGGCACAGCATCCTGACGTTGTGCTGAGTCCGCGCCGAGTTGTGTTCGATTGGCTGTGTGCGCGGAAAGTCCATCATTCTTTAGCCTTTATCCACTTGAATTGGAATAAGCAGGGAAGTGCCGGGTTGGCTGGAGTGGATCAGCGGTCTGAGCTTCAGGGCGCAGCAACCGTCGACCTCATCAGTGCCCGGCTTCACCGGAGTGATTTCCATCCCGGTCCTGATCCACGAGAAGTGGTCATTCCTCCAACATGGCAAGCAGGGGGGTCCCTGCCGCCTCGCCTCGGAGAGAACCGGCGTTCACGAGTCAAATCGCGCAGATGAGCCAGGAAAGGCGGTGATCGAATGGCCCGCTCATCAGAGCAAACGGGAACGGGATAAACCGTGGGAATCAGCGGTTCGGGCAACCGAAGAACTGGGATCGTACAGGCGGTTACGTATCATCAACGGATATTGGTCGCCCTCGGAGCTCAATACGATTGCAGATTCCCTCGGAAAAATCCTGGAGTTGGGCTGATCGGCAGGGAGCCTCTCGGGGTTTGTTGTACTTTGGTCGTAGGAGTTTGCCGTGCAGCGCAATGAGATGCGATGCCGACACGACCGATTGGGCGGCGTATTTGTATCGGAGGCGCTGGGGCCTACTCCGCTTTCTTCGGCTGCAAACGAGCCTGAATTTCGTCAAGAATCTCGGCGGTCCCGATGAATTTATAATCGTCGAGTTGCGCCTTCTCCATTTTGCCGGGCGCCACCTGGTACCGAACTTTGGCGATGCCTTTCGATTTCCATGCCCGTTTATCGATATTTTTGATGGTGTAAATGTCGATCACCCGTCCATCAGGCAAGGTGAGTTTGTCCTCCGAGAACGCCAACGTGCGGGGGAGCGACCAGAAATAATAGCCGAGGGTCCCAAGAAAACCGAGGTAACCAAACGCGGCGAACAGGTATTGGGTCAGGATATCCTGGTCGCTGTAGATTTTTTTCGGCGTCTTCCCGCTCCATCCTCGCGCCTCTTGAATTTCAGCCCACTCGGTCTCCAGCTGCTTTTTGTCATCCTCGTATTGCTCTTTCAACGGCAGATAAACTTCAGCCCGCTCGTTATTCTTGGGATAGCCGAACAGGCCATCGTAAAGAAACCAACTGCTGGCGGCGAAAATGAAAGCAGCGATCATCCAGATACGACGTTTCCATTCCTTGCTGACGTGGGCGCGTAGAGGTTCGGAGGGCATGCCAACAGCCATACGCCAAGAAGAACACCCGCTGCAAGTCGCGCGATGGCTTTTCCTCGCAATGATGGGTTGAATCTGTGCAGGTTATGGCATGCAGCGAGCGGTGGTTCGTCAAGTCATGCCAGTTTCTGCCGAGGCGGTGTTCGACGTCGTGCATGATCTCCGTGTCCGGTTGCAATGGGATACCCTGCTTAGTGAAGCGCGAATGACCCGTGGCAGTAGGCAACCCGGGCCAGGAGAAACTTCTCTGTGCCGCGCCAAGCCATGGCTGGGTGGGATCGGAATCGAGACCCGGTATGTGACGTTCCGCCCGGGCGAAGTGGCCGCCGTGCAGATGATCAATCACCCCCCGATGTTTAGTTCCTTCAACGCCTCAATCCGGCACGAAGCGCATGAGCCGGGCTCGCTCGTGGTTTACACGCTCAATTTCGAAGCCCAACCCCGTTGGCTCGCCCCTCTTCTAGAACCGGTGATGCTGCGGGTGCTGGAATGGGAAACGCGCAAACGATTGAAATCATTGGCACGCTTTTTGGCCGACACCCCCGCGTGAAATCAGTGGTGTTTGCGCACCGCCCGCCCGACCGCCTGCAAATTGGAGCGCCGCATTTCGTCATACTCGCGCGAGACGATCAAGCCATCGGCTCCCGCTTCGAAACAGGCGTTGATGGTTTCGTAAACAAAGTCCGGCGTATCGCTCGAATGCTTGCCGCCGATATTGAAGCCTGGTCCCGCCAAGGTCAGCGCCTTGCCGGCCAATCCCTCCACACAGCGGCGCGTTTCCCGATAGACATAATCGATACTGAAGCCTTCCTCCCCGAGCTGCGCGAGCGGCGGTCCATCGAAACCTTGCAGCTGGTAAAGCAGCTGCAACGCTCCTTCCGGGCCAAAATCCGAGAGCGCTCCCTGGCTGACCGAATTCAAATACTGAATCATCCGTTGCCCGGCCACTTTCTGATAAATCACCGGCTTCAGAAAATCGACGTATTCCCCCATTTTCCGGTAATCGATCGTCGCTCGATGCGCGACGTCCCAACTCGTGGCGCCCTGATAAATATGCAGCCCGAACAAGGCGTCCGGTCGAATGGAACGGACAACTCCTGCGAGCCGCGCATGCAGCTCCTCAAGACTCATCAGAAATTCGCGATGATGGGCCAGCACCTCGGGGTAATGAATCAGAAGGCGAAAGGCGCCGACCATGGCTCCGTCACGGGTGTCGGCCACTTCATGGTGGAGCGCGCGACTATATTTCACCAACTCCTGGTAACCAGTTCTCGCTTTCTCAACATCAATCCCCCGTTGGGTGAGTCGATCCTGGCAATGACCGCAAAAACAGTCAGGCGCCATGTGGGAATACCAGAAACCCGGCCCATTGAACATTGCCAGAGACAACGGTCCGGGCCGTTCCGCTCCGAGTTTGAACCCAGCCAAGTTCGGGTATTGATGAAAGAGATCCTCCATGATGGCGACCCAGAAGGACTGATAATCCGGATGATTCGGACAAGGCCGGTTGGTGGTTTGGCCGAAGCAATCAATCGTACTAATCTGCGACCAACCCGGGATCACCCGGTGCCCGCTCTCGGCCTCCAACGCGCGTGCGAAGACCTGAAACCCATGACGTTCGGCCGCCTCAAAGGTTTCGCTGAAAACATCGCGATCGGTGTAGCGTTTTCCTTCGTCGTCACTGCTGAGAAACGGGGTTTGTTGATAATACTTCGGGTCAGGATCGAACCAAGTATTGCGGGTGTCGCAATAATCGAAATCCGGCGGCGCCACGCCGTGATCGTCGGCGAGTTTATCGTGCCGATGCCGGTCCCAGCCGCTGATTTGGTAGGTATTGCAATAAACGAAGAGCGCATTCAAGCCAGCCTCGTCAGCCAGCAGTTTACAAACATGATCAGCGCCTTCATGAAGCAGGGAAATGGGGGACATTTGAATCCCGAGAATTGGGGGATGAACCATGGCGGGACACCATGGAGGAGAGAGAAATAAGGCGCAACATGAAACCTTTCATGCTTTGGCTTATGCGTTTCACAACGCACCCGGAAAATCAGCGCGCCCCCGGCCAGCTCCTCTCAGTCCCGCACTTGAATCGCTAACTCAGGTTTGGCTTCACGAATCGTGGCTAACGCTTGCTCGGAAAGATTGCTGCGTCGGATGATCAATTCTTCGAGCTTGGGCCGGCTGACGATGAACTCCACGAAGGTTGCCGGATCTTCAAACGTCATTTCGCTCAACAGAAAGCGTTCCAAATTCCGCAGCGGCATCAACTGCAGAAACAAATCATCGGTGAGTTGGCTCATCCGGTCGTTGCGCACGCGGATGCCGAGATACGTGAGATGCTCCATCAAACCGATCGGCGCCCAATCTTCATCCGTGCTATTGGTGGTCTGGATGTAGAGTTCCGTCACCTGATCGAGTTCGGCGAGACCCTCGAGATACTCGGCCCCGACCGCGCCTCCGGCAGAAAAATAGTTCAGCGAGGGATGCGCCTTCAAATGTCGGACGCCGGAGAAATCGACGCCGGTCTTCTTATTACCTTTGTCGCGAAGACCAGCATAACCGGCATGCGAAATGGTGAGGCGTTCCAGAGCTTCAAATTCATTGAAAAGCGCGAGATCCTCATTCGTGAGGTCCGGGGCATTTAGACTAATCGCGATGATCGCTCCCGCATCATTCCGTTTGATATTGGGTTCGCCTTCGATCGAGGCGCGCAGTTTTTTCAAGGCAGCCGATTCATCCGCTACCATCGGTTGGCCAGAGGTCAGCAGAATGGTGAGGGATGCCAGGAATAGCCGGAGGATGTTAGACATGTTCATTAGTTTCATCAGACAGCGCCGTAAGTGATGGTTTCGAAATTGTATTTGGCTTTATGGACCTGCTCCCATTCGATTGCATCGCGGGAAATTCGGATGATGCCTTTGTAACTGATGCCAACGAACAGGCCGTTACCGTAGGTGGCGAAGGTGGGTGCGTTCTTGTTCGGAACCCGTTCCCAGGCCTTGCCATCCTGCGAGGCATAGGTGGCTCCGTCGCCGATCCCGACAAACGCGCTGCCGGTCCAGAGCACGGAGTTGATGTGTTCGCCCTCCAGCCCTTCTTCAGGCTCCGACCAGCGCTTACCATCGTCGGAATAACGACGAGATCCATGCAACCCGGTGGCGACGAACCGGCCGTTGGCGAAGGTGATGGCAATCATGGTATCAAGCGGGCGAGTGCCCGGAACGTTCTCCCATTCCAAACCATCGGTTGAATAAGAATAGCGGCCGCGGTCGCCGATCGCGGCCCAAATCCCGTTGCCGTAAACAGCTTGTTGAAGCATTTGTTTGCCAGAAATCGGCACCGGTTTACTCCAATCGCTCCCCTTTTTTGAAAGGGAGACGTGAGGCTCCGGCCGTGGGGACCCCGGATTGCCAATGAAGGCGAGGAACTGGCCATTGCCGAAGGCGAGACCGCGTGCGATGTCTTTATAACCGAGATCTTTCGTCTCCACCTCCCAATCCTTGCCTGTTGATGAGGCGGCGAAAGAAGAAGTCCTACCCCGCGAACCGAGGACCGCAAAGGTATCGTTGCCAAACGCGGCCAGACGATAAACCAGACTTTCCGTTGGCTCATTCGCGGGTTCCCACGAATTTCCATCTGCGGATTGGACAATGATGCCTTCCTGGCCGGCGGCAATGAACATGGAGTTGAAGAAGGAGGTGATTAGTGAGGTGAAAAATCGGGATTGAACGATCCGCACGGACCAAGCGGACCAAGCGAAATCAACCTAAAAACCAGGCGCCCGTTGGCAAGGTGGATTCTATCGAATACGTTCGATTCATGAACAATCCTTGCCTTAGCTTGCCTTAAAAATCTTGCTGGCTTGCGCAAACACTTGTCGAATCAGCCCAAGAATCGTTCCCCTGCGCTTGCCAAGCCAGACGTGAGCCTTCTGAATAGGGGCCATGCCCCGGACTTCTCCCAATGTGATTCTCATCTACGCCGACGACCTTGGCCGCGGCATGCTGAGTTTCTACGGTCAACGCCATTTTCAAACCCCCAACATCGACCGGCTCGGCCGGGAAGGGATGCAATTCGATCAGGTCTACGGCTGTTCGCTCTGTGCGCCGGCTCGCGCCAGTCTGATCACGGGTATCCATGATTGTCATCGTGGCGGTTATACATTCACGTCGGCCGGAATTTATGATCGCTTCACCGAAGGCAGAATGACTCTCGGGGAAATTGATGAAGTCTTGCAATCGGTCAGTCATCAACCCGACCGCGATGACCGCTTCCTTGGTGAACTCTTTCAGGAAGCCGGTTATGTCACTGGCCAGATCGGAAAATTAGAATGGGGATTCGCCACCTCGGATGCCGATATTCGACGGCATGGCTGGGATTATCACTACGGGTATTACGATCATCAACAGTGCCACGGTTTTTATCCGCCCTACGTCTTCGAGAACGGTGCGCCTGTCCGGATTGAAGGCAATACCCATGTCGATTGCGGGAAAGCTCCACAAAATGAGAGCCCGGAAAATTTCGAGAAACGGTGGGATTCCGAAGGTTGTGCTGTCTATTCGCAGGACCTCTTTGATGATAAAATCGTGGAATTTCTTGATCGCCATGAAAACGAGCCTTTTTTTCTGTTTCATCCGACCCAGCTGCCGCATGGGCCCATCCGGGTGCCAGCGGTGCATCCCGACGTGAAGGATCACCCGGAACTGACCCAATATGAAAAGGAATGGGCCTCGATGATACTACGACTCGACCAAACCGTTGGTCTGATTCTGGATGAAATTCAACAACGTGGTCTGGAAGAAAACACCCTGATCCTATTCACTTCAGATAACGGGCATCAGCCCTATTACCGTCAAGAACTTACCGGGCGAATGGACCCTGCCCGTAATCTGCAGACTGGAGAAGTTTACGACGGAGTTCGCACCAAATTCTATTCGGAATTGAGCGGCGACGTTTTTGACGGCAACGACGGCATGGCTGGTCTGAAATTTTCCAATTGGGAAGGCGGCATTCGCCTGCCGTTCCTGGCCCGCTGGCCCGGTGGCATCCCGGCTGGCAGCACTAGCCAGCGGATGATCAGCAATTACGATTTTATGCCGGCTATGGCGGAGCTCCTGGGAAAATCGATGCCGCCGGGTAAAGATGGCATTTCCTACGCAGCCACGTTGCGCGATCCTGAGATTACGGGTCCGGCTGGTCGACACGTGGTCGTGGCTTCTCATCTCGGCCCGGCCTTAATCGATTCCAGCGGTTGGAAATTGAAAATGATCCGGCAACCGAAAAATTTTCATTACCAGCTTTATCATCTACCAACTGATCCGCGCGAAGAGAACGATGTTTGTCATGAGCCGGATAACCGCGAAGTCGTCGTGCGGCTCAGCACCTTGCTGATGCGTGAATGCGATGGGAATACGCTTTTTGGCACACCTGAAGCCCATCGCGTCATGCCTCCAGGATTCTGCTACGTTGGGCCGGAATGCAGCTGGCAAATGAGTAAGTGATCAGAGGACGATTCATCTGTAAAGGTGCAGCTCATTCAGGAGATGGCTGTCTGGCGCCGGGCGCGATCGCGTTTGGTGAAGAGAACATCGACCACGTTACGCACCAATTGTTCATGGCTCATCAGATCGAGCGTCTCTTCCGGGATACGGACCTGATCTTCGATCCATTCGGCCGCTTCCGCGAAGAGTTCTATCCGGGCTTCGCTCGTGAATTCGTCAGAACGCATCACCATCTCGAGCAGGCAGCCCGCCATGGCCGGTTCAATCTGCTGGCGCAACCGGGCGGCGATATGCGGGTGATCGAGCAATGAATTATATTTTCCACCGCGAATCTGCTCGAGATCCGGCAGGACCTGCCTGGGCAACCGGATCACGACGGTATTGGCGGCGATATCACCGAGGCGCTGAAATTTTTTCGAGGAAAAGGCGACGATGCCTCCCAACAGATAAAAGGCTGGCAGAAGATCTAGAAGCCGAATGAGGTTGCGGATCAGGATTTGGTGAAACCGCAAACGCAAGCCTGTGGCATCGACCACACGTAAACGCATCATTTTTTTCCCAATTGTCTGACCGTTCCATCGCAATTCCAACAACAGGTAATAACCAAAACTGAAGACGAATCCCGCCCAATAATAGAGGGCCATTCCGATATCCATCGAGAGCGGGGCCAGAATCATCGCCACTCGCGCGGCCAGAAAACCAAGAACGAGAATGAGGGTGGTATCGACGAAGATCGCCAGCATTCGGGCTACCGGCGTGGCGAGTTCACGAGAAAACCGAATACCCTCTTCCAACCGAATCACCAGTCGATGATCTTCACCCGTCATCGTCGCCACCTCCTGACCTGTGCCTTCACCCAACCGCGACCGCTCACGCCGAGAAAAAGGAAGAGCGCCAGCAACTGGAGGGATCCGAAGCTGATCTTAGTCCCGTAAGAAATGGCAGGCTCATGGTATTGCGAAAGGAAAGACTCGATGATGCCGGCCCAAACCAGGAGAATCGCTAGCCCCCCGATTAACGTCGCGATATCGGGGCCGAGTTTTCGCATGCGAATTACCAAGGGATCGCGTGTGCCTCGCCCGATCAGTGCGGACGCTAATACGAATCCCGCTTGGCCGGCAATGAGAATGGAAGGGATCTCCACCGACCCATGCGGGAGTAACCAGCCCGCAAGAAAGACCGATTCCCCCGCCGCGACATAATCGAAGATAACGGCGCCCAGAATGACGCCATTATAAAACAAGAGAATAAACGTTCCGATACCGAACGTCATACCTAAGGCCATGGCAAAGATGGAGACCCGGGTATTATGGGTCATTAACATCGCGGCAAAGGCGGTATGTTGCGCGCCTTCTTGGCCTCCCGCCTCTTCGCGTGCCACCCGTTCACTCGGATCGCCGAGCAAATGAGCAAAGGGCATGATCGCCGCTTTCGCCGCGGGATCGAATGCGATCACGCCAGCGCCAAAAAGACTTCCGAGGATGGTAATGATCGTCGCCAGGGTAAAGGCGTGAATATGCTTTCGAAACGTTTGCGGAAAAATCGTCAAAAACCAGTGTAACGGCCGGATCCGATGTTGGTTCGCCTCGCTCCGGCTATAGATTTCCCCGTAAGCCCGGCCGACCAGCGTTTCCAGATAAGCGCGTAATTCGGCTTCGGACGCATATCCACTGAGACGGGCGAGACCCGAGGCGGCCCGGCGGTAAAGATAATGCAATCGTTGAGCCTCCACCAGATCGAGCCGGCTGCCAGGTTCCGATTCGATTCGATTCATCATCGATTCCAATTCGGACCAATACGGTTCTTCAGCAGTAACGAAACGTGGGAGATCGACTATCATGCGCTTGAGAAGTTAGAGCAATTGGCGACGTTTCACTTCCATGTATTGATTGAGCAGAGCGACCACGAGTTGTTCGCTCTGAGTGAAGGTCATTCGGACGCCTTGCACCGCGAGTGCCCGTTCGACGCCGCGCAGGTGTTCCCAGCGTTCATGCCCGGCCAGAGCTGCATACATCGCGCCGACTGAGTCGACCGGTCGGGAAAAAAGCGGCCCGACATCTTCCGGATCGATCATCATCGTGTAGGTCAGGTGGGTGCGCCGGATGATCGGTAGATTTCGCACGAATGTTTCCGCGATCAGATCATCATCGAGGGAGGTAAGGAAAATCAGAAGCGCGCGTTTCCGGACGATGGTGCGCAGAAAAGTAAAAAGCTCGTCGAAATCGGGTGACACCTCGCGGGGGCGGAGTCCGTAGATGGCGTCCCGGCAGGCGTCGTGATGCGCTTTGCCATTTTTGGCCGGGATATAATGCCGGACATGGTCGTCGAACGTGATCAACCCGAAGAGGTCGCCCTGCCGTTCCGCGGCTGCGCCGAAGAGCATGGCGGCTACCACGTAGCGTTCGAGCATAGTTGGGGCGTTCGGACCGTTGCCCGCTTCGCCTGCCCGCCGGGCGCTCAAGCGGGAACTGTCGACCAGACAATACACCTCCTGTGTCCGCTCAATTTGATAGGTTTTCGTTATGGGCCGGCCCCGTTTCGCGGTGCTTTTCCAATGAATATCTTCATAACCATCCCCGGGCACATAGTCGCGCAGCTTTTCGAACTCCCGACCTTTGCCGACCTGCCGTTGGGCATGCAACCCGACCAAACCGCGATTCAGAAAGATAGCGGCTGCCGCTTGGTCCCGGCGTAGGTCAGGGAAGACGCGCAATTCCATTCGCAATGGTAACCGGGTTCGAGCTGCCCAAAAACCAAGACGGGACGAACGCTCCAGATAGAGATTCTGCAAGGTAAACGAACCGCGTTCGCGAGGGAGACAGTGGAGATCGAACCGGCCGACAGGGGCGCCTTCCGGCAACTGCACCAGCACCGATTCCTCCTCGCTCTCGAACGCCTCGGGCCAAGCGACGCCGAGCCGCAGTTGCCACGCGCGTTTCGTCGCATTTTTTAAACGAATCGGCACGACCGAATCCCGGTCTTTTGCCAATCGGTTCAGCTCGTCTGGCACCGGTTCCAGCCCTTCGAACGCGTTGAATGTTGTGAAGGCATCGCCCACTGCAACTAACCCCAGTAAGGCGATCACCCACCAAGCCACTTCGGCGGCGCCTGGCAGCAAGGAAACGATCAACACCGCAGGCAACCCGATCAAGGCGAGTGCCCAGAGCAATCTATTGCCCGGGACGATCATTGTGGCACGGGGGTTTCCTCCAGCACTTTGCTCAACGCCTCAGGGACGGTGACGCCCTCAATTTCGAATTCCGGCCGCAACATCAGTCGATGGGCGAGGATCGGTTCCGCCAATTCTTTTACATCATCTGGGGTCACGAAATCCCGGCCATCCAGGGCGGCATGCACCCGGCAAGCCAGCAGCATGGCTTGCGTAGCGCGCGGCCCGGCTCCTACGAGGATCGCGTCGTGGTCCCGCGTGTGACGCACGACCGACACGATATAATCGACCAGTTCATCCGACAGATGCACATCTTCCAGGGCGGCTTCCATCTCACGCAAGACATCCGCGGTGAGCACGGCACGAATATCGCCTGCGGCCAGCACCTGTTCGGGGGAGGTGCTCTTATCTAGCATGCGGTGGGCTAGTTCCCGTTCCTCATCGCGCGAGGGGCAATTCATGATAATCTTCAACATGAACCGGTCTTTCTGCGCTTCCGGCAATGGGTAGGTCCCTTCGTGTTCCACCGGATTTTGGGTGGCGAATACGGTGAACCGCTCGTTGAGTTCATAACTCTCGCGGTCAATCGTCACCACCCGTTCCTGCATTGCTTGTAACAAGGCAGACTGTGTTTTCGCCGGGGCCCGATTAATTTCGTCCGCTAGCAGAAAAGTAGTAAAAACAGGGCCTGGAATCAGATGGAAACTGTTCGTTTGCAAATTGAAGACGTTGGTTCCTGTAATATCCGCCGGCATTAAGTCGGGTGTGAACTGGATACGATCAAAATCGGAGCCGAGAACCCGCGCTAACGTCCGGACGAGCAAGGTTTTCGCCACTCCGGGCACCCCTTCGATCAACGCGTGTTGGCGGGTGAAAATGGCGATCAGCGCTTTCGTAACGACGTCATCTTGGCCGATGACAATTTTGGCGACTTCCTGCCGGGCTTCGGCCAGGGTGGATTTGAGGGTGTCAAGGCGTTCACTCATAATTTTCGGCGTTCTTTCAATAGGGCAACAATACGGTCGTAAGTTTTCGGCAAATCACGTTTGCGCGCGGGCTGATCCTGTTCTTTTTGGATGATTTGCGCAATGGAATCCCGGACGCGTTCCGGGATTCCATGACCAGCGGAATGCCGCCAACGTTCCTGACAGACCGGTAGAAGGTCGCGAGTTGGGACTGCGCGTTGTAACAAAAGTTGCATCCCGATGTTAGCGCCGTGACCCGTGATGGATTCACGTGCTTCGGAGGTTTGTTCGCTCGCGGGAATGAGACTCGAGGCGCTCCGCCAGATAAATAGCCCGGCTAGAATGATCAATACCGCCAGAGCGGCATGCAACCGGTATCGGCGTGCCAACGTGCCGACCCCTTCGGAATCAGCGACGCCGAGGCCGAATTCATCGAATTCCACCCGGCGATGATCGCCGATGAGCCAAGCGAGAAAGTCGGCGTTTCGATAATCTTCCAAGCCTTCATGCAAACCGGTCCAAAGCGCTTCATTGGAAAAGGCATAAGGATCGGTCATCAGAATGACATCGCCCTGGCCGAATTGCTGGCGGATGACGACCGGTTTACCATCGATCGCGAACAAAGTCTCCCATTCACTATCGGTTGGCAGCTTCCAGACCATCAACGAATGAATGGGCAGCGGTCGCCAATCCCGGTTGGGGGCGGACGTCGCCAGCGGGGCGCCATCCTTGCGGGTGTGCACGACAGCGTTCCGCCAGTTGTAAGGTTCCAACTCCACCTGCCACTCCGGCACGCTGAAAAGGGGATCGGCACTGGTGGCGCGATTGCGTAGCCCTCGCAGCTCGGTATTGGTCCTTTTCGGCGTTGCTTCCGGATTCGCATCTTTGTTCTGGTGATCGGCATCCTCGTCTGACGCTTCCTCGTCCTCATCCTCGTCGCCTCGCATCTCTTGCGCCATCTGTTCGACTTTTTCTCGGACCTCCTTTTGCCGTTCGGCTTCCGCTTTAAAATTGAAGTCAATGACCGGGTCGAGAGCCACCACCACCCGGCCTCCGCCGCTGGCGATTCGCATCAATTCATCTTGTTCCTCCGGCAAAAAGCCAAAGAAGCTCGGGGAGCCAAATTTGAACAACACCATCGGCGGCTGGCTATCCAACCGCGGCAGCGGTAGAGTGGAGCGATCGACTTGCAAGGGCGGTAATAGCCCGAGACTTTCATAGAGTGCTTTCGTCCCGAATGCATCCGACCGGAACGTGGAGTATTCCGGAAACACATCGCCTTTGGCCAGGCGCCGGTCCATCAGACCGTAAAGCAAGAAGCCCAAGACCAACACGGCGGCGGCCAACATCAGAGCCATGAGACGTGAGGATCTAGCGTTTGGCATGGGATTGGCGGAGATGTTGAATCGACTGCTCGAAGGTTCGCACAAAACCCGCGTCCGCTGGGTGGGTGCCGTACCAGACCTGTTCGAAAGCGACAATGCCTGCCTCGAAATCCTGGTGCAACGCCTCTTTGCCTCGGGCGCGGCGATGAAGTTCGCGCAGATATTGACGGTTGGTCTTGGATCGACCGATCCGGATCCATTCCTGCGAGGCGAGATGAGCCAGGGCGGCCAGGTAAAGGGCACGAGTGGCGAGCCGCCATTCGCCTTTTTGCATCATCTCATTCGCGAGAGCAAGCCAACCATCCTCGGGCAGGGCATCGGCCTGAGTCGTTTCCTCGGTGAGATCGGGGATGCTGGGTGGCGCTTCTGGCGCGGCTTCGATTTGTTTCGGTTTGCGGCTCTTTTTCCATTGGCGCACTAACATCGCGATCAAAAAGAGAATACCAATGCCGAGCAGGATGAAGAGAATGATACGCACCGATTCCAGCCAGCCCAGATCGAGGTCCGGCGCGGATGGTGTCTTCGGCGAATCGGGCATGAGATTGCCGATGAATCGCCCGATTTCGGCAATCCAGCGGACGATCTCGCGGGTCATGCTGCTGGTCCACTCGCTGAGTGATTGGAAAAAATCGAGTGTCGATGAGGCATCGGGAGCCGTCTCTTCCGGACGCGGCATCCGCCACCGAAACTCTTCACGGGCCAACACCTGCTCGATCGCCTCATCGACCTCGCGTGAAGAAACCACGGTCGTGTCGGGTTCAGCGCCTGGAAGGGCGACAGGCAGCAGCACGGTAAGCGCCATCAACAGGGTGGCGCCCGCCGTTGCGCGCCGGAGAAAAGCCCGCAGATCAGCACCGGTCGACCGGGCCTCGGCATGGTAAGCGCGCACCACATAAAAGGCTTTGCTGATCGGATCGAGCACCAGGTAAAGCACTGCGAGGAAGACTCCGATGAAGGTGGTATTCATGAAGTTATAACCGACCCTGGCTATTGAGAGTTCATACCCAAGAACGCTGCGGAGCAGTCCGGGTAAAAAACTGCCGGCGGCGACGATGTTGATGAGCAGGACAAGTCCGAAAAGAGTCAGAATCAGGACGCCATTACTATTTTGCGACGGCCAGACCCGCGCTGCTTGACCCGCCAACCGGCTCGCCTCTTTCGAGGTGCGCAGCCCATTCGCATACAAGGTGTGACTTTCAAAAAAAGCGTAAGTAAACGGAAAAGGCACCAGCATCAGCGAAGTTATCAATAACGCAGGGAACCCCCATGGCTGCCGCGCGCTTTGCTGGAGAAACGCGCGTCCAATCCGACCGGGCGTCCAGGGCGGATCGGCTTCCTCCGTCAACACGGCGTGCAAACGATTCATGAAATAACATTGCCCGACTTTCGCTGCACAAAAGCAGAGGGCCAATAGAGCCGCCCCGCCGACTGCATCCCCGGTGGTGTTCGGACCGCTGCTTAATTCCGCTAAATAATAGAGGGCCGCGAGCAGAAAACCGCCGGTCAGGATCAGGTAAATCAACCAGGCGCGAACGGGCGTGCGTTTTAAAAGGCTGGCCGCCTCTTCCACGGCCGCCAGCCCCGGACGGCTGGTTTCGAGGTTGCGACGCTTCATTCGATCCAGGTTTCCGGTGACCATATGGAGCCATCGTGGAACTCCGCTGGCATTTTAAGAATAATCAGGCCGATGAAAGCTAGAAGTGCCCACATGAATAGCCATCCAAGGAGCGCGCGACCCAAAAACCAGAGCGGCGCTAGCGCTGGTAAGTCACGGCTTTTTTTGGGCGACGGCTTCGGTTCCGTTTGAGCTAGCTTACGATGGCATTCGACACACAACATCCGCCCTTCGTGTTCGGTGATGCATTCACGGCAGAAAAAGGTTTCGCACCCGACACAACGCGCTGCGGCTTCCCGTTCGGGATGGATCGTGCAGCGGCTACGTGTGAGAGTTGTCGGCATGGAAGCGGGTTAGCGGGTGGAGGAAGATTGATTGAAATAACGATTCCGATGGTTCGCCAGCTGATGATCGAATGCTTCCGGAGTCAGCGGCGCTTGGGAATTCGCGATTTTTGTTTGTAACGTGGCCATGATCCGACGCGCCTTTCTCCAGCTCATGCTTGCGATCTGTTCTTCGGTGACATGGGTGCGAATGTTCAGTTTCCCCGAGCCACCCTGAGCCCAGGCAACAAGAAACAGAATGAGACTGGTCACGGTTGGCAGACCGAACAGGATGACGAAGGCAATCAAACTGGCGTCCTGCGAGGTCCGCATACCGATCCAAAACCCGATGGTCGGCAGGGCGAGCAGACCGGTCAAAATCCCCAGCCCAACTACCTTCCTCCAGGAACGCTGCAAGCTGGCCGATTCGATATCGCGATAGTAGAATCGACGATAGAAATCTTCTCCCATCCCCATTTTAATCAATAGATAATGAGTGGCGCCTTCCATTAGTTGCGTGCCTCCGAGGAGTCGGCGTTGAGTGGCAATCTTGCGGTAGGTAATCGCTTTGGATTTGGAGCGGGCCATTAAAATAATTGGAGGAATTCGTTCGTCATGAGCGAGAAAAAGAAAATCCAAATGAGCATTTGGCCTAGCGAAAGAATGAGCGCGATAATCAACCGGGCACGGCCGGCTGTTCGCACCTGCCCAGCTTTTCGCCAGCCAGCGAGGCTAAGGTAGAAAGCCATGGGGGCGGTAACGAGGCTGATCCAAAAGAAGAGGAACGGAACCACCGCCAGCAGCAAAGCGGCGCTTCCCGGATTCAAGACGTTGCGCGGGTATTGACCTTGTTCCACTTCCCGGTTGAAGCAAGCGGCGCACATCGCAGCGTCGGAGGCGGCTGCCGTGTTGCAGGCCTGGCAGACTAATCGGCCGCACCCGTGGCAACTAACCGATGCCTGCTTGGCCGGATGAAAAAAACAGGCCGCCTCGTCCGATTCTTGAACTGGCTCCGCAAACTCGCCCCGCGTGGTCCCTTCGAAGAAAGCGGGAAAAACGTGCAGCTCCGTCTTGGCACGACATTTTTGGCAGACCACCTCGGTTTGTTGATAAACCTGAGGATCATAAAGATGCCGGCATCTGGGACATTGAATGCCGGCTGGCTGACGTCCTTTACGGGGACGAACCCGCCGCGTGGGAGCGTTTTTGGCGGGAGCTGCAGGTGCTGGTGAGGGATCGCTCATGATTTTTGGAGCACCAGGGTGTGGGCCATCCGGTCGTGAAGGGTACGCCGTTCATCATCAAGGAAAGCCATCAAATAACCGATCATGAGGATGAGCGAACTGATGATCGTGCCGAGCCACCGGATCGTCGCGCTTTTCCAGGTGAGCGGCTGGTATTCGTAGGATAAAATTCGGATGCCGAATGCCATTTTCCCGGGTGTCGCCCCAAATTTCGTCCAGAAAAAAATGTAATACGCTGGGGAGAAGAGAAAGCCGAGACCGGCGACCATGACGGTCATCCAGATAGCATCTGGCAACACCAAGGCAATCAGCAACATCAACCCTTGCTGGATGGCGCTGGTCGCCATCACGAGAATGAGGCCGTCGATCAGAAAAGCGGCGGCTCGTTTGGAGAGGACGGCCGGAAACCAGTGAGCGCCCACGACCAGCCCTTCCCGGATTTTTGCCACGGCTCCCGGCTTGCAACCGGCGCAAACCGTTTCGCCGGTCAGCAGCACGAGATCCGAGGTGGGAAAGATGCGAGCACATTCGGCGCAAACCCCGGAAGCCTCATCGTCATCGGCGGGTGAGAAAACTGTGCGGCGGATGGCTTCGGGGGGCAACTCAGGCGGCAGAGCTGTCGTGGTCGCGGTCAGTTTTTCAGGAGCCACCTCGGAAAGCGGTTGCCAATTGGAGAGATTTCCATGCCAGACAAGGGTTTCAGGCCGAATATCGCCCGTTTTGACGAGTTCATCGAACTTCGTCTCCTCGAGCGGCCCCGCTTCTTTGCCGTCAGCTGCGTAATACCATTGCATGCGTGAACCGCTATGCTTGCCGAGGTTGCGCCTGGCTGGCAATCTCTTATCTCGTTCCCATGACGTATCCTTTCCTTTTTTCCATCCTTGCGCCCGGTGATGCCTGCGTTACAAACAGAGGGAATCCGCGCCCTTTAAATAGGTGACCGGCAGATCAACGAGCCTTTTTTCATCTTTTGCAAGACCCCGAAGACCAACTCCTGGCCACCGCCCAGCAAGCCACCGCCCATTGGACCCAGCCGCTCACTCCGCGGGAAGGCGATGGTGCCGCTAATGGGGGCGATGGAAAAATTATCCTCAAAAAGCAGGGAAGCGATGTGCTGCCCTGGAAAGACGATGCGTTCTGCGAAATCGACCCGGCGCCCTTGCTGGAGCTCATCGAGGATCCGAAAGCGGATGAACGGGTCTACGCCCGGACGCTGGAGGAATTTCACCAAGCTGGCGCCCCGTTGCTCCCCTCGGCTGCGGCCTGGGCCTATCTGCTTTCGCTGGAGGAGGTTCGGTTCGGAATTCACCTGCAGCCGTTGAATATCTGCCAGATTCTCTGTTCGCCGCGCGCCCGGCAATTCGCGGATCGCCGCACATCGCCGAACGAAGTGACCAGCACCGGAGGCGCTGCGGTTTTGGTCCCTTACAGCGATCCAGGTATCGAGTTCGCCCGCGACCTCAAGCGGAAAGTGGTTTACTGGCGCAGCCGGTTCAAAGAGGTCCCAGCGATTCTTTTTTATCAGAATAATGGGATCGTTCTGCTCGGTGGCGCCGTCGAGGATGTCATCCGGCGGCTCGACGACCTGAGCCGCCACGCGCAGATCTTCGTGGGCGCTGCTATGCTGGGAGGCCCCGTTTTTCTGACGCCGACCAATGTCGAGAAGCTTCAGCGCAGCCACGGCCTCCCGTTGTTTGGGTTGGGCAATTTATCGACGGAAAAACAGGTCTGAATCGGCAAGGCGGCCACTGGCCCTGACAAGCAGCTGCGGCTTGCTTCCTGATGGAATTCCAGCAGAGTCGTCTCATGTCCGGCAAACACCAGTCCTCCACCCCTCCAGCGAAGGAGGTCGATGTCGAGGTATTGCCGCCTGATTCGAAAGAAGGGCAATCCCCGCTCATGCGTTTCGTGGCGGTATTGATGGATGACCTGTTCCTCATTCCTGGCACAAAAGTCCGGGTCGGGCTCGATCCGATCCTCGGGCTTTTTCCTGGGTTCGGCGATACGTCGGCTAATTTCATCTCAGCGATCTCCTTGATTGAAACTGCAAAACGCGGGATGCCGCGAATCGTGCAGGCCCGCATGGCTCTGAACATCCTGATCAATGCCGTCGTCGGCTGTATCCCAGTGCTTGGGGATGCTTTCAGTGTCTGGTTCAAATCAAACAAACGGAATTATGAGCTGCTGAAAAAGCATGCCAACACCAGCACCCCGCGCCGGTCCACCACGGGCGACTGGCTCTTCGTTGGCGCCCTGGTGGTGATCCTGATCGGTGCCATTCTCCTGGTGGCGGGCGTGACGTTCTTTATTTTCGTGCAGCTGGCAATTTTCTTCCGCAACCTGGTCGGTGGCAGTGGGTGAAGCTTCGAAGGGG
>JGI12210J13797_10257619_pt1 | contig 20538 bp, 13 predicted proteins | sample ElkSlonscriptome_3_FD_13797 | JGI IMG/M metagenome (IMG submission 13797)
AGCCAGAGTTACGTTGCTGAAATACCATCATATAGCCAGTATCTAAGCTCCACTGCGGACTTATTCTGTACTTAATACCAACAGTAAGACGGTTTTGGTTAAAAGTGTTGAATACCACTTTTTTACCGAAGTTGAGGTGCATCTCATCGGCAATAAGAAACTGGGTGCGACCGCCTTCCCGGAAGGGAATACTCGCACTAAGGAGCATTCGTACCCGATGTATCCAATAGTGATCGTTCAGTGATTCTCCGTTAACCCGAGTGTTGAAAATGCGTTGCTCGTTACGAAGTCGAAACAAGGTATTCACTCCTGGGTAACGGTGCGAAAAGCTGACCTGCTGATAGATGCGATTTTCGTTAAGATAATTGTCCCAAGGTTCCTCATTCAATGAAGCAAGCCACAAGTGAGCGTAACCACCTGCCACCCGCAAATTCCGCTTAATGGAGTATTGCACTCCTCCTCTTATGAAGTAAAAGCTGGGATCATCTATAAAATTGGTACGTCGAATGTGCGTATCACTAAGTACCCCCCAACGGTTGGTCAGCTGATAAAGGTTATTAACCGATATCCACACATGGTCGTTTCGAATAATTCGTTTTTCGACTTGCGCCTGAACGGTCGAACTAAATATCAAAAAACTGAGCGTAATAATAACTGCTTTCATAGTGGTATAACTTTTTACTATTCCAGAAAAACAGTCGCTGATCTAGCGAACACGGAAAGCTATTGGCGTAACATGACCTTTCCCCACCCATTTACGGCCAATGTAATGAAGCCAACTACGGTCACCGAGCTAAGCGGCATTAAAATGGCAGCAATCAAAGGAGTTAATAATCCACTTACTGCGAATGATAGCCCGACCATATTATAAAGAAAAGACAGTACAAAAGCCCATTTTACAATACGCAGACTAACCTGAGAAAAGCGCAAAAAGCGACTGAGGTTCGGTAACTGATTAGCATCCAGAATTGCATCACAAGCCGGAGAAAATTGATACACATTGTCGGCTACTGCAATGCCTACGTGACTTTGTTTTAGGGCACCGGCATCATTCAAACCATCACCAACCATAAGTGCGTGACTTCCGTTCTCTTCCAGTGTTTTCAAATACTCCAGTTTATCCATCGGCGACTGCTGAAAGTGTAGTTCCTGAAAATAAGGGGCCAGATTAGTTCGTTCTCGGTCTTGGTCACCAGATAGTAAGTGGGTAGGGTACTTCTGTTGAAGTTGCTCCATCAGGGCAGTGAAACCCGGTCGGTAGTGATTGGCGAAGCGATAATATCCGCGTACTTGGTCACCAATGCGAATGTACACTTTGGTTGTATTGGTATCTGCTTCTGATGAATGATTCACCCAGGAAGCCGAACCCAGTCGTATTTCTACGTCAGCTACCTTAGCGATTATTCCCTGCCCAGCTTGTTCTTGAAAGTGGGTGAGAGGCAGTAGGGGCAGATGATCGGGCAAACTGCGGTAGACCGCTTGACTGAGCGGATGAGTGGAAGTACGCGCAATAGTACGAATCCATGATTGCTCTTGGGAGCTGAGTGGTTCGCCTACAAACGGTATTTTTGATGGTTGAGCTTGCGTAATTGTTCCGGTTTTATCGAAGACGATATGATCGATACCGGCTAATTTCTCTAATGTCTCAGTATTTTTTAAATATAACCCTCGCTTACCTAATAAACGCTGAGCGTGTCCGAAAGTAAAGGGAATAGATAGAGCCAAGGCGCACGGACAGGCTACAATGAGTACCGAGGTAACCGCATTCATCATCATGCTGCTATCGTAAAAGTACCAGTAAATTGCGGTGGCTACACTAATCGCTAAAATTACCCACGTAAAATACTGAGCTACCTGATTCGCCAATGGACTTAGGCTGGCGTTCATTGGTTGGGTAAACACATCTTGGTTCCACAGATCGGTTAGGTAGCTATTTGTAACGGGTTTGCGTAGCTCAATAGTTAACGGGCCACCCTGCTGCCTTCCTCCGGCGTACAGATAATCACCACTCTCTTTTTCAACGGGCTCAGATTCACCTGTTACGAAACTATAATCAACGCGAGCCTCCCCGCGAAGCAAAATAGCATCCGCTGGGATCAGTTCTTGGTGGCGGATTAGTAATTGGTCACCTACCTGAATGTCTTTAAGTGGAGTAGTTACCTCTTGTTTATTAACCAAGCGAGTGACGGCAATAGGAAAATAAGAAGCGTAGTCGCGGTCGTAGGAAAGAGCTTGGTAGGTTTTGTTCTGGTACCATCTTCCGATGAGTAGAAAGAACACCAGTCCGGTAAGCGAATCGAAATAGCCAGTTCCAGTCTGAGTGATAACTTCGTAGCCACTTCGCCCGAAAAGAGTAAGTAGTCCCAGTACAATCGGCACATCTAGGGTTAGCATCCGATGGCGTAGTCCTTTAACTGCTCCCGAAAAATAGGAAGATGCCGAAAAGAAAAAAACGGGTAAGGATAATAAGAGCGTAAGATAGCTAAAGAGCGCGCGATAAGTAGGACTAAGCGAAAAATCCGCATCCAGATAGTCGGGTAAGCTTAGTAGCATCACATTGCCGAAGCAAAATCCGGCAATTCCAATTTTTAGAATCAGACTGCTACGTTTGCCTGTTTTGTGTGTGTTTTTCTCAGTGGAAGTCGATAACGAAATATCTGGAGTATAACCCACTGATTGAAGCAACTCTACTAATGAGCGTAATGACAAGGCCTCGTGGCGAAAGGTGATGCTTACCTTTTTCTTCAAAAAGTGTACTCTGGCCTGTATAATATGAGTGTTAAGTTGAGGCAACCGTTCCAGTAACCAGATACAGGCACTACAGTGAATTGCTGGTAGAAATAACGTCACTCGACTAATTTCTCCTTCCTGAAAATCAAGCAGCGAAGTTTGCACTTCCGGCAGATCCAAAGAAGCCCACTGGGTAGACATCGCTGACTGCTTTTGCGAAGACCCGGGGGTGTTTTCTAAAGTATAGTAGGTGTCTAACCCACTGTTATGAAGAATATCATGAACTGTCTGACAACCTCGGCAGCAAAAGTTCTTATCATCTTGCACAACAACTTCGTCGGCACAATCCTCTCCGCAGTGAAAACAGATTGGGGATGCCACAATTATTGTCTCTGCCATTTATTAAGTTGCTTATATTAGGCGAAATTGCATAAGAATCGCCACTCGCTGTGTGATGAGTATCATACCAAAACCTGATTTATATCAGCTTTTGTAGATGTTTTTCGTCAACTTTGCTATATTCTATTTCGTTAGATATAGTATAAACCAACACTACTAACCATGAAAAATAGTGCTCGTCATCCTTCTATCGCCTGCGATGCCTGTCGCTCTCGAGGCAAATCCTTATTCGGTACATTGTGCAATCACCAACTCACTACTATCTCTGAGAATAAGTCGTGTACGATGTACAAAAAGGGGCAAATACTGTTTCATGAGGGCACGCGTCCGCTGGGAGTATTTTGTATTAATCGGGGCAAAGTAAAGGTTTATAAACTTGGCTACGATGGTAAAGAACAAATTACTCATATTGCTCACGATGGTGGTTTGCTGGGTTACAAGGCGTTACTAGCCGAAGAAACGTACCAAGTATCAGCCGAAACGTTGGAAGATTGTACTATCTGCTTTCTACCTAAGTCTACCTTTTTACAAACGCTGCAAGAATCATCCGATTTTAATCAGCAGATTATGAAGCAGGTATGTCATGAACTAGGTCTGATGACCGAAAGTCTTACTAACCAGGCACAACGCACCGTGCGAGAACGTTTGGCTATCACTCTGCTCAAACTCAAAGACACGTACGGAATGGATGCTCAAGATGAGGGCCCGATTGAGATCAACCTTACCCGCGATGACTTGGCTAATATGGTGGGTACTGCCACTGAAACACTGATTCGCTTATTACACGAATTTAAGAATGATAGCTTGATTTCTACGCAAGGGCGTAAGATTCGGGTTGAAGACCCTCAAGGATTGGTACGAACGGCTAATTTGTACTAAGCTGTAAATTTTTGTGAAAGCTGAGTATTGTTCTGACTTTTGTCATTTTTCTCTAGTTATATTCTCGGTACTTTGGCAGAAGATTAATTTCGTTTGTTATGAACCGGAAAAGAATTCTGCTGTGCCGAAACCAGGCTGAAGGTACTGACCCTTTACTAAGTTTGACCTCTCACTATTTTAACTCAAGTGATAACATATTGGTCAATTTACGACTGAAGGCAAATCCCTCACTATCGGAAGAGTTATCAACTACTGCGGTTATTAGTCCTCCGAAAAAGCGCGTCCGTTCGGCTATTAACCGCCTGCCAAATTCAAAAAGCTTTACCCGAAGCTACGAAGCCACGCTTCGGGATATTCAGAGAGAAGCGCAGTTTTCGGACATTCTGGTAATAGAAGATTCTTACTATCAGCAGCTTTGCGACCAACATGATGTTAAAGAATCAGCTAGTTCACCTTTAGTTTCTTGCCCTATTTTAGTAGCTCCAGTTGGAGAAGAACGGGTAGATCAAGTAATTCTAGTGGACGATGGCGCGCTTAATACCTGTCAGCAGATTAAACAAATGGCTTGCTTACTTCCTAAGCTTTGCCTAGCTACTCCAACTACGTTACTCATTGCTCGTCCTCCAAACAGTTACGTACCCGCCCAAGAAGAAAGGTTATGGATAGAATACTTAAAACTGCACTTTGCTCACTTAGCAGTTTATCGGGTTGACCATCAATCGACACATATGTTACCGGTTATGGTAGATTACAATAAGAATGCTTTACTGATAAGTCCTACTGATACTTCTTCTGCATCGCTATACCAGGCATTGGCACCAATAACCCAATTCAAGCTTATTGTTTGATTTTTGTGAAGAAGTCTCACAAGTGAGAATAAAAAAATTAGACTTCCCTTTCACTTGCTTTCGGGTGTAGAATGTATAAGATAAGCGGCTTATATGGAGATAAGATCCTGTATCTCGCTTTTCATCTCTACGAAGTGCTTTTCCAAGCCTACAAAATTACTTTCTTTAATAAGTTGCTTATCAAGTAAAGAACTACCCATCCCTACCCCAATTGCTCCTGCCGCAAAGAAGGCGCGAATGTTCTCACGCGATACACCTCCCGTAGGTAATAGCTTAATTTCATTGAGCGGAGCTAAAATGTCTTTTACAAATTGTACTCCCAACTGAGTAGCCGGAAATATTTTCACGGCTGAAGCACCCCAGATCCACGCCTGGTAAATTTCCGTGGGAGAATAAGCTCCAGGAAAAATCGGTACTTGCTGAGCCACCGAATGCTTAACTATTTCTTCCACCAGCACTGGAGTTACCACAAACTGTGCCCCTGCGCCCAGGGCAATAGTAAGATCATCAGTCGTACATACCGTTCCGGCTCCGATATTCATATTGGGAAACTCTTCCCTAAGTACCGAGATCATTTTGGCTGCATCGGGCGTGTTCATGGTAATTTCTAAAGTGTACAGTCCGGCACTTTGATAAGCCTGGGTAATAGGCCTAACGGTTTCCATCGGTAAGCCTCGGATAATCCCCACAATAGGAGCTTTATAAAAGCTCTCCCAAGAGAATAATGTGTTATTCGCCATGTATTGTTACTGTTTTAGAAGTATCTTTTATTATTTAATAGTAATCGGTATGATGCTCAGTTACTGGGTTGTATTTCTATTCTACATCTTCTATACACATAAGTAGTAATCTACTACTGATTACTATTCATTCGGTGCTACCTTCAGACGGCTACTTGCAAATGGCTCGGTAAAATATGCGCTTTCAATTCATCTATTTCACCGTAGTATTCTCCGTCTACCTGAAAAGGAACAGTCTGTTTGCAACGAACCTTAACCTGGGTGGTAGCGATAAATTCCATAAAATCACTGTCAAGCTCGGCTTCCTGGCGGAGGGTTTGGGCAATATCAATTACGTTGAACTTCTTAAAAACTAAAACTTCAAATTTACCATCGTCCATTTTCCCCTCAGGATTAACTCGGGCACCGGTACCATAGTGCTCAGCATTGGCTAATGCTAACAAAATGCCTTCTCGGTGTATTGTTCCTTCATCAGTAGTTATCTCAAACGAAAAAGGCATATCGCTTTGTATAAGTGTAGGAATAGACTGAAGGGCGTAGCCTATTTTCCCTCGAAGCTGGCCCGACTCGTAGTTTTTTACCAGTTCAGCATTTAATCCTAAATCGCTCATGTGTAAGCATAAGTCGTTATTAACGCAGATCACATCAATCTCACGTAAACGGTTTCCCAGAGCAGTATCAATAGCCTTATCAATTTCTTCACTAATCCCCAAATTATAAGCTAGTCCATTGGCTGACCCGGTAGGTAAGATTCCCAGGGGAGTATCTTGATCGCGCAAGGTTTCGGCCAATAATTTGATAGTACCGTCGCCTCCTGCCACTAAAACCCGATGAGCCTTAAAGGAGTTAAGAAGTTCGGTAATCTTCTCTAAGTCATGATCGCCAGTGGTATGGTAGGTTCTAAGTTCCAGGTTGCGCTGGGCTATCTGGCTCTTTACTTTTTGAACGATTTCTTCTTTATTGGTATCGCCAGAAATAGGATTAACGACGAATAAGATGTTGCTTGGTTGTTCCATGATACGAGAAAAAATGTAAATCTAACGATTAGTAAAAGTTGAAAAAAATAAATTTAAAGTTATACCGGGGATATGCTAACGACCAGGAAGTTATCATCTTTGGTCATATTTTTCGTTCGTATATACCTTCGGATTCTACCATAGAAAACGGGAGGTTGAGCCATGCTTGGGCGGTTATCCGTATGTTCCGAATTAAACCCATAAGCAATACAAAAGTTATATTTTCGCTTAATGGTTGGGAGGTTTCCTCTAAAACTACTGAAGATGGATATTTTCGGTTTAACCTTCCTCAGCGCGAATCGCTATCTAGTGGCTGGCATACATTTAAAGTTCGTTGCCAAGTAGACGGGCAGCAGTTAGAAGAATCTGGCGAGTTACTAAAACCGTACCCCGGTCAGTTGGGCATTATCTCTGATATCGACGATACCTTCTTGGTTTCGCACAGTAACCGAGTATTTAGGAAATTGTACGTTATGCTGTTTCGTAACGTGAACCGGCGGAAGATTTTTGATGATGTGGTAGATCACTACCAAGCACTGAGCCGAGCCGGACAGGATAGCAACGAAGCTTCTAACGCATTTTTTTACGTATCCAGTAGTGAATGGAATTTATATTCTTTCATCACCCGCTTTACTGAGATTCACCAACTGCCCAAAGCTATCATTAAGCTAAAGGACATTAAGACTGGCCTCGCTGATTTTCTGATGACTGGCCGAGGTAACCACGATCATAAGTACATCAAAATAAAAGATATTATCACCTTTTATCCTCATCTGGACTACGTACTGCTGGGTGATGATTCTCAGCACGATCCCTACCTGTACGAGCGGGTAAGTAAGCATTTTCCACTAAATGTTAAAGCTATATACATCCGCCAAACGGGTCGTCGACCTAAGAAGAAGGTAGAGAAAGTTCTTCGTAATATTCAGGATTTAAACGTGGAAACCTGTTACTGCCGGGGCAGCCAGGAGGCTATTGATCACTCGCAAAGAATCGGAGTTGTTTAATATCAACGCTGAAGGAGCAAAGGAAAAAACTGCCCCTCCATCTTTTCTCCTTTTTTCACCGGAGGAACACCCGCCAGTAATTCATCATTAGAATCAGACTGGGTGCCATTGGCAAATACGTTGAGTACGAAAGCCCGACGGGATTGTTCGGAGTGATTAGCGTAGGAACCGTGTACCGTCAGCGGATGATGAAATGAGCCATAACCCCGCTTCATTTCTACCGGAACGGGCTTGAATTCAGCCTTTTGTTCTTCCGTGAGATAATCCATCAAACCTTCCATATCTCCGGCTAGTTCGGGCTTATCCAGCAATCCCCAACGATGGCTACCGGGCACGTAGTGCAGGCAACCATTTTCAGTAGAAGCATTATCTAGCCCTACCCAGCAAGTGAGATGCTGCATAGGAACGGTACGGATCCAGTACGAATAATCCTGGTGCCATGCCACTACTCCGCCGTGCCGGGCTGGTTTACAAAAGAGTTGATCGTGCCAGAACCGAACCGATTCATTGCCCAATAACTGGCTAGCCGCCATCACGAAGGCGGGATTCCATAGAATATCGTGAAAACCCGGCTTGATCCGCCAGTGCCCCAGCGAGTGAAATAGAGTAGCGTTAGGATCGGTCGATTCGTTAGAATGAAACTCGTAGAATAATGAATGACCGGGGTGATTAGGATCGGTAAGGTCTTCTAGCTCATCCCGCAGTTGGTCAACCTGCCATTCTTCTAATAATTTAACGTTAGGTAAATAGCCGTTCTCCTGAAAGAAAGCTATTTGCTCGTCGCTAAGCCGATATTGTTCCCACTCTTCGGGAGTCTGAGGTTGATTGAATAGCTTAGAAATAGGTTGGTGAGTTTTTGATAGGTCTTGCGTGGTGGTCATAGTAGCAATATTATGATGATGCAGAGCTACACCCGATGTAGTTTGTAGGGATAGATTTGCCCGGCATTCCACTGGCAAACATACAGATTTTTATCTTCGTCTACGCATACATCGTGGCAGTGCTTAAAGATGGGTTGCTTCTGACCAACTAACTGGGGCTGGCCGTTTTTGTACTTCGGTTTAGTCCCTCCCGGATTAGAAACCATCTGATTGTTTTTATCCAGAATAGTAATAAAGCCAGTATTCAGCGCCATGTTGTAGTTGCCTTCGGGCATAGAAAAGCAAACGCCGGAGTATACATTCTCCCCATCAATTACTGCCCTACTTACGTAAGCCCCCGGCAGATAGTATTCTTCCAGATACTGACCGTCTAAACTGAATCGTTTGAAGGAATTTTTGATACGAGCCGTACAAAGCAGAGTTGGATTACCGGGGTTGCGGGTGTCTAAAGTAACTCCGTGGGCCTGTTTGAATTTTTCTGGACTTAAAAAACTATCCCCACCGAACTTTTGGATAAACTTACCTTGACTATCGTACTGTAACATAAACTGAGAGCCGTAACCATCGGCTACGTAAATATCTCCGTTAGGACCAACGGTGGTTTCGGTGGGTTTGAATTTATCGTGTTCACCGTACGCGCCAGCAGTTGCCGGATGACCAATGGTTAGAATAACTTCACCATCTATGGTAGTTTTGACCACTTTTTCGGTACTAAGATCGGTGATATACAGGTAATCTTCTCCGCCTTCATTGTGAATGGATAAGCCGTGGGCACCTTTAAAATTCAGTGTCCAGCTTTCTAATAACTTACCTGACTTGTCGTAGATCAGTACGTTGTTCTTGGGGTGATCCGTCAGCATAACCAACCTACCTTGCTGATCCATGACCATCTCGTGGCAATTATTAACCGGATAGGTTTTCGGATTAAGATTACCCCACTCTCGTTCCAATCGGTACTTAAAATCACCGTGACCAATAATCTCTTCGTCTAGCTTCGCCCTGCGATTCAAAATATGAAACGGAGCGGGGGTGAACAGAGCAGCACTTGATATTTTGGCAGTCGTTTTCAGAAATTTTCTTCGCGCAAGCTTCATAATGATTGATGATTAGTGACTAATGATGAATGAGTAAAAGGTTTAGTATACAAGCCATTAATCATTGTTCATTATTCGTTACTCATTAGTGGTTATCAAGAATGGTTTTGTATGGCTGAATTTTACCCACTTATTTCCCCCTTGGCGAAGGGGGATTAACACTAATTAGAAGTTTCATAAAAATTCATTCGTGATAATGTCTATTATGTTAAAATATCTTTAACTACATGACCATGCACATCGGTGAGGCGATAACGGCGACCCTGGTGTTTGAAGGTAAGCTGCTCGTGATTCACCCCTAGCAGATGGAGCAATGTCGCGTGAAAGTCGTGTACGTGTACTCCATTGCTAGCAACATTGTAGCTAAAATCATCAGTTTCTCCGTACACCATACCCGGTTTTACCCCAGCCCCGGCCATCCACATCGTGAAGCAGCCCGGATGGTGATCGCGTCCGTAATTATCCTTAGTCAAACGACCTTGAGAGAAACTGGTGCGACCAAACTCTCCGCCCCACACCACTAAGGTGTCCTCTAACAATCCTCGTTGCTTTAAATCTTTAAGTAGTCCGGCTGTGGCTTGATCGGTACTGAGGGCTTGCCGTTTAATACCTGCCGGAAGTCCCCCATGCTGATCCCATCCCATGTGGTAAAGCTGGATGAACTTTACATCCCGTTCGGCTAAACGACGAGCCAGCAAACAGTTGGCGGCGTAGGTTCCGGGTTTGCGCGCATCTTCGCCGTAGAGTTCGTACACGTGATCGGGTTCATTGTCCACCTCTACCGCTTCGGGTACTGAGGTTTGCATTCGGTACGCCATTTCGTACTGAGTGATTTTAGAGTGAATCTCAGGATCGCCCCAGATGCCGTACTGATGCTCATTCATTTCTTTGATATAGTCCAACGCCCGCCGCCGATCTTCTTTATGCACTCCGTAGGGATTGTTAAGATAGAGTACTGGGTCTTTACCCGACCGAAACTGCACTCCCTGGTGGTGGGAAGCTAGAAAGCCATTACCCCAGGCCGCTGAACTTAACGGTTGGGCACCGCCGCCCTTCGAAATAAGCACAATAAAGTGCGGCAAATTCTCATTATCCGAACCCAAACCGTAACTGAGCCAAGAGCCAATGCTAGGTCGCCCACTCAGCTGAGAGCCCGTTTGCATAAACATTACCGCTGGTTCGTGATTGATGGCATCCGTGTACATTGATTTGATAATGCACATATCATCTACTACCTGAGCAGTATACGGAAACAACTCACTCACCCAAGCCCCTGACTGACCGTACTGCTTAAAATCATAAATGGATTTAACTAGCGGGAAAGTGGATTGTCCGGTAACCATCCCTGAATTACGTTGGGTACCCCTTACTGAATCAGGAATCTCCTCGCCATGCCATTTGGCTAGTGCCGGTTTATAATCGAAGGTTTCTATTTGAGAGGGGCCACCACTTTGGAAAAGGTAAATCACTCGCTTAGCCTTGGCCGGAAAGTGCGGGCCAGGAATAATACCATCGCCGGAAGGTGATTGAGCTAATGCTCCGGCCGGATTTAATAGGTTACCCAGCGCTAACGCTCCAAAACCCAAACTACTTTGTTTTAGAAAGTCTCGTCGGGAGTGTTGTGTTTGTAGCTTCTTTATCTCTTCCATAATCTTATTGTCGGGTATATGCTTCGTTCGTATTCATAATCGCGTTGGAAACGGTGGCTAGTGCGGCCACTTGAGCCGTAGGTAAGGATGGATCCCATGCCGACTCTCCGATAGCTAAGTAAGCGGTAGCATCTTCCGGTCTATTTTTAAAGCGTTTAACTTCTTTCTGATAAAATTCGGTGAGCATACTCATTTCCTGTTCGTCAGGAGTTCGTCCAGTAATCAGGCGGAATGCTCTTTCCAGTTGTTGATCTACATTTTGCTGACCTTCTTGCATCAGTCGCTCCGCTAGAGCGCGAGCCGCCTCTAGAAATTGAGGGTCATTTAAAAGTACCAGTGCTTGTAGCGGAGTGCTGGTAGTTCGTCGGCGCACAGTGCACACGCTTCGATCCGATGCATCAAAAATCAGCATCGACGGGGGAGGGGAGGTTCTTTTCCAGATGGTGTATAAGCTGCGCCGGTACAGCCCGTCACCCGGTTCTTGTAAGTACTGATACCGCCAGCCTTTGTTGCTCAACTCATCCCACAGCCCGGCGGGTTGATAGGGATATACACTGGCTCCGCCTACGGCATCTACCAAAAGACCACTGATAGCTAACGCATTATCGCGAATCATCTCGGCCGGAAGCCGGAACCGGGGCCCTCGGGCCAATAGAACATTATTGGGGTCTTGTTCGGCTAGTTCGGGAGTGATCACCGAACTCTGGCGATAGGTAGCCGACATCACAATAAGTTTGTGCAAAGCTTTTATATCCCAATCCGATTCTACGAAAGTAACCGCGAGCCAATCCAACAACTCTGGATGACTGGGTAGAGCACCCTGATTACCAAAGTCTTCGGATGTCTCTACCAAACCCTGCCCGAAGTGCATCTGCCAGATACGGTTTACAAACACCCGAGCGGTGATGGGATTTTCATCATCAAACATCCATTGGGTAAGTCCTAATCGATTTTTGGGAAATTCATCAAAAGATAAGACCGCTTCTGGTACGCCTGGTTGCACTTCCCTTGATGGGGAATCGTACAGTCCTCGGTCTAATATGTACGTAGGTCGAGGTTCTTCTAAATCTCCCATTACCATAATCTCGGGAATCTCATTCATCAGGGTATTCATTTTTACCCGCTGATGGTGCAAACTATCCCGAATGGTTTGGGCGGAAGCATCGGCCTGCATCCAATAGTGCTCCTTTAGTAGCGACGCCCGCTCATCCGAATTATCATTCTTAATAACCGCCAGCGCATCTGCCGGACTGTGTGAATACAGTACCTCCAGTCCGGTGAGAGCCCGGTCATAGATTTTGATTTCATCGATGCCGCCGTCTTTAAACGGAATAATATGCTGCCGTTGGCCCAGAGTAAATCCTTTAAAACCATAGGTATGAATATTTTCCTCGAACAGAATGCCTTTGTACAGATTGTCCTGATCGATATTGACCGAAGCTGGCTGACCGTTCACATACAGGCTAACTCCCTCGGCTTGACTAGACCCATCGTAGGTAATCGTTACTAATGACCATTCTTTGGTAGGCAGCGCGTCTTGCGTAGTAAGTTGTAGGCTGTTATACGGCCAGGAGTGCGCCATAATGAACTGTAAGTGATTATCAGCTAGGTGGAGGGAGTAACCCTTGTAACCTAGTCGCAAATCTTCGCAGTGATAAAATACTCCAACTTCTTGATACACCGTATCCGGGTAAAGCCACAGCGAAACCGAGAAAGGTTCGGTGCGCTCGTACCAGCCCACCTTTTCTCCTAATGTCATTGAGTTATAATCGCTAACGAAGAACGCATTACCCTTCTTTCCTTCTTTGATAACGGGTTCCTTTAACTGAGCGGGTTTGCGGCTATCAATTACGTTGGGCGAGGTAGAGGCGTTAGTAACCTTATCGAACGGATAGTGCGCTACCAAATCCTGGTCAATCTGTCGGCGCAGGCTGGATTCAGTGAGCGGATTATTAGCATTCCAGCTTTCGTACGATTTTCCGGGAGAAGTTTTTCGCTGATCCAGCTTCGTGTCTAGGTTATCAATCTTTTGACTGACGAACTGAATGATATTTTCCTCTTCTTCACTGGAAAGCAGTAGCGACGGGCCGGGCGTTTGGTCGGGACCGTACACCGGAGTACCGATTTCGCGGGTACTATTAAAGAGGCCCGATACTTTGTAAAAATCCTCTTGGCTTATTGGGTCGTACTTATGATCGTGGCAGCGAGCGCACTCCAACGATAATCCCATAAATGCCTGCCCTACGGTAGCTACTCGATCGGCTACGTATTCTTGTCGGTATTCTTCAAACACAATTCCCGCTTCTGAATTCTTTTTATGCAGTCGGTTAAAAGCGGTTGCTAATATGCTTTCTTGGGTAGGGTTGGGAATCAAATCACCGGCTAGTTGCCAAGTAGCAAATTGATCGTAGGGCATATTTTCGTTGAATGCTTTAATCACCCAGTCGCGCCAGGGGGAGAAGTTGCGGTGCTTATCGTCTAAATAACCGTCGCTATCAGCGTAGCGAGCCACGTCCATCCAATTAGCCGCCATGCGCTCCCCGTAGGCGGGAGATTGCAGTAGCCGATCAACCAATTTCTCGTAAGCATCCGGCGCATCGTCGGTCAAAAACTGGTCAACTTCTTCCAGGGTAGGAGGGAGTCCGGTCAAATCAAAGCTCAGTCGCCGGATGAGGGTTTCTTTTTCCGCTTCCGGGGCAGGGGCTAAACCTTCGCGTTCTAATCGTGCCAACACAAAGTTATCAACGGGTGAGATTGGCCATGCCTCATCTTGGGCAACGGGTAGCTCGGCTTTTTTCGGTTTAATAAAAGCCCAATGGGGTTTATACTCGGCGCCTTGCTCTATCCACTTGGTGAGAATAGCTTTTTCTTCCACCGTAAGTTTCAGGTGAGACTCGGGAGGAGGCATCATTTGCTCGGGGTCATCAGAAATAATTCGGTGGTATACTTCGCTCTTACTAAGTTTTCCTGGTACAATCGCTCGTCCTTCGTCAGATGCTAAAACCGCGTAGGCTTCTTCAGCAAGATCCAATCGTAGATCAGCCTCCTGATTCTCTTTATCCGGCCCATGGCAGGCGTAGCAGCGGTCGGAAAGAATAGGTTTAACGTGGAAATTGAAGTCAATTATTTCGGGTAACTTCTTCTCCACGGCTAGTATTTCTGTCGGCTTATCTGCCCCGCAGCGAATGAACAGTGCGCTAATCAGACAGACTTTAAGAAACGGTAAGTACGTACGTATAAGTAGTTGCATAAGGTTTTTTCAACTCGACCGAGAACGGAACTACGCTAATATACTAAACTACTGACTGGATTGGTAGGTTAAGAAACCGTTTTATTAACTGTTAATGATCCGCTTATTTTAATAATTTAACGGTTATTACGCTTTTAACTGATAATGCACAACGAAGCCTTATTTCGGGAAACAGCTCAAAAGATTATTGCTAGTCCTACGTTTGGCCGGTCGGAAACCTACGCCAACCTGCTAAACTTTCTGGTAGAAGCTACCCTATTGGGTGAAGTGCCTAAGGAAACCACTATTGCAGCCAAGATATTTGGCGATCAGTCCTTCGATCCCAGTGAAAGCACTTTAGTGCGAGTTTATGTATTCAACCTCCGGAAAAAGATTGACAAGTATTATCAGAACCAGGGTGAGCAAGATGATTGGCAGCTATCCGTGCCTAAAGGTAGCTACGAAGTGGTTTTAGAAGAAAAGGAGAAGAAAAACGAGGATGAGGTATCTGAGAAGAAAAGAAATCCCACTAAAGTACGCTGGATTCTGTACGCTGTTATTCTAGTTTCTCTACTATTAAACCTATTTCTGTGGCGAATGAATTATACTAGCGAGAATACTCGTCAAGTAATTCCAGAGTCAGTCATATGGGAAGGTTTTCTGAATAGCGAACTTCCGTACTACGTGGTGTTGGGTGATCTGTTTATCTACTCGGAGTACAATAAACAACAAGGCGTGAATCTTACTATTCGAAATTATAAGATGAACTCTTTGGAAAGTTTTGAACAAATGGTTGCCCAGATAAAAGATACTACTCGAGAGGTGAGTACACTTTCGTACTCATTTCTGGTAAAAAATAGTGCCGAATGGATCAAGAGCCTCACCCAGCTATTCTCTTCTTACCGTCAAAACTTCAGCATTCGCTACATGACTAAATTCACCAGTAAAGATTTAATGGATAATAATATTGTGGTGGTTGGCATGCTCAAGACGTTCGGACTATTCAATAACTACTTTGATAACTCTAAATTCACGCTATTATCTTTTAATACCATCCAGCTTCAGGCGGACAGCTTACAATCGGTTCAGACGTTTACCCCATCTGGCGACCCGGACTCGTTCCACACCGACTACGGATTTATTGCTAAGTTTCCCGGCCCAAACAACAATACCGTGATTATGTGCGGTGGCCTGTGGGATACGGGAGCCTCCCAAAGCTTGAAAATGCTAACTGACCCAACACTGCTGAGTCAGTTAGAAGATCGACTAAAAGAAGAATTTGATATCGTTCCACCCTACTTCGAGGTGCTGATAGAAGTGAGTGGGATTGATCGTACCGAGCTTACTCCCGAGATTCTGTATGTCAACAAAATTAGCGAGTCTACCGACTCATGGGGTGTTCGCTGAATATAGTTAGGCTAGTACATCTTTCACCACGTGTCCGTGCACATCAGTAAGGCGGAATCGCCGGCCCTGGTGCTTGAAGGTGAGCCGTTCGTGATCAATACCCATCAGGTGCAGTAGCGTGGCCTGAAAGTCGTGGACGTGCACTGGATCTTTAGTGATATTGTAGCCAAAATCATCGGTTTCGCCGTAGCTGAATCCGGATTTTACTCCGCCTCCGGCCATCCAAACGGTAAAGCAACGCGGGTGATGGTCGCGTCCGTAGTTATCTTTGGTGAGTTTACCCTGCGAGTAATTGGTTCGCCCAAATTCACCGCCCCAAATCACCAATGTATCTTCCAATAATCCTCGCTGCTTTAGATCTTTCACCAGAGCAGCAGAAGCCTGATCGGTATTTTTACACTGATTTTTGATGCCACCCGGTAGGTTTCCGTGCTGATCCCAACCTTGGTGGTAAAGTTGCACAAATTTTACATCGCGCTCAATAAGTCTTCGGGCTAGTAAGCAATTGGCAGCGTAGGTGCCGGGGTCCTTAGCATCGGGACCGTACATATCAAATACCCAGTCGGGTTCATCGCTCATATCGGTTACTTCAGGTACCGAAGTTTGCATTCGGAACGCCATTTCGTACTGGGCAATCCGATTGAGGATTTCGGGATCACCGTAGGCTTCGTACTGCAATTCGTTTAGCTGATGCAAGTAGTCTAGCATTTGCGCCCGATCTTGGTGATGAAATCCATTGGGATCGTTGAGAAACAGCACTGGGTCTTTCCCCGAGCGAAATTGTACTCCTTGATGCGTTGACGGTAAAAAGGCATTACCCCACAGTCGGGCATACAATGGTTGACCGCCCGCATTCTTAGAAACCAGCACAATAAAAGCCGGTAGGTTTTCATTATCAGAACCTAAACCGTAACTCAGCCAAGAACCAATACTAGGCCGTCCGGCCTGTTGTGATCCGGTCTGAAAGAAAGTAATGGCCGGATCGTGGTTTATCGCATCGGTATGTATTGATCGGATGAAACATAGATCATCTACCACTTTCGCCGTGTGGGGCATTAGCTCGCTCACCGGGGCGCCACTGTTACCGTACCGATCGAACGCAAATTGGGAACCGGCCAGCGGAAGCGATGACTGTCCGGCACTCATTCCGGTGAGGCGTTGCCCCTGACGAACACTGTCGGGTAATTCCTCGCCGTTCATCTTTTCCAGCAGGGGCTTATGGTCGAAGGTCTCAAACTGCGATGGCCCGCCGCTTTGAAACAGGTAAATAACCCGCTTGGCTTTGGGGGCGAAGTGTGGGGCACCCAGTATTCCGTCAGAAACCTGAGGAGAAGCTGAAAAGCCACTACTAGGGTTGAGCATAGCTCCCAAAGCAAAGGCACCCAGTCCCATGCCCGATTTTCGAAGAAACTCCCTTCGGTTTAAATGATCGGATATTTTATCTAAATGATTCATGTTCTATCGTTTCATAACGGTAGCATCAGCGTTCATAACCGTACTGGCTACTACGGCGTAAGCGGCTAATTCCTGTTTATTAATAGATGGTTCTACCACAAACTCGCCGGTTTCTAGCCACCCTTCTATCTTCTCAGGTACTTTCTGGAAATCTGCTCGCTGCTTATTGTAAAAGGTATCTAGTACTTGTAATTCCTTATCACTTGGATGTTTAGCAGTTAATGATCGGTATATCTTAGTGAGTCGGGCTTTGTGAGCTTCTTCCGTAGTTACTATTTTGGCGGCTAAGGCCCGACTGGCTTCCACAAACTGCGGGTCATTCAGCAATACTAATGATTGTAGTGGAGTGCTAGTCTTTTGCCGAGTCACTTCGCAGTAACTGCGAGTGGGAGCATCAAAAGTATTCATTGATGGTGGCGGTACCGTGCGTTTCCACAAAGTGTAAAGGCTGCGACGGTACAATTTCTCTCCGGTATCTGGCACATAGCGTGCACCGCTAATCTTCCAAAGCCCCTCGGGCTGATAGGGCTTTACACTTTCCCCACCAATTTTATCAACCAGTAAGCCACTAGCATGAAGCGCGTTATCCCGTAACATTTCGGCGGTAAGCCGGGCGGAAGGCCCCCGGGATAGTAATTTATTATCATAATCTTTTTCCAGCAGCTCTTTCGGTGTTTTGGAGGATTGCCGATAGGTAGCCGACATTACGATCATTTTCTGCATGGCTTTAATATCCCAGCCGGACTCTACAAAGCGAACCGCCAGCCAGTCGAGTAACTTGGGATGAGTAGGTAATTCACCCTGATTGCCAAAATCAGCCGCCGAACTCACAATACCCCGACCGAAGTACGACTGCCAGTAGCGATTTACCATAACCCGAGCCGTAAGCGGGTTATCTTCGGAAAACAGCCATTTTGCTAAACCTAACCGATTTCTAGGCAAAGAATCAGGAAAGGGTAAAATACTCTCGGGGGTCCCAGCAGTTACTTCTTCTCCTGGTGCATCGTAAGCACCTCGCTCCAATAAGTGCGTGGTTCGAGGCTCCACCATTTCATCCATCACCATAATTTCGGGTACGGATTCTACCAAAGCATTCTGTTGGGTTCTTAGCTGTTGTAGCTCTTGTTTCTTTTGCCAGTAGCCGGGAGTAGTATGTATCGTTGCCAGCGTATGCTTCGCCTGATCGTCTAGTTCCTCACTCCCCGTCCAGGCAGTAATTTCAGCAGGAAACAGTTCTCGGTCGTATACTTTGATTTCATCAATCAAAGTATTTTTGGTGCCCGTTCCTCGCCACAAAGCCCCAAAGCTCAATCCAGGCTCTTCAGCGAGCGATGAAAGCAGAATATCTTTGTAGAGATTATCTTTCTCTACTTTCATTTCTACGGCCTCACCATTCAGATATACTTTTAACCCTTGGGCCTGGCTAGAACCATCGTAAGTTAAGGCCAGGTGAAACCACTCATCTTTAGGAATTTCGGTGGCAGATAGTACGGAGATATTATTATACGGCCAAGTGTGAGCCATTAGGGCCTCTAACTTATTATCTTTAATTGATAGATAATAGCCCCGGAAATTATAAAGAATTTTTCCTTGTCCCTTGTGAAATATTGTGCCGTTTTCCAGTGCAGTGGGCACTTTCATCCATAGACCGATGGTGAAAGGCTGTGCCCGGTCAAAGGCACCGATGGAACCCAGTGAAAGCGGGTCGTCGCCATTAGAAAGCAGTGCCTTACCGAACTTTCCTTGTTCAATAGTAGGCTCTAATGCTTCAGGGTTCTTTCGTGGTTGGGCTAGAACGATTTTAGCTTTTTGGCGGGGGTTAGCCACATTAACGAACTGATTGCTGACAGTTTTTTCAAAGCCGAAGTGGGCGACCAATCCGTCATTCAAATATCTTTTGATGTTTACTTTCTGATTAAATTCAACACTTTCGCTCTGACCAGTGGCAATCGCACTAATCTCATCTTCTTTCTGAGCGATTTTCTCATCAAGAAACTGAATAATACTGTCTTGCTTTTCGTCGGTTAGCAGCAAAGTAGGCACGGGGGTGGCATTGTCCCAAGAGATTTGTCCGGCTTCATCTACGTTATTAAAAAAGCCAAACATCTGAAAGTACTCTTTCTGGGAGATAGGATCAAACTTATGATCGTGGCATCGCGAACATTCTAGGGTCATTGCCATCAACGATTTTCCCAATGTATTGGTACGGTCGGCTACGTATTCTATTCGGTACTCTTCATTGACGATACCACCTTCCATATTCTGGGCATGGTTCCGATTAAAGGCCGTCGCCAAAATTTGTTCCTTGGTGGGTTCGGGCATCAGATCTCCCGCCAATTGCCAAGTGACAAACTGGTTGAAAGGTTTATTTTCATTAAACGATTTAATTACCCAGTCGCGCCAGGGCCACATGGGGCGGTAGCGGTCTACTGAGTACCCATGAGTATCGGCGTAGCGAGAGGCATCCATCCAATCAGTAGCCATCTTCTCTCCATAGTGAGGTGAAGTCAATAGTCGGTCAACTACTTTTTCGTAAGCATCCTCGGAGGTATCAGCTAAGAAGGCGTCTATTTCTTCTAGCGAAGGGGGCAGTCCGGTCAGATCAAAAGTTGCTCGTCGGATAAGGGTTTCTTTATCGGCTTCGGCTTGGGGTTCTAAATGGTTTCTCTCTAAGGTGCGAAAGATGAAGTTATCAATTTCATTTACTATCCGGCCTTGATGAGCTACTTCGGGAATTTCAAGACTCTCAGGGGGAATGAATGCCCAGTGCTTTTTGTACTCGGCTCCTTCTTCAATCCACCGAATTAGTACTGCTTTTTCGTGAGCAGTTAGGTTTACGTTGGACTCGGGAGGCGGCATTTGCTCTTCCTTATCTTCCGAAAGAATTCGGTGAACTAACTCACTACGGTGAGCCTTACCGGGGACAATAGCGGTGTTACCACTTTCTTCCAGTGCTGCAAATGCTCCTTCGGGAGTGTCCAGCCGTAGTCCAGCTTTTTGGTTGGCTAAGTCAGGTCCATGACAAAAATAGCACTTGTCCGATAGGATGGGTTTAACGTGTAAATTAAAGTCAACATTGTCCGGTAACGACTTCTCCGCTTGAGTAACCTCTACTGGCTTATCTACCCCGCAGCCTAACAGCACTAAAAATACTCCTAAAGCAAGCCAAACAGTCTTAAGATTCATATAGTGAGATTACTGAGT
>JGI12210J13797_10025171_pt1 | contig 20503 bp, 19 predicted proteins | sample ElkSlonscriptome_3_FD_13797 | JGI IMG/M metagenome (IMG submission 13797)
ATCGACCGGGCTCCAACAAGCAGCCAGCGCCGGGCTCTGCTCCGCCGATTTCCATTCGCGGATTCAACTCGTTGTTCATTCTTGCTGCCGAGTGCCATCAGTTCTTCTCCATTGTGGGATCTGGATCGAACGCGACCGGGAGCTTCCAGTTGGCGCTCTCCACGGTCGAGACGTTGTATACGATCCACCAGCGCTCGCCGTCGTGAAGCAGCTGCGAGTGGTTCAAACCGCGCATCAGCGGCTCGGCATCGTCGCGCCGGAGCTTAACCTCGAAGCTGTTGGTGACGACGGCCATGGCCCCGAACTCGGAAACCTCTAAGACCAGCGGAATCTCGTGAAACCCGGTCGAGGCATAGTTGGTTTCGGTCTGCCAACCTATGATGGCGTTAACCGCCCCGCAGATTGCGGCTAGCAGCTTGGGCCATAGAGATTCGGGATGGCGACAATCTATCCTCGCGTCTCAGATTTTCGGGAGAAATCGAGATTGCTAATCAGCAATTTTCCTACAGACCAAAAAGCTTGTGATCGGACTGCTTTCAGGGGTCCAGTCATGCACCACTTCAAAACCTGCTTGAACGATGCAATCGCGAAATTCACGCTTTTTGAAAAAGGCCAATGCCGGAACCAGCCGCAACATGCGTAGCAGTGGAGCTACAAAGCGTAACCAGGACCAGGGTAGCTTCTCCTTCATGCAGGCCGTGCTGGTGATGAACAATCCGTCAGCCGGCAACAACCGATAAACGGTTGCAATCTGGGCGCGCCAATCGGGTAGCAAGTGCAGAACGTTCAAGCCCAACACAGCATCGAATCGTTCTCCTTGTTCCAACGAGTTTTTAATCGTGCCAACGGAAAATTTGACATTGGCGATACCACTATCAGTGCGTTTTTGTTCAGCAATGCGAATCATCTCCCGAGCAATGTCGGTGGCGATATATTCTTTGACGAAGGGTGCATGGTGCAGCGCGGTCGTGCCGGTACCGCAGCCGAATTCCAGGACACGCATGTCGGGTTTCAGATAATCCTGCGTGATTTTGAGTTTGCGGCTGTAAACCTGCTCGTTGGGAACTGCGCTCTTGGCATATTTGGGCGCGATCTTGTTCCAGAACGTTTCTGTGGAGTGCATGGCAATATCCCGGCTTGCAATTTATCGGTTCGGTAGGTGACCAGTCTATCAATGCATTAATAGCGGTAATATAGTGAATATTGTTGTTTTGGAATGCATATTTGTATGGATTGGCGCGCCATTGCTTTCGATTGGAACCGAGCCAAGAGCTTTCTGGTTGTTGTGGAAGAGGGCTCGTATTCGTCAGCCGCCAAGGCGCTGGGCGTTTCTCAACCCACGATTGGGCGGCGGATTGGCGAGCTGGAGCAGGAGTTGCAGGTGGCTTTGTTCGAGCGCGCAGGCAGAGGCCTGGTGTTGACGCCTCAGGGCCGCCAATTGGTTCGTCACGTCAAGGCCATGGCCGATGCGGCCGGTCATCTGTCACTGGCCTCCAGCGGGCATGCTCAGTCGCTTGCGGGAACGGTGCGAATATCAGTTTCAGAGGTCGTTGGGGCGCTGGTGCTTCCCGAGATTGTCAAGCGCTTACATGAATCAGAGTCCGGCATCGAACTTGAAATCCTTGCAACGTTAGAAGAAAGCGACTTGCTTCGTCGTGAAGCCGATATCGCGGTGCGCCTTTATCGCCCCGAGCAGCCAGATCTCATCGCGAAGAAAGTGGCGGCTACTGAATTTTATGCGTACGCCACACCGGATTATATAAAGCGGTCACGGTTGGATCGGATGGATTCCAGCCTGAGTGATGCTGAATTTATCGGCACCGACGACAATTCAATTTTGATGGCGATACTGAAAGAAAACGGCCACCCGGTCACATCGGAAAATTTTCCTATTCGGACCAATAATCGGTTGGCGCAGTGGGAGCTGACAAAAGCAGGTGTTGGAATTGGTGTGATGTCGCGCGAGGTGGGGGACAATGATCCGTCGGTAGTGCGTGTATCGTCGGCCTTTTCACCGATTAGTGTTGATATGTGGTTGGTGGTGCATAGAGAACTGCGCACCAACCTGCGGATCAAGTATGTGTTTGATTTCTTGCACCGTCAGCTCGGCCTTGTACTCAAAAAGGGTTCGTCCAGCCATTGATCGTTCAGTAGGCTTGGGATATCAGCCTTTGTAACAATTCTCCTCCCCACGCGACCAATATAGATAAACCCGCAAGGAGGCGCGATGCGCCGTGCAGACGACATTGCCCGACTGGAATCATTTATGCCGGCGGCCAGCAGAATAGCGACAACCTATGCCGCCCATGGCGAAGCGGCCGATCTGCGGCAGGAGATTCTGACTCAGTTATGGCGCAGTCGACGCCGCTTCGACGGCCAGTCGCGCTATGCCACCTGGGCCTATCGGGTCGCGTTGAATACGGCGATTGACCATGTCCGGCGCGACCGTCACAGGAAGACGACGCTGGAGCGATTCCGGCTGCTTAATCGGCGCGAGGCCAAGAGTGGAACACTCCTCCCCAACTCAGTCGAGGTGCAAATCATCAAAGCGTTTTGTGACACGCTGGATGTTGCCGAGCGTTCGTTATTTACCTTGTATCTGGAGGGCCTTGACTATGCCCGGATAAGCGACGTGCTGGGAATATCGTCTGGCGCTTGTCGTACCCGGCTATCGCGGGTTAAGAGTAAATTCAAACACCACATCGAAGGAGAGGACCTTGACCATTGAATCGAATAATGAATCGAACGTTGAATCGAAACGACAGGCCTGGCTTGAGATCGGCGAAACATCGGCAGGAAAAAATGGAGTCAATCCGTCACGGTTAATCTGGCGTGTGCGCCTGCGTGTTGCAGCTGCAATCATCATCGCCTCCTTAGCACTGTTAGCATCGGGTTTTGGCCTGCTCTTGGTTGGCAGTGGCGGATTTGAGGTGGTCGAGATTCTCGCGTGGAGTCTGATCATGGCAACGCTTGTCGCGCTGATTGGGCTGGTTATCCGCGCCCATGGGATTGCGCCAACCCGACACCTGCCGGTGCTTGACCACACCGAGGTTGCGCTCTCTCGCACGATCCGTCTGGAGGGCCTGATTGCCAATCTGCATAGGTTTTTCTGGGTCCCTATGCTGATCGCCTTCTTGATGTTGGCGTACGCATCGGAGTATCGACATTGGACCGACTACACCTTCGCAGCGACATCCATCGCGGTGCTGATCTGGGGTCTGATCTACGGTTGCGATCATATTAAGACTCGCATGCAGGCGGATCGCAAGACGCTTAGCGCGCAGATCGTGCGGCTGCGCCAGATCGAAACTGACCAGGGCGCTTCATGACCTCACAAACAAACAGCTTGTCTTCGGATCATGAATCGAGACTGGTCAATCTGATTCGAGCAGACGCCTGGATAATCGATTTGTTGCGGGACGTGCGATCCTTGCAGCTCCCAGAATGGTGCATTGCAGCAGGCGTTATCCGCAACAACGTCTGGGATCATCTGCGCAATTACAGTGACCGAACCGAGCCTTCTTATATCGATGTGCTTTTCTTCGATCAGGAGCGAGCAGCGGGTAGTTATCAGGGCGATGTAGAAGAGCGGCTTTCGGCCCTGATGCCCGGCGTCAACTGGGAGGCTGTCAAACAGGCTGCGGTCCATAGGTATCACAACGATACGCCCTACGAGTCCATCGAAGCGGCGATGCTGCGTTGGGCTGATCAGGTGACTGCGGTGGGTGCCTATTTCACCGACGACGACCAGATTGTTATCGTTGCAGCATTGGGTTTGCAAGACTTGTTTGACATAGTGGTTACTCCAAATGTGGTTACTCCAAATCTGTTGACCTCAAATGCAGACCGTGATTATCGAATTCGCATGAGATCAAAGCGCTGGAACGAGCGCTGACCCAAACTGACAGTTGTCTGGCCTGGAGATCTAACCCGCGACCGAACAGCTTGAGCACACTGTCGAGGCACTGACGGCATTTGACCCAACCCAAGTGGGCGTGTAGCGAATGAGTGGTGAGCGAATCGACTCCTCACTTATTGATCCCCAACGGCATGGATTTTCGTTTAAGCCGGACTGGCGCGGGCGAGCTCCTGCCACCGAAATTCTCCGAGCTATACCGCGCAGCGCAGCGGTTCTGGGCAGAAATCTTACCCAATGTTGGGGTTTATTCGATAACCAAGTTCGGACGATCCAGAGCGTCGCGGTAGTCGGCGGCTGGCGCCGGGCGACCGAGTAAATAGCCCTGGACCACGTCGACTCGACACTGGATCATGTGGCCAAGCTGTTGCTTGGTTTCAACGCCTTCGGCCAGTACGGTCATGCCGAGTGAGTGAATCAGATCAACCACGGCTCGGGTTAGATCGCGTTCTTTCGGGTCGCGATCTAGATTGGTCAGGAAGCTGCGATCGAGCTTGACGTAGTCGACGTTCAACCGCCGCAGGTGAGCCAACGAGCTGTAGCCGGTGCCGAAATCATCCAGGCAAACCTGACATCCAAACTTGCGCAGCGCCGAGATTGTATTCAAGCCTGACTCGAAATCATCCATGGCTGTCGACTCGGTAATTTCTACGTGCAGATTGCCCGGCTGAATTTCGTATTTATGGCACAAGTCAGCGAGCTTTTCAGCTAAATCAGTTTGCTGAAATCGTTGCGCGGATAAATTGATTGAAACGCTCAGTTCGGGCATTGAGAGATCGTTCTGCCAGTCCCGCAGCTGGCTCAAGGCCTGGGCGAGGATCTGATCTTCGAGCGCGTCAAGCACGCCGAGCCGCTCGGCTTCTTGCAGGAACGAGCCCGGTGTAAGAACGCCGCGCTCAGGATGGTTCCAGCGCAGTAACGATTCAAAACCGGTAATCCGGCGCTCGCGCAGGTTGATCAACGGTTGGAAATACAAACGGAACTGCTGAGCCTGCACGCCGCTGCGTAATTCACGTTCCAGGGTCAGGAGGTCGTAGGTCGGCTTGGCACCGGGAGTGCTCTCGTGAACGACCAGCGCTTCGCCAGTTTCTGCGGCCTGTACTTGAGCGTGTTGGGCCAGGTTGATCAGGTCGACGGCATCAACCCCATCAGTCGGGGCGAAGCACAGGCCACCGCTCAAGCTTAAGTAGAGCGACTCGCCATCGTTGCTAATCGGTGTGGCGCTTTCTTTGAGGATCGTCTGGGCTTGCTTAACCGCCTTTTCAGAGACTCTTGTTGTCGGGATAATCAGCAAGAAATCACGCTCACCGATACGGCCAAGGGTGGCATTATTCGGCGCGTTGGATTTCAAGCGTTTGGCCAGCCGACGCATCAGATCATCGGTTTTATTCCAGCCGAGCGACTGTGAAACCAGATTAAAGCGATGAATACCAATCGATAGGACCGCCGCTTGTTGCTTGGAGTTGATGGCGGATCGAACGGCATGAAATAAATAGTCTTGCAGCTGGCGACGATTGGGCAGCCCGGTGGCCGCATCGTGCTGGCGTAGATGAGACAAGCGCTGTTCGGCCGACTGCGCTTTTTTCCGGGCCGAACTTGAACTCTGGCGCTCAAGCTCCAGCAGCCAGATGATGATGCTATAACCGATGACGATCAGCAGCACAAAGCCAACCACGCCCAAATATGGCACAAATGCGGGTGCGGCGCGATTGAGGTTGATCCAAACGCTCAAGCTGCCCAGGAAGACTAAGTAGAGACCGTAACTGCCAAACGTGAGCAGTGTGAGTCGGGCGCTGAGAATATTTTGCTCTCTGAGTGCGCGCCATAGCATAAAAGCCGTCGCTAGAAACGCGCCGCCGGTAACCCACTGGACTAGCGAATAGCGAAGGAGCAGGCGCAACCACGCCGCGTCGGCATTGAACGGTTGGATCAGCGTCGCGCCAATCGCGACAACCACTGCAAAGGTGACCAGGAGCAAAACAACGCGCGGTTTGGCATTGCGATCATTGATCGCTTCCCAGGTGCCGAGCAGTAGCCATACCGCCTGCAGATAAGCCGCAGCCTGGGCAAGTGCTGATACAGACAGCCTCGGTACCGATGAAATACCGCCGGATTGAAGCATGAGAATCAAACCTGCTGAGGCGGCGAAGTAGCACGCCATGGCCAGGAAGCTCATCGCCCAGAAGCGCAGGAAGTGGTGTTTGAACTCTGACAAAAACGCGATTAACAATAGCGCCAGCATCAAGCCGAACAGTGCTTGTCCACCCTGCAATGCAATCATCAGTTCAAGCTGTTGCACGTCTACTTCGCCCCAAGTACGCAATTAACTATGCAATCGCCACGCATGAAACCATCCGTCGATCTATGCATGTCAAAAGCTTCGCGTCAGATTTTCCCACCAATTATCACGTCGGAATTGTTCCTAACGGGTTAACGGTACAAAAACCGAATACTGCTTTTGGAAATCAAATTTATGACAAAAGCTGCATTTGATTGTCATAGTAACCGATGCGATACGCCTACCCTCAGATCAACCTTCTGACGTCCCCAGCGTCTTCGAACCGTATTTTGGACGAGATTAGCACTCTACTCATCTTCACATTTGTCGTTGACGCACTGTCGATCGGTTCGAGTTATCTTACGCGACCCGCGATTGAGACCTGACTGGATTAACCTATGCAGCTAACGAAAACAGGGTTAAGCAACCCGATCGCTGTTGCCGTCGGCTGCATCTTGCTGATCATCTTCGGTTTGTTGAGTCTGGTCCGTTTGCCGATTCAATTGACGCCTGACATCGAGCGGCCGTCGATCTCAATTTCAACTGGCTGGCGTGCCGCGGCTCCCGAAGAGATTGAGTCCGAAATCATAGAGCCTCAGGAAGATCAGCTGCGCGATGTCCCGGGCCTGCAGCGTATGACCGCCACGGCCAGCCCGGGTCAGGGCAGCATCAATCTTGAATTCGACGTCAATGCCGATCTGAATCGCTCCTTGATTGAAGTGATCAATCGTCTGAATCAGGTATCCAGATATCCTGCCGATGTGACCGAACCCACCGTGCGCGTTGGTTCGAACCAGTTTGGTGACACCATCGCCTGGTTCGCCATTCGAACCGTGCCCGGAAACACGCGCAATATTATCGAGTATCAGGATTTCATCGATGAAGTCATTCGCGAGCGACTTGAGCGCATTCCGGGCGTATCTTCAGCCTCACCGCGTGGCGGGCGACCGTTCGAGATTCGCATCACCTTCGACCCGTACCGAGCTGCCGCAATTGGTGTTGATCTGACTCGAATTGGCCAACGATTGGGGCAAAATGCCGATGTGTCTGGCGGCTTTCAGGAAGTCGGTCGGCGACAGTACACGCTACGCTTTGCCGGTCAGTACGAAATCAGCGATCTGGACAATCTGGTGCTCGAATGGCGCGAGGGCCGACCGGTTTATTTGAGTGATGTTGCCAGCGTTGAGCGCGTGATGCGCGACAGCAGCGGCGTGATGACGCAAAACGCCGGCCCGTCGATTGCAATGAATGTGATTGCCGAGCCGGGCGTGAATGTCTTGCAGGTCATGGCCGCGCTGCAGGCCGAAATCGAAGCGCTTCGGGTCAGTCATCTTGAACCGGCCGGTTTGGAAGTGCTTCAAGCCTCTGACGACACCATTTATATTCGCGAATCCATCTGGATGGTCGTCACGAATCTAGTCCTGGGGATGGCCCTGGCCATTGCCGTTTTATGGTTCTTTTTCCGTCGCCTTCGGGCGACCCTGATGGTGGCCATCGCAATTCCGCTGTGCTTGTGTTTCGCCTTTCTGGTCCTGGATGGCAGTGGGCGTACCCTTAACGTGATTTCGCTAGCGGGGTTGGCCTTCGCCACCGGTATGGTGCTGGATGCCGCCATTGTGGTGCTTGAAAATATTGTCCGACAGCGCGAACAGGGGCTAGATCCCATGGAGGCGTCNTTCCGNGGGGCCAGCCAGGTCTGGGGTGCCCTGCTTGCTTCCACGGTGACAACGGTGGCTATTTTCTTGCCGGTCATTTTTCTGCAAGATGAGGCGGGTCAATTGTTCGCCGATTTGGCGGTCGTAATTTCTGCCGCCATCGTGTGCTCGCTTGTCGTTGCGACAATCGTAATCCCTGCCGCCAGCTATCGCCTCTTGGGTAATGAAGTCGTTGAAGATGGACACAGAAGCTGGTGGCGGTGGTCGACGGACAAAGTGATGGCGATCACTAACACAGCGAAGCAGCGTTGGAGCTGGATCGCAGGGTTGACCGTCATACCGGTGGTACTAGGTTTCCTGTTGATTCCACCGGCAGATTATCTGCCAGAGGGCAAGCAAAATTTTGTTTTCGGATTTATTCAAACGCCATCGGGCATGGGGCCGGATACGGCAGAGGCTGAATTGGTCAACGTGGTTAACGATCGACTCAGACCATACATCGAAGGCGACAAAGAACCGCTGATCGACAACACCTTTCTCGGGTTTTTTGGCACCGGTGCGTTCTTCGGACTGCGAGCGGCTGACGAAGACCAAGTCGATGAGCTGTTGGATATTGTCAACAATCAAGTCCTGGCCGGGTTCCCAGATACCTTTGGCCGTGCCAGTCGGGCGCCGATTTTTGGTGGTCGTGGATCCCGTCAGATCGAAGTCGACCTGCAGGCCGGGAATTTTGAAGATTTGCTGGCTGCCGGTCAGGCTGGGTTTGGCCTGATTCGTCAAGCACTGCCGGGAAGCAGTGTGCGCCCGCAGCCTGGCCTTGAGCTGGCCGAACCGGAACTGCGCCTGGTCCCGGACGATCGTCGTATTGCTGAGCTTGGTTGGACCCGAGGCGACGTGGCGACCCTGATACGAGCGCTCGGCAACGGCGCGTTTCTGGGCGACTACTTCGATGGTGATCGTCGTCTGGATGTGATTCTTCGCGGTGAAGAATGGCTGACGCCTGAGGAATTGATGTCGATGCCGCTGTCAACACCCTCAGGGCGTATTGCAACCCTGGGTGAATTGACCCGCCTGGAGCGCACGGCAGGGCCAAACCAGATTCGTCGCGTTGATCGTCGGCGCACGCTGTCGCTGCAGGTCACACCCTCTTCGGATATGCCGATGGAAGTGGCACTTGAGATTTTGCGCACCGACGTCGAGCCAGCCATCCGCGCAGCACTTCCGCCCGATGGTGTGGTTAATTACACCGGCACCGCCGAGGCACTTGATGAAACTTTGGCCAACTTGATCGGCAGTTTTATCCTGGCGATTGTAATTCTCTATCTGTTGATTTCGGCCCTGTTTCAGTCGTTTCGCGATTCTCTACTGGTCTTATTGACCATTCCCATGGCCACGGTGGGCGGTATTGTCGGACTTCGATTGCTGAGTCTGATCACGGGTCAGTCAATGGATATGTTGACCATGATCGGTTTTGTGATTTTGCTCGGGCTGGTGGTGAACAACGCCATTCTTCTGGTCTATCGAGCCCGCGACGGCGAGCGTGAGGGCTTGAGCCGACGCGATGCGGTCGAATCGGCGATACGGCTTCGTCTGCGACCAATTTTAATGAGCACGTTCACCAGCCTCTTTGGCATGTTGCCGTTGCTGTTGCTGCCGGGCTCAGGCACCGAGCTCTACAAGGGCCTGGCCGCAGTGATCGTTGGTGGTCTTGCGGTCAGTACAATTTTTACGCTTATTCTGTTGCCCAGTTTGCTGCGCATGAATGAAGACAAGGTTCCGGCGCAAGTTGATAATGCGCTACCCGCATGAGGACTACAGGCATGACACATTTCGACAAGAAACCACTGCGCGTGGCATCGTCCCGCGGCTTCAACTCATCTCTACCTGTGGGTCCAATTTCGACCTATGCGCAATCTGCACTCGGCCTACTGTTGATGCTGTTTGTAAGTGCTGCCAGCGCCCAATGGGGCGGTGCGTCACCGGTTCAGGTCGGCGAAGCCAGGCTGACCTCCATGGCACCGACCATGCAGGTCGCCGGCACGGTCGTCTCACGCCAGGATGCTTTGCTGTCATCCGAGGTCGAGGGCCGTTTGGTCAGCGTGGCCGATGTTGGAACTCAAGTTGAGGCAGGCGATGTTGTTGCCCGGATTGAAGATGTCACCCTGCGCTTGCGTTCGCAGGAACTCGCAGCGGAAGTAACTCGCGCTGAGGCCCGGCTGCGCTTTCTGGAGGCTGAATTGGTTCGTCTGGAGCGATTGGCGGAAACCAATCTGGCGGCTGTGAGCCAGATTGATCAAACGCGCTCGGAGCGTGATGTCGCGGCCAGTGATTTAGTGGTCGTCAACTCGCGCCTGAGTCAGGCTGAAGATCAGTTGGATCGNACCCGTATTACCGCGCCTTTTCCAGGGGTGATTGTCGAGCGCAGAGCGCAGGCGGGCGAACGCGTCGCCGTGGGCAACGCGGTGGTGCGGTTGGTTAATCCGGACAACCTTGAAGTGGTCGCTCGCGCGCCGCTTAATTATTATCGTTATGTGCGCGCAGGCGACGAGCTCGCGGTCAGCGCAGACCGGGATGCAATGATCATCGCCCCGGTTCGGACCGTGGTCAGCGTTGGCGGCGAGAATCAACACGTGTTTGAGCTACGGCTTGATTTGAGTCGGGACGATTTGAGTCAGGATGATTTGAGTCAGGGCACTCGGCCAGATCTGCAATCTGAGGTGCGTTCGGTTAGACAACGGCCGCTGCTGCCGGTCGGTCAAACGGTGCGTGTCACCGTGCCGACGGCCGATGTACGTGAGGTGCTGGCCGTTCCGCGTGATGCACTGGTGTTGCGCGGTGATGGCATCACGTTATTCATAGTCAATGAAGACAATACCGCGCGACGAATTCGGGTCACCACCGGCATCGGCGAGGGCGAGTGGATTGAGGTGAGGGGACCGGTTCAAGCAGGTGATCAAGTTGTCGTCCGCGGTAACGAGCGACTGCGCCCGGGCCAGGAAGTCAGCGTACAGGTGGCGCGAGATTCGCAGGAATCGGCTTGAGTTATCGTATTCAGAGTTTAAGCTGGCGACTCAAACCTGACGGTAGCCGGTATAATCTCCGCCTGGTTTTTTCTATCTTTGCTGTGCCAAATTAAGGCGGCTATTCCTATGACCTATTGCGTTGCCGTTCGAGTAGAAGATGGTTTGGTGTTGGCGTCAGATTCGCGCACCAGCGCTGGCGTTGATGATCTAAGTATCTATTCCAAGATGCATCATTTCAAAACCCGCGATGATCGTTTCGTCACGCTGCTTTCTGCCGGTAATCTCGCCACCACACAAGCAGTCACGACTCAAGTCGAACGCCAGATCGATGACGCGCCCGAAGGGCCAAACCTAAACACGTTCAATCATCTTGACGAAGTCGCGCGCTACATCGGCGAGTTGAGTAGTCAGATTCAGAACGATTTCAATGATCAGGCCGAACAATCCAACGCCATGATGCAGGCCTCTTTTATTCTGGCAGGTCAGATCCGAGACCATGAGCACGAGGCGTTCCTGATCTACCCGCAAGGTAACTATATTGCTGCTTCGGCCGAAAAACCGTTTCTGCAGATCGGCGAAACCAAATACGGCAAACCTATTCTCGATCGCATCATCGATTCGTCGATCAGCCTGGCGCGGGCCAGTCGTTGCGCGCTGATTTCAATGGACGCATCGATCCGCTCAAATCTGACGGTCGGGCCGCCGGTCGAACTGCTGATTTACCAGCGTGACAGCCTGGAGGCGTCGCGTCGGTATCGTCTTGAACCTGACGATTCTTACCTGGTTGCGTTAACGGACGCCTGGTCCAACGGGCTGAATCAACTTTTTCTTGGTCTGCCGCGCTTTGACTGGGAAGAAAATTCGGTCTTGTAGCTAAGGGCTAAACCCGCTGTTTCCGATAACTTCGTCAATCAGTTTTAGCTTGTCGATAATGACTGAGGTCAGGACAAACGGATAAGGATCGTTCTGGTCCATTGAGCGGGTGATCAGGTTGATTTTGAGCGCGAGATCAAGCCAGTGCCCGACTTTTTCATCGACATCACCGTTGACTACGTCTTTGGACGCCATACCGATGGCGGCGGCCATTTCCAGCGAATCGGTAATTTGCAACCAGTGGGCCCAGCATTCGGCCCAGTCTTCCCACGGGTGCGCGCTGGCATAGGCGCTTACGTGGGTGTCTTGCCAACGCTCACGCGGCCCCTGAGCATAGTAGCGTTCCAGGGCTTCATTGTAGTCTTCGCGTTCGTCGCCGAAACAGTCTCGGATGCGGCTGATCATCGGGCTGTTGGCCACCAGACGATCCCAATAATAGTGACCGCTTTCATGGCGGAAATGTCCTAACAGCGTCCGTTGCTGTTCATTGAGTTCCAGCCGGCGCCGTTCGCGCTCGACATCGTCCGCTTCGGCAATATTGATCGTTATGAGCCCGTTGGCGTGACCGGTCATGATCTGACTTTGCTGGTGATCGGCAACAAATTCCATGCCCTCTGACTGGTCCTCCAGGAAGGCGAACGCCAGGCCATCCTGTTGATCGATTGTCTTTGGGATCACCGGCAGTTTAAGTCGCCGCAGATCGTAGACCAACCGTCGCTTGCGTCGCTCGACGCGCAGCCACAGTGCGCGGTTCTTAGGTTGGTCAATGTTTGGGATGACCTGATTCAGCCGGCAGGCCATGCAATAAGGGTCGGGATCGTCGTCAGGTACCATCCAATTGCAGGCGTCAAGATTGATCCCGTTAAGGCACCAACGATAGCGCAAGCTTGTTTGATCTTCGCCCTCAGCGTTTAGGCTCTTCCAACGACCGTCTCCATCGGGCTCCAAGGCGGCCAGCCGAAGCTGGTCAGGTAAAAAACCCAGCTTCCGCCCGCACTGTAGGCATTCGGTATTGTTGAAGTAGAGCGTGTTTCCGCAGTGGCAGCGGAACAGCTTCAAAGATCACTCCCGAACCAGGTCTGGCGAATCGCGGTGTCTGTATCGGCCAACTCAATCTGCAGCTGGTCCATAAAGCTTGCCAGGGATTTTCCCTTCAGATCGCCGACTTGGGTGTCATTGAGCAATCGCTGCAGGCGTGCAACAACGCGAAGGCTGCGATCGTCTTCGCCGGGCAAGCCCTCCAGTAAGTCCTCCAGCGCACGCATGCAGAACATGATGGAGCGCGGGAATTGCCCATCGCGAAGTAAAAAACGCAACACGTCAGCACCGCTGACTCGCGAGCGAACGTGGCGGCGATACATCTGGTAGCCAGTGAGCGATTTGAGTACGCTCATCCACTGGACGGATTCGAACGGCCCAAGGTCTTCTGTGGTTTCAGGCAGCAGATCGTAGCCGCGAACTTCAAGAATCCGGGAAATCATATCGGCCCGCTCCAGGTGGCGCCCGATCAGAATAAAGTCATAAGCGTGATCCTGACTCATCGTGCCCTGCAGTGTGCCGGCAATCTGCTGGCAGTCCAGGATCAATTGCTCCAGAAAATCCTGTCGGCGGCGTTTGCTGAGCTTGCCGCTAAGTTGTTCCTGGCTTTTTATGTAAAGCGCATTCATCTGCTCCCAGGCTTCTCTGGGCACCAGGTCGCGGGCGGAGCGCAAGTTTTCTCGTGAGGATTCCAGCGTGGTTTTAAGGGAGGTCGGATTGCTGTCTTCCAGCACCAGGAATCGAACAACGTCATGTTCCCGCGCGGCCTCGTGCGAGTCGTTGAACAGCGATGCATTGCCGGTAATTCGAACCAGCGGTTCCCACCCGGTGTGTACGCCGGAAGGCAAGTCCATGTTCAAGTGGTCGGTGACATTAATCAGCCGGGCAATGCCTTCAGCGCGCTCGATGTAGCGTCCGTACCAATAAAGATTTTCAGCTAGTCGTGCAAGCATTACGAGGCCTCCGTATCGACAATCCAGGTGTCTTTGCTGCCGCCACCCTGGGAGGAATTCACCACCAGAGAACCGGCTTTGAGTGCGACTCGGGTCAAGCCGCCGTTGGTGACATAGGTTTGCAGTCCGGACAGCACAAAGGGACGAAGGTCAATGTGGCGAGGTGCGACGCCATTTTGTACAAACGTCGGACAGGTCGACAGAGCCAGGGTTGGTTGAGCAATATAGTTCCTTGGATCTTTTTTGATCAAGCGGGCGAATTTCTCCCGCTCTTTCTTGGTTGATCGAGGTCCGATCAACATGCCGTATCCACCCGATTCATTGGCCGGCTTGACGACCAATTCCTCTAAATGATCAAGCACATAGGCCATCTCATCAGGCACCTGGCACTTATAAGTCGGCACGTTGTCGAGCAGCGGCTCTTCACCAAGATAATAGCGAATGATCTCAGGCACGTAGGCATAGACCACTTTATCGTCGGCAACGCCAGCACCCGGGGCATTGGCTAGCGCGACCTTGCCCGAACGCCAGGCCCGCATCAGACCCGGGACGCCCAGCATGGAGTCCTCGCGGAAGGCTTCTGGATCGATAAAGGCGTCATCAACGCGCCGATAAATCACATCGACTGGCTCCAGCCCGCTGATGGTGCGCATAAAGACTTCGTCGTTGTCATCAACGATCAGATCGCGACCTTCAACCAGAGCCGCGCCCATCTGTTGAGCCAGATAAGCGTGTTCGAAATAGGCCGAGTTGTAAATACCCGGGGTCAGGACAACGACGCTCGGATAGTCCACTGGGCGCGGCGCCAGTGAAGCCAGCGCATCGTAAAGTTGCGACGGATAGTCGTCGACCGGTTGAATGCCGGAATCTTCGAACAGCTCGGGAAACACGCGCTTCATGACCTGTCGGTTCTCAAGCATGTAGGACACGCCGGATGGAATCCTCAAGTTGTCTTCGAGCACATACATTGTTCCATCGCCATCGCGGACCAGATCGGAGCCACATATATGAGCCCAGATGCCAAGCGGCGGCGATATGCCTCGGCACTGCTCGAGGAAATTTTCTGAGTTGGCCAGAAGCTCGGCTGGAAAAACGCCGTCTTTGACGATTTCCTGATCGTTATAAAGGTCGTCAATAAAGCGGTTGAGTGCGGTGACGCGCTGCTTAAGGCCGGCTTCAATGTCCTGCCATTCTTTCAGCGCAATGACCCGGGGGATCAGATCGAACGGCATTGCTCGATCAACGCCGGTGTCTTCAAAATATACCCGAAACGTGATGCCGGCGACCAGAGCCGCAAGATCACAAGCGCCTTTTCGTTCGGTTAATTCATCCTTATCAAGGTTTTTTAAATACTTCCAAACCGCGCGTGATGCTACTCGCGGACGTCCACCTTTAGCGATAAGTTCATCGTAGAAATTGTTACTTGTGTAGTTTTCCATATCCATGTGTATAAGGGTAACGCACTGATGCGATCAATAGGTCGCAGCGTGATATTTGTACTTTTCGATTACGCATTTTCATCAAGCGTATTTCATTCTGAGCTCGGCGGAAAGCGGCCGATGGTAGCCTGCCCGGTGCCGTTCCGTGGATTCTCCGGTTGGGTGATGGTCAAGAATTTCGAGCTATCAAGTTGATGTCAACAAATGAACGCAATAAATACATGCCTCAACTCGAACCAATTAAACTGCATTGCCGATGGCAAAGACCTCCTGATCGTCGTCTTTGATGCAGCGAATCGGGCAGCCGTAGAGGCGGCTGAGGGTTGCCGCGTTTAACAACTGCTTGGTCAATCCGAACGCCCATTCGCCTCGACCAAACAGCAGCAAAACGTGTGAGCAGTAGCAGGCTGCTAGATTGGCGTCGTGCAATGCCATGATGGCGGCATGTGATTGGTTCTTAACGCGCTCGAAGATTAGATTCAGGGAGGCAACCTGATGGGCCGGGTCGAGATGGTTGGTGGGTTCGTCGAGCAGCATCAGCTTCGGGTCTTGGACCAACAACGTGGCCAGCGCCAGTCGTCTGGATTCACCGCCCGATAAATTCATGCAGCTGCGCTTTATGAAATCGCCGAGACCAACCTCATGTAGAGCTTTTCGGGCCAGGGCGCGATCCGCGTCTGATTCACGAGCCAGGGCACTCAGGTGGGGGTGACGACCAATCAGGGCGATGTCTTCGCACGATGCTTCAAAGGCATAGTGGGTGTGCTGAAGCAGCAGCCCGAGACGCTGCGCCAGCGCTTTTCGAGGCCACGCCTCAAGCGCTCGACCCTGCAAATGAATTTCCCCACGATCTGCCTGATAAACGCCGGCGATGGTTTTTAGAAGCGTTGTTTTTCCGATGCCGTTGGGGCCGAGCACGCCCAGTGTCTGTCCAGCATTCAGATTGAAATTGAGCTGGTCAACCACTCGAACGGAGCCGATAGAGACCGTCAAATCGTTAACCTCGATAAACGGATCAGCCATTAACGTATCCCCCGAGCGCGGCGCAGTAAAAATAAAAACAACGGCACGCCAATCAAGGCCGTCAGGACACCGACCGGTAGCTGGCGCGGGCTCAATAGTGTTCGTGCCAGCGTGTCGGCCAACAGCAGAAAGCTTGCCCCGAAGGCGGCGGCGGCCGGCAGCAGTCGGCGGTGATCCGAGCCCACCAGCAAGCGCATTAGATGGGGAACAATAAGTCCGACAAAGCCAATCGCGCCGGCCATCGCGACCGCTATGCCAGTCAGCAGCGATGCGGCCAGAAATATTTCCCAGAAGCGTTTCTGACTGGGCTCGCCGAGCAGCTCGGCCTGAAGTGCGCCAGCGCTCAAGACATTCAGGCTGCGCGAGCGTAACCAGATCAGGGCCAGACCCAGGAGTAGAGGAATCAGCCAAAGCACCGAGCTGCGGGCGTGGCTGATATCCCCCATCAGCCAAAACAGCATGCCGCGCAGACTCGCATCGTCGCCGGTGGCCAGCATCAAACTGATTAGCGCGCCCCAGCCAGAGGCCACAACCACGCCGGTCAACAGGATGCGCGTGGTGGTCCAGGCGCCTTCGCCGCGCGCCAGGAAAAAAACGACCAGGGTCGTCAACATAGCGCCGGCAAACGCCGAGACCGGGACCGGAAGCCAGGCCCATCCCAGCATCATCCCGGCCAGCGCGAAGGCACTGGCACCGCCAGAGAGTCCGAGAATATAGGGGTCGGCCAGTGGGTTGCGCAGAAGAACCTGCATCAAACACCCGGCGGTCGCAAGCAAGCTGCCGACGATCAGCGCGGCAATTGCTCTGGGCAAGCGCAGTTCGAAAAGGATCGCTGAACTGGTCTGGTCATTGCTCCACGGCCAGATCCAGCCGCTGCTGCCGACGCTCAGAGAGATCAGCAGACTCAACGGCAGTAAAACTGCAAGCAGGGCAAACACCCAGCGCGCGCGTGTCGAGGATACGATCATCTAAACGAGACGTTTATGCTGCATCGTCTGGGGAAATCGCTCTAGGCAGTAGCTTGAATTGCTCATTTGGCATGACTCAAATACATCCAAGGCCGAAATGATTGACCGGAATAATTGGCAAGAAGCGCTTGAATTGATTACTATTCAATGCAGTTAACCATTTTGCGGAACGGTATCACAGCCGAAGCCGCTACAAGGCAAAATGATCGATCCTGACGGGTTTCGACCAAACGTCGGTATCGTGCTCGCCAAGGAAGATGGTCGGGTGTTCTGGGCGCGTCGCGCAGGTCAGGACGGCTGGCAGTTTCCGCAGGGCGGCATGAACACTGATGAAACGCCGCTAGAGGCGATGTACCGCGAGCTGACCGAAGAAACCGGCTTGCTGCGCGAGCATGTGCGGGTCTTGGGCTCGACGCCTGGCTGGCTGCGCTATCGACTGCCGCGGCGCTTTCGACGTCGTCATCAAAAGCCGCTTTGCATCGGCCAGAAGCAGGTCTGGTTTTTGCTCCAGTTTTTGGCCGACGATAATGACGTTCAACTCGACGCGGTTTCTGAACCAGAGTTCGATCAATTTCGCTGGGTTGATTTTTGGTATCCGGCTGAAAATGTGATTCCCTTCAAGCGCCGCGTATATGCGCGCGCGCTGGAGCATTTCGAGCCTATGTTGCCGGCCGGATGACTCCAAGTTTCAGCGGGCTTTATCACGAGGCTAAGTTGTGGATTTGATAAATGCTGCCGTGCTGTTGTTTGTGGTCATGGACCCGCTAGGCAATGTGCCCATCTTTTTGTCTGTCCTCGACAAAGTCGCGCCCGAGCGCCGTTATCGCGTGCTCGTCCGGGAACTCCTGGTCGCGTTGGTCATCTTGTTTGGTTTTCTATTGTCTGGCCAATACGTTCTCGCGCTTCTCGGACTGGAGCAGTCATCGATCAGCGTGGCCGGCGGCATTATTCTTTTTTTGATCGCGCTAAAAATGATTTTTCCAGTACCGCGAATAATGCGCGACGACGAAGAGGATGATCATGATGAACCTTTTCTGGTGCCGCTGGCGGTGCCATTGGTGGCCGGACCGAGCGCGATGGCAGTGCTTTTGCTGTTCGTTACCAAAGAGCCGGATCGTCTAGGCACTTGGTCATTGGCCTTGCTCTTGGCCTGGTTGGTAACCGCATTAATTTTATTGGCAGCCCCGCAGCTTAAACGGCTGCTTGGACAGCGCGGCCTGATTGCCACCGAACGCTTGATGGGCATGCTGCTGGTAGCAATTTCGGTGCAGATGTTCCTTGATGGAACGGCACAATTTCTTGGAGATAAATTATGAGATGGACAGTCTTCGTAGCGCTCGTATTGAGCGCATCAGTCGTAGCCGATGTATTTGACGAGAAGGATTTGACTATCGCCCGTGATCTGCGCGAGTCAGCAATGGCCGGTAACGGCGGCTTCGATATCGTCGAAGATCTGACCACCAGAATCGGCCCCCGATTGGCTGGTTCCGAAGCAGACGCACGCGCCGTCGACTGGGCTGAGGAAACGCTTCAAGCTCTGGGTTTTGATCGAGTCTGGCGCGAGCCGGCCACCTTCCCGACCTGGTCGCGAGTTCATGAAGAAGTGGCGGTGACCGCGCCGGTGCCACAAGATTTCCAAGCCCTTGCGATTGGCTACTCTCCGGCCACACCGCCCGGGGGTATCGAAGCCGAGGTGGTGATGTTTGATGATCTGACCGCGCTCGAGGCTGCTGGAGCCGATACCCTGGGCGGAAAGATTGTGTTTATCCGAAATCGGATGGAGCGTGCCCGCAACGGGTCCGGTTACGGTCCGGCCGTGCAGGCCCGTGCCCGTGGCGCGCTGGTCGCGGCCGAAAAAGGGGCAGAAGCGTTGTTGATTCGCTCGATTGGGACCTCCAGAAATCGCTTTGCACACACCGGCGGTATGCGTTTCGATACCGCCGTGCGAAGCCTGCCTGCCGCAGCCATTTCCAACCCGGATGCCGACCAATTAGAGCGTCTGATTGAACTCGGCGAGCCGGTTACCGTGCGCATGAGCATTGCCGCGCAAACCAATGATGCCTACACCAGCCATAACGTCATCGCCCAGATTGACGGCGCTCTGTTTCCTGACGAGGTCGTGGCCTTGGGCGCGCATCTGGACTCCTGGGATGTTGGCACAGGTGCGCTAGATGACGGCGCAGGCGTTGCGATTGTGACGGAGGCTGCGCGCCAGATACTCGCGCTTGACCAGCGCCCGGATCGCTCCATTCAGGTTATTTTGTTTGCCGCCGAAGAAATCGGGCTGTGGGGAGGGCGAGCCTGGGCGCAAGAACGCAATGAAAGCATCGAGAAAGTGCATGTGGCCGCTGAATCCGATTTTGGGGCCGGGCCGATTTATTCGATGAGCGCCCGAGTGCTGGAATCTGCGCGCCCAGTCATCGAAGCGATTGCCGCTGAGCTTGCACCGTTGGGCATTGAGCTTGGCGATAGTCGGCGAGCGTCCGGCGGTCCAGATTTCTTGCCAGCGCTACCGCTGGGCTTATCGGTCGTGGATCTCTATCAGGACGGCACCAATTACTTTGATTACCACCACACAGAAAATGACACGCTCGACAAGATCGATCCAGAGGCATTGACCCAGAACGCAGCCGCGTATGCTGTGTTCGCCTGGCTGGCCTCCCAGTCTCCACAGCGCTTCGGCTCGGGCGCGGAGCTTTTGCTCCAGGAACAGAGTCAGCCCTAGTCGGTATTCAATCAACGGCTTACGCAAAAAATTCCGACCATGGGAGATTTTACTTTCCATCCCGGCTGGGGGCAGCTGTCAGCTCGGGACCAGAGCGACCTGATGGATTTTTGGGTTGCAGAGAAAGCGCTGCCCAATGCCGATGCCGCCAGGCAACGGGTTGCTCAGGTCGTGTTATTTGCACGCAACAAAGACGGCGGTGATGTTGCCGGAGTCTGCACCGCCATCCCGCAAAACCCGCCCTTGCTCGCGCAACCGGTCTACTTTTATCGCAGTTTTATTGCCCCGAAAAACCGCAAGTCATTGCTGGTCGTTCAGATGCTACAAAAAGCGGTGGATTTTTTAGAGGAGGATGCCCGCGCGCATGAATGGCCGTGTATCGGCGTCTTACTGGAGTTGGAAAACGAGCGGTTTGGAAGCAAGGGAAGAATGCCGGTCTGGCGCGGACTGGATTTCACCTACATCGGAAAAAGTCCACGCGGACTGGAATGCCGAATTCACTGGTTCCAAGGCGCTCGATTAAAGCCCTAAGCTCAAAACATCACATTAGGCCTTGCCTCTTGCAGGGATGTTTTGACCGGTTTTACTTGCTTGTTTTGATTTTCCCTGGCC
>JGI12210J13797_12267667_pt1 | contig 20499 bp, 18 predicted proteins | sample ElkSlonscriptome_3_FD_13797 | JGI IMG/M metagenome (IMG submission 13797)
AGTGATTGCGCCGCAGATTTTTGTGCAGAGCAAGGAGTTCAGGCGGGGACGTATCCGTTGAGATACGTAACCGCCTAAACAACACAGCTCTGCGCAAAAAGGGCAAGCTAGCACGACTGGTTTTATGAACTATCGGGGGTAACCCTCCGAGCTCACGCGGCGCGTTTACTTTTACCGACGCGATGATCATCCATGGCGTGCAACGTTCGTTCCCGCAGCAGCTCCAGGAACCGCTGTTTCTGCAGGGCCATCCGCATTTCTTTCCGGTAAAGCACCCCGATGGAGCGTTTCATCCCTTCGGCAGCCACTTCGACCGTGGCCAGCAGACCATCGCGCCGCTCCCGAGCCACTGTGGTTTCCGGCACGATAGAAATCCCATCTTCCACTTCGACCACCCGTTTCACGGTCTCGATGTTGTCGAATTCGAAAGCGGGTTTGATGGTAACCTGATGTTTCTTCAAAATCCGATCGATCGCCTTGCGCGTCGGCAGATCCGGATCGAAGGAGACAAACGGTTCATCGGTTAGATCCGACGGCTCCACTTTGCGTCGGTTTGCGAACCGATGGTTTGGTGCACAGATCAGAACGAGCCGGTCCGAGCTGATGATCTCCATCTCGATACCGCGCCGTTTCGTGGGAAAGGCGACCAGTCCGAAATCGACGTCCCGTTCCATCACACGATCATACACCTGGGATGACCGCAAATATTCCGTCTCCAATTTCACATCGGGATAACGGCTCTGGAACAACCGTAAAAACGGTGGCAACTCATGAAATCCAATGCTCTGCACAGCTGCCAACCGGATCTCGCCCGCCACCAAATCCTTCATCTCACTGAATTGATCCTCCAACGAATCAAACTCATTGACGATTCTCTTCGCTGTCTCCAGCAAGATCCGTCCTTCGGCCGTGAGCGCAAAACTCCGTCTTCCCCGCTCGATCAGCACCACCCCAAATCGCTTTTCCATCACCCGCACCTGCTGGCTCACGGCGCTCTGAGTGATGTGACTCTGCTCCGCAACACGCGAAAAGCTTGCGGTCTCGGCCAAGTCACGGAATATCCGGAGAGAAGAAATTTGCATGATAATGAAAAAAATAGCATTAGCTGCGCTTCTAGAACGTCATCCAACACTTTAGGAAAACTTATGAGTATCGAGCAGAATTTCGATTCCGTCCAGAAACGATTGCGCCTTGCCGCCGAACGAGCGGGACGATCGCCCGAACAGATCCAATTAGTCGCCGTTTCGAAAAAACAACCAATCGAAAAGCTTCAGGCCGCGTTCGATTGGGGTCAGCGGATCTTCGGCGAAAATCGGGTGCAGGAAATGAAACAGAAAGCCCCGCTGCTTTCCGACCGGATCGAGTGGCGACTGATCGGCCATTTGCAAAAGAATAAGATCCGTCAAGTGCTGCCGATCGCGTCGATGATCGAAAGTGTCGATTCCCTGGAGTTAGCCACGCAGATCAACCGAATCGCGGGAGAAATCGGCGCCCGCCCACAGGTGTTGCTGGAAGTGAATCTGGCGGGTGAAGCCAGTAAATACGGGTTTGATCCGGACGCGTTACCAACCAACATCGAACCTTTATTAGCTCTCGATCGATTGGAAATCATCGGGCTCATGGCAATTCCGCCAATGGCGCCCGAGCCCGAAACGTCCCGGCCTTATTTCGTTCGACTCCGAGAATTGCGCGACCGTTTGCAGGAAGAATGTGCGATTAGTTTGCCTCAACTCTCTATGGGCATGAGCGCTGATTTCGAAATCGCAATTGAAGAGGGCGCCACCATCGTGCGGGTCGGCTCGGCGTTCTTCGGCTCCCGAACGTAGCCCTCGGTTCTCCCGACCGGTTCTGCCGTAAATGGGCACGCCTTCGAAGGCTGGAAGCTCCGGGGATTACCCACCCCGGCTGAACACCGTCTGCCATTTGCGGAAATGCACCTTCAAAAAGCTGGCCGTCAGCCTGTCACCCCCCTTAACCTATCGCCGCTTCATGAAGGCTGACTCTTCTCTCACGATATATGATCATCCCCTGGCCATCAGCCGACTGACTCAGCTTCGGGCCGCCAGCACGACCACCGCGCATTTTCGTTCGCAATTACGTCAGATCGGTTCGCTTTTGCTCGGCCCCGTATTCGAGGACTTGCCTTCGAGACCCTTGAAAGTGGAAACTCCGTTGGCACCGTGTCAAGGTTCGGAACACGCGCTCCCGATCGTGTTGGTGCCGATCCTCCGGGCCGGACTCGGTCTCATGGATGGATTACTCCCCCACCTGCCCGAAGCGGTTGTCGGTCATCTCGGCATGTATCGAAATGAGGAGACGCTCGAACCGGTTTCTTATTACAGCAAATTGCCGAAAGAAACGCGCGGCGGTTTTGTTGTCGTGCTCGACCCAATGTTGGCCACGGGCCATTCAGCGATTCACGCCATCCAACAACTCGAGCCGCACGAACCCAAGCGAATCGTTCTCGCCACGATTCTTGCCAGCCCAGAAGGTATTCGCGAAGTGCGCGAAAAATGTCCCGAAGTCCGCATCGTCACGCTCGCTGTGGACGAGGGTTTAAATGATCAAGGATACATTATGCCCGGTCTCGGCGATGCTGGGGATCGTTATTTTGGCACCTGAGACCTGGTCATTCGCGAACCTGGCCCGGGTTCAATCAGGCAAGCCCGGCGGCGCGCCGGTGAAGACTCGATAAAATCGTCCGCAACGATTTTCGCCCGTCCATAACTCCGTCCTTGTTCCGCTCGGGGTTTTCGCAATGGTATACGGCATGTCCACCCAAGGCAAAAAAGCCGGCTGCTTGAAAATGATCGTGGCCGCCGTGATCCTCCTCAGTTTGATGGCCAATTTCATCCTGTTCATCATGCTCATCGCCAGCTCCTCAGCGAATCTCCCCGATGATACTGCCCGGCCGGTGCAATTCCGTGAAGTGCTCCTCGACGAAGGCACCAGCGAGGAAGCGAAAGTCGCCGCCATTCCGTTGACCGGTCTCATCGCATTCGAAGTGGAAGGCGCGAGCGGCAAATCAATGGTGACCGAATTCGTCGCGGCCGTCCGTAAAGCCACCCGCAATGACGAGGTGAAAGCGATTCTGTTGCTGGTCAACTCCGGCGGCGGTGAAGTCACCGCGTCGGACGAACTTTATGCCGCGGTGAAAGAAGCTGCCGCGAAAAAACCGGTCCTGGTTTACATGCTGGCCGTCGGGGCTTCTGGTGCTTACTACACCGCTGTCGGCGGCACCGAGATCATGGCTTCGGACACCTGTTTCACCGGGAGCATCGGCGTGATTCTCAAGACGCTCAATTACGAGGGGCTCTTCGATAAAGTCGGCCTCAGCACGGTTACATTCAAAAGTGGCGCCTTCAAAGACATGCTTGCCGGTGACCGCGAGCTCACGCCGGAAGAAATCGAGTATGTGCAAGAAATGATCATGCAGATTTACGACAAATTCGTCGGGATCGTGGCGACCGAACGCAGTTTGAACTTGGCGACCCTCAAGGAAGGAGTCGCTGATGGCCGTGTCTTGTCCGGACTCGATGCCAAGGAAGCTGGGCTGATCGATGCCACCGGCCGGTTGGATGACGCTTTCGCCCGGGTTCGCGAGATGGCTGGCGATGAAAATGCTCCCATCGTTCAATACACGCCCGAACGCAGTCTCGGCAGTCTATTCAAATTCCTGACCGCTGGTGAAGCGCCGAAAATCGAGATCGAAGTCAACGGCCTGCCCAGCAATCGACTTGAACCAGGCCGGTTCTATCTGCTTCCAGCGACTTTCGCCACCCAGCCATGAATTTCCTGGAGACCGCCGTGCTAGGGGTGGTCAATTTAGCCTTTATCACCCTGCTGATCGCGAGCGCCGTCATCTATCCTCGCACCGTGCTCCGAATGCGGCGGGGCGGGACAGCGCGTGTTTCCACGGACAATATCGGTCCGGGAGAACTGGTGCTGGCTTTGGGCTTCGTCGGGTGGTTTCTCTTATTTACCGTTGGAGAAGTCTTGATGCAGGGCCAAGTGGCTTCCGAAGCATCGACCACGATTCCGGTAGAGGCGATCTGGTTTAATCTGATCATCACCTGTGGCTTATTAGGACTGCTGCTCGGGGTGTTGAAAGCTCGCGGCCACCAACTGATCCAACTCTTCGGTCTGAATCGGGTGTCGTTCCGACAGGCCGTCACCGGCTCGGTGATCTGGATACTGCTAGCCTATCCGCTGGTGATGCTCAGCCTTGGGTTGGTGGTGTTCCTCATTGGCGAACCGCCAGCGCCGCAACCCGTGCTCGAATTTTTTATGCAAGCTGACGGTCTGGAGAAAAAGTATCTGCTCGGATTCACCGCCGTGGTCGCAGCGCCAGTATTCGAAGAGATCGTCTTTCGCGGATTTCTCTATCCCGTATTCAAACGATTTACCGGGGCGTTGGTCGGCGCCATGTTAAGCGCGCTTCTCTTCAGTATGGTGCATGTTTATCTCCCGGCCGTGCTCGCTTTCTTCGTTCTGGCGCTTTGCTTGACCGTCGTTTACGAACGAACCGGATCGATTTGGCTCCCGATCGGTATGCATATGATCTTCAATGGCATCACCCTCGTCCTGACTTTGGTCGCTCCCGAAGCACTTACCGGCTCATGAATGAAGATCGATTAATCGCCCGATTACTGAAAGCGGCCGATCCGCCAACGGAACCGCGTCTCCAGGTCGGTCCCGGCGACGATTGCGCAGTGGCGCCCGGCGGGCTGGTGTTGAAAACTGATTGCGTCATCGAATCCGTGCATTACCGGCCGGACACCGCGCCTCGACGGATTGGTTGGAAAGCGGCCGCCCGGGTGGTCAGCGATTTCGCCGCCATGGGTGCGCAACCCCAGCATGCCTTGATCACGTTAGCCATGGAACGGGACCGCCCAGACCGATGGGCGACAACGGTCTATCGCGGGATTGGCGATTGCGCGCGTGCCTTCGGATTCACGATTGCCGGTGGAGATACGGCCACCACTCCGCAAGGCAGTTGGTTGAGTATCGCCATGACGGGGAAAGCGCCGAAACGTCCACTGCTACGTTCCGGCGCTTCATCCGGCGACCTCGTCATGGTCACTGGCCGGTTGGGCGGCAGTTTGCAGAAGGATCGACATTTGAAATTCCGTCCACGCCTGGAAGAAGGTCGCTGGCTCGCTGAACGTTCTGATGTGACGGCGATGATGGATCTGAGCGATGGTCTCGCTGCCGACCTCCCACGTTTGGCGCGCGCGAGCGAATGCGGTTACCGGATCGAACCCGGTTTGCTCCCGAAAAATCGTGGAGCCGATGATCGAACCGCCATGACCGATGGGGAGGATTACGAATTACTTTTTACTGTCCGGCTCGATCGCGAACGCCGATTGCACGCGGCCTGGCGACGAAAATTTCCACTTCCTTTGACCACGATCGGTCTGCTCATGCCGGCTGGCACCGCTGAGGGCTTGACCGGCAGCGGTTATGACCATCGCGCTAAGTTATGATCGATCGGGTGGTCGCCACTGAAGCAGCGATGATCGCACTGGGCCAAGAATGTGGTGCGACCTTGCCAGGTCCGTCCATCTTGGCGTTGTGCGGCGATCTGGGTGCTGGCAAGACCCAATTCGTCAAAGGATTAGCCCGTGGACTCGGTTACGATGGCGAGGTGGCCAGCCCGACTTTTCCGTTGCTCCATGAATATCACAGCGGCCGGCACCCCCTGTTCCACTTCGATTTTTATCGGTTGGAATCGGAGGATGACCTTCGGGCGCTCGATTTCGAGGAGATGCTAGGGAGCGGTGTCGTGGCGGTCGAATGGGCAGATCGATTTCCCGATTGGCTCCCGCCCGAAACGCGCTGGCTCCATTTCACTATTCTCGATCGGGACGAACGGCGGGTGAAGGAGGGCGCGCATGAGTGATTGCTTGGTCCTCGACGCTTCCGGTCCGTTCGCTCATCTCGCCCTGGTGCGCGGCGAAGAAACGATCTGGACCGAAACCGTCCCGGCTGGGCGCGGCCAGGGCGGCGGTCTTTTCGCCGCTGCGGAAACGGCCTGTCGGAGGACCGATCAATTGCGCGAGATTCGTGTGGGCACCGGGCCTGGCTCTTATTCCGGCTGCCGACAAGCGATTGCCCTGGCGCAGGGAATCAGCATGGCGCGCGGAATTCCATTGTTTGGTCTCTGTTCATTCCTCGCGTTGGAGACGGAGTGCCCGGCTATCACCGCCGTCGGCGATGCCCGGCGCGGTATGGTTTACGCCGCGAAATTGCAGGGTTTACGAATCATCGAAGCCCCCCGGTTGGTGGCTCTGGAAGCAATCGACAACTGGGCAGGTCCGAATCATCCAATCGTGCGATTTGATCACGAGTCCAATACGATACCTGGCGATGGCTGCGCCATGGTGATTGCACGATTCGCCCGGGCCAGCTGTGAACTTTCTAAACATCCGATTGAACCTCTCTACTTACGTCCCCCCAACATCACCCAACCGAAAAACCGTGGCACGTTGCTGGCTCGAGATTGATCCCAACGCGCTCGTGGCGAATGCCCGGTTGTTACGCCGCGCAGTCCCGGTTGGCGCCGCCTTGATGGCTGTCGTGAAAGCCGAAGCTTACGGGCATCGCGCCGTCGAAGTGGTGCAGTTGCTGAAAGATGAAATCGAATTTTTCGCGGTGGCCAATGTCGAGGAAGCCATGGCTTTGCGGACCCTCATCGATCCGGAACGGATTTTCGTGATGTCCGCTTTGCTCACGGATGAGCTCGCTTTATTGGTCGAACAAGGATTCATCACGTGGATCAGCAGCCTTCGCGAAGCGCAACTCATCAACGATCTCGCAGCCACTCATGGCCGCCGGGCGGCCGTGCATTTCAAGATCGATACCGGCATGGGACGACTCGGGGTGTTGCCAGATCAAGCCGAAGATCTCTTCCGACGTTCTCTCGAGCTCGAGAATCTGGAGCTGACAGGAATCGCCACCCATCTCCCCGTCGCCGATGAGGATGAAGCCGCCACCGATCGGCAACTCGACCAGTTCGAACGCCTGGTCGATTCGCTGCGTGCCGCTGGGTTCGACGGACATTGGGTGCAAGCCTGCAACAGTGCCGGCAGTCTGCGACATCCGGTCGGCAACCTCTTTCGTTTCGGTCTCAGCCTCTACGGCGAAAGCCCCGTCGATGAACCGGTCGGCTTACAGTTTCCACTCACCTGGAAAGCGGCGGTCGTCGCGGTGCGCGACATTCCTAAAGGCCATCCGGTCAGCTACGGCTCGACCTGGCGAGCGCCGCGTCCAACTCGAATGGCCGTCCTCGGTGTCGGGTATGCTGATGGTTACCCGCGCGCCCTCTCCAATACGGACGCCCGCGTGCTCATCCATGGCGTTTCCTGCCCGTTACTCGGCCGGGTGACTATGGACCAGATCATGGTCGACATTACCGATCATCCACGGGTGGCCGTCGGGGAGGAAGCCGTGCTTCTGGGGCCAGGCGGTGATGACCGGATTCGGGCCCGCGAGTTGGCTGAACGTTCGAATACGATTGCCTGGGAGATTTTTACCAACGTCTCCCGACCTCGGGTGGACTGGTTTTTTCTCTCGTTGACCTCCGAACCAGCCGCTCCCACGCCGCTCGTCGCCAAATCCCTCCGCTGACCGCCGTCTCATTTCCCGCCCCTATCCTCGGAATACGGGTCGACTTGCCTTGTGACCCAATTGCTTCGATGGTAATAAGTTCCTGGTCCCCATGTTCGAAATCATCTTCAACGAAATCAGCGCCGCCGAACTGGCCGCTCTGCCAAAACCGTTGCAATTGGAGTTGCTCGCCGAATTCCAATTGATGCCGGAAGAATTGGAAACGGAAGACGAATCCCCTTTTGGCGTGATCAAACGCGATAACATGGCGCTCTGCCGGTTTCGCGCGAAAGATTACCGGATCTATTTCGAAAAGAAACCGGAAGGCGTGTTGGTTCATCGAATCCTGCATAAGAACACCATCCGCGATTTTCTCTTCCGCAGCAGCCTCCCCATGACGGATGAAGATGAGGTCGCCAATGTCAAAGCCTTTTGGGAGTTGATCGAGGAAGGAGGTGGTCAGGCCAAACCATGAATCGGCGCACCGTCATCACCATCGTGCTGGGTGTGCTCCTCCTGCATGTCGGCGGGTTTCTCTGGCTCGCCAACAAAGGCATTCATAAACCGGCCCTGACCCCGCGCGGCCCCGAGCATTTCGAACATATCGCTGTGCGTGTGGAAGATAAGAACGGCGAAAAATATATCGTCCGCCAATACACCGTCACCACGGATCTGGTCGATCCCACCCCGCAATTCGTCGACGAGCCATGACGCCACTTTGGGAAGATGAAGATCGGCGCCGACACGAATTTCCCGTCGTCAACAACCAGATTTTCCTGGCGCACGCCGGGGTGACCGCTCTGCCTCGTCTGGTTGCCCAAGCCATGGCGGATTATGCCTGGGACAGTTCCCGGCAGATGCAGGAATTCAGCGATGCCTTGCGGCTCATGGGACTTACCCGGGAAGTGGCGGCTCGCATCGTTGCTGGGCATGCTGAGGAAGTGGCGCTGCTTGGACCGACTTCCCTCGGGCTTTCCCTTTTCGCCCGCGGATTATCCTGGTCGCCCGGCGATGAGATTCTCTGTTATCAGGAGGATTATCCAGCTAATGTCTATCCTTGGCTCGATCTAGAGCGGCAAGGAGTCAAAATCCGTTATCTGCAACCCGAATCGGCCGGAGCGATCACCCCCGATCTGGTTGCCGCAAGTATGACACCGCGCACCAAGCTGGTCGCCCTGGCCTCCTGCCATTTTCTGACCGGATACCGGATCGATATCGATTCGATCGGGCAAGTGATCCATGACCACGGCGCACTCTTTTCGCTCGACGCCATCCAGACCGTCGGCGCTTTTCCCACGCCTGTGACGCACGTCGATTTTCTTTCGGCTGACGCCCATAAATGGATGCTCGGCCCCATGGCGATCGGGATTGTTTACGTCAAGAAAACGCATTTTGACCGGCTCCACCCCATCCTGCTCGGCGCGGCCAATGTGCGTTCGCCGAATTTTGTGGCGCAGCAATCAATTCAACTCCCCGACACAGCCGCTCGGTACGAACCTGGCGTGCTCAATATGTCGGGGGTCGTCGGAATGAAAGCAGCGCTCGATCTGCTGGAATCGATTGGTTCGCACAGCATCAGTGAACGTTTGATGACGTTGAAACGCCAATTGGTGGAGGGTTTGCAGGATTTAGGCTTCGCAATCCATGGTCCAGTCGAGGGTCCGCAAGCCTCCAGCATCACCACCTGTTATCATCCGGACCAACCGCTGCCACCGTTGGCCAAGGCGTTGGAACAAGCCGGCATCATCGCCTCCCTCCGGCACGATCGGGAGAATCGGGCCTTTCTTCGCTTCAGCCCCCATTTTTACAACACTTCTCAGGAAATCGACCGGGTGTTGGAGGTGCTGCACAGAATCGGCTGACCCGTGCAACGCGAGGATTTTTCCGTTGAAATCGCCTTTCCGTTTGCCGCTTCAGCTCAGCATGGAATACTAGGCGGATGTTGCGGTTCACCACCCTTGGAAGCGGTAGTGCCGGGAATGCGGCGCTCGTCGAGGATGGCCGGACCCGGTTGCTGCTGGATGCCGGTCTGAGCGGCAAACAGATCCGGTTGCGGTTGGAAGCTCTCGGCGTCGCGCCCGCCTCGCTCGATGGCATTCTGTTAACTCACGAACATGTCGATCATTGCGGGGCGCTCGCGGTTTTTTGCAAAAAATTCGAGGTCCCAATCGTCTGCAACACGCTCACCGCTGAGGTTCTGAAACGGGATTCGCTGCCAGCTTACAATAACTGGCGGATTTTTCGGACCGGACAGGAATTCAGCATCGGCACGATCGCCATCGAAAGCTTCTCCGTCCCACACGACGCCGTCGACCCGGTCGGATTCCTTTTGCACAGCGGTCAGGGAGCGCTCGGCGTCCTGACGGACATGGGCTATGCCACAAAACTCGCCCTCGATTGTGTCCGGCAAGCGCACACCCTGCTCATCGAAACCAATCATGATGAAAAATTGCTGCAGGAAGACTCCAAACGTCCCTGGTCGGTGAAACAACGGATTCTTTCCCGGCACGGCCATCTTTCCAATCGGTCGGCTGCCGAGGTAGGACGGCAGCTGGCGGAGGCTGGCGATATCCGCCGCTTCGTCCTCGGCCATCTGAGTCGGGATTGCAACTCACCCGAGTTGGCGCATTCTGCTTTTTGCGAGGTCCTCGGTCTCAACCCGTCCAACACCAATGGGACCGAGATTTTTTGTGCCACACAAAAAGAATGCAGCCCAACGTTTGCCGTTGGCGAAACCGAGACCACCCGCGTCGAAGAACGCTTTGTGCAGGCCAGTCTTTTCTAACATCCCCTTCACGCCCGGCCCCCATGACTTTTCGTCCCCCAGGTGAATGCCCCGTTTGCGGGGAACCAGTGCCGGCCGGCGCTCAGGCATGTCCCGACTGTGGCGCCTGCGACCATTCCGGTTGGAATGATGAGTCGGATGCGGAAGAGGAGACCTTCGATTACGACGCGTTTATTCAGGAAGAATTCGGGAATAAGTCGGCGGTGCGAATTCATCCATTCTGGTGGGTGGCCGCTCTCATCGTGCTGATTGCGTTCGCGACCCGCATGTTGGATCTCTGGTGACACCGCTCCGCAAAATCATTCACCTCGATATGGACGCTTTCTACGCGTCAATCGAGGAACGCGAACGGCCAGAGCTGAAAGGTCAACCACTAGCCGTCGGCGGCGGCAGCCGGCGCGGAGTGGTGACTACCTGTAACTATGCGGCCCGACAATTCGGGGTCCGCTCGGCAATGCCAGGTTTCCTGGCGCGCGAACGTTGTCCGCACCTGATTTTTTTGCCGGTCCGGTTCGATCTTTACCGGGAAGAATCGCGGAAGATCCGGGAATTGATGTTAGAGCTGACGCCGTTTGTTGAACCGCTTTCATTAGATGAAGCTTACTTGGATGTGAGTGCTTCCAACGAATACGCCTGGAACCTCGCCAAACAATTGCGACGCCGCGTTCGCGAGGTGACCGGTCTCACAGCCTCCGCTGGCGTGGCTCCCAACAAGATGCTGGCCAAAATCGCGAGCGATTGGAGAAAACCGAATGGACAATACGCCGTGGTCCCCGATCAAGTCTCTGATTTCATGCAGGCGTTACCAATCCGAAAGGTCTGGGGCATCGGCCCCAAAAGCGCCGAGAAATTCGAGCAGCGCGACATCCATACCTGCGGCGATTTGCAAAAGCTCAGTCTGCCGGAATTAGCCATCTGGTTGGGGAAATGGGGTGAAGAACTCTACCATCTCTGTCGCGGCATCGATGATCGCCCCGTCCAACCCAATCGCATCCGTAAATCATTGAGCAACGAACGGACTTACAGCGATCATCTCACAAGTCTGCAAGCGTGCCAAACGGCCTTGGACCCGTTGGTCGAAGAGCTGCAGGACGATCTGCGAAGCAAGGCTACTGACCGCCTCGTGCACAAAGCGTTCGTGGTGGTGAAATTCAACGATTTCCAGCGGACCACCAAGGAATGCGTGGATCCCTCCCCCACGATGGCAACTTTCACCCGACTATTGGCCGAGGCCTATGCAAGAGGCAACGGGGTCGTTCGTCTACTCGGCGCCGGCGTCCGGTTTCAGGAAGGCCATCACGAGAGCAGCCACGATCTCGAACAGCCCTGGCTTTTTCCCGAACAAAACTCCAGCAGCTGAAGCTGGAACCTATTCCCTGGCCAATGGATCCGGCAGGTTGAGGTTAAAGATTTTCTCCTGATCAAAACCTTCCGGGTGGACGCTGCGTTGTTTCACCGCTAACAACCGTTTTTCCGTCAATCGACGGTAAGCGTAACTACGCATGAATGGAGGGACATCTTTACGGTAAGGCCCCGGCAAGGTGTCGGTCACGCCATGCAGCAAGGTGCGCATCTTTTCCAACACATGCTCGCAGCCGGGATCGTAAGCGAGGTTTCGCCGTTCACATGGGTCACGTTCCAGATCATAAAGTTGTTCAGGCTCGAAATAACACGGTTTGTTCTTGATGTTATAATCCCCAAACGGCCCATCCCGATAAGCTTCGAAACTGGGTGGCAACTCCAGTTCACCATTCTCCATTTGAGTGATGATCGATTCTGGATAGAAAAAGGTAATATAACGCCAACGCCCTTTCGTAATCGCACGGCCGACGCCCATTTCCTGGTAGGTGAAATCGCGTGCGCCCGGCCCGGTTCCTTTCCAAAGGCGCAGCTGCGAAACACCATCGATGCGATGGTCGTCAGGCACCGCGACCTCGGCAGCTTCGCAAAGAGTCGGCAGAAAGTCGACGTGAGAATGCGGCGCACTCACGACCTGGCCGGCCGGAATTTGATTCGGCCACCGCACACACATCGGCATGTGATAACCCCCAAGATAACAAGTGCCTTTGCCATGAATCCCGTGGTCCCCCGTGTAAACCATGATGGTATTCTCCAACAATCCCAGCGATTCCAGTTTAGCCCGGACGGCGCCGACCTGATCATCAACCTGGATCACCCCGGCATTGATCCCTGCGATCGGGCCACTCGTTTGAATCCCGGCTTTTCGCATGCGCTCAGTCACGCTCGCATCGGGCGGCAGACTTTTCGGTGGTTCGTCCAGTTTCCCCGCGAAAGTATAACGATGATCCGCCCCAAACGATTTATGCGGGTCTGGCCCGTGCGGTAAGGTATTGGCGAGATGCAGGTAAAACGGCTTACCCGCTTCCGCCGCCACATCGAGAAATTCCAGCGCCGTGTCCGTCGTCCAGCCGGGATTATGAAATTGCAACGGTTTCGGCCGATTTTTCATCAGATTCCCCCAAGTCACGGCGCCCGCCCAATCGAAGCCGCCGCATTCTTTGACCGTTTTCACATGGGCCGCATGCTTTTCGCGGAGGATTTGGTCGATCTTCGGATCATCGAGATCGGCCTCCGGTCCGAGTTCCTCGGCCCATTCCTCTTTGCCGGCGTACGCGAAGTTGCTGTGCCATTTGCCCACATGCCCGGTGAAATAGCCGCCTTCTCTCAAGATCTTGGCAAGGCTCGGCGTGGCCGGTTCAAGATTGGCGTTCTGAGCGATGGAATACGGTTCGGCCGTGGAACAATCACGACTGGCAGATGGGGCTCGACCCGGGACTTGACCTGTGAAGATCGCGTAACGGCTCGGGTTACAGAGCGGCGCCACGGCATGCGCTTGCTGAAACAGCGCCCCCTCACGCGCGATCCGATCGATGTTCGGCGTCGGAGTCGGCCCACCGTAACATCGGTGGTAAGCCGGGGTGAGATCGTCAGCGATGATGAAAACAATATTGGGGCGTCGATTTTCCATGGGTGCTGGGGTGATTCTCTTCGATCAGGATTTTCGGTCAATGCTCCTTTCCATCAGACCGTCATTCGCGGTAAGATCACCGTCATGGAAATCCTGATCCGACCCACACCGGAAGAGGCCTCTTTATTGGCGGCACAAGTGGTGCGCAACATGTTGCGCCGCAAACCAGATGCCACCCTCGGCCTGGCCACTGGCCGGACGCCTCTCCGCCTCTACAAGGAGTTGATCCGTTTACATCAGGAAGAAGAGCTCGACTTCTCGCATGTCACCACTTTCAACCTCGATGAGTATGTCGGATTAAGCACCGATCATCCCGCTTCCTATCGATACTTCATGGATCACGAATTGTTTCAGCATATTAATATTCATCCGGAACGCACCCATCTGCCTTACGGAACTGCGGCCGATTTACGGGCGGAATGTTTGTCCTATGAAAAAGCGATCCAACATGCAGGCGGCATCGATCTGCAGGTGCTCGGCTTGGGCAGCAACGGCCATATCGGCTTCAACGAACCAACCGGCTCGCTCGGCTCGCGCACTTGGATCAAGATTCTTTCCCAACAAACCCGGGCGGATAACGCGGATCTCTTCGATCATCCCGATAAGGTCCCGCACCATTGTATTACCATGGGGATTGGCACCATCATGGAAGCGCGGCATTGTCTCCTGCTCGCCTTCGGCACCCGCAAAGCGCGTGCGCTGGCAGCGATGTTGGAAGGTCCCCTCACCGCCATGTGCCCGGCGTCCGCGCTGCAGATGCATCCTCGGGTAACCGTGGTTGCCGACGAAGCCGCAGCTGCCGCGTTAACTCAACAGGATCATTACCATTGGATCGAACAACAAAAGCTCGATTGGCAACAATACCAGGGAATTTCAGAATAGCATTTCTCGAAATTTCTTTTGAGACCCTGCTCGCCCTTGAGCCGACTAGGCTTCGCGGCATCAGCGATGTTGCAACTGCCACGAACCTCCGCCGCCATCAGTTGTGAAAGCGCGGCGATGCGAGGAGAACAAACTGCTAATTTCTTGCTTCACTCCCTGGGAATGCTCTAACCGTCAGAATTGACGGATACCGAACCGACCGCGTCATCCAGCCCAGAGCCTTCCAACGCTTGAGCCATCTCACCCACTGTTTGATGTTCGAACATCTGTCGTGGACTAATCTGAAGACCTTGTTTGCCTGCTAAGGCAATCACGTGAATGCTGGAGATCGAATCTCCGCCCAATTGGAAAAAATTATCATTGATCCCAACTTTGTTGACCCCTAAGACCTCGACCCAAAGAGCGGCCAGTTGTTTTTCCAGCGGACTTTCCGGTTCGACATAAGCCACTTCAGAATTAACTTCGTCCATTTTTGGCTTGGGTAACGCTCGGCGATCGACTTTTCCATTGGCCGTTACGGGAATCGCTTCCAGTTCAATGAAGATCGCGGGCACCATGTATTCCGGCACTCGCGTCCGAATGAACTCACGCACCTTGCCGGAGGGTAAGTCCATACCTGGCGCTGTCACAAAGTAAGCCGCCAGTTTTTTCACGCCGCTTTGCTCAAAATCGATTACCACACAACGCGCCACCTCGGGGGCTTCCTCCAAAACGGACTCGATTTCGCCCAGCTCGATCCGGTGCCCGCGAATTTTGATCTGGTGATCAATTCGCCCGAGGAAATCGAGATCACCGCTCGCCAACCATCGAACGAGATCCCCCGTCCGGTAAAGTCGTTGACCGGGCTGTTCGCTGAACGGATGCGGAATAAATCGTTCCGCCGTGACATCCGGCCGATGCAGATAACCACGTGCGACGCCTACTCCTCCAATATAGAGTTCGCCCGGGATGCCAACCGGGACGGGTTCGAGATGCTCATCTAAGATATACAACTCAACATTCGGAAGCGGTCGGCCGAGCGGCGGTTTCTCAGTCGGATCCCAGTTAATCGCAAGCGTGGCGCCAATCGTGGTCTCTGTGGGTCCGTAACCGTTCAGCAAACGCCGACCGCGCATCCATTTTTCAGCGAGCTTCGGCGGGCAAGCTTCACCGCCAACTGTCAGCGTCGCAAGATCCGGGAGAGCGTCGCTCACATCAGGGAGAGCCGCCAGCGCGGTGGGCGACATGGCCGTGGCTGTGATCTTTTGTTCCTTTAACCGTCTAGCCAATCCTGGACCAGGCAGCAAATCGTCCTTATTCGCCATACACAAGCGGCCACCAGCGACCAAGGTTCGGAAAACTTCACCCATGGCGGCGTCGAAACTCAGCGACAGCATCTGCAGCACCCGGCTCTCAGGGCTGATCTGAAATTGACTAATTTGAGAGTCGATGATGTTGGCGAGCTGTTCATGTTCGACCATCACCCCCTTTGGTTTTCCGGTCGAACCGGAGGTGTAAATCACGTAAGCGAGTTGCCGCATTGAAACCGGCCCGGCAGGCGCTTGAGGGTTAACCGTTTCAGCCTGTTGTAACAGGTCCGTTACCAGAAGTATTTCGGCGGGCGAACCGCCGTTTGCCAACATCGGCTGCGTGGCGGGACTGGCCAGCAGGTAGGGACAAGCTGTATCTTCCAGAATGTAACGAATGCGTTCAGCCGGATAAGCGGGATCGATGGTGACGACAGTGCCACCGGCTCGCATGATGCCTAGCATCCCGATAATCAGTTCCGGGCTTCTTTCCAGACAGAGCCCCACAAACTGTTCCCGTTCCAAGCCTCTCGCCAACAAGTTGCGCGCCACGAGGGCAACCATTTCATTGAGCTCACGATAACTAACGATTCGTTCCTCGAACTGGATCGCAGAGTGATCGGCCCGGGTGTCGGCGTGCTGGGCAATCGCATCATGCACCGGCTGGCTCGCAAGCGGCCGCTTTTCGCCACCGCTCCATTCATCCAAAATCTCTTCTCGCTCCTGGTCACTCAGGAAACTCAGGCTGGACAATGGCTGGTCGGGTTCTTCAGCAAACCGTTCAAAAAGCAGCTGCATGTGCCGCACCAGACGATCGATGGTGCTCTCTTTGAACAAATCGATGTCATAACTGATCATGCAAGAGATTTCTGCATCCGGGCTATCGTTCGTCGATAATAACAGATCAAAATTGGAGAATCCGGTGTCAACCCGTTCCCGTTCCATAGCGACACCTGGCGCAATCGCACCCTGACCGCGCGTCCCGCCTGGTTGATGAATGAACATCACCTGAAAAAGCGGTGAGCCCTGCCGGCTCAGATCGCGATTGAGTTTCACTTGTTTGAGCATTTCCTCGAAAGGCAATTCCATGTTAGCAAAAGCCCCTAGACAACCATCCCGCACCCGTCGCAACGCTTCGCGTGGTGTTAAGTCGCCGCTGAAATCATGGCGCATCGGAATGGTATTAACGAAAAGCCCAATCAATTTCTCAAGCTCGACCCGGCTGCGATTCCACATGGCAGTTCCAATCATCACATCGTGCTGCCGACTGTAACGGGCGAGCAGCAACTGGAATCCGGTCAACAACCACATGAAACTTGTGGCATTCTCCGATTTACTCAACCGCCGCATGGCGTTAGCCGTTTCCGACGGAATCTCGAATAAAATCTTTTTCCCCTGGAATCGATGAACTTGTGGCCGCTGGTAGTCGGTTGGTAATTCGAGTGGCACGGCGCCCGAGAGCTGTTTCTTCCAAAACGCGAGCTGTTTCGTGAAGAGATCGCCTTGGACCATTCGCCGTTCCCACCTCGCGAAGTCGGCATATTGCACCGGAAGATCAGGCAGGGTAAGCGGCGTGAAGTGCGTGTAAGAATGGTAGAACATTCCGATCTCACGCCCGAAAATCCCCATCGACCGGCCATCGGCAATAATATGATGCAACGCGGTCGAGAGGATATGTTCCTCGTGGGAAAGCGTCAGGATCTGCACCCGATAGAGCGGGCCGTTTGCGAGGTCCCAAGGCAAGCGACCTTGTTCGACCGCTGCTTTACGGGCCGCAACGGACCGTTCTTGTTCGGGCAATGCTGAGAGATCAATGACTTCAATGTGAATCTTTTCCGGCGTTGGCTGGACTACTTGCACCGGTTCGCCATCGCGTGCCTGGAAAATGGTTCGCAACACCTGGTGCCGTTCCACCACCTCACGAAAAGCGGCCTCGATGGCATTGAGGTCGAGCGGACCATTCAAGTGTAACATATTGGGAATGGTATACGAGGCGGTGCCGGGATTCAGTTGATCGAGGAACCATAGCCGGCGTTGGGTGAACGTGAGCGGCGCCTCCTGGTCCGCCTCTTCATGCACCAGGTCAGGCGCGTCTTCCGTGTGAGCTCCCGATTCGATCCATTGCGCCAGAGCAGCAATAGTGGGCGCTTCCAACAAACCGCGCAGCGGGATGTTCGTTTCGAGCTCACGACTCAGGCGGGCAACCACTCGGATGGCGCTCAAAGAATCGCCGCCAATTTCGAAAAAATGGGCGTCGGCATTCACCGTCTTTAATCCGATAACTTGTTGCCAAATTTCCGCGATCCGTTCCTCGGTTTCACCTTGAGGTAATCGTCCTGCTTCACCGGATTGCGGAGGCAATCCGGTCTCATCTTCTAGCGCCGGCAAGGCGCGTCGATCGATCTTGCCGTTCGGCGTCAACGGCATCTCGACTAAGCAGAGGTAAAACGTTGGCACCATGTAAGTCGGAAGTTGTTGGCGCGCGAAGTCTCGCACGGTTTTCACTTCCAGTTGATGGCCGTCAACCGCGACTAAATACGCCGCCAGGGCTTCCCGATGAGGCAGGACGACAGCTTGCCGCACATCCGGGTGCCGCTCCAGCGCCTGTTCGATCTCCCCGGGCTCAATCCGGAACCCGCGCAATTTGATCTGATGGTCCGTCCTGCCGATGTATTCCAGATTGCCGTCCGGCAGCCAACGCACCCGGTCACCGGTGCGATAAACCCGTTCGCCCGGTTTTCCTGTGAACGGGTTGGGAATGAATTTTTCTGCGGTCAACTCGGCGCGACGCCAGTATCCGAAGGGTAAACATTCTCCTCCAACCAACAACTCCCCGACAACACCAATTGGAACTGGCTGAAAATCGTGATCGACTACGTAAGCCTGAGTGTTAGGAATGACCCGCCCCATTGGCAGCTTCGTCCGATTCATGACTTCACGAGAATCAGTCCGTGTGACATCCCAAGTCTCGGTCGTCCCATAAATATTGACCAACACGGCTTGGGGAAGATTTGCGCGAAACAAACGGCACAACTCTTCCGGAAGCGGTTCCCCACTGGAGATCCAATATTTTAGTTTCGGCAATCTCCCAGGCAAATCGAGGTCGGACTCGAGTAAAGCGCGTAAAAGGGAGGGCACCATCACGATTCGAGTCGCTTCGGAGGCTGCCAACACTTCCACTAGCGCCGGGGGATCTTTGACGGCTGAATCATCAATCAAAGTCGTTCGCCCGCCATGGAACCAGGGAAGAAAAAGTTCCCAAAGCGAATCGATGAAGTTCAACGATGTCTTGGAGCAGAGGGCTTCGCCCGGTTGCCAAGCTGGTTGTTCAGCGAAGATCCGGGCGATCGGCACACGATGCGGTGCAGCGACTCCTTTGGGTTGTCCGGTGGAACCCGAGGTGTAGAGAATGTAAGCGAGATCCTGTAAAGTCCCCTTACATGAAGGATTTGTGTTCGGTTCGTCCTGCCACCCAGCCGCATCTTTCTCAACGTCAACAACCCGCAAATCGGTGCGTTTCAAAACCGTTGCGGAAGCTTCCCCAGCTGCAAGCACCCAATGGATACCGGCATCACCGATAATATAGTTGAGCCGCTCCAACGGGTAAGCCGGATCGAGCGGGACATAAGCTGCGCCCGCTTTCAATACCGCGAGCAGAGCGGTCACGGATGCCAGCGAACGACGGCAGTAAAGTCCGACAACATCACCTTTTCCCACACCATGCTTACGTAAGAAGTGAGCCAACTGGTTAGCTTGCTGATTTAGCTCCTCATAACTCCAGGTGATATCACCATACGTGACGGCCGGGGCGTGCGGACTTTTCTCCGATTGTTGCTCGAAATATTCGTGCAAACAACGGTTTTCCGGGAAAGGCGCTTGCCTGATGTTCCAGTCGCCCACCACCATCTGGTATTCAGCCGCTGACATCATCGAGAGTTGTCCAACGGTTTGCTCGGGATGGTTTACCATCGACTCCAACAATGTGCGCACCTGTTCCGCCAACCGGCTAATGACGCCGGCCTCAAAGCGGCGGCCATCGTAGGTAAAGGTCAACTCAACCAAATCCGAAGCCGCAACTTCCAACAGAAGCGGGAAATTCTGTTGCACCGTCGCCTTGCGCACTCGTCCAGCACCACCGCCGCGGCGTTTGGCGCCCGCCCCAGCGGTGTCTTTGCGAGAGACGATGCTTTCGAATAACGGATCCGCTGCCGGAACGTCACTCCAGCTTTTCACCTTGGTTAGAGGGCTGAATTCGTATTCAGCGAGGTCGACCTGTTTACTTTTTAAGCTCTGCAACCAATCGCGTAATGGACTGGCATCATCGATCTGAGCTCGGAATGGAATCGAATTGAGAAACATGCCAACGATCTTCTCGACACCGGGCAACGATGGGGGCCGACCAGAAACCAGGGTCCCGAAAACGACATCGCTCTCCCCGGCATGGCGCCCAAGTAACAAAGCCCAAGCAGCCTGGATCAAGGTGCTGATGGTAATCCGGGATTGGCGGGCCAGCTGAAAAAGCTCGTTCGATAGATCCTCGGATAACACCAGGTCCCACGTCCCGAATTGCATCGGGCCCCGGGCAACATCGTCTTTTGGATTTTCTAGAGGCAACGGCGTGGGAAAACGAAAACCGGCTAGTTCTTGTCGCCAAAACTGTTCGACCTGGTCGAGGTCGCGGCTTTCTAACCAGTCGATGAAATCGGTGTAAGGCACCGGATCGGGAAGCGGCCGGATTTCGCCGAGACGCGCGCCCTCATAATAGTGCCGGACTTCCTGCATCAGAAGATTGCCGGACCACCCATCCATGATGATGTGGTGATGGGTGAAGACAAAATAATAATCAGTCGGATTCAGCTGAAACAGCGCCAGGCGCAAGAGCGGACCGGTGCGAAGATCGAACCCATCACGACGATCCCGCCGCAGAAACCGGGTGAGACGTTCGCTCT